>ERZ1027231.39-NODE-39-length-98204-cov-31.706844_pt1 | contig 98204 bp, 100 predicted proteins | sample MGYA00520866_ERZ1027231 | MGnify/ENA primary metagenome ERZ1027231 (study PRJEB33311, sample SAMEA4378411) | marine metagenome | biome: Marine biome; feature: Fjord; material: Water | collected 2014-07-20T08:00:00Z/2014-07-... | depth 75 m ...
ATTGTAACACCTCTAAGTTATTTAGAGGTGTCCACTAAATCGGGGGAAGTTCAAGCGGGCCAAGATTTGTTTGTTATGTCATCGCCTATTATTGATGCCGAAGTAACATTTTTAACAGAAAAGCTAGACTATTATCGTGAAAAGCAATCAGCATCTTTGGCAAAGCTCACTCTGCTTTATCATAAAAAAGTAGAACTTTATAATAATGCTGTGAAAGGCAATGCCGACCTGAGTAAAGAGTATAAGAAAAATAACTATGAAAATTATATCAGCCTAACCGACAAAGTTACCTACCATATTGCAAGAATAAAAATTGACGGTGAACAAATTGGCTCAGAAATAGATTATAAACTAGCTCTGGAAAAACACGATACTGGGTCTTTAGCAAAAATAATTTTAGACCTTGAACTTCGTTTAGTATTAGCGAGATCAAAACAAAAATTACAGAATGTACGTTTAGATGCATCAGGGACAATCAACGAGATATTTGTTCATGCAGGAAACTATGTGAAAAAAGGTGATCTAATTATGAATATTAGTAACCTTAAGCAACCCGTGGTTCATGTTTATTTGCAGCCTAAATATTTAGAGTATGCAAAAATTGGTAGCAAGGTGACAGTGACTTTCCCTGATGGTAAGAAACATCAAGGCAGTATTAAGGTGCCAGTTAAAATAGCGGATAAAATTCCTTCGATCTTATCTGGCCCTTTTGCGACTAATAAAGCGGCAATTAAAATGCAAATTGATTTTGATGAGCCTGTTACTCAATTTATTGAAGGTATTCCAGTAAAAGTACGCTATCACTTTCAAGATCTATTTTAAGTCATCAATTCAGTATTTTATCCGCACGCAAGCGCTTGGTCATTAAATCGATAAAGCATCTTACTTTGTTGGAGGTCATGCGGCCTTCACGGTGAACAATATGAACGGGTATGGCAGGCAATTCATAGCCTGCTAATACTTCTTGCAACTCTCCACGCGCTAATTCATCGGCCACCTGATACGAAATAATTCGTGTAATCCCCAACCCTTGTTTAGCGGCATTAATCGCTGCTTGGTTACTGGTGACTGTGAGCCTCGGTTTTATTCGTAGTATTTTAGATGCCTTTTTATTCGCACTAGAAAATTGCCAATCATGAGCCATGCTTCCCGCACTAGAGGCAATGAGGGTATGGTTCTGTAAATCGTTAGGGCTTCGAGGCGTGTTATTAATCGTTAAATAATCCGATGATGCAACTAGCATAACCCGTACGTGGCCGACCGTTGTGGCGTGCATGGTTGAATCGGGTAAATGACCTATGCGAATACCCGCATCAAAACCTTCTTCTAACAAATTAACTACCCGATCTAAAAATACTGCATCGACCTGAGTCTCAGGATAAGTATTTAGGTATTCGACAATCCCAGGCATAACGTACTTTTGCCCAAATAATACTGGGGCGGTTACGCTTAGCTTTCCCTTTGGCTGGGCGTTGATGCCAACCGCGGCTTCGTTCGCTTGTTCAACGGCTTGAACAATCTTACGGCTATCAACCAGATAGCGAGTACCCGCTTCAGTTACCCTGACATGGCGGGTAGAGCGAGTTAGCAGCGTTATGCCAAGCTTCTCTTCTAGTGTGCTAATGGCTCGAGTGACCGCGGGAGGTGACATGTTCAGCCGTCTAGCGGCCGCGGAAAAGCCTTGTTCCTCTGCAACAGCAATATAGACAGTCATTAGGTGAAGCTGATCCATGGCGGGCTCGCATGATTAAGGGCTGCATTATTAAATGAGATTATTCCACTTAGTGGAATAATAAATTGTAAATCATGGCTATTCTTCAAACAAGGCAACTTTGGCAAACTAGTTGTCATAGATTCAACTGAGGAGTTCTCACATGGCCCATCAATATGCACAGCGCGCTTTTACTGAGAGCGTAAGGCAAGTTCAAACCGAACAAGGCAGTCGTCATGGCTATGCCAAGATGGATCTAGGTGAGGACTACAATCATTTATTAAGCCAAAATGAAGCGGACTTTATCCACGCGAGAGACAGCTTCTATATGGCTAGCGTTGGAGAAACTGGCTGGCCTTATGTTCAGCATCGCGGTGGGCCAAAAGGATTTATGCAGGTGATCGATGAATCGACGATTGGCTTTGCCGATTTCAAGGGCAATCGCCAATACGTTAGTACAGGAAACTTCCGTACAAATAATCGAGTTTCACTCTTCTTTATGGATTATCCCAACCGCCGGCGCTTAAAAATGATGGGGCGTATAGAGCTGGTTGATGATTCTAAGCCGGAGATAATGGCGAAGTTAGAAGCTGCCAGTGGCAGTAATGGCTACGGGGGGCGAGTCGAACGTGGTTTTATAATTCATGTTGAAGGCTTTGATTGGAACTGCCCACAACATATTACCCCTCGCTTTACTGAAGCTGAAGTTGAGCAAGCGATTGCCCCGTTGATCTCTGAAAACAAAGCTTTAAAAGAACAGTTGAAAAAATATAAAGCAGCCAATTAAACAGTGGAGAATCCAATGTTGGATTTTAATATTGAAAAAGAAGATATCCGTAAGCCACTACCGAGCTTCACTAAAGAAAGTGCAATAGAGAAAATACGTTTAGCGGAAGATGGCTGGAATAATCAAGACCCCGAGAAAATAGCGACGGCGTATAGCCTAGATAGTGTTTGGCGCAATCGCGATAGCTTTATTAATGGTCGTGCAGAGATAATAGATTTCTTACGTGAGAAATGGCAAAAAGAAAAACAGTATCGCTTAATTAAAGAATTATGGGCGTATAGTGAAAATCGAATTGCCGTGCGCTATGTATATGAATACCAGAATGAAAGTGGGCAATGGTTTCGTGCCCATGGCAATGAAAACTGGCAGTTTAATAAGAAAGGCTTAATGACTGAGCGCCATGCCAGTATTAACGATGTAGAAATTACAGAGAGTGAGCGTAAGTTTCATTGGCCTTTAGGCCGTCGTCCGGACGATCATCCGGAACTGTCTGAACTAGGTTTGTAAGGTTACAACGATATTAATACAGTCGAAGTTGTTAAGATGATGCGTGGATATCTCTGATATACACGCATTGTATATTAAACGAAAAAATTTTAATTTTTTATCATGATTAATGAGTATTTATTCGATGATGAAAATACTTAAATCTCCAAAGCCATCATCACGATCTTTAATTATATTCGCATAATCAGGGTCATTAAAAGCGGCCATGATATTTTCCTTATTAGGGAATTCAATTTTCAACATAAAAGATGGTATCGCTTTTCCAGCTAAAACCTTTTCCACTTTAAAAGGTTGAGGAGGCATGACTGCACCATATTTTTTCATTATTGGTCCTGCAACACTTTTGTAAGCATCAACCTTTTCTTGATTTTTTATATGGCCACTAACAATAACTGAAAATTTAGACATTACTCATTCCCTGTAATAATTGATTGCTCAAGTAGTAGCAGAAGTGTATTCTTATTCAATACTGGAGTCAACACTCAACTATTGTGTGGTGATTGGAAAGTTGTTATTGAGAATTGCTAACATGGGTAGAGTCAAAATATTTAGTGAGCCAGAAGTATTGGCGAAAGCGATGCGCTTATTCTGGAAGCAGGGATACTCTAATACTAGTTTAAAACAACTATTAGAAGTAATGGAAATGAAAAATGGCTCTTTTTACCACTGCTTTAAGGATAAACAAACGATATTCCTAAAGTCATTAGAGTATTACAACCAAGAGATTACCTATAAGCGCCTAGAGGCTCTTAATCGTCATGATGATTTTTCACTTGGCATTCGGGCTTTGTTTGCTGAGGTATTTAAAACGTTTGAATCGAAAGATGAGCCAAATGGATGTTTAATTGTAAACAGTATGGTTGATGAGGTTTTGGGTGAAGAAAAGCTCAAGGTATTTTTATCTCAAGGATTCGAACAATTTGTGATATTTATTACTGATAGGATTCAGCTTGCTATTGATTTAGACCACCTATCAACTCATTTAAGTGCCAAGCAGTTGGCTTTTATTATAGTGACATATATACAGGGTCTATCCCGTGTATCAAATATCAATATAGATATTGAACAATTAAAAGATCAAACCAATGACTTTTTAAAAGCATTTAACGTGTGAAACTGAATGTGCTCCGAACAACAAGCCGACCACGGGTGAGTATGAGAATACTCAATTAAGGAAATTGATATGAATGGAATTCCTACTAAATCAACCGTATATCAATATGTACATGATGCTTCTTTTGCTGACGGTTTTTCATCAGTTACGGGTTATGAAAATCAATCCGCATTAGAAATGTATCTATCACTAGTACAAAAGACGCCTGCTTGGGTAAATGTTTTAATGTCACTGAGAAATAATTTCGTCTCTAAATTAGGACTTAAAAATCTTGGGCATTTGTCTGACATAGAAAAAAATAAATTAAGTTCAGAGTATCGAGTTGGCGATCGTGTTGGCATATTCACTTTATCTGCTATCGAACATCATGAAGTTATTTTAGTCGATAGTGATAAACATTTAGATGCTCGAATATCATTATACCTTGAGCCGCATGGGGAAACTGTAAAGGTATACCTAAATACAGTTGTTCATGTGAAAAATACACTGGGTAGGGTGTATATGTTTTTTGTCGGGCCTGTACATAAAATGATTGTGCCATCGATTCTAAAGAAATTCCTACGAGTTTAATAAATAGAGATATGTGGTTATCGAACGATAGCCACAGATTTTATTTGAGCCCAAACTTTTAAACCAAGTGTTAAATTCAAATTATGCACAGACCTTTGGGTGAGTTTCGCTACCACATACTCACTGCCCATAGTTAAACGCACCAGCGACATGGCTTTATCTTGGTCAGATTTAATATCGGTTACGGTGACAGGTATGCGGTTAACAATACTGGTATCTTCATGATTACTTAGTGCCAAACTTACATCTTTGGCTAATACTCGAATACGAACTTCTTGCCCTAAAACTTCGCCGCTATCGGGTAACCAGATGTGACCTTCGGCAAACGAAATACGCATTAGCTGCCACTGATCATCTTTCTCTATTACCTTGCCGTTTAAGATAACACCACTTTCTTCTTCTAAGCGTTGTGGCAAATCGATACGAGAAAATACTTCTGTCAGCTCACCTTCCGCAACGACCTTGCCTTTATCCAATACCAAAATATGATCGGCAAGGCGGGCGACTTCATCCATCGAATGGCTGACATAAATAATAGGAATATCGAAGCTATTATTGAGACGTTCTAAGTACGGTAGTATTTCTTGTTTACGTTTATGATCAAGGGCTGCGAGAGGTTCGTCCATTAATAATAATCGTGGTTGAATTAACAATGCACGCGCAATAGCAATACGCTGGCGTTCACCGCCTGATAACTGGCTAGGGTAGCGCTCTAGAATTCCTTCTATACCCATCACCTCCATTACGCGCTGATAAAATTCTGGGTCTACTGGTTGATCGGCACGTTTTATAGCCCTCTTGATTGCATAGTTTAAGTTCTGCTGTGCAGTTAAGTGTGGAAATAAACTCGCTTCTTGAAAGACATAGCCAATAGGGCGTTTATGAGTCGGCAAAAAAGTATCAGCACCTTGCCAGCACACTCCATTAACGGTTAGTCGGCCTTGTTGCGCTTTTTCTAAACCGGCAATGCAGCGTAATAAACTGGTTTTGCCAGAACCTGAGTGCCCAAAGATGGCTGTAACCCCAGTAGCAGGAATGACAGTATCAATATCTAGAAAAGCATTTTGGTTTTTGTCAGCGTTTTTATAGGTAGCTTTATCGATTAGCTTAAAGCGTGCTTGAATGGATCCTTTATTTTCTGGAGGCATTATTTCATCAGCCCGATACTAGTGGTGGCCGTTTTACGTTGCGACCAATACAGGGCTAATAAAACGACAAAAGAAAAAATAACTAATAGCGCCGATAAACTATGTGCCTGAGCGTATTCTAACGATTCAACATGGTCATAAACCTGTACGGAAACGACTCGGGTTTCATCGGGAATATTACCCCCTATCATTAAAATTACACCAAACTCCCCAACCGTATGGGCAAAACCTAAAATACTGGCGGTAATAAAACCAGGCTTTGCAAGTGGTAAAACTATGCTGAAAAAACGATCGATGGGCCCAGCTCTTAAAGTAGCAGCGACCTCAAGGGGGCGCTGACCTATGGCTTCCATAGCATTTTGCAGTGGTTGAATAACAAACGGCATGGAATAAATAATAGACGCGACCACTAAACCCCAGAAAGTAAAGGGTAATGTACCTAAACCTAAACTTTGGGTTAGTTCACCAATAAAACCATTGGGCCCCATGGCGATTAATAAATAAAATCCAAGAACTGTTGGCGGTAACACTAACGGTAAAGCGACAACCGCAGCAATAGGACCTTTTAGCCAAGATTGTGTTCTGGCCAACCACCAAGCGATGGGTGTGCCGATAATCAATAACAAAATAGTAACGGTTGTTGCTAAGCGCAGGGTTAACCAGATAGCGCCGATATCGGCTTCTGATAACATCATTGCTGCGTACTCCTAAACTGAGACCTTATGTTATTCATTGCTGTAACCATAAGAGCGAATGATGCCTTGGGCTTTTGTAGATTTAATAAATTGAATGAATGCTTTTGCCGCAATATTGTCCGCGCCATGTTTCAATAATACTAGGTCTTGCTTAATAGGATTGTACAGTTCTTTTGGCACTTGCCAATAATACTGTGATTGCTTATCCGCTGATGTATTAAAAACTTGAGAGAGGGCAATAAACCCTAAATCCGCATTACCCGTAGCAACAAATTGATAGGTCTGCGCAATATTCTCTCCCTGTACCCATTTACTTTTAGTTTGCTGGCGTAATGCTAGTTTATCTAATACTTGGATCGCCGCTAAACCATAAGGTGCGAGCTTGGGGTTGGCGAGGGATAGCTTATTAAACTGATTGGTCTTAAGTCGTGCTAAATGTTGGTCTTTGAAATCAATATTATTCGACCATAACGCTAATCCGCCTAACGCATAAGTAAAACGACTCGCGGGAATGATCAAACCTTCTTTTTCTAGCGCTAAGGGCTTTGTTTGGTCTGCAGAGAAAAAGATATCGTACGGCGCGCCGTGATAAATCTGAGCATAAAATTTACCTGACGATGCGTAAGAGGCTTTTACTTTATGCATGCTGTTTTGTTCGAATTCGGTGATCAGCTCTTTCATTACGGGAGTGAAATTAGAAGCCACAGCGATGCGAGTAGACTCAGCTTGGCTAGTGGCTGCGAGTAATAAATTAAATATAAGGAGGACGTAGGGTAATAATTTCATAAATGCACTTTAACAATCACTATTTAAACTAAACATAGTTTAATGCTTTTTCAGTAATACACCATGGTAGAAGGAGACTTGAGTGTAATTATTGCTAGTATGAACTTGGAAAAGACAGCAGAACATTCTTTGAATTATTAAGTCTTAAGCAACCTGCTTAGTACTTTCTAATGAAGTCTGCTGATATATGGATATTTCAAAATTATAGGTGCCCCTTATGGCTATTATTTCGCATAGAAAATCTCTCATGCGCATCATTCTATTTACTTCGATATCATTGATGAGTATCGAGGCATTCTCATTTAGTAAACCCCCAGCAGATGCCGATAAAGACGGTGTCATTGACTCGTCAGACTTATGTGCTGGTACTCCTACTGGCTATAGCGTTGATGCTAATGGCTGTGCTGCCAGCCAGAAAGATACCGATGGTGATGGCCGAACCGACGATATAGACGCATTCCCAAATAATGTGAATGAATGGTCTGATTTAGATGGTGATGACATCGGTGATAATTCAGATACTGATATTGATGGTGACGGCGTAGAAAATACATTGGATGTATTTCCACTTGATGCGACAGAATCTGTCGACTTTGATGGCGATGGCCTCGGAGATAATGCTGATGATGACGACGATAACGACAATATTCCTGATGCAGACGACCCGTTAAATCAAATAATTAGCAGTCTTGATAGTGCTATACCTGCGGTTACAGAATACTTGTTTGATAGTAAAAATAATCAGCTGTACCTAACTCATAAAGGCAGCAACTCGATGAGTATTATTAATGCTCAATCGGGAGCTCTAGAAAAAACTCTAACATTTTCTAACATGCCAGAAAGAATGGCTCTTTCTCCAGATGGCAGAAAATTGTATGTTGCTTTATTAGTACAGGAACATAGTTCCTACTGGTGGGAAGAAGATCAAAGTGGTTTTATTGCTGTGATTGATACTCAGCAATTATCAGTAAGTTACACCCTAGCCATTAATACTGACCCGTATGATCTGGTGGTAACCAGTACAGGAAAATTGATTGTAGCTTCGGGTTCAGGTCAGTGGACTGATATTTTTGCCTACGATGCAATAACAGGAGAGATATTAGGGAAAAGTAGCATTTATCAGCAGTCTCACCTTAGCCTACACCCTTCTGAAAACTGGGTCTTTGCCGCAAATACTGGCCTTAGTCCATCAGATATAGAAAAGTTTGATATCCGAGGTACTGGCATTACCTCCATTGGTGACTCGCCTTATCATGGTGACCATCGTATGGAAGGAGATATATGGTCTCTGCCAAACGGAGAGCATGTTATCACCCGAGGAGGAGATGTCTTTTTAGCATCTGATATGACTTATGTTCGTAGTGTTTTAGATGCAGGAATCCGTATTAATGATGTCTCTTTTGATGAAGATGATCAGTTTGCTTACCTTCTTCTTTCTAACGATACGATCCAGTTATTAAACCTCACCTCTCTCGAGTTTTTTGAACAGATTACGTTATTTGGTGAGGTTACCGCTGCTTATATATCTGGTGGTTATAGTTATTACATCAGTGAATCTAATGGTGAAATCTACATCATTCAAGAAGAGCACCCTTGTCTAGGTTGCGAGATGAATACCGCGCCAGTGGCTTCATTTAGTTACGACCCTATATCAGGTGATAACAGTGATCTATATACCTTTGATGCGAGTGCAAGTTCGGACTTAGAAGACGGTTCATTATTGCAATATCGATGGGATATGAATGGTGACGGAAGCTGGGATACTCTCTTCACCAGTTCAACGAACCATAGTCATAAGTTTATATTGGCGGGGACAAAGTATATTAGCCTACAGGTGAAAGATTCTAGCGGTCTTGTGAGTACCAATATCCAAAGTATCTATGTTGCTCTTGGTAGCGAACCAGGAACAGAGGTCACTGATAGTATTGCTTTTGAATATCAGTTTGCCGTAGCTGATGTACAAGTTGATAAAGAGCGATCACTGCTTTATGCCACTGATAAAGCTGCCAAGCGCCTTTACGTTTTAGACTTAACAACAGGATTAACACAAAGGTATTTTGATTTTCAAAATATGCCTGAACGTATGGCACTATCCCCAGATGGGCAGCGCTTATATGTGGCCTTATTAGAACGTGACCACGACTCTACTTGGTGGGACGAAGACCAAAGTGGGTTTATTGCAGTCTTCGATTTAGAGACGCAAAGCCAGATAAATACCTTGGCTATCAATACAGATCCGTATGATCTAGTGGTCACTAGTAATGACAAACTCATTGTTGCTTCAGGCTCTGGTCAGTGGACGAATATTTACGCTTACGATGCCAATACGGGTGAGGTATTAGGAGTGGGTGGGATACGTCACCGATCTCGTCTCTATTTGCACCCTGAAGAAAATTGGGTTTTTGCTGCTGATACAGGCTCTAGCCCTTCTGATATAGAGCAATTTGATATCAGTGGAGCAGGCATTGTGTCGATTGGGGATTCACCTTATCACGGCGATCATAGAATGAATGGCAATGTTTGGGCGACCCCTGATGGTATTCATTTAATCACTCGTGGTGGTGATATCTTCATGGCATCGGATATGACTTATGTTAAAAGTTTGACCGCAACCAATATAAGAATTGAAGACTTATCTTTTAATCAGGAAAATCAAACCATTGTAGTGGTTGCTTCAAATGGCAAAATTTATCGCTACGATGCTTCTTCTTGGCAAGAGACTGGGGTGATTAACAGCATAAATGAAACCGATTTTGTAGTGGAGTCGATGAGTAGTATTTATGCTATTGGTCAGGGAGAACTTGAACTGTTGGAGTTTTAACTGATAACTAGAGCATTATAAGATCATTATGAAATGAACTTGTAATGCTCTAGCAATAATGGAATTAATTAAATAATGCTTATCTAGACCTTCTGCCTCCACCACCGGCACGGCTTCTGTTTGGTGCTGTTCCCATATTACGACCACGATGTTCACGGTTCATTTGCTGACGATTGAAGCCCGTATTGGGACGGCTCTGTGGTCTACTTTGTGGCTTATTCTGCTTTGAATAACCAGGTCTGCTTTGGTATTGGCCCTGTTGAGGTTTATATTGCGGCTGTGCTTGCGGACGTGGAGCCTTCATCTCTTTCGACATGTTTTTCCACTGGTTATTATTACGCTCTTGCCACTGGTCGCCATTACGGCGGACAACATTGCCAGACTTATCGGCATAAACATCATTTTTACGTTGCTGGCTGTTTTTTCGCGCCTTTTGTAATTGTTGCTGCTGCGCAGGTTTGCCCGCATTACGATGTTTATTATTACTATTCTTGTATAAGTTATTTTGACCTGCTTTAGGCCCAACTTTATTAGCAATCTTAGTGCGATTTCCCGCACTTATATTATTACCGATACTTATTTTACCAAGATTGATATTGCCAGTATTAATATTAACGTTGTTTACATGGTTGTGATGTATGCCGCGATAACCATAACGATTATAACCACCCCAAGAAACGCCAACACGGTAGAAAGGTCCGCCCCAACTCACTCCCATATTCCATCCATACCAAGGGTTATAGCCTACGTGTAGGCCCCAAGTAGGTGGGCGAGGGTAATAGTACCGGCCGTAATAAGGAGGGTAATACCAACCCGTACCATAAATAGGAACGCCATAATAAGGGTAAGACCAAAGGTAACCCGAGGTATACCCTACGTAGACTACAGTGGGGCTGGAGTCGTATATGTGTACATAGGTCGTATTATAAACAGGGGAGCTGGCAGGTATTGCGGCGATTTTATCACTCGGAATCTTATCTGCGACAATCCATGGGCCAATAGGGGTTTTAGCACTAAACCACACCGCGTTATCAACAGCGTAATACACATCGTCAATCAACAGTACCTGAGTTGCTGTATTAACCGCGTAAGCCACTTCGGTATCAGCTATGTGTTTAAACTTTGGGTCGCCATCGTATTTAATTTCTAGCTTTACGCCGCTGCGTTTAATCGCCGCAGTCTGTGGAATTTGAGCGTTGGTGATTGCTTGGTCTGCTTCTTCAGTGCCTGCAACCGAAGTACGAATGCCACCGATGTCTGACTCGGGTGGAATATCTTTAAAGCTTGCAGGTAATTCATCGGCGCGAACAAACTCCCAGCTAGAGTTTTGATCCTTAGCTCGATACCAGCGACCTGATAATAAAATGTACATTTTATTGGAGTCTAATTCCCGCAACCAAGGGGTTTCGGTATTTTGCACGTAGAGCAATTCTCCGCCCGCTAAGCTAATCCAGTTTGGTTTGCCATCTGACACAATTAACTCAGTTGGCTTGCTCGCAGCGACAATGGCAAGGGCAGTACTGTGATTAGAAGCGGTACTTTGACTAGATAAAGAATCAGATGACTTAGGCATCATGGCAACAAGATCTGCTGGTGGCTTGGTCGTTTGTGCCCAAGGGCCAAGTGCATCATCGGCCTGATACCAAAGGCTGCCACTGGTTAGATAATAGAGATCTGATTGACTATCTTTTACGACGGCCATTGGGGTATTAAGAGCGCGCTGGTAATGACTATTATCGATGGTTTTAAAAATAGGTTTGCCATCGAATAATAACAATACCGCCAGCTGGTCACGAAAGATAATTTCAGGTGGGTCGTTCTTAATTTCACTGAGGCTTTGTGATACTTTTTCAGCGGCGGTTAGGCTAGCACTTAGCTTTGATAATGATGAGCTAAACTTTGCGTGTACTAAGGTATTTTCTACAGCCTTGGTGAAGCGTTGCTCTTCTGCATCTTTGGACTCAGGCCAGCCTACTTTATTTACCTTTATATTGCTGATGATCACACTGTCGTTATTGCGGTCAGTTTCAATTTGAGAGCTAAACCAAAAAACACCATAAATAGGCGTATCGCTATTTTTTAACTCCATCGACATAGCCGCACGGCCTGTTAATGTTTTTCCTTTTAGGCTTTCTGGCTGCGGTTGATAAATTACCAAGGTGCCTTGATCCATCGACAGCTCTTGTGGCCAATCAATTGATGCGACTTCAGTATCAGATACAGCTTTAGTATTAGGTGCGCTCTCGGCGTTAGACGGCAGACTCAATAAGAGTGCGCTAAAAATAACGAATACCACGCTAGTGGCTTTCTGATATAACTGACTAGCATTCATAAAATGAAAATCCCTTTTCTAAAATAGAGTGTTTTTTCTGACCAGATTCTACCAAGAAGAGCCTGCTTGAATATAAAAAACAGTTTCTTCTGGGCCTTTAGCAACATCAGTACCCATGGTAAAACCATAACGTTTAGCGATTAAATAGCGAAAGCCAACACCGTAGTTATTGATGTTTTCAGCGCTGGATAATTCATCAAAATCTTTGCCTGCGCGGCCTGTGCCTGTAAAGGTATTGAACCGCCAGCGCTGGTTGAGTTTCCAGGTTAATTCGATTTCACCTACTGAGACCTGATTTCCTTGGTAGCGCATTGCAGGAATACCCCGTAACTCAATGCTTGGTGCGACATAAGGAGGTAGTGGTTGACCTTTTTCAGCACTGACTTCGTCGAACTGTAAGCGCAAGGCAAAATTAAAGCTCTTGGATAATTCCCAATAGTTAAGGCCTTTAAAGTAATGCAAATCATAATTAATGTCGCTACCAATCGCTTTATCAAAGCGAGTCGTTCTTAGCTGATAGTTGTAGCCCTTCTCTGGATTCATCGGGTTATTACGTGAGTCGTATTCCAAAATCAACCCCAATCCAGAAGTGACTGTTTTACTTTCTAGGTTATAACCGCCACCACCAATAGGATTACTGCCTGAGACTGATGAAGTAATTTCGCTGTATATTTGACGAAAGCCCACAAACCATTCGCTATTGTTTATTCGTGCTTTCATATTCTGAACCACGACAGGCCCAGTTATATTTAGCTCAAACGGCCTCGGTAGATCAATACCTCCTATCGAGTAGAAATCCATATTGATATCGGGTAATAGTACAAACCCCTGATAACGTAGGTTATCTTCAAACCAAAACCCTATGTGTCCTAAAGCAGCCGCTTTACTTCCGTTCTCTGTGCCAGCAAAAGCCGCGATTGATATATTTTCTGGTATTACGGCGCGGCCACGCTTACTCACTTTATTGGCCTTCTTCTTTTGTTCATCAGACTCGTGGAAAAATACTCCGACTACCCCGAGTCCATTTCCCACTGCAGGCTCTGTGATAATGACAGGAACAGGTAGGAATCCCATTGGCACTTCTGATAAATACTGACTGGTATCGAACATGCCATCATCAGGGTCGATCATGTAGTCGTCAATAAAAGAGGCGTGAGCAGTTAAGTTTATATTGACGGCGAGCAGGGCGGCTGCGGTGAATTGCGCGATGTGACGTAGATTAAGAGCAGGTATTTGTAGCATATCCCTATGTTAGGCAGCATGAAGATAGTGCCTATCCGTAAATTAGTAATTTCGTAGTATAAGCGCAAATCTAAGCTACCAACAGCCTTTCGGGCTTACTTATTACTGTATTTAGCGATACTCAACTACACTTTATTAGTGCTCTATCTTCTAAAGATAAAGGAATGTGAACACCCTATTAGAATATTAGTGAGCACTGTTACTGTTTTCGAAATTTTTAATGTCATCAAGTAAAATATTGGGTCAAAAGGAATGGAAAAGTCTGTCGTAGAGGGGCAATTAAAACCTGCTAGAGGAGTAAAACGTTCTTTAGCTCGTGAGCTTATCGTATGGTTTTTAGTACTTTCTATAGTGCCCCTCATTGCAGTTGCTTGGTTTAATTACCAACAAACGGCAGCGACATTAAAAAATGCAGCGATTGACCGACTGAATGATATATCAGCGTTAAAAATCCACTTTATAAACAACTGGTTTGATTACCGTTTCATGGACCTTGCAAGCCAAGCAGAGTCAAAATTTAATGCCAATCTTTTAGCAAGCTTTAAAGAAGAATTTATAGCTAGCCAGCAGACACTAAGTAACTATGTGAAAAGTGATAGCTGGGTCAAAAAGTCTAACCAAGGCGGGCATAGGTTAGTCACATTAGCCACTAAGTATGACTATATATATGACATCTTTCTTATCGATTTGCAGGGCAATCTTCTCTATTCCATTACCCAGGAATCAGATTTAGGTACTAACTTATTGACGGGGCGACTAAAAGACACTGAATTTTCTAAAGCTGTAATGAAGACATTGGCCACGGGAGATCCTCTATTTTCAGGTATCGAGCGTTACGGGCCTTCAAATGATGTGCTAGCTGGATTTTTAACTGGTCAGTTATTAGATGAAAGAGGTAATAAACAAGGTGTTATCGCCATTCAATTACGCCTTGATAAAGTATTCAATATTCTAAAATCTCAATATGTGTCGATAAAAACTGAGCATCATTATCTAGTGACAAATGAGGGGCAGCTCATTACGCCTATTGTGAATAAGTGGGACGAGGTATTAAAGCGTAAGATCTCTTTAAATAGGAATACGGGTAACTATCTGGATGTAATGCCGGGTCAAGTTTTAGAATATATAGGGCCGAAAAATACAGTAGTTTTTGGTACCTACCACCCTATTAAAGTTTTAAATACAGATTGGTTATTAATCAGTGAAATAGATATTGATGAAGCGTTATCTTCAAGTCGAACTCTAGCAAAAACAACCTTATTTTTACTCATGTTATGCACTGTTGGCGTTGTTATTATTGCCATTTATATAGCACGAAAAATTACTCGTCCTATCAGTGCCTTAGCCGATACCAGTATGAATGTTGCTGCAGGAAAGACAGATCAATTTGTCGATATACCCCACCAAAATGAAATTGGCCAGCTCGCAGAATCTTTTAATCATATGTTAAAAGTGCGCCAAGGGTATGAGCAAGAATTACAACAAAGTTCTGCTAAAACAAAAAATGCACTTTCAAGGCTGGAAGATCAAAAGTTTGCTCTAGATCAGCACTCGATAGTAGCGATTACTGATGTACAAGGAAATATAACCTTCGTTAATGAAAAATTTAGTGAGATCAGTGGTTATAGTCAGGAAGAGCTTGTTGGTGAAAATCATCGGTTATTAAATTCAGGCACTCACGATACTGAATTTTTTAAAGATATGTATCACTCCATCGCTAACGGGCATGTTTGGCGTGGCGAAATTTGTAATAAAACAAAAAATGGTGCTCTTTATTGGGTGGATACTACGGTTGTGCCCTTTATGGGGACTAATAATAAACCCATAAGTTATATTGCCATTCGTACCGATATAACCGAGAGTAAAAAATCCCGAATAGAGTTAATCGAGGCCAAAGAAGGTGCAGAAATTGCGGCCCAAGCAAAGAGTGAGTTTTTGGCGAGTATGAGCCACGAAATCCGCACGCCGATGAATGGCGTATTAGGTATGTTGGGTTTATTGAAAAATACAGAGCTCACTCAAGACCAATTACATCGAGTGAATATTGCTCAAAGTAGTGGGCAATCTTTATTAGCCTTGATTAACGATATTCTCGACTTTTCTAAAGTTGATGCTGGAAGAATGGAGTTGGAATACCTTGATTTTAACTTAAGGGCAATGCTCGGTGATTTTGCCGAAGTAATGGGGCACCAGGCGCAAGGGAAAGGGCTAGAGCTTATTCTCGATATAAAACAAATTGAGCAATCACAAGTAAAGGGTGATCCAGGGCGGTTAAGACAAATAATAACAAATATTGTATCCAATGCGATCAAATTTACCAGTGAGGGCGAAATTGTTATTACGGCTAAGTTGCAGTCAGTAGATGATGAGTCTTGGCAGTTTTATTGTGATGTGTCAGATACTGGGATTGGTATTGCACAGAAAAAAATTGCTGGCTTATTTGATTCATTTAGTCAGGTTGATGCCTCTACCACACGTGAATTTGGTGGTACTGGATTAGGCCTAGCCATTGTCAAAAAACTCTGTGAGTTAATGGATGGAGAAGTTCATGTTAGTAGTGAAGAAGGGTGTGGTAGCCATTTTTCTGTGAAAGTGAAATTACAAAAAAGTCATATCTCTCAACAGGTCTTGCCTGAAATCGATATAAGTAAATTAAATTTGTTAATGGTTGATGATAACGATACAAACAGAGAAGTATTGCGTGAACAGTTAGAACACTGGGGGGCGGTTGTCGCTGAAGCTAACAGTGGTCAGCAAGCACTGGAGGTTTGTGAACAACGAATTGAACAAACAGCACAACCATTTTTCGATATAGCTTTTTTAGATATGCAAATGCCTGGCATGGATGGTGCGGAACTTGGAAAAAGATTAAAGCAGGATGAGCGATTCAGAAAAATGAAATTGATTATGATGACGTCTATGGGGGATAGAGGGGACGAACGTTTTTTTGCTGATCTGGGTTTTGCTGCCTATTTCCCCAAACCGGCGACGACCTCAGATTTATTTGAAGCCCTATCGGTTGTAGCTAAAGGCGGCATAGTATTGGAACAAGCAGAACCATTGGTAACGAGTCATTATCTTAAAATGTTAACCCCACCAGAAAAACACAGTCTGAACGCAGTGGAGTCTGACCATTTTAAAAAAATTCGAATCCTATTGGTCGAAGATAATCAGATGAATCAAATGGTCGCCACTGGCATATTAAATGAATATGGCATTGAAATGATAGACATCGCGGGTAATGGTTTAGAGGCAATAGAAAGTTTGCAGAATATGCCAGAGAGTGCTCCTTATTCGCTGATATTAATGGATTGCCAAATGCCAGAGATGGATGGTTATCAAGCTAGTAGACTAATACGAGCAGGCAAGGCTGGTGAACATAATAAAACCATACCTATTATTGCTATGACCGCTAATGCAATGGCGGGTGATCGTGATAAATGTTTACAGGCAGGTATGAGTGACTATGTTGCTAAACCCGTCGACCCTGATAATTTATTAGCAACCATCATGAAGTTTTTAGGTGGTGTAGATAGTAGTATGGGTAAGGGGGGGGCAGATAATAGTGAAAATGAAAAGCTGCTGGTTTGGGATAAAGATTCTGCTCTCAATAGAATTAGAGGTAATGAACAATTATTATTATCGTTGACTGAAATCTATTGCAAAGAAAATACCAATCAGCTGAATGATTTACAGCAAGCTATTGAGTCAGAAGGCTACGATCAGGTCTATCACTTAATACATACATTAAAAGGTGTGGCAGGCAACTTGAGTGCTTTAAAACTTCAGTCTATTCTAATTCGTATTGAGGCTCTGGCCAGAGAAAATAATCTAGAGTCTATTCAAGAGGTACTGCCTGAAGTATTTAATGCAAGCGAAGAACTCGAGTTGTATTTTAAACAGTACATTTCTGAACAGCATGAAAAACATTCTGAAAAAAAACCAGTGTTAAGTAACTCTCAATTTAGAGCTATTCTTCAGCAGCTATATGAAAAGTTACAGCGAAATGATTTTATTGACCAAGACGAGCTTGTACCACTAGGCCAGATAGATGATAAGTTGGCTGGTCAAGAATTGATTGATCAGTTGATTGAAAAAATAAATATATTTGATAATGACGCTGCCATTAATATTATTGAGAAAATTGAAATGCAGCAAACTATCGAGAATGGAGTGAGTAATTATGAAAAATAAAGCCACCATTCTTATCGTCGATGACTCACCTTCAAATGTTCAAATACTAGCTGCTATTTTAAAGAATAAATATCATATAAAAGTAGCAACTAGCGGTAAAGATTGTTTGAAAATAGCCTGTTCAGATCCACGTCCTGATTTAATCCTTCTGGATATAGAGATGCCAGATATGAATGGTTATGAAGTCTGCAACAAACTCAAAGAAAATGCAGGAAAGTATATCCCCATTATATTTGTTACCGGAAAAGATAATGATGATGATGAAGAAAAGGGCTTTAATTTAGGGGCTGTGGACTATATAACAAAGCCAATTTCTCCCGCTATTGTGCTAGCGCGAGTTAATACCCACATAGAAATGAAACTGCAGCGTGATGCGCTAGAGCGAATGGCAATGCATGATCAGTTAACGGGTATTTATAATCGACATTATTTAATAGAAGCCGCACAGCAAAAAATAGCCAGAGCGACTCGGCACAAACACCCGATAAGTTTATTGATGCTGGATGTTGATCATTTTAAAGCGATTAATGATACCCATGGTCACTCGAAGGGTGATGAAGTATTAAAGGAAATGTCAAAAGTATTGAAAGCTCAAAACCGAGCGGAAGATATTGTGGCAAGATTTGGTGGCGAAGAGTTTGTTATATTACTGGATCAATGTGATGCAATATCAGCTGAAGATAAATCCGAAAAATTACGTCAAGTTTTAGAACGATTAAGCCCAGGAGGAATACAAATTACTGTGAGTATTGGTATCGCAGAGCTCCAATCGGGGGAGGAGTGTTTTGACGATGTGCTGAAACGTGCCGACTTAGCGGTATATCAGGCAAAAGATAAAGGGCGAAATTGTGTTGTTGTAGCGAAGTGAAGCTGTGAGATACCTAACTCCCCTGTCTTTTATGTACATTTCATGGCTTAATATTTTTATCATAAAAGCCATGAAGCATTAAAAGTTGTCAGATAACCGCGCTAACTCAACCACTCATTCCACACCTTATACAACGTTAGCTGCTTGGGCTATTGCTGTGAGCTGGGCTTTAAAAGCAGAAGGGGTAAATGCAGATGAAGTTTTTGCTGCGGCTGGACTAACCCTGAGCGATTACGAACAAAAGCCTTCTAGCCGAATTCCTATTCATAATATGACCCTGCTCTGGGACGCAGCGATTAAAGCGACCCACAACCCTGCTTTTGGCTTAAGAGTCTCAGATCATGTACATGCTGTGCACTTTAAAGCCCTGGGCATGCTAATTGTTAGTTGTGAAAATCTTACTCAAGCGTTGGAAAAAATAGTCGCCTATCACGCTCTCATTAGTGATTCTGTACAGCTAAGTTTGCAATATAAGCCTGATAAAATTGGTTTCAGCATTCGTGCGGTAGAAGGCGTTACTATAAGCTCGGTAGCAATCGATTCATTTTATGCGGTTATGGTGAAATTTTGTCGCAGCATTATGGGCGCTGGTGACTTAGTCGCAAAGGTAGACTTAATGCGCACTAAGCCAGTTTCTATTAAACCCTGGCAAGAGTTTTTTCAGGCTGATGTTCAGTTCAACCAAGAAAATAATCATTTATGGTTATACCGCTCGTTTCTAGAAAAAACGTCGCTGCATTTTGATGAAAAGGTTTTTCAGAGCAACGAGAGTTCGGTGCAAAATTATCTACAAGAAATGAATGCCAATACTTGGGTAGAGAAATGCAAAAAACACTTGGTGCTCGGATTAAACGATGAGGGCCCTAGTTTAAGTAAAGTTGCTGAACAATTGAGTGTTTCAGAACGTACGCTGGCTAGAAAACTCAGAGAAGAAGGTTTCAGCTTTAGCCAGATACTGCAGCAAAAGAAGCAAGATCTAGCCTGTTATTATCTATTGGAAACCGATGATAGCATTACTAATATTGCTTTGAACTTAGGGTTTAAGGATGCCAGTAACTTTAATCGCGCCTTTCAGCGTTGGTATCAAACCACACCTTCCGAATTTAGATCTGATAATAATCGGCCAAAATAATTCGACTCCTCTAAATCTGGCGATACTTTTTAAAACGATTTCATGCTTCAATACAGACTTATTACATTAGACGCATTAAATAATGATCTTAAAAATTCTCCTTACCTTAGCAGTGCTTATCGCTGTGTATATCTGGTTTAGAACACAAAAAACCAAACAGTTAAGTTCAAATTATGTAGCTCCTAGCCGTACTGTACCCCAAAAAACAGCAATAAATACCTGGATAAAACCCCTTGTATATTCGACGGCTTGCCTATCCATTATTGCAGGTGTTTTAATCTATTATCTCTCCTGGCAGGATAATCATACTCAATTTAAAATAACTATTACCAATCCGCAAACAGGTTCCTCAGAGACCTACATTGCCCTTAAAAAAGATATGTATGGACGCATGTTTATTACTGAGGGTGGACTGCAGATAAGCGTTTCAGATATGGAACGAATAGAAATTAAGCAACTAGATTCAGGTAGCAATTAAGCCGTGAAAGATTGTAACTCCTGCGGTAAGTGCTGCATTAAATACAGTAATGGTGCTTTATCTGCTTCTAAGCAAGAGATAGAGCTGTGGGAGATTTTTAACCCAGCTATTGCTGAGTATGTTAATAAGGGTGAAATTTGGGCCGATCCAAAGAGTGGCAAGTTATTAGAGCTTTGTCCTTTTTTACGAGAAGAAAAATTAAACAGCTCCTCTAATATAAAACAAGGCACTCTCGTAAAATACAGCTGCGATATTTATTTCGACCGACCTGATGACTGCAAATACTACCCATCAAATGTACAAGAAATGATTCTAGATGAATGTGAAATGATTGAGCCAGCGGATTTAAAGGATTTGAAAAAAGCCCAAGCTAGGCTCGATATTATAATGTCAGACAGCCGCTCTTGAGCTACTTCGCATTTCAGTATTAAGCCAAATGTTAACTCTATTACGACCATCTTTTTTTGCTTGGTATAATGCCTTATCCGCACTATCTAACCATTTGTAAGCATCTTCATAGCGACTATCGAGGGACGCAATACCAATACTCACGGTGCATTTTCCAATGCGATCAAATTGGGTGTTTTCTATATCTTGTCGCAACCGTTCCGCAACTAATAAAGATTCTTCTAAATTACTATTGGGCAATAAAATCGCAAACTCTTCTCCGCCATAACGTCCAGCAATGTCACATGAGCGCAGTTTCTGTAACAGTTTTCCGAACTGCTTTAATACGTTATCACCGATTAGGTGGCCGTAGGTATCATTGATGTTTTTGAAATGGTCGATATCGACCATCATTACGCAGGCGTTTTCACTGGAGCGTTTACAGCGATAGAATTCTTCTACTAATCGTTGTTCCCAATAGTGACGGCTGAATACTCCAGTCAGGCTGTCATTACGACTAAGGTGCAATAATTTTTCTCTTTGTACTATTAAGATGCGCGTGAGTTTGTAATTAATCGCGGCAAATACCATGGGATAAAGAATAATCACAGGTACGCAGAGAAAGATGACGATGATATGGGATTCAAAGCGGATGGTTGGGCTTATGAATAGGCTGGAAAGTATCATGGCTAGAATCATGATGCACAAACCCTTAATAAATAACTTGAGACCGCCTGCACTAATATTGTTCATCATAAAAACGGTGATGAAAACCGCACAAGGAATGAGTTTGAAAGACATGAGTGGCAGCCAAAAGCCACCAAAAAAAGCGTCGAATAACAGGCTTTTGATTATGACTTCTTTAATCCGCTTACTCTTTTTGGCCCAAATATAGGCGATATGAGGCCAGATTAAGCAGGTAGTGAGTAGGAATGACATAATCCAAGGGTTTGCTTGATAGCCAAAGTCGTTGGTATAGAAGCTTGCAAGAATAACGGACAGTCCCGCTAGATAAGCAAAGGTACGAGGCGCATAGGAATAATTGGCAATTCCTTTTAGTGAATCGGTTTTAAAAGGTGAATCAGAAACTAAGATACTGTGCCTTCAGAGCGAGATCGCTAAGTCTAATAATGGTATAAAATTGTACGCTAGTGGCGCATTCGGTCGTGTAACGATTAGGGCGGATATTGCAATTATATGTATTGGGTATATGATGCATATATGGTTTGTATATATAACGTATCGGATGGTAAGTGTGGGCATTGTCAAAATATCAGAAGACTTGCATGAAGAAATTCGCAAATCGAGCAGCGTTATGTCGCGTTCCATCAACTCTCAGGCCGAATTTTGGATGAAAATGGGTATGTTAGCGGAACTGAATCCGAATCTCAGTTATGGCGAAATTATTCAGCAGCAGTTAAAAGAGCAGGCATTTGATATGAGTCGTTGTGACTTAGAAGTGGTCGCTAGCGAGAAAAAATCAGGATGAGTCAAAGTAAAGCCGTTGCGGTTACGATCAAAAGTGCTGCAGAGATCGAACTGATGCGAGAGTCGGGTAAGTTATTAGCCCAAGTCTTTGCCATGTTAGATAATTTTATCAAAGTGGGCATCACAACGATGGAAATAGATAGTCGTGTCGATGACTTCATCGTTAATACGCTAAAAGCTCGACCTGCGAGTAAAGGCCAATACGGTTATCAATATACTCTTAATAGCTCGGTAAACGACGTAGTTTGTCATGGCCTGCCGAACACGACTAAGCCATTGAAGGCTGGGGATATCGTTAATATTGATATCACCTTAGAGAAGAATGGCTTTATTGCCGACTCTAGCAAGATGTATCTATTTGTTAATGCTTCGACTCAAGCCAAACGTTTGGTGAAAACCACGTATGAGGCATTATGGAAAGGAATCGAAGTGGTAAAACCGGGAGCCACCTTAGGCGATATCGGTAGCGCAGTACAGCGCCATGCGGAAGCGGCAGGTTTTAGTATTGTGCGTGAATATTGTGGTCATGGCATCGGTCGCGAAATGCACGAAGAGCCTCAGGTATTACATTATGGAAAAGCGAAGCAGGGCTTGGTATTAGCCGCTGGAATGACCTTCACCATCGAGCCTATGATTAACCAAGGCAGCGCTAAGGTGAAAACTAAAAAAGACGGCTGGACGGTAGTGACCAAGGATAAAAAATTATCGGCCCAGTGGGAGCATACTATTTTAGTCACCGAAACGGGTTATGAAGTTTTGACCTTGAGAGAAGAGGAAAAATAAAGAAGAGAGCATCACACGTCCATTGTGTGATTTTGCCTTTATCAGTATTAATTCTTATAATGACTAATTATTTAAGCGTATCCATTAAATCAATCATAAACTCCGCTTCTTCTTGCTCCATGGCTGAAAAAGAAGGAATGCCAATAGTGCTTAAAATATCCTGCCCAGTAGGACATTTTGCTAATTCAGATAAAGCTTCAGATACTTTCTGGTGAATGTGTTGGCTCTTTTCTGAAGCGGCAAAGATATGATGAATGACGCTGATTTCACTACTAATCAATGAGCGCAGCTGATCTTTAATTATGGCAGATAGTTTGTCGTAAATAGATTTTGGCAAAAATGCTACATCCGCTTCACCTTTCAATACCTGCTTAGCGGCAATAATAAAACTGCTGCAATCTAACTGTGTGCTATTGGAGGAATCGATATCCACTGACTCTAATAAAATCATCGCCACTAGGTTGATCGCAGGGTCATTAGAGGTAGCTATCTTTAATCCAGCTTTTAAATCTGTGAAAGACGTTATGGCCGAATCTGCTTTGCATAAAATCACAACTTCATTGGCGCTGTCGTTCGGCTTGTTTAATGCACTAAAGCCTAGGTCACGAATCAGTAATGTTGCGTCATAAGGGTTGGCATAGATAAAATCGATTTCACCTTTTTCAAATCCTTGGCGCTGACTTTCAAAATCGCTGTATATCTCGATATGCATAGCAATGTCGAGTTTCTTTTGTAAATAGGTATTTAGAATATACCAGCCAGACATGGCAGCGGCAGGTGTTGTAGGGCAAATGCTTAATGTATATTTCATGCTTTTTCTTGCTCCAACATTTGACGGTACTTGGCATCCATCTCGATAATTTTCTTAGCCGAAGCTTGGCGACGAATAGAAGACAAACCAATCACTTTACCTTGGCGGATATTAGCAATTACTGTGGCATGTACCCAATAAAAACCACCATCTTTACGCAAGTTCTTAACATAGCCATGCCATTTTTCACCGCGACCAGCAATCTCCCAAACTTCAGAAAAAACAGCTTTTGGCATATCTGGGTGGCGTAAAATTGCATGAGGTTGGCCCAAAAGTTCTTCTTCGCTATAACCCGACATATCAACAAATGCTTGATTCATATGTGTGATATTACCGTCAAGATCGGTACGAGAAACGATTAATTTCCCAGCAGGAAAAGCAGTTTCTATGTCGGTGGTATAAACGGTTCTTGCTGCAGAACTAAAGTGCTGTAACAAGTGCTCGGTATATTCGCCAACGATGTGCTCTGGTGACATATTTCCCATGTTAACTCCTTATAAAACGCTAGCAACGTCACTAACAGCACGTTTAACATCTAAGAAAATAAGGCCAAGTTTTGCACTGGACTTGGTCATTACTGTAAGTACTGCATCATGGCCTACATGGGTCATTAAAATATAACCATTAGCGCCTTTAATTAAAACCTGCTCTAACTCACCGCGATCAAGTTCTAATGCTGTTCTATCACCCAGTGATAGCATGGCGGCACTCATCGCACCTACTCTATCTTCATCAACGCTGTTTGGTAACAATGATGCGATAACCAAACCGTCAGTTGATATAATCGCTGATGCTTCAATGTCAGTAGAGCTGCTATTTAAATCGGATAAAATCGAGGTGATGCTTTCTTCACGCATAAGAATTCCTTAAAATTTTTAAAATATGTCGAGTTATAAATAACGCTGACCTAATAGCCAGACTAGATGAATGAAATTGGCATTTTTTAATTGTGGATTTCCTTTGATCGCTAGAATAAAAACTTGCTGATTAAGGTAAATCGGTACAAATCGCAGTTGTGATTGTCCATCATTATCAACAATGCTAATAAATGAACGCTCGCCACTGGCTTGTTGAATGTTGTGTTGACGCTTTGCTTGTAACTCTAAAATTTCTACCGCTAGAATAGCTGCTTGTTCAGCCTGATTTAAATCGAAACCTGAATGGGCTAATAAAAAACCTTCTTGATCTGCAATAGCGCAGTGCTGATTATCAGATAATTCTTTTAGTATATTGGGCAAGCTCTCTGCTATCGATCGTTTATCCAATTCATCTTCGGTATTTTTAGCAACTAAATAACCTTTGTTGAATAAAGCAATCGTATGCTCTAAAGAAAGTGTTTCTGATTCTTCTTTTAATAAATTCAAAAACTGATGAAGCCTAAGGGTTTTAGGCTGCTTTAATAAACAGAGTAAAATTTTACGATCAGGATCTTGCTGAGAAGAGAAAGTAGCAAAATGTACGCCTTCGTTAGTTAAATAGATAAACTGTTTTGCTGTAGGGTATTTCACAGGAGCACCTAAATAGCTAAGGGATCAATAGAAAGAACGAGGGCTTGGACCAGCATATTAATGTCTTCTTTATTCCTAGCATCGACTTCAAAAACGGCTGCTGAGACGTCTTTAGCTGCTAGTGTGTTGTGAATGCTATCCCAATCAATGCCGTGCTCTTTAGCAGCAAGGTCGCCTCGAGTTAAGCCAATAACAACAGGGTTGTCTTTGGTGAAATCTTTAAAAGCATCGAGAAAGGTATCAATATCATCCAGCATTGATGAAGCACTGCAATCAATGAGCAGTACTAATCCTAAAGCCCCTTGAGCTAAAATTTCCCACATGAAGTTAAATCGCGCTTGGCCAGGAGTACCATATAAATGTACTGCCGTCTCAGGATCTAAATTGATGCGACCATAATCCATTGCAACTGTCGTATTTTCTTTTTTCTCTTTTACCTTATCGGATGCACGGGCCTCGGTAGATACCAAATCAATATCGCTCAGCACTTTAATCGCAGTTGTTTTTCCCGCACTAACGGGACCAGAGAAAATTATTTTATATTGCTGCATATGACCTATGCTCGATTGAGACGATTAAGAAGTTTCTTAAATAATGTTGAGTTTTTCTTTTCAGTTTTAAATGGAACAATATTAGACGCTTGTTCATTAATAATCGCTAGGTGACTATCCAGTGCTGCTATTATAAAACCACGCACATCAGCAATAGGAATAGATAGTTGTTGAGATATACTCGTTATGCTACTAGGAGATTTTGACCATAAACTGGCTATTTTTAGTGCATGCTGAGGAACGTTCCAGCGTGTTAGATTTGGCCACGCTTTTAACTGGTAGATAGAATCATCAGATAAAGATTTAGCGAGTCTACCTCTAGAGCACAATAGCGCCGTATTCCAAGAAAGCTCAGTAAGAGAAAATGAAGGAAATTCAGATAATGAAGCAGTTAGAGATTCTTTACTAATACGGCAGCTAGAACTGCTTAGCTGAACATGGCATAAGTTGCGTAAACGGTTTGGTGAGAAATTTAATCGTGCACGTTTTTTATTAGCATCAATTTCTATGCAATATCTTTGTACACGCAGTACTACGTTTGTTTTTTCTCTATCGCTTAATTGAATTGCTCTGCGTAACATACCTTGTAACGTTTGACTTGGTTCATAGCGCTGATTGTCATCGATTTCTTCTACAGTATTTTTCTGAGACTCTTTTCGTGATTTCTTTTGTGAATCGTCGATAGCCTGTTCAGGGGTTATGGCAGTATTTATTCTATTATCTGAGCTTTGTACTCGGTTTTTACTTTGTGTATTTATTTTTTCAGCTGCACGAATTAATTCAATGCTAGTAATAGGCTTCTTTATATGAATAACAGATGAAGAAGGCTTATCTAGAGGATATAAAGAAAGGGCAATTACTTGGATTTTCTTATTTTGATACTCTGCTAAAAGGCTTTTTCCCTCTTCGCTATCGATATCAAGAATGACAACATCAGGCTCTTGCTGATCATTCAATTGGAAATGTGTCTTGCCTTTGGTTTTGATAAAACCAGAGATATTTCTATGAGAGGATTGACTCATAGTAGAAAGCTGTACGGATAAAGGCATAGATATAATTCACAAAAACTGCAGCCTAATAAATGGGATAGGCAATAATGAAAAAATGAATCATAAGGGAAATATGGATGAGTGCAAATGCGAATGTATGTTATTTGTAATGTTTGGTAATTTCCTAATAAAAAATTGACTTATATCATCTTGTTGTAATGTTTTATTTTTTAATAACTTTAATTTTCTAAATTAAATCCTTGGTTTTAAGGGCGACTATCCGCAAAGTTGACTAAAGTTAAATAAAGCTTGATTCATAAAGAACAAAATTTATTTGCAGGTAAACCTATGAAATCGATAACAGACAACAAAATAGAAATTACTGACTTTTGCGTTACCAAGCTGATGAGCAAAAATGTACTTTGCGTTTACGAGGGGTGGACCATCCAGCGGTTAGCAGAATTCTTCCTAAAAAATGAAATCAGTGGTGCGCCAGTAATTGCTTCGGATCATGAACTGGTGGGAGTGGTGAGCGTATCTGATATATTCCGTTTTGAAAACTCCGATGACGATACCAAAAGTGAAGCATTAAGACGCTGCTATAGAGATAGCACAGGTATCGATATTGCTAGTCGAGAGGACTTAATCAACTGGAGCAAAAACTCTCAAACCAGTTGTACTGTGCACCAAATAATGGCGAATCAAGTTATTAGCGTGTGCATCGATAGTAAGCTCAGTGAAATATCAGCTACCATGATCGAAAATGACATTCACCGAGTGTTTGTTACCGAGGATGAGAAAATTGTCGGTATCGTTTCTGCGTTAGATATTTTACGAAAACTACCTAATGTAGATAAAGCATCGCGGACATCTGTGGGCTAGAAACTATTAACTGAAGTAATTAGCCATCAGGTATGATTAAACCTATGTTGAAACCTGTGGCTAATAGTTGAACTTTCATTATCAGATTAAGTCGAAGCCTATGGTTAAAAATAACTATTGGTATATCTAGCATGCGAATGACTCTATGAAGACCTACCTTAAAATTATTATTGGCGTACAGCTAGGTGTCGTTGCAGGAGGACTTGCTGTTTGGGTGGGTACACACGCTAGTTCTGGTAGCTTATTGAATGATGACTCACCAGAAGTACGTGAGCAGCTTTCCTTGTTAACTCGTTATAGCAATATTAAAATATCGACTAATAATTATAGTTGCGAGAGTATCGATTTTTCAGGAGTTAGGCCTACTGTCGGCGATGTAATGGCTTCAATGATGAATTCAAATTTATCTTCCACTCGAAATCGTCAATCGTTTAAGTGTATGGATAATATATGCACATTATCGATATCTGATTGTAAACCTTGGCAGTCTAGTGAATGCAGCACACGGTTTCTAAAGTATGAAGTGGATCAGCAGCAGAAAATAAATCCCAGCTCGTTTAACTGTATTGATGTGCCTTAGTACTATCTAAGAGGCTAGTGCTATCTAAAATAATTAAGGATAAATGCAGCTGATGCTTCGATAGACACTTCAGTATCAGCTTTGATATGAATTTCAGGACTCAAGGGTTTTTCGTAAGGCGAGTCGATACCCGTGAAGTCGTTAATTTCACCTGCTCGGGCTTTTTGATATAACCCTTTTACATCGCGCTGCTCACAGACCTCTAATGAAGTATCAACAAATACTTCAATAAACTCACCTTTATTGAACAAAGCCCGAACACTGTCACGACTCTCTCTAAAGGGTGAAATAAAAGCACATAAAACAATCATGCCCGCATCAACCAGTTGATGAGCCATGTGGCCAACTCGGCGAATGTTTTCCTCTCTGTCTTGCTTGCTAAAAGTTAAGTCCTTGCATAAACCTGTACGAACAATATCACCATCAAGTAGAGAGGTTTTAAACCCTTGCCCACTAAGCTGTTTTTCGACTTCAGTAGCCAAACTCGATTTTCCTGCACCGCTATAGCCAGTAAACCAAATCACACAAGGCTTTAATGTATTCATCATTCTTTCTCTTTCTCTTTCTCTTTATCAGCAAACCATAGTTCAAGAAACTCTATACAATTTACCAGCTTGGCAGGTACAAAGTGCCGGGCAGGGTATAGTGCATAGAGAGTAAGGTGCGGTTTCTTAGCTTCCGCTAGTACTTCGACCACTTCACCCTTCTCTAAAGCCTCGCGGCATACAAAATCAGGAATGAAACCAATGCCTTGGTTGCGTTTAATAGCTTCCATCATGAAAACCGTACTATTAACTCTTAGTGTTCCATTAATAGAAATACCTTCGCCAATAGGCCAAACATTTTTTCCTTGAAAGTAGCTGTAAACAAAACAGTTATGTTGAGCTAAATCTTGTGGCTTTGTAATCATAGGGTGATGCTGTAAATATTCTGGCCCTACACATACTTTATATTTAAATTGGGTAAGAGGGCGACCGACATAGCTCGAGTCAATTGGCTTACTAGAAGCCCGAAAGCCTAAATCAAAACCTTGTTCAACCAAATCAATACTTTCATCACCCAAGTGAATATCCAACTCAATGTCTGGGTAAGCCTGCATAAAATCGGCAAACAAACTTGATAAGTCGGTAATGCCTAACGCCATAGGCGCGTTGATTTTTAGTTTTCCTTTCGGCTTGGCTTGTCTGTCTTGGACAAAGTCTTCTGCATCATCCAACTTTTCTAAAATCTCTCGTGCTCGCTGTAAATAGCCTTCACCAACATCAGTTAGTTGCACGCTACGGGTTGACCGATGTAGCAAGCGCGCGCCCAGAGAATCTTCCAGGCGGCTGATCTCTTTACTGATCATCGATTTAGAGGCATTGGTTTGCTCGGCGACACGAGTAAAGCTGCCTAGATCAGCCAAGCGGACAAAAAGTTGAATCGCGCGCAGTTTATCCATCGATAGATCTCATAGGGTACAGGCACTTATGTATTGACTGTCTCCAATATGGAAACATCTGGTTCTCATTGTAGCTATATATGGTAACAGTAAAAATCCCCAGACTACATCTGTCGTCACTTAAACCTTTAATTCAGAACGGAGCAACATTATGTACACACTTTATTACTCTCCAAGCGCTTGTTCATTGGCCACTCAGGTGGTTTTACATGAGCTGGATCAACCGGTTGAAATTATTGATGTTCAACAGCTAGAAAAATTTAAGGACATCAACCCAGTGGGGGCCGTGCCAGTATTAATTGATCATAGCTTGTCTAATATCGGCGAAGCTAATACCGATACAGCACTGACAGAAGGCGCCGCAATTATTTTATACCTACTCAATAAGCATGAAAGCACCTTGCTGCCTGCTACGGGTCATGCGCGTCAGCAGGGGATTGAGAATATGATGTTTGCCAATGCCACGATGCACCCTAGCTATGGTCGTTTGTTCTTTATCGCGCAAAATATTAGCGATGAAAGCATGCACGATAAAAAGGTTAAGCAAGCTGCCTTTGATGCTGCGGCGAAGTCTATTAACTATTTATGGCAGGTCGTTGAGCAGAAGCTAGCGGCACAGATGAACGATGAAGCATTCTTAGGTGGAAAGAAGCCTTCCGCAGCCGACATCTTGCTAGCGGTATATTCACGTTGGGGGGCCAGTTTTCCTGTTGAAATCACATTAGGACCGAAAGTTCAGAAGATGCTTGCAGCGGTATTAGCATTGCCAAGTTTCAAAAAAGCACTAGCAGCCGAGCAAGGTTAAGGACGTTGTTATGAGTGAACCTATAAATATAAATAGCTCCGCTAGTCCAGAAATCTCTGATTCTGCTGTAGGGATTGAGGATTTTGGCAGGGGTGATTTTGATTCTGTGATGACCCTAGTGCAGGACTATTTTGATGGCCTGCATCAAGGCAATGTCGGAAAACTAGAATCAATATTCCATGCCGATGCTTTTTTAAAGGCACCAGGATTAAGACGCAGTCTTGATCAGTGGCTTGAAGCGGTTGCAACTCGGCCTATCCCTGCTCAGCAAGGGCAGGCTTATGATTTCAAATTGTTATCGATCGAAGTCATAAAAAATCAGGCCATGGTGAAGCTAGAGTGTCCGCTGTTCGAACATGCCTATGTCGATTTTCTGGGTCTGCTCAAAGAAAATGGACGTTGGTTAATTGTTAATAAAATGTACACAGACTTAAACGAATAAAAGAAGAGTGCGGGATGAAAAAATTAAAGATAGTAATAATTCATGATGCCGTTATTACAATATTAATAAAGCACACCAATTATTAGTTTGATGAGAAATTTGATAAACAGAAAGTCATGAATAACTAAATAGAGAGAACGTTATGCCATACATTAATATTAAAATTACCGACGAAAATGTTACTAGCGAACAGAAACAGGCACTGATCAAAGGCACAACTCAATTAATGGTTGATGTGCTGAATAAAAATCCTGCGACAACGCTTGTAGTGATTGATGAAGTTAACTTGGATAATTGGGGTATAGGTTATGATCAAGTGACCCAGTTGCGAAAGAAGGCAACTTTGCTAAAAGATGAGTAGGCCTGAATGTATTCTTGAATCTTTAAATAGTAAAATTTAAAGGTTCAAGTAGTATTATTTGGTAATTGATCAATCAATAAAGACAGAAGGGGTTTACCCATGAGCAGAATATTAACCGGTGAATGCCTATGTGGCGCGTAAAATTTAAGTTAGAAGATGATTTTAAGGCCTTTTATCAATGCCATTGCAAATAGTGTCAGCAGCTAACGGGTTCTGCATTTGCAGCTAATTTATTCACAGCCCCTGAAAATATCGAATGGCTAAGTGGTCAAGCTAATATTCTTAGCTATGAACATGAAAATAGGGAATTCTCAAAATCATTAAGTGATAAATAGTCCCTGATTGCTAAGGAAGGTTGCTGTATATCAGATAATCTTGTCATTATTTATATTGTTAGTAATTCCGTGTAGGATGCGCACTGCCTATCTTAATAATGGATTATTATGTTCCTGCAGTTTTCACGTCTTGCTTCATTACTTCTACTTGCCTCTACCTGTTTTGCTGAAAATGACCGTACTTGGCTGCAAGTCGGTTCGGGCTATGGGGCTTTTCACCTACAGTTAAAAACTGCCGATGAAAATTCTGGCTGGGCACTTGAAGCCGCTGGGTATTATCCCCCCGCAATGTTTGAACCGACAATTATTGATCGAGAGACTGGTAAGGATGTTAAACCTTTGTTTAGGGTGCTAGCCGTTTCAAAGCTATGGTCCTCTGCTTTTAGTTGGGGCTATGCTGATTATGGCCTAGGTCTCGGAATGGGACTTGGTACCTGGACGAAAAACTGTAAAGAGATTGCCTCGGATTTTTTATCAAATACTTATGAATGTGATTATTACCAAGGTTCAAGGGTTGGCATTCCATTGCAAGCCTCAGCTGCATTTGGAAAATACGTTGGTTTCGGTGTTAGTTTAAATGCCTTTGTTCATGCAGATGATGCGCAGATTCGAATGTTATTCACTCTTCCGCTAGGTAAATTTACGAGGTAGGTTAATTCAATATATTTAAGTGAGTTAGGAGGCTTTATGGAATTAGAACTAGACCATTTTTTTATTATTGTTAAGCCAGAAGCAAAGGTTGCGAGCTTGTTAATTGAACTCGGACTGGAAGAAAGCTATAGCCGAGTTCACCCAGGCCAAGGCACAACTAATCGCTGCTTCAACTTCTCAAATAGTAAGCTCGAATTACTGTGGCTGCGTGATGTGGAAGAAGCTAATAATGGCCCAGCCAATGGCCTAAGGTTTCCTGAGCGCTCAGCTAATGTATTAGAGGTTGGTTCAGCTTCGCCTTTTGGCCTGATTTTTAATCGTAAAAGCACTAGTGAAAATATTAGTAAAAAAAGCAACGACTCAGAAATGCCTTTTAATGGCTGGAGCTATCAGCCCGATTATTTTCCGGCACCTAACGCATTTCATATCGGTAATAACTCAGAAAACTTAGTTGAGCCTCTATGTATTTATGTTCCCTTCATGGAACCTGTGGATAGAATTATTGAAAAAGGAAAGTTTAAATCCATTAGCCATGTGCACATTCATGTACCGACTGAGTATTTATCAGAAGAACTACTAGCAGCAAGTCAATCCGAGGGCTTATCGGTTGAGTGTGGAACAGAGCATTTAATGGAGATCACTTTTGACCAAAAGTCCTGTGGTTTAAGCAAAGACCTGAGACCAGGTCTTCCACTTATTTTACATTGGTAGTTTTTTTAATACTTGCCCATCTGAGCTAATAAAGCTCAGCCAGCATGCTATCGCTGTACTCGGTCAATTCTTTGCTCTGCTTCACCTTCTCAACATAATCAGGGTTAGCAATAAACGGACGACCAATGGCAACCAAATCGGCATCGCCATTTTCAATCAGGCTGTTTGCAGACTCGGCTGTATAGCCACCTGAGGCAATCACTGTTCCACGATAATGCTTACGAATATATTGAGTCACTGTGCCTTGTAAATGTTCATAAGGCGCATCGTTAAACATCCCCGTATGCACATAGGCCAAATCATATTTATTAAGCAGTGGCAGTAAATAATCAAACACCTGTTTATCACGGTCGTCATGCTCTAAGTTAATATAAGCTTGAGGAGAAAGGCGTAGACCAATTTTATTTCCTGGAATAACCGCTTTTATTTGATCGATAATTTCAAGTAAAAAGCGTGACATGTTTTCTACAGTGCCACCGTATTCATCTTCACGGCGATTGGTGTCCCAATGTAAAAATTCATCGATAAGATAGCTGTTAGCGCCATGAATTTCTATGCCATCAAAACCTGCTTTCAGCGCGTTCTTAGCGGCCGTAGCAAACTGGCCCTGTACACGTTTAATCTCGTCGAGAGTAATTTCTCGTGGCGTTTCATACTCCAAATTTTCAGTACGTGGAACGTGCCCCTTTAGTGGAACCGCTGAAGGTGCCATCGACAATTCGCCATCATGATAAATAGAATGAGAAACACGGCCTGTATGCCAAATTTGAGCAAAAATTTTACCGCCATTTTGATGCACGCGTTGAGTCACGTTCTTCCAACCATCAATCTGTGCCTGAGTATACAGTCCAGGCGTATTCGGATAGCCCTGCCCATCTTGAGAAACGATCGTCGCTTCACTAATAATGAGGCCAGCATCAGCGCGGCGACCGTAGTAGGCGGCCATAGCTTCAGTCGGCACCAAATCATCATCAGCCATGGAGCGTGTTAACGGCGCCATAACGATACGATTCTTAAGAGTTAGGTTTTCCCCAATGTCTACAGAGTGAAATAAAGTATTAAGGTGGCTCATGCTGTGCTCCTGTGAACGATCTAGTTCGCTTGTTTAGTTCGCTTGTTTAGTTGGATGTAAAGGTGATGTCTCAGTTTATGTAGCCAGACTAAACGTTTCTTAAAAATCTACTAGATAGTTAAAAGTAGTTTCTTTGTTCTCTTTTTGAGTACAATTATAGGGGAGGATTATGGGATGATGAACTTACTGCCTAGTAAGGCTGGCTAATCAGGTAAGTGAACGAGGTGACTGAAAGTGGATGAGTTAAAGCGCATAGGGGTATTTACCCGGGTAGTCGAGACCAAGAGTTTCTCTGAAGCTGCGCGCCAGCTCGGTGTAGCAAAGTCGGCCGTGAGCAAGCAAATAGCACAGCTCGAAAAGGAAGTCGGTGTACGCCTGCTCAATCGCACAACGCGCAGCTTGAGCCTGACCGAAGCCGGTGAAATATTTTATCGCCATAGTGCCGATATTGTTAACCGCACCCAAATCGCCTTAAGTGAATTACGTGAGTATCAAAATCAGCCCACGGGTACGCTGCGAATTTCATGCCCTGTTGACTTTGGAGCGCAACACTTAGTACCTGTTATTAAACAAGTGCGGGCCTTATATCCGTTGTTGAAAATCGATTTGTTATTGGAAGATCGAGTGATCAATATGGTGGAAGACGGTGTTGATTTAGCGATCCGTATTGGCTGGTTACAAGAGTCGAATTTAGTCGCGAAGAAAATCTGCGAGACGCCGGTAATCGTATTTGCCAGCCCTGAATATTTAGCTCAAAAAGGCATACCTAAAATACCGCAAGATTTACAACAGCATGACTGGATAAGCCTCTCTCTTTTTAGTTCACCGTTAACTTGGCAGTTCGAAAAGAAAGGCCAGAAACAGAGCGCTCAGAAACACAATATCCAGAAACAGAATGTCCAGAAACAGAAAGTGCAAATGCACAGTCAGCTAAAAAGTAATTCGGTAGCCGCGGTTGTTGCCTTGGCAAAAAGCGGACAGGGTATTTCAGCACTGTCTAAATTCGTCGTGCAAGACTATATTGATCAGGGATTATTACAGCCGCTACTGACAGATTATGAATTGGAAGCATCCGGCATTTATGCGGTTTATCCACATCGTGAACACGTGCCACCGAAAGTACGTATCTTTATCGATTTTCTATCGAAGCATTGTAAGAATGCGGCTTGGGTGAGTTAGCTGATAAATCTTGCTGAGTTGGCCATTCTTTTTCTTCAATATGTTAGAATGCGGCAAAAGCGGACAACAGCCCTAATATAGGGCTGTCCTTAGTCCCAATCAGTACTTTCTATTAGCATATTTAAGAGCATATCCCTCATGCATTCAGCAGAATTTAAAACCCTACGCGAATCCCTTGGCCTTACCATTTCAACTTTAGTTAAGGTTATCGATGTTGATGAGCGCACGCTACGCAAGTGGGAAGCAGGCAAGAAACAGCCACCACAAGGCGTTGTAGATACTCTAGTTGGCTATGATGCACTAGTGAATAAGACCGCGAGCGAAATGATCGCATTTCATCAAGAGTCTATGAAGAATGGCGGCCAGCAAGGTGTTGTACTTGAGCGCTTTGTTGAAGCAGAAGATTTAGCAGCCGCTTATCCAGCGTTTGCAGGTCTACCGACTATGACTTTTGGTGTTGTTTTATTTCGCGTAAGACAGAAGTTCATTGATTTAGGCGTACCTGTTTCAATCATCTTCAAGAAAGTTTAATTCTTAAGTTTAAGACGCAGTTTATAAGTTAGCAGGAAGCAGAGATGGAATATCGTAAATTGGGTCGTACCGACCTAGACATCAGCTTAATCGGCTTAGGCACCATGACTTGGGGTTTGCAAAATACCCAAGCGCAAGGCTTTGAACAGATGGATTATGCGCTAGAGCAAGGCATAAACTTCTTCGATACCGCCGAGATGTACGCTATTCCACCCAGTCCTGCAACGTTCGGCACAACCGAAGCCATTATTGGTAATTGGTTTAAAGAACGAGGCACTCGCGACAAGGTGATTTTAGCCTCTAAAATCGCTGGCCCAGGGTTACCTTGGGTGCGTGAAGGCAAGAATCATATCGATAAGGCCAACATTCTAGCCGCAGTTGAAGGCAGCTTAGGCCGCTTGCAAACGGACTACATCGATTTGTATCAATTGCACTGGCCTAATAGAGGTTCTTATCACTTTGGTAAAACTTGGGATTTTGCTCCTGCGTTTGATCCACAAGCAGAAGAAGATAATTTCTTAGAGTGCCTACATGTTTTTCAAGGTTTGATTGAAGCTGGCAAGATTCGTCACATCGGCCTTTCGAACGAAACAGCATGGGGCATGAATAAATGGCTACAGTTGGCTGAAAAACATGACTTGCCGCGTATGGTCAGTATTCAAAATGAATACTCTTTGTTATGCCGTAACTTCGAGCCTGACTTGAGTGAAATCGCTTTAAGCGAAGATTGTGGCTTATTGGCGTGGTCACCACTAACTCGCGGTATTCTAAGCGGAAAGTACCTAAATGGCGCAAAACCTGAAGGCGCACGCTTAACCATCGAAACGCGAGTAGAGCATCGGGGTGGTGCAGAAACTGATGCGGCAACCTTAGAATATATGGCTCTGGCTCAGCGTTATGATCTTGATCCGTGCCAAATGGCCATCGCCTTTGTGAACCAGCAAAAATTTGTTAGTTCGACCTTAATTGGTGCTACAACAATGCAGCAGTTGCGCAGTAATATCGATGCTATCAATGTGAAATTGAGTGAAGAAGTATTAAACGAGATAAAGTTGATTCGACGCAAATATCCGATGCTTTTCTAGGTCGTACAGACGTTATATTGCCCTCTCTGCGTTATAATATAGATAGAGAGATTAGCGAGTGAAACGCTAGAGAGTCAGTTGAAAACAGTTAAAACGAAACAGCTAAAACTAATCGTTAACCAATAGTTGAAAAGAAATGAACGATAAATCAAATTACCAAAACAACCCGCTGCACGGCATAGGCTTAGGCAAGCTGATCACAATACTCTCTGACCATTATGGCTTTGAGATCTTATATGCTTACCTGAATATTAATTGCTTTAAGACTAAGCCAAGCATTGAATCGAGCGAGAAGTTTTTGAAGAAAACCGATTGGGCCCGTGAAAAGGTAGAAAGCTTTTACTTATACGAATATAAGAGCTTGCCACGTGCCTCGGCGAAAGAGTTTGAATTGCCACCAAGAGACCGAACCATACCGCTAGATCAAGAGTGTGGCGAGCCAAACGAGTTAAGCTTAGAAGATGCAGAGCAGTTGCGTGAAAAGCGTGCCAAGAAAGCCGCTGAATTTGGCAATGGTACTGGTTATCGCAACGGTAAGAAGTTCGGTGGAGAAAAGGATCGTAGTAAGACGACCCCTTATAGAACGAAGAAACCAGCACCTCGTGGGCAGTCAAATAGCTCTTCAAATAGTCCGTATGGTGGTGGATCTTCTAACAGCTCCTCGCAAGATGGAGAGCAGAAGACTTCCAAGCCTTTTGGCGGAAACTCTTACTCTAGCTCGTTTGATAAGAGTGAGGATAAGAAAGGTTCTAACCAAGGGAGCGCAGACAAGAAGCCATCAAGTGGCAGCTCTGACCCTTGGGGCAAGCATAAATAAGACGGATTTTTGTGACCAGAAAGCGAAATTCTGGTTATAATTGCGCCAATTTTTAAGCTCGACATAAAGATAGACAGTTAGGTCTACAAATTTACATTAGATAGAACAGGTAATCGAATGGCTTTTTTTGATTTAGAAACACCAGAAAACAACGAAACAGACAACCTAGTATGGTTAGGTCACCTTAGCCCAGACAGCGATACCATCGGTTCTGCGATCGGTGCAGCTGAGTTATTTGGTGGTGAGCCACGTCGTGCAGGCGAATTGAACAAAGAAACTGCATTTGTTGTTGATTATTGCGGTGTTGAACTACCAAAAATGATCTCTAAAGTAGAAGGTCAGAAGGTTGGTATCGTTGATTTCAACCAAAAAACACAGCTACACAAAGATGTGGACAACAAAGACATCGTTGCCATTATCGATCACCACGCGATTCAAGATCAGCCAATTACGTTTAATACCGCTATGTCGGTTGATATTCGTCCTTGGGGCAGCGCGGCAACTATCCTAGCGGATCGTTTCGAGAAAATGGGTAAAGTACCAAGCGCTACTACGGCTTGTGTTCTATTGGCGGGCATCTTGTCTGATACCTTGATTTTCGAATCACCAACAACGTGCCCAGTTGATAAGCCATTCGCTGAGAAGCTTGCAAAGATTGCGGGCATCGAAGATTTATACGCCTTTGGCCAAGCGATGATGGAAGCAAAATCTGATCTTGCTGACGTATCGACTTACGACGTATTAAAGAGTGATTTCAAGCACTACGAAATCAACGGTAAGAAAGTAGGTTTTGGTGTTGCTGAAACATTATTGCCAGAACAGTTGCTTGAACGTAAAGCTGACTTGTTGTCTGAAATGGAAGGCGAAAAAGCGAAGCAAGGTTTAGATTTCATCTTCTTCGCAATCGTTGATACCAAGACTAAAAACTCTCACCTAGTAATTTACTCAGGTGCAGAAGCAGAACTTGCAGGCCAAGCTTATGGCGAAGCTGTTGAAAATAACTTGATGTACTTGCCAGGTATGATGTCTCGTAAGAGCCAGCTAATGCCAGCAGTACAAGCGACGCTTTCTGCTTAAGAGGTTTTGCTTAAAACTATGTAGCAGTTAAAAAAAGGTGAACCAATGGTTCACCTTTTTTTGTCTGTCGAAAAGTGCTTAGCGAAAAGTATTTAGTGTTTATATTTATGCATGTGCTTTTTAATGATCGTTAGTTCCTGACGAAACAGAACGCCATTATCAGCTTGAGGCACTGGCGTAGTTGCAAGAACCCCGCGAGCACCGATGAAATCTCCTGTACCCCCAGTAATCGCAACTTCCGATGTCCCTTTATCTGCTTCACGCCCTGATACTACGATAGTGCCGTTGTAACCAGAGTTTTCATAAAAGCTTAGCGTCCAATTACATTGCCCATAATTATTATCTGGGTCATCTGGCAGGGTTGGATGGTCGGTACCTGAATAATCCAAAGCACCGGGATCAGTACGAATACAGTAGCCAGAGTTACGACCAATCACTGTTTCAGCATCTGCTGCTAATAACTTTTGATCAAAGACAAAAACATCACCAGGGGAATCTAGTCCATCTTCAATATTGGCACCTTGGCGAATCCCTCCATCGGCTCGGCCATCGGCAAAAGTAACCAGAGTTAAATTATGTGCATGAGCGGGTAAAATAAGTGCCGACAAAAGTAGAGTGGCGGGAAGGGCAAACAATGATTTTTTGAATATGTTTTCTTTTGACATACTAAAACTCCTTGAGTTTGATTTATTATTTTAACTGAGAGTGATGTTAAACATTACGACAGAGGCCTTACTCAAGGAATCAGGACAAAGGCTTAATATAAGATAAAGAAGGTGCTATTTATATAAATAGAGCGTGCTTACTAAAGCGAAGAAGAGCTTGCTGACAAAGAGCCTTAATTTCAGGCTTTGGCTGTTTGCTGCCAATCTGAATGAATATATTGTTCACTATATCGCTGATGTGAGTATTACCATCCATCTGAATCAACAAGTTTTGTTCAAATGGGCTGATCAAAATAGATTGATGAAGCTGATTGGTAACTCGATTCAGTTTGGATGCTTGATAGCGCACGAGCGCTGTCGTTTTTGGTGTGTCTGTTATTTCTAAAGTGAATCTTGCGGGGTGTACATTAATATCGATCATGCCTGCTAATACTAAGCGCATTAGGTTTACATCGCTATTGAGGCTTTTCTCTATGAGTGACTGCTCTATACTCAAGCGTTCACTTATTTCATTGATTAATGCTGTGTAATGCAAACGGCCAGGGGTTAGCTCGATTAATATTGATAATGCTAATTTAGAAACAGTTCTTTTCAGTTGCAAAGAAATATTCTTTGAATCAAAACCGATAGCAACTCCTTCCACAAGTTCTTTACCTGAGAGTACCGACTTATTCTCACCATTAAAGCTAAGGTAATAGTTTTTAACATCTTCGGCTTGAAGGTTTCGATCAATCGGAGCTTCTGCATGACAAAGCAAAGTACTACGGAAACGTTGGTTACGAATGAAATCCATATACTGGTTAGTCGTGATGATATCCGGCACATTTGCTAATTGCTTAGAGACATCCTCGGGAAAGTTATCACTAAACATCGTGTATAGTGGAGCATCGGCGAGATAATTTAATTCTTTCTCTTTTGCCAGTGCCATAAATTGGTTGAAGTAAAGCGGATGATTATCTTCTGCTAAATATTCATGCAAAATATAATGATCAGGTTTACTTTTTATAAACTTGACTTCACTGCGCATAAAATCAGCATGGGGCGTTTTATCAGAGATTAAAGCATTGGTAATAAACTCAATCACTCCCCGTGCTTGAGTAACTTTCTGTTGTTGATCACTAATATTCTGAGTATGAAATAGCATCATGTCTCTAACACTATTCACCGCATTCCAACCAGGAAGAGTATTGTAGCTTACGTAAGCGATACCATTCTTGTGTAAGTTATTTTTGCAGATATCTAGAATTTTATCGCGCACATCATCAGGAACCCATGAATAGGTACCGTGGCAGATTATATAATCGAATAAGCCATCATCGTCACTAATATCCATGATTGATTTAGCGGTTAGGGTAATATTGTTAAGCCCTAGATTCTCAATCTCTAGTTGGCCTTGCTTAATTTGCTCTACTGAAAGATCAATACCAACAATATTACATTCAGGGTGATTACTAGCGATAGGAATAATATTCCCACCGCTAGCACAACCTAATTCTAGAATCCTAGCCTGTTTAACCGCTTTGCTATTAATCCCAAACAAACTCGCAATACTTGTCAGCTGATCCGGGTGGGAGTTCGGAAAAGGCAGACTTTCGTAGTTAAATTTATCGTAGGAAAAATCAGACATAGTAGTTATTTCCTGAAACGTCTTAAACCAAACATTCCCAGTACGAGCACAAGCCAATAAGTTGCGCCGCCAGATGATTTTTTCTTGCCAGCTTCAGGTAGGTTTTCTGGATTACCATCTGGTTCAGGAAGAATGGCCTCAGTAATATTGATATCCACTGTGGCTTGATTAGAGCGGTTACCCGCAATATCTGCCACGGTATATGTAATACTAACATTGCCAGTGAAGTCATCAGTAAGAGAGAATGTTAGCCTACCATCAGTCTGTACTTCAACTTCGCCGTGAGCTGGATGCTCCATAATAACAACAGATTCTAAATCAAGAGCTAGGTCATTACTGCTAGAGGCATCGTTTGATAGCACTTGGATATTAATTGGACCGGCGCCAACTTCTAATGTTGCACTATCATTGACGGCGATAGGGTTGTTGTGAAACTGAACCGCACCTAAATCTAAAACGTCACCAGTTAAACGAGGAAACCCTTCCCCGCGCTGATCAAACTCTGTAATTAAATCAGCGTCCACTTGGCCAGCATTTCTTGCGGGGCTATTTTCCGCAAGATCATGAACAGGTGTAAGGCCACCCTTAATAGCGAGGTCTTGTAATAATGGATCAACTCCTAGCAGATTATTCCCTATGTTTGGAAATTGATCTGGATTGTCCCCAAACAGGTGAATAGCAAAATCACCAATTTCAGTAGTCCAGCCGCTCTTAGTTTCAGTATTATTTAGATTTTGAACCAAGCTAGAGTTAATAGTAAAGCTACCGACGAGGTCTGTATTAAGAACGTCATCTTCAGGATCAGCGGCTTCATCAGTAATAATACTATTACCCGCAATGATGGAGTTGCTAATGGTTACATTGCCATCTTGGTTATAAATGCCGCCAGCACCATCTTTAGCGGCATTATTCGCAATGGTTGAATGTGCGATAGTGAGGTTAGCATTTTCTACTTTAATTGCTCCGCCAGCAATAATAGTGTTTTGATTGCCAGATAGGGTGCTATTAATTATTTTCAAAGATAAAAGTGGTTCTGAATCGTCGCCTTGAAGATAAATTGCGCGCTGCGCATTATTGCTTATCGAACTGTTACTAATAGTTGATTCACCAGCTGCATTGCCAGCAAAATATAATATGGCTCTGTCATCGCTGGGGCAGCAGGAATCATCTGAAATTGTATTATTGTTTATATTAGAGTTGCGAACACTAGCCACGATATTTTTGGAGAACCTTAAACCATAAGTGGAAAGCTCATTATTGGTAATATCGCTATCTTCCATAGAAAACGCGTAAGTTGCGTCTTCTGAGCTACCATAAAGAGAGTGTAAAGAACTTCTAATTTCGTTTCCTATAATCTGAGAGTTAACGATACTAAAATTAGTATTATTATCTTGGCTGTATGTTCTTATTAAGGTGTAGAAATATGAGTTACTTATATTAAAATCATCGAAGTTGATTGAAGCGGTATCTTGCGTTGAATAACTTGAAAAAACTGACTTCCCTTCTGATTGAATATTTTCAACATCTACATTGTTAACACTGATCGAAGCTTTATTACCACCTGCTCCTGCAATGTAATTAATATCAGCATGAGATACCTGAGTCTTTTCAATGATGACTTTGGTTTCACCAGCAGTATTATCTGCATCTATTAATGAACTGACTTGAAGCGAATTCTCATCAGGGCACTCATTCTCACTACAAACAGTTCCAGTTATTTGGCTGTTTGTTAATGATATCGAGCTCTGTCCATCTTGTGCATTTGCTTCTACCAATCGACTAGATTGGGTATCTTCATGAACTCGAATATCATCAAGAGTAATCTTACCGCCGTGCTCTCCTTGATGATCAATGATTGAATTATATTCACTGTCAGCATCTTGTCCGAATAAAGTAACAGCACTTAAATCGAAATCTAAACCATTGTCGGTACCTGCATCTGGGTCGTCAATACTAAACAAATCACTATTATTGCTCTGCAGGGTCAGAGTATCTTTGCCCGGGCCAGCAATTGTTAGGTTTTTATTAATTGCTAAGGCTTCGCTTACCTCGATGGTGCCAGTAAGATTTTGAGCAAAGGTAATAGTATTGCTAACTTGATCATTGCTATTCGCGAATTGAATCGCCTCGCGAATCGAGGTTAGCCCATCGGTATTATCAATGGTATCGGATAGGGTGCTCACCAATAGTGGATTGAGCGGAGGAGGGGGAGGGTTATCTGCGTATGCAAGCTGCGGCATAACTAAAGCCGCACTAATGGCACTCGCAAGGGCTGTTTTCTGGAAAAACTTATCTTGCGGGCTGTTATTTGATTTTGACATGTTCAAATGCACGATGGAACTCCTGTAAAGTACAACTTCTGTAAGGCTAAGCAGAAAACCACTGGCTAACTCATACAATTGTAGGGCGTAATGCTATACGCCTAAAGCAGGCATTTTCCTTTATTCTGTTATTATTATTATCAAGGTCACTTATCGCTTCAAACTCATATTATGGCATTAGCTCAAATCATAGCGTTTTATTTTGTTGATCAACCCTTGGCGAGTAATCCCTAGGGCTTGGGCGCTATGGGTTTTATTATCTTGATGTTGCGATAATGCTCTTTTAATTAACTTAATCTCCAGTGCTTTTACTTGCTCCTCTAACGGTAGGTCAGTTACACCTGAATCCGATAGGGTGTGAGTCTGTAGAGAATCTTCCCCCTGAATTAATAGAATCTCTTGTAGGGTTATTTCGTTTTTAAGACAAATAGCCGCAGCACTTTCTAATGTGTTTTTTAATTCGCGAACATTACCTGGCCATGGAGTATTTAAAAACCAAGCGCAAGCCTCTTGCTGAATCGTTAAATGGCTACTGTGCTTATGGTTGTGCTTATGGTTGTGCTTATGATTGTAGCGTTCAATAAAATGATTCACTAACGGTGTGATATCTTCTTTCCGCTCACTTAGGCTCGTGGTTGAAATGGTAAGGCCTTTAATACGGTAATACAGGTCTTCACGGAAATTACCCAATTGTACTTCTGCAGGTACGTTTCTATTGGTTGCACTGATTAGACGTATGTCGATATTTTCTAATTGACGGCTGCCTAGCGGGTAATAGTTTCCTTCTTGTAAAACCCGCAATAGTTTCACTTGCATGGCTAAAGGCATTTCGCCAATTTCATCCAGAAATAATGTACCGCCATCAGCTGTCGCTAATAAGCCTTTACGGTCTTTTTCTGCCCCAGTGAATGCACCTTTTATATAACCGAACAATTCACTTTCTAATAAGTCAGCGGGTATCGCCCCGCAATGTACCGAGATAAACGGTTGGTTATTACGGTCACTGCCTTGGTGAATGGCGTTGGCAATAATCTCTTTACCTGTTCCACTGGGTCCCTGAATGAAAACAGGCACTTGGGTTGCTGAAATACGTTGAATCAGTTCGCGGGTATTTTGAATGGCAGGGCTATTACCAATTAAACCAAAGTTAGGCACATCATTAAGCTGGCTGGATTGCTCTAGCTGTTGTTCAAGGCAGGAGACTTGTTTTAATAAACTGTGTTTATCCAGAGCGCGAGCGATGATGATTTTTAATAGCTCTGGGTCGGCGGGCTTGCTAATGAAATCCCAAGCGCCTTGTTCGATCGCCTTTATCGCTAATGCTCTATCATCATGACCTGTGAGGACAAGTACAGGAATACCTCGGTACTGATGCAATTGTTCAAGAGTATCTTCAGGGCGAAAGCTAGGGGGCAACGCAAGGTCGTGTATGACTATGTCAAAAGGCAATTGCTTGTTATCAGTAGCACTGTTTGCTTGTTGAAATTTTGCTAAACCATCAGGCAAGCTGAAACAGGTTTCTACTTGATAGCCCGCCTGCTGTAACCACAAGCTGCATAATTCACAAAACGCGACTTCATCATCCACTATTAAAATACGAGCGCTCATTTTTCTGCTTCCTGATTTGAAACGTGATTGTGAATCGTTGCTGAATTTTGGCTGTGAGCTTCTAGTTCTGATAGCGGAAGGCTAACAATAAAACTCACAGGCCAGCCTTGATCGGTTCGGTGTTCAATTTCGCCGTGATAGGCATCTACAATACGTCTGACGATTGAAAGCCCTAAACCACTGCCACCACTGCGCTGAGTAATAAAGGGTTCGAATAAATGGGGTAGCATGTCATCTGGAATCATCGGGCCATTATTGTGCACGCTAATCACTAATACCTGAGAGCGATTATCAGAGAGAGTATTAGAAAGAGTATTGATGTTGGCAGAGATTAAAATTCTGCCCGCCGCATTTGATTTAATAAAAGCAGCCGAATTTTCTAACAAGTTAATTAAGATCTGTTGAATTCGATCACCATCAAAAGTACCCATTAGACTTTCGTCGCAGTCTAATTCTATGTTCACGCTAAACAATGTATTGATCTGGGCAATCACTTGCCTGATAACAGGAACCAGATCCATATTGCGCTTGGTTAATTCAATCTTGCCAGCATAAGAAAGCGTATCTCTAATCAATAGCTCTGCGCGCGCGACCTGATTTTGAATATGCGTTTTAATCACGGTATCGGTTTGGGCTGAGGCCATGTTAATAATATTCAGCGGGTTACGTAGTTCATGTGCAATAGCCGCTGTTAAGCCACCTAGCTCGACAAGGTGTTGTTGTTCGATACGTTCACGTTCTGATTGCGCTTCAATCTTTGCCAGCTGTAGTGAGCGTTCTAGCGATGCACAAGCATTTGGAATCAGCGCGCTAAGCAGTTCCGCCATATGTTGTTGTGAAGGCGGTTGGTCTTGCCAGCCGTTTAAGTGGCATTCCCAGTTACCGCGCTTGAGGCAGGTAAACAAAACCTCTTGTTGGCTATCGACCAGCAAGTCGCCGTTCGAAGCCAAAATTTTAACCCCCGCTTTATTACCATTCCATAGCGTTTCAATCGTCGTCGCTAGAGTCTGCCACGAGGTGGCTGCATTTAGTTTTTGCAGCCACTGGTTAAGTATTGCTTCATCAATCACTGCACCAGGGTAAACCAACCGATCGGAAAACTGTTTGGCAGGGCCGTATAACAGCCAAGCAAAGATTAATAATAAACTGGAGTAAGAGAACAACTGCAGGGTAGGTACCTTGGCAAGTTCTTCCATGCCTACGGGTGCCAATAAAGATAATAGCAACGACATCAATAACATGGAGACAACGAGAATTGCCAACCATTGAATCGCTTGGCTAACCCAGCGGTTTACTTCCACTAAGCGATAACGCACCACGGAATACACTAATAAAATCGTATAGGTGGGAAGTGCCAACATAGGGTAAGGAAAAAAGTCACTGCCGAATGAGGGCAAGATAAAGCTGGTGGCTAATGAAAAACCCCAAGCACCCGATACGAACATGGCAATAATAGAGCGGCGCTTACTGCTATAGCGAGCACTGCCTTTATTATTACGATAGCCAAACAGTAATAAAATATGGGCAATAATACCGACAGCGACCGTATAAACAAGGTTGAGCCAGCCGACGCTTTCAAGATGGAAAAAGTGCGGAAAGACATTCCATTGTGAAAGATGCCCACCGCCAGCCCAAATACTTAATGCTGTGACCGCGAGTGCCATGACATACAACATGGGAGTGAAGCGATAAAACTGATCAGGTAATGGCAAACTGCCGCGTAACCATAACAGTACAAAATGTAAGAAGCTGGTGGATAAAATAGGGTTGGCGAGTAGCAGTCCAACCGCTAACTCTGGTTGGTTATTGAGCGCTGCGATATGGCCTAAACACCACATCGCCATCGATAGGCAAAATGCCGCGAGTGCTGTTAATGAAGGTTCTTCATGACGCTTAGACCATAACCAGACTGCGGTGATTGTGGCTGAAATCAAGGTTGTCCACATGCTAGCGCTGAATAAGGTAATAAGCATGGTCTGTAAACTCTCTTTACGGCTGTGTAAACTAAGTGTCTACTTAGTTTACACCTAGAGCCGAGTTTTAGTCATATTGTTTTTTCTGCTTCAAATAACCCAGTAGGAATGCCCAATAGATAGGGGAATAGCGGCTAAAAGTAATTAATAGACAGGATTGGCACAGTTCCCGCAATGAACTAGCGTTATAGAAGGCCGCTAGAGCTTTCAGACAAAATTACTCCTTTAGTAAGGTACGGAAAATGTTGGATATTATCGCTGCTCTGCCCGATAGCGCCATGCTGTCGCGGATTCAGTTCGCCTTTACGATTAGCTACCACATAATGTTCCCCACAATTACCATTGGTCTATCTTTGTATATGGCCTTTATGGAGGGAATGTGGCTTAAAACCCAAAACCCCGCTTATCTGCAACAGGTTAAATTCTGGGCCAAACCTTTCGCCATTACCTTTGGCATGGGAGTGGTATCGGGTGTTGTGCTGTCGTATGAATTTGGCACAAACTTTAGCAAGTTCTCCGAAGTGGTCGGGCCAGTTCTAGCGCCATTATTAGCCTATGAAGTACTCACCGCTTTCTTCTTGGAAGCAGGCTTCTTAGGCATCATGTTATTTGGTTGGAACCGCGTTACGCCTAAGGTGCACTTCATCGCCACCTGTACCGTTGCCATGGGAACGGTTTTATCTTCTTTCTGGATTCTTGCCGCCAATTCTTGGATGCATACCCCAGCGGGTTATGAAATTATCGATGGAGTTTTCCATGTGACTAGCTGGATGGAAGTTATTTTTAATCCATCATTTCCTTATCGTCTAGCGCACATGTTATTGGCTACCTTCTTGTCGGCTTCTCTTTTGTTTGCTGGAGTCAATGCGTATTACTTGCTGAAAAAAAGGCATATTGAATTCGCTAAAATCGGATTTTCGACAGCGATGATCGCCATTGTGATTCTAGCCCCTGTGCAAATTCTAGTGGGTGATTTTCACGGTTTAAATGTTGCACATAATCAACCCGTGAAATTGGCAGCCATGGAAGCCGTTTGGGATACAGAGAAGGGCGCTCCGCTCGTATTATTTGCTTGGCCTGATGAAGAAGCCGAGCAGAATAAGTTTGAGGTATCGATTCCTAAAGTTGCCAGTTTGTTAATTACTCACGACATGGAGGGTGAGATTCCAGGACTGAATGAAGTTGATGCGAAAGACCGCCCGCCAGTGCCTGTTGTATTCTTTGCTTTCCGTATTATGTTAGCGCTAGGTGGCTTGATGCTGTTATTAGGTCTTGCAGGTTTATATACACGTAAAACGGGTCGCCTATACGAGAGCAAGCCTTTATTGATGTTTTCAGTGGCGATGATACCAGCAGGGGTTATCGCAACACTGGCAGGTTGGTATGTGGTTGAAGTCGGGCGTCAGCCATGGTTAGTGCAAGGCTTGGTGAGAACAGTTGATGTTATTTCGCCCTTACCTGCAACGATGGTGGCCTTTACTTTAGGCTTATTTGTTGTGGTATATACCACCTTGTTTTTCACCTATATCTACTTTATGCGTAAGTTGATTTTAAAAGGGCCGATGTCCGTAGAAGAAACATTAGCGACGCTGCAGGGCAATGAATTTTATGATGACGATCTGCCAGCAACCTTAAATCCAGCACAAGTTGATATTGGTTACAGCCAAGAGCTTTCGACGTACCTTAAAGACAAGGGAGAAAAATAATGGATATCGCACTGGTGTATTTATTACTGATTGGTTTTGGCATTTTGGTTTATGTTTTGTTAGATGGTTTTTCATTGGGGGTGGGTATCCTCTCACCTTTTTTGAAAAGTGATAATAACGAGGGTATTGATGAAAAAGCCATTGCGATGAAAAGCTTGTCGCACATATGGGATAGTAACCAAACCTGGTTAGTCTTTGGTGGTGTTGTCTTGTTTGTCGCTTTTCCAGCGGTTTATGCTTTTGTATTATCGAATCTCTATTTACCTATTATCCTGATGCTGGTGGCGTTAATTTTTCGTGGTGTTGCATTTGAATTTCGCTTCAAGTCAGATGCGAGTCAAAAATTGTGGGACTTGAGTTTTTCATTCGGCTCTATTCTGGCAACGTTTTGCCAAGGACTTGTTCTTGGTGCCTTGGTTGGAGAAATGTCTAGCCAAAAAACAATGGCAGATCCCGTGGAATGGTTAACACCCTTCTCTATATTGACTGGCTTTGCCTTAGTCGCAGGATATTCATTATTAGGCTCTTGCTGGTTGGTGGGTAAAACGGAAGGCGCTTTACAGCTTCGAGCAAAAAACATGGCCAAGTTTTTATTACTCGCTATGTTGGCATTTCTCGCCGTGGTGAGTATTTGGATGTTAGTAGAGCAGCCGAGTATTGCTGAGCGCTGGTTGATGATACCCGATAGCCTGTTATTAGTGCCTTTACCGTTATTTACGCTTTTCTTTACTTATAAATTATGGAGCTTATTAAAAGCAGATGAAGACCCAGGTTTAAAACCATTAGCCTATGCCATGGGATTATTTATGACGGCTTTTGGTGGTTTAGTCGCTGGGGTATTCCCTTATATTATTCCAGGTCGATTAACCATCTGGGAAGCAATAGCGCCAGATAAAAGTGTCTATTTTACTTTAGTGGGTATCTTGATTTTTATTCCGGTGATCATTGCTTACAACATCTATAGCTACCGTACTTTTAGTGGTAAGACCTCAATGAAAGATGGTTATTAATATGAAAGAGGGTTATTAATTATGGAAACATTGAGTTGGCGAGATAAAATGAAAAAATCGAAATCACTTAATGCGATAGCGCTTTATTTACTGGGAGTTATTAGTCTTGCAATAGTCGCTTATGGCTGTAAAGCATTATTAAGTTTGTTGTGAATAAGCTGCTAATGATTCTGACAATAGATAAAAGCCCAATGAGAAATTATTGAGCTTTTTTTATTTATGCTTTGGCTTGCAGTTTATTACTGCTCTTAGTAACCATTGCTCTTTTAATTAAAAAGCCAAATAACGTTACAGGCCATGAGCGTGGAATTAAGCGATTCTCCCAAGCGTAAAACTTATTAATAAAGCCAGGCACAACCGTTGCCTTTTTACCCAAAGCATTTAAACCGACTCGGGCTACGACTTCAGGTTTATGCAAAGTGATCGGCATCTTAGTAAAATTAATGGCCATATTGCCGGGCATCGCCGTATCGGTTAAGCCAGGTGATAAAACAGTGACATCAATTCCTAATGGTTTTAACTCCACATTGAGTGCTTCGCCTAAGGATAAAATATAAGCCTTAGTCGCAGAGTAATTACTCACAAACGGCACACCTTGATAACCAAACAAACTAGATGTTAGTAGAATTCCGCTACGTTGTTTTTTACCCGTCTTGTTTTGAGAGCTCTTCATAGAGCGCTGCTTAAAGCGCTGACCAAATAGATGGGTTAAAATCATCGGGCTGGTGGTATTCAGGGTTAGCATTTTCTGTTCGGCGGCAATCGGGTTATCAATAAACGCACCGTTGTTTTCGATACCCGCATTCGGAATCAACAAGCCAATATCAAGGTCGGCAGTTTGCTTATTGAGTTCATGGCTGGCCTCTGGCTGTGATAAGTCCGCAGAGATAGTACGTACCTTAATGCCATAGCGTGTTTCTAATGAATCTTGCAGAGCATCCAAGTTGTCTTGATTACGCGCCACTGCAACTATGTTCATGCCTTGTTGTGCGATTTGCTCACTCATGGCGCGGCCAATACCGGAAGAAGCCCCAGTGATTAATGCCCATGAGCCGTATTGCTGTTTTAAATTCTTCATAAATAATACCTATCAGTGCGAGTGATTCTTTAGTGATGTGTAGGTGAGTTGATGAATAGATATTAGCCTGTGTTTTAATGGGTGAAAATAATCGTTATTTGGCACTGGTTGTGCAAAAATGGGCGCTGGGGTGATATCGTCAAATAACGGCTGAATCGGCAAGCAGAAGGTGAGTTGAAATGAACTGGGATGACCTACGAATATTCTTGGCACTCTCGCGGGAAGGCACGTTATCCGCAGCAGGTAAGGCGCTCGCGGTGAAACACTCAACCATCTCACGCCGAATAAAAGCCTTTGAAGAATCTCTGGGTAGCCGCCTGTTTGAACGACTCACAGAAGGGTTCGTACTCACCCAAGCAGGGGAGAATTTACTCGAACACGCCCTCATCATGGAAGAGCAAGCACAGGCGGTAGATAGAAAAGCCTTTGGCCTTGATGCTCAGTTAAAAGGGCAGCTAAATCTGACTGGTCCTCATGATCTATTAAGTCGATTATTGGTGCCGCACATCAGCCGCTTTAAACAAACGTACCCTGCCATCGATTTGCAGCTTATCAGCACCGCAGGGTTAGTCGACATGGCCGCACGCGAAGCGGATGTGGCATTACGTTTAACCGAAAAACCCGCCGACTATCTAATTGGCAAAAAGGTCTTACCGCTGCGTCATGGCATATATGCGAGTAAAGAATATTTAGAGAAGCATGCAGCTACCCTCCAGAAAAAAGGCAAGGGCAAGCATCAGCTGATTCAATGGCGTCGTGATAGCAAAGATCCAGAATGGGTGAGGCACCATTTCCCCGATGCCGAAACATCGATGCGAGTTGATGACTCAGCAACCATGGTGTCCTGTGTACAAAATCATTTAGGGCTGGCTCGAATGGCCTGTTTTATGGGTGATAATATTCCCGATGTCTATCGTCTAGATTTATCCCTCACCCCATCGACTTGGGGCGTCTGGGTATTGAGCCATGCGGATTTACGCAGCACTGCTAGAGTACGGGCAGGGCGAGAATTTTTGACCGACATCCTCCTGCAGCAGCGCAGTTTAATCGAAGGTCTCGACTCAAATTATTGGCAAGGTGAATTAAACTGTCGTATTCATAAGATACTGTAGAATAAATAATAACGCATTACATTAAGGTAACTGTTATGTCAGATTTCGAATCACTCGCTAGCCTTGGCTGGCAGCCATTTTTTCAGCAACAAGTATTATTAGAAGAGTGGGATACCGCATTGCCTGCGCGTATTATTGAGCAGCATAAATCTGAAATTAAAGTCACCACAGGAGAAGAAATTATCACATTAGGGCTTACTCATAACATGCCCGAAATGGTGGTAGGTGATTGGCTGCTGCTTGATGCAGAGAAACACTTCTCTCGCTTGCTAGAGCGCAAAACCAGTTTTGCGCGCAAAGCCGCGGGTAGTAAAGTTCATAAACAACTGATCTCGGCCAATGTTGATACTGCATTTATCGTCTGCTCGATGAACGATGATTTTAATCTAAATCGCATCGAGCGTTTTTTATCTTTGGTAAATGAATCTTCTGCCGAAGCGGTAGTGATTTTAAGCAAGAGTGATCAAGCCGAATCCCCCGAAGAATACATCCAAGCAGTGCAAAGTATTGACCCATTATTAATGGTTGAAGCGGTAAATTGCTTAGATGCTGAAAGCATAGAAAAACTCTCACCTTGGATTAAACAAAGTAGCACCATTGCGGTATTAGGCTCATCAGGGGTCGGTAAATCAACCCTCACCAATACTCTGTTAGGTAAAAATACACAAAGCACCAATGGAATACGAGAAGATGATAGTAAGGGAAAACATACCACGACTAGTCGCTCGCTTATTGCCTTAACAGCAGGGGGATTGATTCTAGATACCCCTGGCATGCGTGAGATTCAATTGGCCGATAGTAAAGACGGTATCGCTGCTACTTTTGCTGATATAGAAGCTTTTGCTGAACAATGTCGCTTTGCCGATTGTGGACACCAAGGTGAACCAGGCTGTGCTATTGAGAAAGCGATTGAAGCAGGTGAGCTTGATTCAAGAAGGTTGGCTAACTATCAAAAACTTTTAAAAGAAGATGCCCTTAATTCTGCCAGTTTGTCAGAACGACGAGCCAGTGATAAAGCGCTGGGGAAGTTTTATAAAACAACCCTAGCGCAGGCGACAAAATTAAAGGGCAGATAGGCTGTTAATTTTTTAATACAACACGAAAACGCGGGCTACCATTTTCCAAGCGGTCAATCGCCGCATTCACATCTTTAAAATCGAATACTTCAACTTCAGGTTCAATTTTATGACGCGCTGCAAACTCAAGCATTTGTGCAATGGTACTTGGGCTGCCAACCGGGCTGGATGAAACTGAACGTTGTGCGCCCATTAACGAAAATACACTTAATTGAACTGGCTCAAGCACGGCACCTAAAAAGTGTAAGCGGCCTTTTGCTTTCAGGGTTTGCACGTAGCTTTCCCAGTTTAAGTTCACATTTACAGTAGATAGAATTAAATCAAAGCTATTGGCTGCGCCTTTTAATTCTTCTTCATCACGAGAGTTTAGCGTGTGATGCGCACCCAATTCTAATGCCTCTGTGCGCTTAGCTTCGGTTGAAGTAAATGCAGTTACTTCACAGCCCCAAGCGTTCAAGAATTTAAGCGCCATGTGCCCTAAACCACCAATGCCGATCACAGCGACTTTTGCAGCAGGTTTTAAATCGAACTGCTTCATTGGGTTGTAAACCGTTACGCCGCCACAAAAAAGCGGGCCTGCTTTCTCGCTGCTTAACTCGTCAGGTAATGCCACCACACTAGTCGCCTGAGCGCGCACTCTATCGGCAAAACCGCCATGGCGGCCAAACAAGGTGCCTTGAGCGCTGGAACATAAATTGTGGTCACCTTCTAGGCAGGTATTACAAGTATTGCAGTAACCAGAGTGCCAACCCAAGCCAACACGATCTCCCACCTTTAAATGGCTTACGTGTTTACCCACAGAGTTAATACGACCCGCGACTTCGTGGCCGGGTACAAACGGGAATTGTGTTGCGCCCCATTCGTTATTGATCATGCTTAAATCACTGTGGCAAATACCGCAATAATCGACATCAATTTCAACATCATGGTCGGCCAAAGGGCCTGGCTCGTATTCAAACGGCTCTAACTTGCCGCCAGCTTCCATAACGGCGTAGGCTTTAATTGTGCTCATGGGAGGATCCTTATAATGATGGCTGAATAGAGATAACTGATAACTGATAACTGATAACTATAACGACTTTGATAAACATTAGCCGAGAAGCCTTAACAACACAAATCAGTGAATAGATCACAGAACTATTATTTCTAAGCTGTAAACTGCAACGAAACTAAATCACACAAGGACCCGTGATGTTGAGACTTCTTTTACTTACAAAGACTTTTTCCCGTTTGATTGTTATTTTTATAATAACGCTTCTGGCATCTTGTGGTGGGTCAAGCGATAAGGCAGCTGTTGCTTCTGAGGAAGAGACAATAAATCAGCCAACAGAACCATCTCCAATAGAACCTAAGCCAACGATTCCTGATCCAGTTATTTCTAATCCAAGTACACCTAATCCAAGCACACCAGATCCAAGCACACCAGATCCAAGCACACCAGAGGCAAAAAATATTCCAACCAGCATTGCCTATAACGGTTGGTCGACTATGCAAAATAGCTTGAGCGGTCAAAATACCGAAAGCTCAACATCCCCAAGTGCCAGCCACGATCCTTCACTATTCAATTTAGTGGGTGAAATGTATAAGGCAAACGGCTTAACGGGTTACAGCAGTGACTTTGAATTTTTAATTCAGGGTTCAATACATATAGATGGCACAAGGGCGCTAGATAATATTGATACTACCTCGGCCACTGTTATTGTACTTTCTGCTTACGGTGGTGGATCTGGAATTTTACAAGAGCCTGCCAATGCCGATTCAGAGGGTGGCTGGATTAATAGAATGGTGAATGCAGCACAAGCAGCGCAAGCACGAGGAATTACTCCCATCATGTTTCAAGCATGGGGCAGCTCAGGCACAGAAGGTGCGTTTCATCATGCAAAAATTAATAGCGATGCCCTGCAAGAAAAACTTGGCATATTAGTCGTACGAACGGGGGAAATTGTAGAGGCGCTAAAGCAATTGAATAGCAGCTATACCACCAATACTAATTCACCTGGCGGGAAATATGTACCTCCGGTATTGCATTTATTCAGTGGTGATACCAACGACAACTTTCATGGCTCGTATGCTATGGCGTATGTTAACGCGTTAGCTACTTTTAAATGTTTAACCGGAATATCCGCTGCCAATAATGCTTTTGTAATTCCATCTGGGGGCGCAGCTGGAGATCAATATGGCATGTCACAAACGTTTATCAACGACATTATTCAGACGGTGGATAATATACAAAATGAATCAATAATAACTGGCCTTGAAGACGGCGCTAAACCCATTGCGAAAAACTTTTCATTGAATACATCTCACAGTATCGAAAGTTTAATTAATGTTTCAAAAGAATCGAACTTGCTCGATGATGATGCCATTATTCTAGAAAACTTCTCCCTTAAATCTTTTGAAAATAGCCATTTTTCTAATATTGAATTAGCTCAGCACCAGCTACGATTAACCCCATCGAATAGTTTTGTCGGAGAGACTGAAATAATCATCGGTTATACCGATAGCCAAGGACAAAGTATTGAGTTTGAAATAACCATTACTATAACCGCTGAGGCAATCGTTGAAAGCCAAGAAATTATTATTGGTTTTGGTGGAGGAAACTGGTCGTCATTTGGTTCAGCAGGCAATCTCTATAATCATGAGGAAACTGCAGCAGGAAAAGTCATTAATGGCATTCGCGGTTTTACTGAAAAAATGACCCAAGGGGATCTTCAAGATATACAAGGCGTTGGAATAGGATCAGTAACTGCACTAACATCAGGAAATCTAGCTGGGCTAGGTTTCACTGCTAATAGCGATCCTGTTGTTAGTCATTATGGCCCCTACCCAGAACTCTACGGCTCATTAGCGGCTGCGCCAAAAGGCAGTACGGTTTCTTTTTCGATTAACGGGCTAGCAAGTAATGCCGAGTATCTCGTTAATATGGCAGGAAGATACGTTGTTGATGCAACAAATATAGTCAACGTAAACGTGAACGGCGTAATAGGGCAATACGACTCTAGCCGCTCCAGCGATAACCTTACTGAATTTGAGGCAAGTGTAAATAGCAATAACAGTGGGCAATTAATAATTACACTTTCATCTGATGGTACATCCTCAGCTTCGCGCTGGGGGTTGTCGTATGTGCATATAAATCGCACTACGGATTAATATATGAGCCCTTAAATTAGTACACCTGTACCTAAGTTCCTACTTTCTACTTAGCCGCTCTTTCGTTAGCATGCGCCCCCCCTTTATTGGGGGGTCATAAAGCAAACACTCGAAATTAATGCATAGGAAGTAGCATGTTAAAAATTATAATTATAAGTTTGGGTTTCATTCTCAGTAATTCTGCATTTGCCAATACCAGTTGTCTGGCAGACTTCACTAATAATGAAAGAATAAATCTTATAGAACTGACAGATGTCTCGACCATTACTGATATTTGGGATGTGCAATACCGAATGGCTCAGTTATCACAAATATTAGGCGAGAAAGCAGATGCTCGCGGTACATTTCCTGTCGTATATTCTGTGATGACAGATGAGGCAGCCCGTACAGTAGCTGAAGAATATTATCAGGATAATCAATTGGCCGCCGAGTTACTGATTAATTTCGCCAGTCGTTATCTTACCAACTACCATGGCTACCTAACCGATCAGCACATCGATCACCATTGGGCACAGTATTTTAATTTAGCAGAAGACTGCTCTAGACCTTCATTACGAGTAGCTACTTCAGGTATTAACAGTCACATAACGATTGATTTGGCTGCTGCTGTCGACGCCATAGATGCACCAGAATCTTTTAAGGATGATTTTGATTTATTTGGCTCTGTTTTGGTGGCAAAAGCTGAAGGCATTAATGAAAAGCTGCTCGAGTACTACGGTATTGATGCTAGTGATTTCTTTGCTGGTTTTTTCCTCGGTAAGTGGGTAGATAGTTATGCAGGTACAGGCGCTAGTACCGAACTGGCGTTTAGTGCGGTACGTAGTCAAGCCTGGGTAAGTGGCCAACTATTACAGCGTCCATTGATCCGCTTAGGCACTAAAGGGGCAATGAATATCTCATTTTATAATCGTGAGTTAGTCTTGTTGAAGTTGCAGAATGCAGGGCTGCTAGATGCAACCCCTTAAGACTCAGTATTAATATTGCGTAAACTTCTTCCTGAGGTGAAGGTCCTCTATTTATAGGGGAACATTAAGCCTTGCTAAATCAAGGAGCAAGTACAGAATAGTTAAAACCCAATAATGAAGCGATTGGTTTTTTAAGAGTCAGCACCACAATGCAGGCTCTTAAAATAGTACCCAAAACAAAGCCACAAGCAAAGGCAATGGCGACCCCCAGCAATTGATAGTCATGATGTAAATACAACGCAAGTAATACCGTGAGTGTGGTAACAGAAAGCAAAACATATAAGTTATGCAGAGGGTTACCAGTAAACTTAATCAAGCTACTTGAGATAACCTTGAGTGGCAACAGTAGCTGCGCAGCCAGCATCACTAGTAAAACCTCATAACCCAGCATTAATTGAGTTTCACCATAAAGCCTTAGTAGCGGTTTAGCCGCTAGCATTAAGGCCAGTATAATAAGAGTATTAGCGCACCAAAATACACGCATAGTATTTAATAGTTCGTTTTTAGCAGATTGATATTTCTCAGTGGGAGAGGTTAGTAAAAGAGGCTTTAGATAGGTCATCACCGCATCAGATAAAATCATCAGTAGCCCCGTGATAACCACAGCCGGAAAAAATACACTCACCGCATGGGCCCCCAATAAATGGTGTACCAATAGCACATCGAGTTTGGCCACCAAAACAGTCCCCGCACCACTGGCGAGCAAAACTAGAGACTGTTGATACCAACTCTTGGTATTAAAGGCTTTGGTTCTTAAAGGGTTAGTATTTAAGGGATTAGTATTTAAGGGATTAGTATTTAAGGGATTAGTATTTAAGGCTTCACATTTCCTCTTGATCACCGAGTTAATCAGCCAGTATTGATAGATAACCACCAGGGCAATAGACAAAATCAGCGTTTGGCAAATTGTAGCTAGGGGCAGGGACTCACTAAATAGATAAATCGCCACGCAAAAGATCAGAGTCAATATTTGAAACAAACTTTGGCGACTAATTATCGACATTGTTTTCTTATTTAATACTAATAAAAAAGCCGACTGGGTAATCATCAATGCACCGAGCGGTACAATTAATAATAAATATACTAAATGCTCATTGGCTAATTGATGAGGTGAAAAGATAGAAAAGCCCAACAATACAAACGCCACAAATATCACGCCAAAAAAACTAATCGATAGTAAATAAACTTGCTGCAAGCCCCGCAGGAAATCCATTTGTTGTGTTTTGTATAACGGCATAGCCAAACGCATTAACGACGAAGAAAAACCCAAGCTAGCTGGCAATAGCAACACTTCACTCAAAACCAATAGTGCTGCGAAACTACCATAGTGCTCTGGCGACATTAAACGCGCCAATACAATCGTCAGTACAATACGGCTAAAGTGGTTTAAAAAAGTAAAGGGAGTAAGTGCAAATATCTGCTTAACAACATCCATGTATTAATTACCTTGATGAATAGAAAACTATTAAATTTATGATAATAGTTCTCTATATCAAAGGCCAGATTTCGATTACTCTATATGGAATATTGAACCATAGCTTTAGGCTTAGCAAATACTAGATGATTAACACCAATAGATCTTTCAGCGAAGCCACCTTCGCAATAGCTCAGGTAAAATTGCCACATACGTTTGAAGTCATCACTATATCCTAACGCAGAAACCTCCTCTGATTTGGCATTGAATACCTCGTGCCACTTTTTCAAGGTGCGCGCATAGTGACTTCCAAAATCTTGTGCTTGAATGAGGCTAAAATCACTTGCCTTCGTGCTAGCACTTACCAACGCAGTAATTGAAGGAATGCAACTTCCAGGAAAAATATAACGCTGAATAAAATCGACATCTTTTCGTGCTTGGTCATAACGTTGATCAGCAATAGTGATTGCCTGAATCAAGGCAATACCTTCAGGTTTTAGTAATGAACTGCAGTGTGAGAAAAACGTATCATAAAATTTCCAACCTACTGCTTCAATCATTTCGATAGATACTAACTTGTCAAAAGAACCCGCATAATTCTTCTGTAAATCACGGTAGTCATTCAATAATAAGGTGATTTTATCTTCAAGCCCAGCTTGCTTAATGCGCTCTTCTGCCAAGTTATACTGCTGCTGAGAAATTGTGGTAGTAGTTACACGACAACCATAATTTTTAGCCGCATAGATCGCAAATCCGCCCCAGCCAGTGCCAATTTCAACAACATTGTCCTGCTCGCTAAGGTTTAGTTTTTCACAGATGATTTTAAGTTTATTCAGCGAGGCTTCTTCCATGCTGGAATCAGCTGTCGGAAATATCCCAGAGGAGTACATCATTGTGGGGTCTAAAAATAATTCAAATAGGTCATTACCTAAATCATAGTGAGCAGCAATATTACGTCGAGAGCCTTTCTCAGAATTGCTATTAAAATAATGAAAGGCTTTTAGCAGAGGTTTTGATAGAGAAGCAAGACCACCTTCCATCTGATCAAGTATATCCAAGTTCGATACCATAACCCGAACCAGTTGTGTCAGATCAGGAGTGCTCCAATCTCCAGTCATAAAAGATTCAGCAGCACCAATACTTCCACCTGTCATAATTTCACTATAACAACTGTTATCGTGAATGATGAGGGTAGCAGTTGTTTTTTCATCAGACTCTTGCTCTCCAAAAGTAAACGTATTGTCGCCTTCTTCTATCTTTAAGCAACCAGTATGAAGACTTTTCAGTTGCTTATGCACCAAGTATCTAGCGAACATGGTCATTTTACTGTTCGACGAAATAGTTTTTTTAGTTTCATGTTCTTGATTAACAACTGATTGCGTATTCATACTAAGCTCCTAGATAATTAGAGTTGATCATTACTACTTTTAGGATGATCATAAAATGGTGAACGCTTTAGCCACAACTTTAACGCGTTCCAATAGATACCTATCACGACCTTAGCGGTCATAAAGGGATAGCTGATTAAAGTTTTGGACAAATCGTTAACAATAGACTTTTTAACCAGGGTTAACGTTGCATCAAAATGTTTACTACCACTGTCTTTTTGAGTGCTATCCATATAGTTGTCCATATGAACATGCAAGGATTCTGAAATTTCTGAAAAGGCCCAGCGATAATCCATTTCCATAGGGTTGAAAGGTGATACATGAAAATTCTTATGGAAAGAGAAAATATGTTTATTATTGCCTTTATCGTGATAAACCATGTCTGCTTGACTGATGCCAATCGGCAATACATAGCTGTGTTTTTCATCCCACGGGGTATTCGTTATTTCGGCAACGATAGTTATCAGTTTTTCATCTTTATTAAAGCAATAATAGAAAGTAACTGGATTAAACCCGAAGCCAAAATAGCGCACACTGGATAGCATCCTAACGGAACAAATATCAGTGGCGATGCTGGGGATTTCTAAAGACACTTTATTAATAACAGAAGATTTTAGATCTTTAATGTTAGGGTTTAAATAATCATCGCGATAAAACGAAGAAATATTGAATTTTCCACTACTGAAATACCAGAATTTATTAAGTAATTCAGGTAGTTCATCTAAGTCTAAATACATCATAAACAAAGGAAAATCTAAACTATGTCTAACAGGTTCAAATCTTCTGTGTCTAATTGTCCCAGTATAAATAGCGCTATGCTTTATCATTATAATTAACCTAAAGCTCTATGCCGAAAGCTTTGGCAACCCGCAAAGCGCTGTTGACACCATCTTCATGAAAACCGTTGAACCAATAAGCACCACAAAAGTGAGTACTGTTTTTATCACTTATTTCAGAGTGTCTTTGCTGCGCGGCAATACCATCCATAGTAAATACAGGGTGGGAATAATTGTATTTATCAATGATTTTACCAGGAGCAATTTCTGCCGTGCGGTTTAACGTCACCATAAAATCATCGGGTGCATCATTGAAATTCTGCAAGGTATTCATATGATAAGTTACCATCGCAAACTCACTTAAGCGCTGAGGAATATGATAATTCCATGCAGCCCAAGCTAATTTTCGTTTTGGCATAAGCCTTCTATCCGTGTGTAATACCACCTCATTATCTTGGTAGGGAATAGCCCCTAAAATTTCATTTTCTTGCTGAGTTGGTTTATCTATAATAGCCAGAGCTTGATTGCTGTGACAGGCAAAAATCACCTGGTCAAAGTGCTGTTCTTCCCCAGAAAAAGTGGTAAGTACTATGCCAGCACCTTCTCTTTTCACTGATGATACTGGCGAGTTTAAATGAATGTTCTCTTTGAATGATTTAATCAATGGCTCAATGTAGGATTCAGCACCGTCGCTAATGACTCTCCATTGTGGTCTATCATCAACACTTAACATGCCATGGTTACTGAAAAATCTTAAGAAGAAACGTATTGGGAAATCCATCATAACGTCAACAGAGGCAGACCAAATGGAAGCGCCCATTGGAACCAAGTAATGATTAACAAAGCGCTCGTTATAGCCGTGTTCTTTAACAAAATCCCCAAGTGTTTGCTGTTCTGGAATCGAGTCGGAGGCAAGCATTTCAACAGTTTGTTTATTAAAGCGTAAAATATCTTTGATCATAAACCAGAATGATGGTTTGAAGATGTTTCTACGTTGAGCGAATAAACTATTAAAGCTCGTACCATTGTACTCAAGGCCCGTATTTTCATCTCTAACACTGAAACTCATATCAGAATCTTCGCTTTTAACGCCGATTTGATCCATCAGTTTAATAAAATTGGGATAAGTCCAATCATTGAATACAATAAAACCAGTATTGACGGGATAAGTTTTGTCACCCGATTTAACCAGCTTGGTATGAGTATGCCCTCCTAAATAGCTGCCTGCTTCAAATAAAGTGACATCGTGCTCTCTATTCAATAAATAAGCAGAAAGTAAACCCGATATACCTGCACCAATAATGGCAATTTTCTCTTTTTTATTAACGTTTTCTGTATTCATGTCAATGTCCTGATATCTACTAAGCCATTCGGTTTTTTAGGAATAATATAATGCGGTTTAATAATGGAATATGTTCATATAACAACGAGCCCGCATCAAAATAATCCCTATGTTTTATTATCTTTCCTTCTAAGAAAGTTAATTCACTCGCGCCTTTCACTAATATTTTCTTGCCCTTATTTAACTTGGGGTGTTGATAAATCATGTCCCAAGTGATCATTGCACTGGATTCGTCCGCCCATTGATGAATAAAGGTGAATTCAATAAAACTGACATTCGAATACAGGTTCTTGAAGTAATCAAATAGATTATTAATACCCTCTATAGAGTGGAAGCAATCTTCAAAATGTATGTCATCAGCATATACCGTGCTTATGTTGTTATAATCAAGATTTTCTCGATTCATGCTGTGGTATAAACTTTTGAAGCCCTCTACATTTCTATTGATGTCTGTCATTGTTTCGGCCTTCCGTTAAAATATGTTTAGGCACAGGTCTTAAATCATAAACAATACCGAACCAGCTAAGAAATTTTAAAATAAAATATGAAATGTCTACTTCCCACCAGTAGAAACCTTGGCGTGCCGAAATGGCGTAGCGGTGATGGTTATTATGCCAACCTTCACCCAATGTGAGAAAAGCAAGCCAAGGATTATTTCTACTGTCGTCTTTTGTTTCAAACCTACGGCTTCCCCAGGTATGACATAAAGAATTAATTGTGAATGTCGCGTGAGCAAGTGCAACTGTAGAAATAAAGAATCCCCAAATAAGCATTTGCCAGCCATTTGTTTCTAATGATGGGGCATATGCATAAAGTAGTTCACCAACAATAAAAAGGCTGGTTGCAAGTAGGAAAGGAATAAGAATATCGAATCGATTGATGAATCTGAGTTCAGGAAACTCAGCCCAATCTTTAATCACACCATAATCGGTTTTAAAGGCTTCTTCGCAGGTAAACCAACCCATATGGCTCCACCAAAAACCATTTTTAGGTGAATGTAGGTCGTCCTCTTTATCGGCGTACATATGATGCTTTCTATGATGTGAAGCCCACCAAAGAGGGCCTCTTTGCGCCGCACTGGCACCAATTACCGCAAACAAAAATTGCCAGAAACGATTAGTTTTAAAGCTTCGATGAGAAAAGTAACGATGGTAAAAGGCGGTTATCGCAAACATCCTGATCCAGAACATTGCAAGGCATGTAATAATTGCAATGGGGCTCCAGCCAACAAAGAACACACATAAGCATGTTAGGTGAACAGCAAAGAAAGGAATAATCCGCTGCCAGTTTACCTTTCTTGGTATTGCTGAAACTTTCTCATCCGATGGGGCTACAAACGGCTCCGCTTCAGAATCAAACCAGCGCAGGGTATTATGTCCTAGCTGCTTTAAAGCGATCATTTAGGCATCTCCTTCCTTTATACGTTGCCGTTTAAGTTGTTTAAAATATGTCTTAGTAGCATCAGCAGCAATTTTTAGATCAACCGTTGGAAGCGGGTAATTAAGGTCTCTTGCACATTGATCACTTGGCTTTAGTATTGCTTTGCCTTCAATGCTTGCTAGCTCTGTTACATACTTACGCACAAAGTCCCCATTTGGATCAAATCTTTCTGCCTGCCGATAAGGGTTAAATATTCTGAAGTAGGGTACCGCATCCACTCCAGTACTGGCTGACCATTGCCAACCGCCATTATTAGAAGCCAAATCAGCATCAGATAGCTTACTGTAAAAGTACTGTTCTCCTAATCTCCAATCGATATGCAGGTGTTTGGTTAAAAACATGGCCGTTACCATGCGTAATCGGTTATGCAGCCACCCCGTTTGATTCAGTTGTCTCATTGCGGCATCGATAATAGGAATACCCGTTAAGCCATTACACCAATTTATAAAAGACGAATTTTCTGATTTCCAAGGTAAATTCTCAGTTTCTAGCTTAAAAGCTTTTCCTTTACTAACTCTAGGAAAGGCAACCAAGATATGGCGATAAAACTCTCTCCATATCAACTCGCTTAACCAGCATTGGCTACCTTCATCTAATGAATCTAGCGAATACATATCGTGATTACCATTCAAAACGGCCTGCATGCATTGGCGAGTTGTAATAATGCCCAGTGCAAGATGAGTCGATAGCTGACTGGTCGAGTCTAAGTTGGGGATATCCCTTTCTAAATGGTAATAGGAGACGCGGCTATCAATAAAATCGGTTAAATGCTCATGAATGCGATCTTCATCTAATAGACGATGGTCCTTTAAAGGAATAGAAATATCATAAGCTTTTAAACAAGTAACATTGGACTCTATTACAGGAGCTGATTGTGCTTTAGGTTTGGCATATAGAGGGCGGGCTTGTTCAGTGAGAACGGAATACCATTTTCTCTTAAATGCACTGAATACTTTGTAATCCTCTCCCTGTCCATTTTTAATTGCGCCAGGGTCAATGATGCATTGCTCGTCAAAACCATGGGTTCTAATACCTTGATTACGTAAACCCGTTTCTGCATTAAAAGTATATTCTTTTTCATTGATGCCATATTCATGATTAAAGAACACATCAGTGATATTCCATTCTTCACAAGTACTTATTAGATGCTGCGTACTTAATACGAAAGATTGTCCATCAAATATGATTAAAGGAACATTAAGCTGGCAGAGTGCCTTTTCTAAATGCTTTAAGTGTTCCATCATTAATTGGCGTTTAATGATAGAAAGCCCATGCTGATCCCACTGTTTATCAGTGATATAAAATACGGCGATGCATTGACCGTTAGACATTGCCTTATTCAGAGCAGGGTTATCATGGACTCGGAGGTCATTTCGAAACCATACAAGGTTAGTCATTTTGGTCGGCTCTTATGAAGGGTTGATTCCCTTTAGCACTACTTAAATAGTCTGCCAGCGCTATCGCACTATGCCAAGAGGCTTCTATACCAAAATGGTGAGTGTCAAAATAATCACCAATTAAACCCAAACCATGGTTCTTTGATAAAGAAGTATCCCATAGGTAAGCAGTTTGACTTTCTAAACCACTGCTAACGGTAGAGTATAACCAGCGGTGAAGATGACTGTTTAGAGCAATGACTGTCTCACCAGTAATTTGTTCTAGTGCTATTAAAATACTTCTTTCAACGAACACTTTATCTGCATCAATATTATTTTCGCTCCAATGGGCAGTAGCTTGAATTTGAAGTATCTTGCTAGATTCTTGATGCTCACGGGTAGGCTTGTTTGATTCAATGCTAATAGAATGAATGATTTCACTACTAGGAAAAGACAAGTCATCAAGATCAACACATTCATCATCTACCTCAATAGCCAATACCCACTGAGGTGCTAGTTCTACGCTTGCTAACTGATTTTTAAGCTCAATACCAACCCCATTAGGCAGTAAGTCCAAAGCCTGTGGGGCAGGGGCGGCTAAAATGATGTTTTTCGCATAAATACAGTTATCGCTACTGCCCTCGTCACAATTATAATTAATTTCCCAGCATCCATTATATTGCCTTATAGAATCAACTTTAGTTGAGAAATGACACGTTAGATCTTTACTCAGAAAGCGTGTTAATGATGAATTTCTAGGCGTAGCAACATAATGTTCACGGTCTTGCTCATCTTTTAACCACGGCACTAAAATACCAAGCTGATGCCAATGATCTAATTGTTCTTTAAAAGACTTAGATCCTGCAAAAAAGCTAGTGCAACCCAAATCGAAAGCCATGGCATCGTGTTGTGAATTTTTCACTCTTTTAGAAGACAAACGCCCACCAGTACCTCTTGCTTTTTCCAATACAGCAATTGAAAAACCGAGGGAGTTCATTTTATTCGCAAAGGTCAAACCAGCAATGCCAGCCCCTATAACGGCAAAATCTAATACTTCGCTTTGCGGGTTATTCTTTTCCTGATTGCTAGTAGTTTGGCTGTTATTTATCTTTGTCATGGGCATCTGGCTATTTTTTGATATTCTTTGTTGATATTAATAGGCATACGGCAGGTAAAAATATTTAGATCACTGAAAAATATATATTTTATAAAGCTTTACCAAGATGCCTCATTGCTTTAAATTTGTTCGCGCTGCACCACAACTTTAGATCAATATTGGAATTATTTTGACCCAAGGTACTCAGACAAATGCTCAGTATCTAAATAACCTCGTTTTAAACATTGCACAGCAAGATGAACAAGCTTATTTAGAACTATTCGATGCATGCGCAAGTCGATTGAAGGCTTACGCAATCAAGTGTGGATCAAAGCCATCTGATGCAGAAGATCTGCTGCAAGATTGCATGCTTACGGTATGGAATAAAGCACCGCAATTTAAACCAGCCACAGCTTCGGCCATGACCTGGATGTATACGATTATCCGTAATCGACGCATTGATATATTGCGTAAAGAAAAGCCCAACCTAATACAATCATTTGATTTATGGCCAGAAGACGACATAGCGCAGATCAGTTCTGTCGATTTTGTCTCATCTCGTTTAGATGATGATGTAGAGGGTGATCTAAATGCCCGCTTGGTCCGTATACTTATTGAATCATTACCAGAAGAGCAGCGACAGATCATTTACAAGGTCTATTTTGAAGGCAAGTCTCATAGCGAGATTGCACTTGATTTGGGTTTACCCTTGGGAACGATTAAATCTCGTCTGCGTTTGGCGATGAAAAAACTTGATAACCTTGCAAAAGAACAAATGACATGGCTAATTATCATCCTGCTGACGAACTTTTAATGCAATTTGCTGCTGGGCAGCTTACCAATGCATTAGGCATACAAACAGCTTGTCACCTTGAAAGTTGTTCACAATGTCTTAAAAAAGTCTTTATCTATGAACAACTTGGCGGAGATCTTATTGATATCTCCAGCCCCGTTGACGTCGATACAGAGGCGAAATCAAGATTGCTTGAAACGCTGCACGCCAAACGTGCGGCAGGAGAGCTAAGAACCTCTAATAGTGAGTCTATCGAGACCTTAGGCCCAGTATTTCGACAACAGCTGGATCAAGCTGATCAACGACTGCCTAAGCCCCTAAGGCGCTTTATCCCTACCCATTATGAACATTTACCTTGGTCAGGGTTGAGTAAGAATATTCAAAGCTATGATCTGCCATTTTCAGATGAGCAATATACCGCTCGTTTTTATAAAATTGCAGCAGGCAAAGAGCTACCGCAGCATACGCATCGCGGCAATGAATTTACTCTGGTACTGTCAGGCAGTTTTTCAGACTTATCAGGGGATTATCATCCTGGAGATTTTGTACTGGCGAATGCCAGCACTCATCACCAGCCTAAAGCTCATGATAAAGAAGACTGTATCTGCTTTGCAGTAACAGATGCGCCTCTAAAAATGACAGGCTTCTTTGGCCGATTATTAAATCCATTTCTTAAATAAAGTTTAATTAATGTAATCCATTTCCATTTACTCCTCGTATTAATAATAAGATTAATCGAGGACAGCAACATGATCACCAACGAAATAATATGGATTACCGGTGCAAGTAGTGGCATTGGTTATGAAGTCGCAAAGGAATTAGCGATACAAGGTAATAAAGTGATCGCGTCAGGCCGTAATGCCCAAGCCCTAGATCGATTAGCTAAAGAGTCACACAATATATTGCCGTTGGTATGCGATCTGGTTACTGATAGCCATCAAAGCATCCATAATTCCTTAATTGACCTTACCCCTCATTTAGATCGAATTATTCTATCAGCAGGTGACTGTAAGTATTTAGATGTTAATAGTCCTGACTGGTCTTGTATCACCCAGATTATGGACATTAATTTCCATGGCAGCATTCGGGCCATTCAAGCAGCACTTCCTTTATTAGAAAAATCAAACAATGGCCATATAGTAGGTATTACCTCTATGGCGAGTATTGCCCCTTTTACTCAAGCCCAAGCGTATGGTGCTTCTAAGGCCGCCTTAAGCTATTTTTTACAATCATTAAGAATAGACCTACAAGACAAAAATATTGATGTGACTGATGTTATGCCAGGGTTTATCGATACACCCTTAACGCGTAAAAATGATTTTGATATGCCCTTTCTATTATCGGTTAACGATGCCAGCAATAACATAATTAAAGCCATAGAAAAACGCAGCTATAGTGCCGTATTTCCGAAGCGTCTTTATTGGTTATTTAAATGCTCCTCTTTCTTTCCTAAGCTATGGCTAAAGCTGAACCGACCAAAAGCAGACATTAAAGAAAGTGATAATGAAAAAATAAAGTGCGAAATGAATCATGTTGTTAAGTGAATCTAGCGTGCTAAGTAAACAGACAAAAATTAATATTGTTAATACACTTATTTTTCAATGCTGTTGGTTTCTTGCAGTACTCGTGATTACTGAAGTTACTTTAATAGCGCTAGCGATTGCATTAATAGTCTATTTTTACAGTTTAAATTCAGTGTCTAAAAACCTCTATTTTATGGCACTAACTCTGATTATACTGAGCCTCGTCGGGTATATAGGCGATAGTATTATCGCGTGGCAAACGGGGCTGGTTTATAGCGATAATATTGGTAATTTAGCACCAGTATGGTTATTGGTATTGTGGATAGCCTTTTCAACCACTCTGCCTTTTTCAATGAAATGGATTTTTATCAAGCCTTGGCTAACAGTTATTATTGGTTTATGCCTTGCGCCTATGAGTTATGTAGCAGGTATTCATTTATCCAATTCGTACTTCATCGAAGAAGGCAGTTATCCAACATTTTTTGTTATCGAAGGTATTTGGTGGGCAATACTTTTTACGTGTTATAGAAAAATTAACGAGATCTATGAGGGGTATCATGAAAAATCTATTATTAGTTAAATACTTTTCAGTCGTATACGTAATGCTATTTTCTATACTGGTTAATGCTGAACAATTTGTTGGCTATGCCTATGATATTGAAAGCAAAGAACTTGTATATACCGAACACCATCAATATAAAAATGAAGCCATACACCATGTTATCTATAAAGAAATAAATGGTGAAACTTTTGCAAAGAAGGTAATTGATTACCAGCAAGGCTTTACTTCACCAGCTATTGAACAGACAAATACTAGAAATGGAGAACACATCAAGGTTGTTAAAAAAGATAATGAACTGTTGGTTGAATACAAAGAGAATACCAATGAACAAGTTGAATCAAAAACATTAGAGCTAAAACCTTCGCTTGTTATTGATGCAGGTTTTGATCATTTCATAAACCAGCATTGGGATACATTAATTTCAGGCAGCCCCTTAGTTGTTGATTATCTTGTGCCATCATCTTTAGCCGCTTATCAGTTATCGATACAACAGTACGATTGTGATAATAGCGAATATTATTGCTTCGCTATCTCTGCCTCTAATTTTTTTATTAGCTTATTTACCGACCAATTAGAATTAAGCTATGACAAAGCATTGCGAAAGCTCATGTCATTTCAGGGGCGCTCTAATATTTGTGATGAAAATGGCGAATATCAAGATGTGTTTATTTCATATGATTATGTATCAGCCAAAGAGGCCTCGCTATGAAAACGTACCTATTATTACTGGTTAGCATTTTATTAACCAGTTGCAGCTCAATCGATATTAATGTCTACGAAGACAATGCCCCTAAGCTCGATTTAAAAGAATACTTTTCTGGTGACCTAACCGCGCACGGCATCATCAAAGATCGCTCTGGGCAAGTCATTCGCTATTTTAATGTAGAGATGAATGGAACATGGTCTAAAGAGGGAGTAGGCATACTAGAAGAGAAATTCATATTTGATGATGAAAGCATCGAATACAGAACCTGGACATTCACCCCCATAAAAGAAGGTAATAAAATACGCTATCTAGCGAAAGCCAACGATACCGTGGCGTCTGTTCCAGTAAGTATCACAGGTAATGCCTTTTTTATGGACTATGATTTATTAATCAACTATCGGGGCGGTGAGTTACAAGTGCGTATAGAAGACAAGATGTACTTAATCAATCAACAAGTAATGATTAACGAATCGACTATGATTAAGTATGGGCTAAATGTCGGTTATATCACCTTAACCATTATTAAACAGACTCCATAAGACAGTAGGGAAAGCAAAATGAGTGAGATTGTAAGTGGAATTAAGATTGGTATCAGCAGCTGTCTTTTAGGCGAGAATGTTCGTTTTGACTCAGGCCATAAGAAGAACTCCTATATCACAGGGGTATTGCTAGATTATTTTGAATTTGTACCCTTTTGCCCTGAGGTTAAAATTGGTTTAGGCATTCCCCGCGAACCTATTCGCTTAGTGAATATCAATGACGAGACTCATTGTATTGGTACCAAAACCAGAGAGTTAGATGTTACCCAGCCTTTAAAAGATACTGCTGATGAGCAGCGCCATTGGCACGGCGACCTGTGTGGTTATATCCTGAAAAAAGATTCACCCAGCTGTGGCATGGCTCGAGTTAAGCTTTATAGCAGTGTGGACTCTAAAAATAATCATTCAACCAAAGACGGAGTCGGTATCTATGCCCAGCGTTTAATGGAGAATTTTCCATTTTTACCCGTAGAAGAAGAGGGGCGTTTAACCGATGCGCATCTAAGAGAAAACTTCATTCAACGGGTATATATCTATTCACGCTGGAAAGCCCTGTGTGAAGAAGGGCTGACCTGGGCAAATTTACAAGCATTTCACGCCAACCATAAATACATATTTATGAGCCATAACCAATTAAAGGCAAAAGAACTAGGTGCCCTGCTAGCGGATACTAAAGATGCTGATATAGAAGCACTTGCACTAACCTACCTAGAGGAGATGACAGCCCTATTAAAAATCATCACCTCACGCAAAAAACACGTGAATACCTTGCACCATATTCAAGGCTATCTTAAAAGGAGCCTAGAAGGGGATGATAAGGCCGAATTGAAGGAGTTAATTGAAGGTTATCAAAAGGGCTTACTGCCACTCATAGTACCGATAACCTTGCTGAGGCACCATTTTAGGCGGAACCCGAATCAATACATAACCCAGTCTTTTTATATGGACCCACATCCAGGTGAAATGATGTTGTTAAATAATATTTAACTGACTCCCATTACTAAAGATCATTGATACTTTAATTGGATGTAATATGAATAGAATTAATCCTAAAAAATTGCTTAATAGTAAATGGACTGCGGTTAATCCTACGAATAAAGAAAAACACTTTATCGTGACAGAACTGGAATTCGATGAAGAAGAAAATGTCACTGCATGCGCTATCGAAGCGGTGATGACAAAACGATCTTTGGCCATTGATTGGCAAGTCTTAAAAGATGATGCCGCTTGGGTTCATGGCTGGAAGTAGGTTGGCTATTAGATAGTTATTTATTTAATAACTATCTAACCGCCTACCAAGCAATTAAGTCGCCTTTCCAATCAATATAGTCAGCCTCACCATTAAACTCTACATTACGCTTGTTGGTTAATTCATAGAGTCTTTCTGCAACGAACGCAGGGGGAAATAATTTCCCTTCGGGGACATTTCGTTGAAACGGCTTCGACAGCTCGGTATCAGTTGTCCCTGGGTGAAACAATATTAGTTTGGTATTTTTAGCCCGTCTAGCGAGTTCTATCGCAGCTGTTTGAAATAGCATATTTAATGCTGCCTTAGATGCCCTATAGGTATACCAGCCTCCCAGATTATTATCGTTTATACTTCCTACGCGAGCACTGAGTGCTGTAATTGTGCATTGAGTTTGTTGGTTTAAAAGCGGTAGTAAGCTTTGTAAACAGAGCAGTGGGATTAATGTATTGCTTGTCATTAGTTGGTTGAAATAATCGCTGTCTAGATCTTCTAATTTTTTCTCTGGCATGTTTTTTTGATAGTGTAATTGGCCGTTAAAAATAACCACTTGATGCAGTTCTATTTGTTGTTTTTTTAATGTGTCAATAATACTGGTTAAGTTTTCGGATGAATAATCAGTCGTGTAATGCGCTTCCGTGGTACTACTGGGCAATTCACTCGAGCTAATGCAGACAATATTAAATTGTATTAATTGATCATTTATATGTCGAACATACGCTTGGGCAATGGTGCTACTTGCCCCAAATAGAATAATAGTTTTCATCGGTATTCTCACTCATACATTTATTGTCTTTTTTTACGGCCTTTATTTATCACTTCTTCTTTGTCTTATACTGCACTGATCAGTATTGCAGGCTTTGTGTGGCATTAATATTCGGCTGATGAGTTGTCGATGCTTAGCAAAAAAAGTATAGCCAGCATCTGCCGCGATTTTAATGACGGGTAGTCGAAGAATTTTCAACCAAGGGTATTTTTCCACGGTTTTCCAGGCTTGGTATGTCACATCTAATCCATAAATCATGTCACCTGTATCCGTTCTAGCATGCAGAATGCCCATAGCCTTATCTCTGTCAATGTCTGGATAACGTGCGCTAAAGCTATCGACATTAATATCTTCAAGTACAATGCGATGCTCTGTATCTGCTTCTTTGAGGTGAGCATCTCTGTATTGCACAAAGGGCAGCTAGCATCGTAGAAGATAATCATGATAGCTCCTAGTTAGCGTTTGCTTCGAGTTTTAAAATTTCTTTATGCATCAAATCTGCTTCGCTTGTAATTAGGGAGTAAGCCCTGATGTCTCCGTTACGTTGTGCAGACATCGCTTGTTCCAGTTTTTGCATGTACGATTTTTTTAATCGCTTTAAAGGGTCTTTTTTAAATAGTGAAAACATTATTTTTACCAGCCTTTTAAATTTCAAAGTGACAGTGCATAGTAATTTATACGCACAGGGCTGTGGTTTGGATCATGTTCTACCTCTTTGTTATATAGAGAAGGTAATAACGGGGCTTATTAGCTGGTTTTATTAACCCGTGATTGAACTTTATTTTAGTTTTTAATACTTTTTGTAATTTTTTATTTTTTTATGTGATCCGAATAAAATCAACCCCCGTAGGAATACATACACACTACGGAGAGAAAAAATGAAAACTAATAAAAATAAATATCTAGCAGTGCTACTTTCAGCCTTACTTGTTGCCTGCGGCGGAAGTGATAATGACGATAAAGACATAGCTTATCTAAGAGTTTTACATGCTTCACCTGATGCACCCAATGTTGATGTTTTAGTTGATGGATCTGAAGTCTTAAAAGAGGTGGCTTATCAGCAAGGCTCTGGATACTTAGCAGTATATGCTGGTTCTAGAGAAGTTAGTTTGCGTATCAATGGTACTGAAACAATTGCTTTAGAGCAGGATTTCAACTTAGCAGCTAATGGTTATTACTCAGTGATCGCACAAAATGACGTGGCTTCATTAGAGTTTGAAATATTGGATGATACGACTAAGAAAAATAATGGCTCAACAGATCTGACTGTTGTTCATGCGTCACCAACTGCGGGTAATGTTGATATTTATGTAACAGCCGATGGTGCTGATTTACCGAATATGGCTACTTTGTCAGACGTTTCGTTTGATGTGAATGCCGCTTTAGAAAACGTTGCGACTGCTGACTATCAAGTACGTATTACGGGGGCAGGTTCAGACACGGTTGTTTTTAATTCAGCCACGTTACCGGTTTCTGCTGATGTAACGGCCGTTGCAGTTAACAGTGCTAAAGGTGCTTCGCCTGTAAGTTTATTGATCTGGACTGATTCTGTAACACCGGTACTGGATGCAACGTCAGAAGTACGTATTGTGCATGCTGTCGATGCGGTATCGGTTGATGTATTTGCCGGCGGTGCAGAGCTTTTAGGTGACTTCGATTATAAAGATACGACGGCTTATGTGACCGTTGCAGCAGGTGATCTTGCTGTTGCGATTACGCCTGCAAATGGTGGTATTGAGGCTGCACTAGAAACTTTAAGCGGTACTCTAACCCTTGAGCGTGGTGAGTCTTATACGGTAATAGCGGCGGGCTCTGTGAATGAATTAGCAGAGACTCAGCTGATTGTATTGATGGATAATCGTAAAAGCACTGGTGGCGCTGATGTTAGGTTGGTACATGCATCGGCGGCTTCAGCAGCTGATCCTGTTGATATCTTTGTAGCAGCAGCGGGTACTGATATTAGCGCATCAATACCTACGTTTGCTGGTGTGGTGATTGGCCAAAATACGGGTTATACCGCATTAGACGGTACTGTTGCATACGATGTGGTGATTGCGGCAGAAGGCACAACCGCTGCGGCCGTTCCTGGAACTGCTAACTTGACGCTAGGTGATGATACGGTAACGACGGCAATCGCCATTGGTAACTCTGTTCAAAACCTTGAAGCGATTATTCTTAGTGATAAACGCTAAGTTATTGTTCAATTATTCCTAAATCTAACGCGAGAAATTCCTCGCGTTTTTTAATTTTTAATAATTAATTTATAAAATTTCTATTTAAAGTGAACCGTTAATAATTTAAGTGCGTAAGTACTTAGAGTTAACAGTCGTAATCTGTTTTTAACCATTAGTAACGTTGTTTAATTTTTCAAAAGAGGGAGGCTCCATGCCCCAATATACTGCGCCAATAAATGATATGAGCTTTGTTTTATTTGATGTTTTAAAAGCTCAAGACCTAAGCCTGTGTCCTGGATTTGAAGATGCAAACGAAGAGATGATTCGCGCAATCCTTGATGAAGCCGCTAAATTATCTGAAAATATTTTAGACCCGCTTAATCAATCAGGTGATATTGAAGGGTGCCACTTTGATCCGGAAACCAAATTAGTAACCACACCTAAGGGCTTTAAAGAGGCGTATAGAGCATTCGCTGATGGCGGCTGGTCTGGCCTATCTGCATCTCCAGAATACGGCGGTCAGGGTTTGCCAAGCCTGGTTAAAATTGTGGTTGATGAAATGGCTTGTTCAAGCAACTTGTCGATGGGTATGTACCCGGGTTTGAGTCATGGTGCCATTGATGCGCTAACTTTACATGCGAGTGAGGAATTAAAAGATAAGTACTTACCGAACCTGATTGCGGGTGAGTGGACAGGCACCATGTGTTTGACTGAACCGCAGTGTGGAACTGATTTAGGTTTGGTTCGTACTAAGGCCGAACCACAAGCTGACGGTAGTTATAGTATTTCGGGTACTAAAATTTGGATTACCGGTGGCGAGCAAGACTTGGTGGAGAATATTGTTCATCTTGTTTTGGCCAAACTGCCAGGTGCACCCGATACCAGTAAAGGTATCTCGTTATTCCTAGTGCCTAAGTTTTTAGACGATGGCACGCGTAACCCTGCATTTTGTGGTGGACTTGAACACAAAATGGGCATTAAGGCTTCCGCAACGTGTGTTATGAATTTTGAAGGTGCTAAGGGTTGGTTGATCGGTAAAGAAAATGAGGGCCTTAAGTGCATGTTCACTATGATGAACTCTGCGCGAATAATGGTAGGGGTTCAAGGTTTAGGTTTGGCAGAAAAAGCGTATCAAATTAGCTTAGGTTTTGCTAAAGAACGTTTACAGTCACGCTCTCTGACTGGTGCTAAGCATCCTGAAGAAAAAGCCGATCCTATTATTGTTCATCCTGATGTTCGCCGTATGTTAACCCAGCAAAAAGTGTTTTTAGAAGGCGCTCGTTGCATGGCTTATTGGACGGGGATGAATCTTGATTTATCTGAAAAGCATCCTGATGAAGCAGTGCGTGAAGAAGCCGATGATATAGTTCAAATCATGACGCCGATCGTAAAAGCCTATTTAACCGATGAAGGGTATTTCTCTACCGATCAAGCATTGCAAAGTATGGGTGGTTCTGGTTTTACTCAAGATTGGGAAGTAGAACAGCTATTACGTGATGGACGTATTGCGCGTATTTATGAAGGTACCAATGGCATTCAATCCCTTGATTTAGTGGGTCGTAAGCTAATGATTAAGGGCGGTCGTTTACCGAAAACCTATTTCAAAGTTATGCATGAAATGGTAGCTAAGATAGAAAATGAACAGCATAAGGATCATTGCAAAACGTTATTGAATTCTTTGCAAAAGAGTTTGATGTGGTTGGCTCGCAATGCATTGCAAGATGCGGAGATTGTTGGTGCAGCGGCAACGCCTTTATTGAAGCAATTTTCATTAACGACAATGGGTATTATGTGGGCAACGATGGCCAATGTCGCGACTGCTGATTTGACGTCGGGTAAGTATTCGGAAGATTTCTATCAGGGTAAAATGAAGGCTGCTGATCATTTCTTTAGAACCTCTAAGTCGCAAGCTGAATTATTCCAAGCGGATATTCAAGCCGGCAAAGAGACGTTGATGAACTTTACTGCAGAGCAGTTCTAATACCATAGCGTACTGAATGTAAAAATAAATAGAATGCCTCATAATACTTGTTATGAGGATTTTTTATTTATGACTCTTCAAATTCTTCTGAATAGTCTTTTAAAAAGCGGATTGACTTATGATAAAGCTGTCGTGTTCGTTCTAAGCTAAGATCTATTTGAGATGCTATTTCAGCAAAGCAGAGGCTGTCGCTAATTTCAATTCCGTGATAAAGCGTGACTACTTTCTGTTGGCGCATTGGTAGTTTTTTAAGTATTACTTTAATTTTTTCAATATCGTTGATATTAAGCATGTCTATGTTTGAGTAGATTGATGAATAATTATCGCTGTTGATCTCATTTGGGTTCAATGTTTCTTCTAGCATTAAACCGTCTTCATAAGATGGTGCGTTCATGGACATAGTTAAATTAGTCACATTGTTTACCGATAATATTTGCTCTTGATTTAGTCCTGTTAATTGAATTAACTGTTCTAAGTTGGGTTGTTTTTCATTTTTGCTATAAAAATTTTGCTTTACTTTTTCTATTCTTAAAATGCGATCGCTCGTATTTATCGGAATTCGTATAGAGCTGCGTTTTTGATTGAGTGCTTGCTTGACTGCTTGCTGAATCCACCAGTATGCATATGTTGTGAAACGAAAACCTTTGTTAATGTTATATTTCTCGGCTGCCTTTATTAAGCCCACTGACCCTTCTTGGATTAGTTCTTCAGTATCAACGCCTTTACCAGAAAAACGCTTTGCGATATGCATGACTAATCGAATGTTACCTTGAACAAGTTTGTTCCGACTTTTTTGATAGTCTGCTTTTAGTGACTTAGCTATCTTTATTAAAGGCACTTCTATCTTGTTGACTTCTGACAGCAGAAGTTCGAAGACATGTGATCTATCACACTGCAAACGTATTAAGCTCAGTGATAGCGTGTTTTTAGAAACCCCTGACTCTAAATTTTTTGAGGGAAAGTGTTGTGATAATAACCATAAGTCATATTGCGTTAAAAAGTCGTCTAGTACAGGAGAGCTTTGATGCTGCGCAAGCAGAATGTCAGCTACTTGAGACAGAAGGTCTTCCTGTTGCAATACTACTTGTGCTAATTGATCCATTGCGTGATCCATTGCCTTGGCAATATTAGCTTCTTTTTCAGCGCTTAATAATTGCAGTTTTGGATAATGCCGAATTAACTGGTTTACTTCGTCAGAATTCATACCACTTACCTTTTTAGTCGCATACTAATCAAACTTATATTAGTTATACGATATTATGAGGAGTTTAGATGAGCCTAAACAGCATCGTACTGAGGATATTTTTAGTAGCTTCTTTAACAACCTCTAATGGCAGTGGCGGTTCATACTTATAGAGAAGAAAAAATTTATACGGTTTCATTAACCGTTACGAATACAGAATATATTCAGATGCAAGTGACGCTGCCTATCATAAGGATAATTTTAGTCGTAAAATTCCAGTCACCAACTAATGTATTGATAATTATTAAGATTAATCGTCAGTATTAAGACAATGTACTTCTACAATCACAATAAAATCTTTATTGTGTATGGACTTACAAAAAGCGACACATACAGTTAGGGAAAACTTTGAATAATTTTAATGATAAAGTAGTACTAATTACTGGTGCTGGAAACGGAATTGGTCGCGCAACGGCAATCGCCTTCGCACAACAGGGTGCCAGCGTCGTAGTCGCTGATATTTGTCAAAGTGATGGTGAAGAAACCGTTGCTAAAATTACTGAAGCAGGTGGCACTGCAATATTTATTCTTTGTGACGTTACCAAAGACCAAGATGTTCAATTAATGGTTGCTAGTACATTAGAAGTCTATGGCAAATTAGATATCGCATTTAATAACGCCGGTATCGAAATTGAAAAAGGCAGGTTAGCTGATGCTGAAGAAAGTGTTTACGACAAAATAATGGACGTCAATGTAAAAGGTATTTGGCGTTGCATGAAATACCAAATTCCTGCATTACTTAAGCAATCTTCTTCAGCCATTGTGAATACCGCCTCCATTGCAGGTTTAGGTGCTGCTCCAACAATGAGCATTTATAGTGCGAGTAAGCACGCGATCGTCGGCTTCACTAAATCGGCAGCGATTGAATATGGCAAAGAAGGCTTGCGCATTAACGCAGTTTGCCCAGCCGTAATTGATACCGAAATGTTTGAGCGGGCAATAGAAAACGATCCACAAAAAGCAGAGTACGTAAAAGGACTTCATCCTATTGGTCGCATTGGTCAGCCGGAAGAGGTAGCCGCTGCGGTATTATATTTATGTTCAGAGCAAGCAGGTTTTACCACGGGTATTGCATTACCAATTGACGGTGGCGTAACCGCTATTTGATGATTAAGCCGATCTATATTAAAAAGGCCATTGCCAACAACCCTATGGCCGTTTACTCTTGCGTAATTTATAAATAGTAAGTACATACGCTAGGGCAGGCATGAACATCAAAATAGCATTCAGCAACATCGCCCGAATTATTGGGCTATCTGCACTTCTAGCAAGCTCATTAACAGCCTGTGGTGGTGGTTCAAGTAACCCTCCGGTACAAAAACCGCCCATTGTCGTCGATCCAATCGAAGAAGTACCTGCCAATACTATCAGTCACGGCTACTTTCGTGACCAAGATAGCGCGACGGGTAAGGTCTCAGGCACAATCACCATAGAACTCAACGCGATAGAAAAAACGCAGCAATTCAAAACAGAATCCATCTGGGTCTATTGGGCAGATGCTAATGGCAATAAATTGAGCGGCACTGATGGCGCTGCATGGTTGAAAGCTGAAGGGTTAAATACAGGCTCAAATTCTCTTTTCGAAATCACCATTCCCGCTGGCACAGTCTTCCCCAGTAACAACTCTGGCGAAGCACAAGCTTTAATACTCTATCCCCGTAATGGTTATGGCGAAGCAGAAACAGGCACGTTAATAAAGTTCCACGACTTCATTGGTAATGCTCAGCTTTCCGGCCCAGGTGGTAACGAATACTTTTCTTGGTATTACGGCCAGCCACCGACTAGCGATGTTGAACCTGTAGAATTCACCGTACTACGTGACAAAATATCAGTCCATCGCGATGATAATGGCTTATGCATCTTTGATAATGGTTTAGTTGGTGTAATTGATATGGCCTATACCGTTGACGAAGCTTGGGTCGCGGGCAAAGGCAGTGGCCCAAATGCACAAGCCAATGAAGTTAATGACAGTCTATTCCCGATTTACGAGTATCCGTGTGCAGAAAGTCCTGTTAATACTCACCGTTGGGTAGGGGATCGTGCGGCTGATACAAATGATGGAATTGAATACGTATGGACTTACTCAACCATTAACGACGCCATGTTTTACGGCACTATCGTTTACGACACCTTTGTTAAATACCTTGGTGAACCACCCCTCGATGAAAAATTACGGATTCGTTTACATTACAAAAATAGAGGCTCAACGATAGGATATTGGGATGGCGCTTATGCAACGTTTGGTGATGGTTATTTTCGTCAATATTCAGCATCCTCCCTTGATTCTATTGGCCATGAAATTGGCCACGGAGTATTGAACCGTCTAATGAATGTCAACTTCTTTCAAGCCGACATTAGCAAAGGCTTTAGAACTCTGCATGAAGCCTTTGGCGATATCTCAGGTGTTATGGCTTGGTATGAATATGGCCAGCTCAAAGGTGAGGACCAAAGTGCAAGTATAGGCGCCAACAACTATTGGATACACGGCGAAGAAAACACGGGTGGAGTTATTGGCAGAATCCGCACGCTGAATCAAATTACTACAGAGTATGACGCGATTGAAACCATGCTTGATTACGATGAAACAAATCTAAATAATTATTTAAGCCTTGGCATGTTCACCTACCCGTTTTATCTATTACAGCAAAAATGGGGAATGGAAGAAGCTTATGGCTTATATATAGCCGCCGCTAGAAATTGCTGGGCCCCAACTATGAACCATACCCAACTTGCCCAGTGTCTAAAGCAGCAAGCTGCGCTAGTCTCACCGGAAAAAGCTGATGACGTCGTGGCCGCGTTTAAAGTCGTGAAAATAAAACTGTTCGACGAAGGTATATTGAGCCATTACACTTTTGAAAAATCAAAGCTGCGCACACACTTTACCGATGACAGCCGCAGCACCAGCCAAGTGACAGAATGGTTCTGGGAATTTGGCGACGGCACAACATCAACATTACAAAGCCCACAACACACCTATGCCGCCAGTGGAGATTATCGGGTTAAATTAACCGTAGCAGATACCCAAGGTCATAAAGACGACTTCACCCGTAACGTATCCGTCACCGATCAATATTGCTTTATCAGCACTGGCTTAACCCCCGAAAACGATATTGGAACCGTAATCATAAACGGAACCGACATCGCTTTTGATCCGACAAAATCAGATTACCGCGATCTAACGCCAATACAATTAATCGGGGTGAACAGGACGTTGAACCTAGATATTACTGGCGCAAATAATGACCTAGTTGCGAAAACAACAAAATGGACAGTCTGGTTAGATATCAACGACGACGGTTTTTATACCGCTGGCGAAAAAGTGAGTAAACAAACAATCGATGCTGGTCAGCCTTATGGAGCAAGCATCAGCAAAGACTTAAGCGAGTTTATTACCGCCGCGGATATGGCTGAAGGTGAGCCAGCTTTAGACGTAGGGAGATTCATAAGGGTCGTGGGCGAACACAGTTACAGCGATGCGTGCTCTTCCGGAGTAGGCGAAGCATTTGATGTGCGGGTAGTTTGGTAGTGGCCTAGTAAATTTGATTTGGCAGCCTAGGATACCGATATAAATTTCAAAACTATCCTGTGCTCAATACTATAAAAACTACATCAAACATAACCAATATTAGGGAATACACATGGAAACTAGTACCGATATTAAAGAGCAAGTAGAAAAGAAAATAGAAGAACAGGCAGAAAGAAAAGCAGAAAAGAAACGAGGGTTTTGGTTAACGCTTTTCTTGGTCTTAATGTTTATCGCAAACCCACTTACCGCATTTACCTATTTCACTAAACCCGAAATGGTGCTGCAGGCATCTCCAGAAATGACAGTCGGAACACTCTATTTGCTGGGCGTTTTCGCCACAATAAATGTAGCAATAGCCGCTGGCATATGGATGTGGAAAAAGTGGGCTGTCTTTGGCTTTTTCGCTATTGCAGCTATCGCATTCTGCATTAATTTATATATTGGAATTGGCATCATACCTTCGTTAACAGGGCTAATAGGCCCAGTAATTATCTACCTCACAACAAAAAGCCGCTGGCAGCATTTTTCCTAGTAGCTCAAGCTTCATTCTTATTAAATGGAATACCCTCGTAAATCGATGCCTTCACTGAAGGCATCGTATATGACATAAAGCCCAGCAATCAACTCATCAGCACTCGCCACATTCGCATTAGCTAAGCCGAGCAACAGATTTTTAGCTTCGCTATACGCTGGGAAGCAATAACGTCCCAGAATCCTGCAACGGCTCTAGTACCTTCATCTCTATTGTCTCAGCATGCAGCAGTTGCATTAAATTTGTCATCGACGTTTTGTTCGCCATCAGCGTATTAGAATTATGTGCATCTTCAGTCGTTTGCCAAAAATACACAGCGACCCATAGGCCTTTAGCATCCTTACTTAAGTTCTGAAATAAAAAACCAGGTAAAGCTTTTAAATCAGGCGCCATAGCCTGCATCGCCGATGTCATCTGTTGATCACTCACCCCAGGTTGAGCTTGCCAGCTAAGAATTTCAGTTACGTACATATCAATCTCTATTTAAAATGTGAAGCAGTCATGATATTCAATTACTTTTAAGAGATAATCAGACTAATTAAGACTTCACTATTCGCATAATGGAATGAATATGGATAGCTTCGAGCGCGCTGCATTATTTTTACTGGTGGTTGGCCAGGGCTCTTTGGCTGGGGCAGCCCGACAAAAAGGCATCAGCCCTTCGGTTGTGAGTAAAAGGTTAGCCGAGCTAGAGCAGAGCCTTGGTGCCCAGCTATTGCGTAGAACGACAAGGCGAATGTCCCTTACTGAAGCCGGTGAGCAGTTTTATCAACGAATGCGTCATTTGGATGGGCAATGGCAAAGTCTATTAGATGAAACGGCGAGTCTAGGGCAGGAAGCCAAAGGGGTGCTCACCATTGCCGCCCCCCAACCAGTACTTACGCGTATTTTATTGGCTGCAGTGACTCTGTTTCAGCAACAGAACCCGAAAATAGAAATGGTTTTGCAGACGGTGGAATACCATGACTTACCCAAGTCAGAAGCCGATATATCTTTTTGCAGGCAACAAGAAACCTTAGACTCCGCAACCACCATTGGGTTGCCTTTATGTGATTATTCCAACGGTCTATACGCAGCCCCAGAATATGTAGCCAAATCCTCTCCCAAAACCTTGCAAGAATTAGCCGATCACCCCTGTTTAGCCTACGGCCTAAGTAATCCGAATATTTGGAGATTCACGAATAGCGATAGTATTGAAAGTAGTGTTGAAAATAGTATTGAAGTTAACTCACCTTTACTGAGCAATAATACCGAAGTCATTATTCAGGCGGCGATCGCAGCTCAAGGCATTGCCTATATTCCCAGTATGATTATTCAACAAGAGCTGGCAGAGAATAAGTTACAGCCCTTGTTGCCCAAACTAAGAAGTCGAGAGTTTCAGCTTTGGGCTTATTATCAAAAACTGGATTATGTACCATTAAAAATAAGAATGTTTTTAGACTTTATGAAAACGTATTTTACGGGTTGATTTTCAATCACTCAGCACGGCTTTGTGCTTTATGTATTTATACTTTTTTATAAATACAGGCTAAAAATCTACTCATCAACCGCTGCCAGTATTTTATCTACAAACCATTACGCTGGCAGGAGGAGGGCCACCAATAGTGATATCGGCTTGCTGCTCAATAATAGCCTCTAGCGTACCCCCATAGCCTCTTCACTAACGCTTATTAGCCTTAATAATTAACCAAGCGAATACACCGTCATAAAAATAAGACATTTCTACAAACCAACCAAAGCCTTTAAGGTTCATTCATAGATTTTATAATCAAGGATGAACCATGAATAAAGTACCAGAAGGGTTCGAACCCCTATTTAGAAGCAGCCCTTATTTAGATTTATTAGGCCCCATCTATAATCAGAAAACAGATTCTGAATTACTAATTGGGCTAAGAGCCGAGAAGAAACACTGCAACGGTAGAGACCTGGTTCATGGCGGTGTTCTTAGTAGTCTTGCAGATATTGCGCTTGGCTATAATGCCGCCTTCCAAGGCAAAGATCCTGTGCCCATGGTTACCGCAAGTCTTAATATAGATTACGCAGGATCGGTAAAGCTAGGCGACTGGATTGAAATATCAGTCGATGTGCAAAAGGTCGGTAAGAACATGGCCTTCGCAAATTGTTATTTCTTTGTGGATTCCAGACGTATAGCCAGAGCAAGTGCTGTATTTAACGTTATTAATGCATAAGAAAAAGCATCAATAATCATTAGCAAAGCTGACGATCTTTGCTGCTTTATTCAGTTAGTTGATTCACATCGCAGGTTAAAATATCAGCCCAAGCTTTTAGCGTTGCTAGCTGAGGCTTATTACCAGCCTTTTCAGTTTGAGCAACCGCGCCTTGAGTAACATTTAACTTCTCAGCCATATCAGCTTGTGAAAATTGACGATACTTTCTCCAAGCTTTTAAGGGAGTCATTTCTTTTATCGCAATATTCATAGCGACATCATGAGGCAAGGCAACAGCGTCATCATTTGCCATTAACACTTCATATTCACTATAGGGAATAACGGCGTATAAAGGATTGCCCTCACTATCAGGAATAATCTGAGGCTGCGCTAATGTCGGTGCGGCTGACATTGTTTTAGTAGGTTCTATCATCTCGTTTTTTCACCTCTTGAATCGTCACAATTCTTACACAGTCTTCACTATCAAATAGCACTCGGTAATTACCAACCCGTAGGCGATAACCTGCTTTATGCTGTTTTAATACTTTAACGTTGGTTTGGGTCGTTGGACATTCTTTTAACTTGAGAACAGCGCTGGCGATACTCTCACGCTGCTTCACTGGCTGGATCTTAGTCAGCTGCTTAATTGCTGTTTTAGTCCACTCTATGTCGAACATAAGTTAATTCTCTTGAATACCTAATTATTATAGGTAAAAAATTAGCCTTGTATACTTAATATTAGGTTTTTGAATGTAGTATCTAATAAAATGTCGTGAATGGCTGGGAGCGATACACGACATTGATGATGCCTTCTACATCCCAGCCAACAAAGCCTCAGCACTCGCCACATTCGCATAAGCAAACCCCAACCCAGCCATAAACGCCGCCTGAACCTGAGCCGCAGGCACGGTCACCCCATCAAACTCCACATCCAACGTCGCACACGCATCATGGGCCACCGCACACTCATAACCCAAATCAGCAGCCGCACGAGTTACCGCATCAACACACATATGCGTCATAGCCCCCACAATCACCAACTTCTTAATACCCGCGTCATCCAAAACCTTTTGCAGATCCGTATCGCGGAAGCTATTAATCTGATGCTTCAAAATAACCACTTCACCTGCTTGCGCAGCAACAGACGCATGAATCTGCGCGCCATCAGAACCCGGCAAAAAGAACGGCGCCTCAATCGTCGGAAACTCATGACGCACATGCACAGCAGGCAAGCCGCAACCCAGGGCCTGTATGAAATGTTCATGCTCGCCAACCGATTCGCAAAAGAGCATGGTCTAGCAGAACGCTTCGACATGCAGATAATAGAAGTCCCAGACTTAGCGACGGCAAAAGGTAAAAACCACATAGTCATCTTGCCGCCCAACTTCATCGACGAATACTACCTAACCCCCGCAGCAGAACTTAACCAATGGATAGTAAAACAACATAAGCAAGGCGCGGTGATCTGTGCGGTGTGTGCGGGAACCTTCATATTAGCGGAAACCGGATTACTCAATAATCGCCCAGCCACAACTCAAATCAACTACAAACGTTATTCGTTGAAGTAAACGTAAACAGCGAAAAAATCATCATCAACGACGGCGACCTAATAACAGCGGGTGGCTTAATGTCTTGGATGGACTTAGGCCTAGAGCTGGTGGCCCAGTTTTTAACCCCCGCAGTCATGCGCCAGTTAGGAAAGTTCTTAATTATCGATACCGCACCCAGAGAGCAGCGCTCTGCTTAAAGGTATTAGCCAAAGCTTCAATCCAAGGTTCGATCATGGCGACGACGTAATACATAAAATTCAAACGCACATGCAAGCGAAGTTTCATACACGCCTAACCGTTGCATCGCTGGCAAAGAAGAGCCATCTATCGGAGCGCACCTTTGCCCGACACTTTATTCAAGCAACTGGATTTAAAGCGAATGAATACCTACAGCGCCTTAGAATCCAAAAAGCCTGTGAGTTATTAGAATCAACTAAGAAGACCTTTGAAGTGATTGCCTATGACTTGGGTTATGAAGATGTGAGTGCGTGCCGCCAATCGTTTATAAATAGTCGTTTGTGAAGATTATTGGCTTAATACCGAAGGGATTTTGGAGGAGGTTTGTGTGAATGTTGTACAGGTTGTGGTTCAGGTGAGAGCCTATGTAAAGGTGGCTTTGAAGCGGTGAAAAACTTGCGGATGGTCAATTTGACAGGATAGATAGCACGCTATACTGTTGCCTAATTTTAAAATACTCATTAACAGGGAAGGTCTATGATATTCAAAGAATATTTCTCTTCGTTCGCCTTTCTCAGGTGTCGCGATCATGCAGCATAGTTTCACATAACTCACCGTTATACATCCTTAGTGGCCTAGATTCTTGACTATAGAATTATGCCCGCAAATATGAAGCACTCTTGTAATAAATGATTAGGTCGGCGAGCATTAGGCCTTATAATGGCATACTAGTTTTAAGCAATAACCATTTACACCGTATTAAACAGGATTTTCACCATGACAAGCATCCAACAACGCGCCGAACTGCAACGCCAAATATGGGCCATTGCTAACGACGTACGCGGCTCAGTGGATGGCTGGGACTTCAAACAATATGTATTGGGTACCTTGTTCTATCGCTTTATTAGTGAAAACTTTGCCGATTACATAGAAGGCGGTGATGACAGCATCAATTACGCCGATTTAGATGATGATATCATCGATGACGAAATCAAAGTCGACGCCATTAAAACCAAAGGCTACTTTGTTTACCCAAGCCAGTTGTTTAGCAATATCGCAAAAGACGCTAATACAAACGAAAGCTTAAACACCGATCTAGCCAGTATCTTCAGTGCTATCGAAAGCTCCGCCAATGGTTACGATTCCGAGCAAGACATCAAAGGCCTATTTGCCGATTTTGATACCACCAGTAACCGCCTTGGTAATACCGTAAAAGATAAAAATCTACGCTTAGCCGCCGTTTTAAAAGGCGTGGCAGGCCTTACCATTGAACAATTTGAAGACAACCAAAATGACTTATTCGGCGATGCTTACGAATTTTTAATCTCCAACTACGCTGCTAATGCGGGTAAATCAGGGGGCGAGTTCTTTACCCCACAACACGTATCAAAATTGATTGCGCAATTAGCCATGCACAAACAAACCATTGTGAATAAAATTTACGATCCAGCTGCTGGTTCGGGCTCATTATTGCTGCAAGCTAAAAAGCATTTTGATAATCACATTATTGAAGATGGTTTTTGGGGCCAAGAGATTAACCACACCACCTACAACCTTGCCCGTATGAACATGTTTTTACATAACATCAACTACGACAAGTTTAATATTCAACTGGGCAATACCTTAACCGATCCACACTTTGGCGAAGATAAACCCTTTGATGCTATCGTCTCTAATCCGCCTTATTCGGTTAAATGGATTGGTAGCGATGACCCAACCCTAATCAATGATGATCGCTTTGCCCCAGCCGGTGTACTGGCCCCTAAATCCAAAGCAGATTTTGCCTTTGTATTGCATGCACTTAATTATCTTTCAAGCAAAGGCCGTGCGGCCATTGTGTGCTTTCCTGGTATTTTTTACCGTGGCGGTGCCGAGAAGAAAATTCGCCAATACCTAGTGGATAATAACTACGTAGAAACCGTGATTTCGTTAGCGCCTAACTTATTCTATGGCACCACCATCGCCGTCACCATATTGGTACTATCAAAAAGTAAAACCGACACCAATACTCAGTTTATCGACGCAAGCGGCGAAGACTTCTTTAAAAAAGAAACCAATAACAACGTAATGAATAATGATCATATCAAGCACATCATGGACGTGTTCGATAGCAAAGATAACATCGACCATATTGCTAAATCTGTCCCCAACGATGTGATTGGTAATAAAGATAATGACTACAACCTATCGGTTAGTAGTTATGTGGAAGCCAAAGATACCCGCGAAGTGATTGATATAACTCAGCTTAATGCGGAGTTGAAAACCACCGTCGCTAAAATTTCTCAATTGCGCACGGATATCGATGCCATTGTGGCGGAGATTGAAGGTAAAGAGGTTGAGGTATGAGTAACTTTAGTTTCATGACAAAGTTGTTGGATGGGGTAAAGATTCAATGGATACCTCTAGGAACTGTCACACAGTATGAGCAGCCAACTAAATACTTGGTAAAAACGAAAAATTATGATGACGGATTCAAGACGCCAGTTTTAACTGCAGGTAAAACCTTTGTTCTGGGCTATACAAATGAAATTGATGGAATAAATAAAGCTTCAAAGAAACCCGTAATAATTTTTGATGATTTCACAACCGCTAATAAATGGGTCGATTTTGACTTCAAAGCTAAATCTTCAGCAATGAAAATGATCAAATGTAGTGACGAGTCCAAATTCATTTTGAAATATGTATATTATTGGATGAACACTCTACCGAGTGATTTAGTTGATGGAGACCATAAACGTCAATGGATTAGTAATTTCTGTAAAAAGAAAATACCCATCCCATGCCCAGAAAACCCAAAAAAATCCTTGGAAATACAGGAAGATATCGTACGTATTCTGGACACCTTTACAGAGTTAACCACCGAGCTTACCACTGAGCTTAGCGCCCGAAAAAAACAATACAACTATTACCGCGACCAGTTGTTGAGTTTTGACGAAGAGGGGGTGGAGTGGAAGACCTTGCCAGAAGTGGCGTTTGATTTTGGGCGTGGTAAATCTAAGCATCGCCCAAGAAATGATGAAAGACTGTATGGCGGTGATATACCATTTATACAAACTGGCGATATTAGAAGCGCATCGCACTTCATTACGCAATACACTCAAACATACAGCGAACTTGGCTTGAAGCAAAGTAAGTTATGGCCTAAGGGAACGCTATGTATCACGATTGCCGCTAATATTGCTGAAACATCCATACTAGGCTTTGATGCCTGCTTCCCTGATAGTGTCATAGGCTTTGTTGCCGACCCTAAAAAAACCAGTGCAGGTTATGTCGAATACCTTCTTCAATCGACTAAAAACAAGCTAGAAGAAAAAGGAAGAGAAAAAAGCAGCGCGCAAAGCAATATCAACCTTGCTACTTTTAAGCAATTACAGCTTCCCTTTCCAACGCTCGCTGAACAAGAACGCATAGCATCCACCTTGGACAAATTCGACACTATAACCAGCTCCATCAGTGAAGGCTTACCCCGTGAAATCAAGCTGCGCCAACAGCAATATGAATACTATCGTGATTTGCTACTAAGCTTCCCTAAGTCGGGTGAAGCTGAATTAAAGGAAGGTGCTTAATGCCTTACCAACCGCCTTTTACCATCACCACTGACATCCTTAATTTGGTGGCAAAAATAAGCCAGCAGGTAGGCGAGCTAAACGCAAGCCAATTGAATGCGTCGCCACAACTGCGTAAACAAAACCGTATTAAAACCATTACAGGTACCTTAGCGATAGAGGGTAATACTTTAACAGAAGAGCAAGTTACCGCGATTGTGGAAGGTAAACCCGTACTGGGCAGTGTGCGTGAACTGGCTGAGGTAAAAGGTGCCATTGCGGCTTATAACGCACTGCCTTCGTTTACCCCCAGTGCCATTGATGATGTGCTCACTGCGCACGGTTTAATGCTGTCGGATATTTTGCTTAATGCGGGTGAGTTTCGTACGAAAGGCGTGGGCATTCATAAAGGCGGCGTGGTGCATCATGTTGCGCCACCTGCTCATCAGGTATCGGGTTTAATGGCTGATTTAACCCAGTGGCTTAAGCAAACTAAAGACCACCCATTAATCGCCAGCAGTGTGTTTCATTATGAATTTGAGTTTATTCACCCCTTTACTGATGGCAATGGTCGTATGGGACGTTTATGGCAAACCTTGATTTTGTCGCAATGGCATCCGTTGTTTTTATCGCTACCGTTGGAAAGTGTAATTAAAGACCATCAACAGCAATACTACCAAGCGCTTGAGCAGGCAGACCTACAAGCGGATAGCACACCGTTTATTTATTTTATGCTATCAGTTATTGCGCAAACCTTGGCGCAAAACGCCCCTGTAAACGCCCCTGTAAACGCCCCTGTAAACGCCCCTGTAAACGCCCCTGTAAATGCCCCTGTAAATGCCCCTGTAAATTCGAGCGTGGATGTGAGGGAGCTGAAAACCCCCGAGGCTATTTTACAATTGATTCAAGACAACCCGCACATTACCCGCCAACAACTTGCCGATACTATCGGTAAAGATATTCGTACCATTGGCCGCGCCATTACCAAGCTACAACAAGCGGGTAAATTAACACGGGTGGGGTCAGATAAAACAGGCCATTGGAGGGTAATACTATGAATAAAGATAAGAGCCTTAGTACACAAGACCAAGCCACAGAGTTTTTGCTGTATACCGCCCCTAATGGCGCGGTAAAAGTAGAGGTGTTACTCAGCAATGAAACCATTTGGCTCACTCAAAAGCGTATGTCAGAGCTGTTTGGCGTGGGTGTCCCTGCCATTTCCAAGCATTTAGAGAATATCTATGCGACTGGCGAATTAGAGCAAAGTTTAACCATTTCCATTTTGGAAACAGTTCAACAAGAGGGGAAGCGGGAAGTAAAGCGTAAGCTGGAGTACTACAACCTCGAAGCGGTGGTTTCCATTTTGGAACATACCACTGAACACGGCGCCATTGCTGGCTATAGAGCAGCTTAAAAATAAGGACACAGACGAATGACAGATTATAAAACCATCGCCGAATCCAAAAGCTTTATTGTCCTTGATCAATACAGCAAGGCAGATCAGATAGCTGAAAGCTATCAAAGCGAAGATGCGTTAGAGCGTGAACTAATAGAAGACCTACAAAACCAAGGCTTTGAATACGTACCCGGTTTAAATAGCCCTGATAAGCTACTGGCCAATGTTCGCATTCAGATACAAAGCCTTAACAATGCAGAATTTGCCGACGGGGAATGGTTGAGGTTTGTTGAAACCTACCTGGATAAGCCCAGTGATAGCATTACTGATAAGGCCCGTAAAATTCATGATGATTATATTCATGATTTCATTTTTGATGACGGTCATATCCAAAATATCTATTTGGTGGATAAAAAGAACATCACCCGCAATAAAGTGCAGGTGATTAAACAGTTTGAACAAGCTGGCAGCCACGCTAACCGTTACGATGTAAGCATTTTGGTTAATGGTTTACCGCTAGTACAAATTGAGCTGAAAAAGCGTGGTGTAGCCATTCGTGAGGCGTTTAATCAAATTCATCGCTACAGCAAAGAAAGCTTTAACGCCACAAACTCACTGTTTAAATACTTACAACTGTTTGTGATATCTAATGGTAGCGATAGCCGCTATTTTGCCAATACCACTAAGCGTAATAAAAACAGCTTTGATTTCACCATGAACTGGGCGAAGTCAGACAACCATTTAATCAAAGATTTAAAAGATTTCACGGCTACATTTTTTCAAACTCGCACTCTTTTAAATGTTCTTCTGAATTACTCGGTATTTGATGTGGGCAATACCCTGTTGGTCATGCGCCCCTATCAAATTGCCGCCACCGAACGTATTTTGTGGAAGATTAAAACATCTTATGAGGCGAAAACTTGGGGTAAGCCTGAAAGCGGAGGCTATATTTGGCATACCACAGGCTCAGGTAAAACTTTAACCAGTTTTAAGGCGGCACGCTTAGCCACCGAGCTGGAGTTTGTGGATAAGGTATTTTTTGTGGTCGACAGAAAAGACCTTGATTACCAGACCATGCGAGAATATCAGCGCTTTTCCCCCGACAGTGTGAACGGCTCGGATAATACTGCAGGCTTAAAACGCAATTTAGATAAAGACGATAATAAAATCGTGGTCACCACCATTCAAAAGCTTAATAACTTAATGAAAGGTGAAAACAATTTACCTATTTATAATAAGCAAGTGGTGTTTATCTTTGATGAATGCCATCGAAGCCAATTTGGTGAAGCGCAGAAGAATTTAAAAAAGAAGTTCAAAAAGTTTTACCAGTTTGGTTTTACGGGTACGCCTATCTTCCCTGAAAACGCATTGGGAGCAGAAACTACTGCTAGCGTATTTGGCCGTGAATTACACTCTTATGTGATTACCGATGCTATACGAGACGAAAAAGTACTTAAGTTTAAAGTGGACTATAACGATGTACGACCACAGTTTAAGGCTATTGAATCGGAGCAAGATGATAAAAAATTAAGCGCGGCTGAAAATAAGCAGGCGTTACAGCACCCACAGCGTATTCAAGAAATATCCCAGTATATTTTAAATAGCTTTAATCAGAAAACTCATCGGAAGCAGGTCGGAGGAAAAGGTTTTAATGCCATGTTTGCGGTAAGCAGTGTAGAAGCCGCTAAACTGTATTACGAAACATTGAATAAACTTCAGGAAGGCAAAGAGAATCCGTTAAAAATAGCGACGATTTTTTCGTTTGCCGCCAATGAAGAGCAAGATGCCATTGGTGATATTGAAGATGAAAGTTTTGATCTGATTGGTATGGACAGAGCCATGAACAGCAGTGCAAAGGAGTTCCTGAGCGCGGCGGTAGATGATTACAATACATCTTTTAAGACCAGCTTTAAGATAGACAGCAAAGGCTTCCAGAATTACTACCGCGACCTTGCTATGCGAGTTAAGGGCGAAGCCAGTAATGGTGTTAAGCTTCCGCCAGAAGAAAAAGTAGACTTTCTGATAGTGGTGGGCATGTTCTTAACTGGTTTTGATGCGCCAGAACTTAATACCCTGTATGTGGATAAAAATCTGCGTTATCACGGTTTAATGCAGGCGTTTTCTCGTACTAATCGTATTTATGATACGACAAAAACCTTTGGCAATATTGTTACGTTTCGTGATTTAGAAAAAGCCACTGTTGATTCGATTACTCTGTTTGGTGATACAAATACCAAAAATGTGGTATTAGAGAAAAGCTATGCAGAGTATATGGATGGTTTTACCGATGTGGTGACTGGCGAAGCACGCCGTGGCTATATGGCGGTGGTGAATGAACTAGAGCAGCGCTTTCCTAATCCAGATGAAATTGTATTAGAGAAAGACAAAAAAGACTTTGCAAAACTCTTTGGCGAATATTTGAGGGTTGAGAATGTACTGCAGAATTATGACGAGTTCGCTAGTTTAAAAGCAATACAAACACTTGATATCAGTGACTCTGAAGCTGTAGAAGCCTTTAAAGAAGAGCATCATTTAAGTGATGAAGATTTTGCTAAACTTCAAACCATCAGAATGCCCGCAGAGAGAAAGGTTCAAGATTATCGCTCATCTTATAATGATATTCGAGACTGGCAGCGCAGAGAGAAATCAGCAGAAGAAAAAGACAAGTCCACGATTGACTGGGATGATGTCGTATTTGAAGTCGATCTGCTTAAATCCCAAGAAATTAACTTAGACTATATTCTTGGGCTGATCTTTGATCACAATAAAAAGAATAAGAGCAAGGCTGATTTAATTGATGAAGTTCGTCGCTTGATTCGTTCTAGTCTTGGTAGCCGTGCTAAAGAAAGCTTGATTGTGGACTTTATTAATCAGACCGATTTGGATGATATTAAAGATAAGGCCACTATCATTGAAGAATTCTTTAAGTTTGCCCAAGCGGAACAAAAGCGTGAAGTGGACGCGCTAATCAGTTCTGAGGGCTTAAATGAAAACGCAGCAAGGCGTTATATCAGAAGTTCACTTAAGCGTGAATTCGCTAGTGAAAATGGCACTGAGCTTAATTCAACTTTACCTAAAATGAGCCCACTAAACCCGCAATATAAAACTAAAAAGCAGAGTGTTTTTCAGAAGATAGCTAGCTTTGTAGAAAGGTTTAAAGGGGTTGGTGGGCAGATTTAATCCACGCACTTGAATAAGCTCGTCAGTGCTTTTCAGAAAATTATCAGCGCTTTCTATTCAGAAAACTGAAGGGCACCTAATTAATTACCCGATTAGGTGCCCAATCCAACCCTACTTATGCAACCCACCCAACCCCACAACCGCATTAACAAATATCTCCATCTGCACTTCAGGTGGGTTCGCTTCAGGAATTAACAAACCACGCTGCACTGCTTCACGCTGACCAATGCGTTCGTACCATGCAATTAAGTTAGCGTGCTTTGTACTTTTACTGGCCGCTAATTCCAACATCTCACCAATAGGATGAACAAACGCCATTCTCACCCAAGGGAAAAAGGCGCCTCTTAACCTGACAAGATTGGGGCTATGGAGTATTCGTCTCCGGCAAAATATTCATGGCCTTCTAATAACGTATTAAGCACGTTGAATAATCGGTTCACTTCTTGTGCGTAGCGCTGTGTTGCAACCGGGTGTTCGTTTATCGCGGGCCTAGGCCGCTCATTTGTAGCATCAGCATTTCGATGACTTTGGTGCGCTTTAGCAGGTCTTTGGGTAGTAAGGTGCCTGACTTCTCGGCTAGGTAATACAGTATTGCGCCCGACTCGCTGACGATCACTTCGCCGTCTTTTAATAACGACTCTTTTTGAAAAGCTAGGTTTGGTTGGGATTCATGGCGGTAAATTCTGGGCTTCTTGTATTACTAGCTGGCGCCGTCGTTTAAGCCTTTATGAACCTTGTATTGCAGGCACTAGCTCTTCTAGTGCGATGGATATCTTTAGGCCGTTGGGAGTTGCGTCTGTGTATAAGTCGATCATGCGATAGCGAAGGTATTGGGTATTCATCATTCTTCGTGTGCGCGCAGAATTAATACCTTGGAAGCGGACTTGGGGATTCAGTTGTTTGATCGTCTACCCAGTGGTTATGCATTAACCCAGGGCGGTGAGCAGTTCCATCTATCTTAACGGCAGTGTTCGTCGCAGCAGATACAGGAAGGTTTTAATGCGATAGACCGTGATGTGCTGGGTAAGGATTTACGCATTGAGGGGGATTTCGTTTATTAGTCTGTACCCTGATATTAATTTAAAGATTGTGATGAGTTACGGCATGCACGATCTGGCGAGTAGAGAGGCGGATGTTGCGATTCGCCATGTTGATAATCCCTCTGATTCTTTAACCGGTAAACGTGTTGGCCGTATTAGTGAATGCGCTTATGCCAGCAAGCGCTATTTAGCGGAACACGATGTGCTGAATGATCCCGAAGGGTGTCATTGGCTTGGCTGGGGTGATGGGCTAACTTCAAAATCGAGTCATTTGAAGTGGGCAGGGAAAGATCAATACCCTAGCGTGCCGGTGAGGGGTGATATGTATTCTGATGTGCTGCAGTTAGCGGGTATTAAAGCGCACATGGGGATTGCTTCGTGATGTGCAGACGGTGCCTTCTGAATGGTTGTGGGTATTGGCGCATAAGGGGATGGCGAAGAATGCTCGGGGGTGTTGATTGATTTTTTGGCGGGGGTGTTTGTGGGGTATGAGGGGTTGCTGGGTGGGAAGGGTAAATTATGAAGCTTATGTACGGCCTATATTTATACTACTTTAGTCTAGGTAATTGGCTCGCTAATTATCAGTGATTGTCTTATTTAGCTTCACTTCGAGGCTATCTAAACACTTGTTTGACAATATGACTGATATGCTCGAATATCAGTGCGAAATTTATTACACCTTTGTTAGCTTGAAAATGGAATTTGTATGCTAGTTATTAATAAAAATGGATCAATTGTAAATGATCGGGTAAAAGTTAAAATATTTCATGGAATCGAAAAAAGAGCACTTGTAAAAATTAAAGGGATTATCATCCATCAGACTGGAGGATCATCAGCTCAATCATCATTCAATAGCTACAACTCTGGAAGAGCGGGAGCTCATCTACTAATAGATAAAGATGGCACAATCTATCAAACGGCTTCCTTATTAAAACAAACGTGGCATGTAGGGAAGTTGAGGTCCCGTTGTTTAGCTGAAATTAAGTGTTCTTCAACAGAATTGAAATTATTAAAGAGATTTAATCCTTCTGCTACTCATAAAAGAGAAATGAAGAAAATTATTCCTGAACGCTACCCATCAAACTCTGACAGTATTGGAATTGAGATTGTTGGTTTGGCATTGCCGTTGAGCGAGCCTGATCCTGATAAAAGAACATATGAAGCTTTAACCACAGAACAATCTGCATCATTAAAATGGATGTTAAGTGAACTCAAGTTAGAACTTAAGGTTCCATTAACTGAAGTTTTTAGACACCCAACCGTTTCTTATAAAAATAAAACTGAGGCAGCCACAGCGACATGGTAAAAACACTACTGATTCTAATTACAATCTTAATAACAGCTTGTACATCAAAACCTTCCTTCGATACTAATGCCAATAAGTTAGATATATCAGAAGTTGAGATTCATACTTCAGGTGGTTTTTCTGGCTTGGTGAGTTCTGAAGAAACTGAAGAAATGTGCAAAAGTTTTGTAATGAATAATAAAGAAGTAATATCATTTTTTGAATTATCCTCTTCTATATCAGTTAGAGAGTATGGCCATGATCTTACCCATTCAAATTGCTATGTTGATGGTACGTTATTATTGATGGATGGCTCTTCCGGGAAGTGGAAAATAGATAAGGCGGGGAGAGGGTTTATAAGTTTTACTGATGGGAAAGTAATATATCGTTATTGTAATGATTGCCAGATCGAAGCATTCTATTCTCTCTAAATCAGCTTAACAATTCATGGGTGCTGCTCTGCTTCATTTAATATATAAAATCACGGTAATGACATGTTTTTGTGCTATTACCGTATTTAGCGCTTACAGCTTTGGAGCTGCATTATTCGAAACAGTTTCGGCAATCAGTCATGGTTCTGTACGTGTTGTTTTTGATCAGGGTGCTTTTTATCTACTAGGCGCGACAATTGGTTTGCTTGCACTTATTTGGATTATGATTTACCAAGGTATTTTAATGAGGGAGCTAACGAAAAAGGTAACTAACTGGTTCTCTAGAATTGCTGTTGTAGGTATTTTTACGGCCTTTATTTTACCAGTGGTGAGTCATATGGTGATTGAAGAAATTGTTTTCGATAAGGGTTATGAATTATGTACAACAGAAACTAGCACTTGGTTTTATCTTTCTGAAATTGTTTATTTTAAATCTGATTCAGCCTGCCTTCCATAAAAATCATAATTGAGGCGCGATACCTCAATAAAACGGAAATTAAGAATATTCAGCAGCTTTGATTATCGGTGTCCGAATAGATCGCTGTTATTTGATAAGGAATACTTATGTACAGCTGTCCGCATTGCAATAAACCAACAATCAGTCGAATCGCTAAACTTTTTGTTGGCTCAGCTGGAGTTAAGAAATGCTCAAGTTGCGATGGGGATTGGAGCATTTCTTGGATATCATTATTCTGGCTATCGTTTTTTATTATTCCTATCTCCTTCAGTAGTAATCTACTTCTTATTATTGCTGGGGTTATTGTTAGTTGGGTGGGTGTCGTATTTTTTACGCCTATAGTGAAAAGAAATTAAATATAAGTTATATGGTCTTTCTCTAAATGTATAAATATATTATTTTACCAATATTCCTACTTCTCGCAGGGTGCCAGAATTGGCTAACAATTACAGCTGTTGAACAGGAAAATCAGCTTTACTTTGAAAGTCAGGAATTATCAGAGCAATGCAGTGATGGGGAGATGTTTGTCTATTCTTTGGGTGTCTCTCAAGCTCAATGCAGTAAAGACTGTGTGCGCTGGGAAGTAGCAGTAAACGCTAATTCGGAAAATAATAATCCAATTGCCTTTCCTATCAAATATGGTGCATCTATTCCAAATACTGAAGTTAGAACTCAAGCACAAATATTGGCAGCGGGTCAGTATCATATTAGTGGCAATATATCTTGTACGGGGGCAGACATTGGCCGCGTATTTGGAGATTTTAGTATAGAAGTAGCACAAGACGGTGTAATACAAATCGAGAATCTTAATTCTGAATAAGGTCGATTTTAGGCACCCTATAGCCTTGCTACATAAAATAATGCTACATAAAATAATGCTACACATTGAATTATTAAATTGAAATTACAACGTATTAAAGAAATAGCTTATAAAATTACTGTGATGACATGTTTTTGTGCCATTACTGTATTTAGCGCTTATAGTTTTGGAGCTGCATTGTTCGAAACAGTTTCGACAATTAGTAATGAATCTGTGCGTGTTATTTTTGATAAAGGTGCTTTTTATCTGCTTGGCGCGACAATTGGTTTGCTTGCTCTTATTTGGATCATGATTTACCAAGGTATTTTAATGAGGGAACTAACGAAAAAGGTAACTAACTGGTTCTCAAAAATTGCTGTTGCAGGTATTTTGGCGGCCTTTATTTTACCGGTAATTAGCCACATTATCATTGAAGATATTGTTTTGGATAAGGGGTATGAAATATGTGCCGCGGAAACGAGTACTTGGTTTTATCTTTCTGAAATCGTTTATTTAAAAACTGGCTCAGCGTGCCTGCCGCTAATTCCAACATCTCACCAATAGGATGAACAAACGCCATTCTCACCCAAG
>ERZ1027231.40-NODE-40-length-93190-cov-52.421088_pt1 | contig 93190 bp, 70 predicted proteins | sample MGYA00520866_ERZ1027231 | MGnify/ENA primary metagenome ERZ1027231 (study PRJEB33311, sample SAMEA4378411) | marine metagenome | biome: Marine biome; feature: Fjord; material: Water | collected 2014-07-20T08:00:00Z/2014-07-... | depth 75 m ...
ATGTTGAACGCAGTGAAAACAGCCAACTGTAAATTTTCCTGCTTTAATGCCTTGTTAGGTTTTAGTAAGTGATAGCCCAGATAAATATAACTATTTGACAACAACTTACAGTGAATATTACTTTACCGATTTTTGAGTAAGTTGCAATTAATTGCTTACCAAGATACGCACCTAAAATAGAAAAAGGTAATGAATAAAATGAAAAGTAAGCCACTAAAATTAAAGCTTCATGCCTAAGAGAGTGTTCGGGATTTGCATAATAGCTATAGACCCAAAAGCCTTGAAGGGATAATACTGCGATTAATCCAAGCGTGATTATAAGTGCAATTATTAAAGAGTAATTCCGCATTCGTCCCTGAAACCTAACGCCCTAATAATGGGCAAAAAATTGTTTGCTAAAATGTTGAGGGACGAAAACAGCAAACTGTTTTTTGTCCTTATTTATTAGCTTGTTATGTTTACTACTCACTACGATAGTTTTTCCAAGACAGCCATAAAAACACACTCGAAATTAACAAAAAGCTAACAGTAAGTGCATATTTACCAACTAATGGTTTCATGAGTAAAACTAAAAATGCTATAACGACAACTATACCTTTTCCACTACCTCCAGAGCCATTAAGTTGATTGGTAACTTCGAGGTATTCACTAAGTGTACATATAAAAAAGATAAAACTTAGCAGCGCATATGCTGTGCATTTTAGCTTGGCATTTGTAAAAGCCATCCCGAATATTTTAGTTTTAATCGGCATACTATCCTTGTAAACATAACAGCTTATTATGAGGCAAAATTCCTTCTTTCTACAAGGCGGGGAAAATCGTCCATAATTTTATAATGCAATGAGATTACTTGATTGTTATCTATAGATCAATTACTTAAAAATTGAGTTGTAACTGGTTGATGTGTGAAAGAAGGTAATTTGCACGCTTTCTTGTAGAAAGAAGGAATTACGGATAACTGTATATGAACTCAGTTTCAAGAAAATGTTTATTAAGATTCTTTTGCTATGAAAAACATTTCTTTATAACAAGCTGCGTTTATTATTCACCCATAAAAAACGCGACTTAGATATCTAAGTCGCGTTTTACACAATCTACCTATCATCTAGCTAACTGTCAGCTTCATCTAAACTACACAGTAACTAGAAATTGCTTAACCGATATTGGTTAAACCACCCATATATGGTTGTAATACTGTTGGAACATTAATGCTTCCATCAGCTTGTTGGTAGTTTTCTAAAATAGCAACTAAGGTTCGCCCTACTGCTAAACCTGAACCATTAAGTGTATGTAACAATTCTGGTTTGTTGGTTTCATTATTTCTAAAGCGTGCTTGCATACGGCGTGCTTGGAAAGCGCCCATATTTGAACATGAAGAAATTTCACGGTACGTATCTTGCGCAGGTAACCAAACTTCTAAATCGAACGTTTTGGTTGCACTAAAACCAACATCACCACTACATAACTGCACGGTACGGTAAGGTAATTCAAGCTTCTCAAGAATAACTTCAGCGTGACGCGTTAGTTCATCAAGTGCGGTCATTGAATTTTCAGGCTTAACAATTTGTACCATTTCAACTTTATCAAATTGATGTTGGCGAATAAGTCCACGGATATCACGACCACCAGAGCCAGCTTCACTTCTGAAACATGGTGTATGTGCAGTCATTTTAATTGGCAAATCGTCTTCATCTACAATTTCATCACGAACTAAGTTGGTTAGCGGCACTTCTGATGTAGGGATCAATGAGAATTTTTTGTTTGATAAGTCTGTGTGAAATAAGTCTTCACCAAATTTTGGTAACTGACCTGTACCATATAATGACGCAGCATTAACTAGGTACGGTACGTACATTTCTTGGTAACCATGTTCTTCTGTATGCGTATCAAGCATGAACTGAGCGATAGCACGGTGTAATCTAGCAATTTTTCCGCGCATTACGGCAAAACGAGTGCCCGCTAGTTTAGCGCCACTTTCAAAATCTAGGCCTTTATCGACAGAAAAACCTAAATCTACATGGTCTTTTACTTCAAAATCAAACTCACGTGGTGTGCCCCAACGCTTTAATTCAACGTTGTCATCTTCATCTTTACCTTCTGGTACAGATTCATCAAGCAAATTAGGAATAGCACTCGCAATTGCATCTATTTTAGCTAAAACTTCATCTTGCTCTGCTTTAGCAGCATCAAGATCATTACCAAGCTGACTTACTTGAGCAAGTAATGGTGCAATGTCTTCGCCACGTGCTTTCGCTTGGCCAATAGACTTTGAACGGGTATTACGTTCATTTTGAAGTTCTTGAGTTTTCACTTGGATCGCTTTACGTTGTTCTTCTAACGCATTTAACGTATCGGTATCTAATACAAAGTTACGTTTGCCAAGTTGTTGAGCGATATTATCTAAATCAGTTCTAAGTAGTTTTGCATCAAGCATAATTATTCACATTCTTGTTAATAAAGTTATTTAAATTTTTTACGGATAAATGCTGCTAATAAATCAGTAGCAGCTATTTTGCTAAAACGGTTACCATATACATTCCTAGCGCTGCAGCAGCAATACACAGCGAAACATTCAATAAAATATTTATCGCCGCTTTTAACACGTCGCCTTGTTGTAATAGTAACAAGGAGTCTAAGGAAAATGTAGAAAAGGTGGTAAATGCACCTAAAAATCCTATTCCTATTAAGGTTCTATGCACACTAACATTGAGAATTTCATGCTCAATGAGTTGATATAGCAAACCCATAGTAAATGAGCCGATGATATTAACCATCAATGTGGCAAAAGGGAAACCTTTTCCGAGCCAATTTAGCACTAATTGTGAAATATAGAAGCGTAAACTTGCCCCACAAGCACCGCCAAGGGCAACGAAAGCGTATAAAGTAAAATTACTAATAGCGTTGGTCATGGCTATTCCTATCAAGCTGGTTTAAGTAATCGAGCTTTTCTTTTAACTTTTTCTCTAAGCCGCGTTCGGTTGGCTGATACAAACGGGTATGCGAGCTATCGCCTTGTGCTAACGCTTCGGGAAAATAATTTTCACCGGCGGCATAGGCATTTATTTCGTCATGAGCATATCGATATTCACTGCCGTGACCAAGCTCTTTAGTAATACTACTGGTGGCATTTTTTAAATGCAGTGGAACATCTAAATCACACGTTTGTTGCGCGAGTATTTTAGCTTTAGTAAACGCTTGATATACTGCATTACTTTTAGGCGCTAGCGCCATGTATACCGTCGCTTGAGCAATAGCGCGTTCACCTTCACTTGGGCCAACACGATGAAAAGTATCCCACGCGTTAATGGCAAGTTGCATTGCCCGTGGATCGGCATTACCAATATCCTCACTGGCAATAGCAAGTAACCGTCTTGCGACATACAGCGCGTCACCACCTGCGGTAAGAATTCGGGCATACCAATAAAGTGCAGCATCCGGACTAGAGCCACGTACTGATTTATGAAAAGCACTAATTAAATCATAAAAAGCATCACCGCCTTTATCGTAAAGGGCAATCTTGCTACCCGCAACTTGGGCGATTAGTTCAACAGTTATTGTTTTAACATCGCCATTTGTCTCTTGCTCGCCTTGCTCAGTCGTTGGTTTGTTTTCATGTCGAGTGGGCGTACTATCGAGACAGTTTTCTAATAGATTAAGTAGCCGTCTAGCGTCACCATCACTGCGATTGAGCAAACTTTGTTTGGCATCTGCACTTAACTGGATGCTTATCTGCTGCTCAGTTTCACATAACGTGATGGCGCGTTGTAGTACTTGGGCTAAGTCATCACGGGTTAATTTTTTTAATGTATACAGCCGTGCACGTGACAATAACGCTTGGTTTAATTCAAAAGCAGGGTTTTCAGTAGTTGCGCCAATAAATATTATGGTGCCATCTTCTATGTGTGGTAAAAACGCATCTTGCTGTGATTTATTAAAACGGTGAACTTCATCAACAAACAGCACGGTTCTACGTTTATTGTTGCCCTCGCCTTGTGCACGTAACTTTGCTTTATCAATAGCACTACGAATTTCTTTAATGCCTGAGGTAACCGCAGAAACACGCTCTATTTCAGCATTTGCATGCTGCGCAATAATTTCAGCCAGCGTGGTTTTACCACTGCCCGGCGGCCCCCAAAAGATAAGCGAATGACAATGACCTTGCTCGATGGATTGAGCTAAGGGCGAGTCGCCACCCAAAATATGCTGTTGCCCAACATAATCGGCTAAGGTTCTCGGACGCATTTTAGCCGCAAGTGGCATAAAGCTTCCTGCAACCGATTGACCTCCCGCTGAGGTATTACTCGAAGCGGATAAGTCGTCATTATCGGGCGAAAGGTCAAACAGCGAGTCTTGTTGTCCTTCACTGCTGCCTAGATTACGACCTGATGCTGAAGATGATTTGCCTGGTAAATTATCGTTTGTCTTCAAGTCTTACACCTTCAGGCAAGCTAAAGTTAAATAATGTATCAGCTGGTTTAGTTTTACTGTTAAATTTACTTAAGCTTATTTGGCTGATTTGTCCGGTAGCATCTTGAAAAGTAAACTCACTTAGCTGTGCATCATTATTTTCAGTGTCAGTAAAATTCAATGTTAGCTTTTTAATTTGGCTGTTTTTATCTTTTGGCATCACGACAAAACGTAAACCATTTTCAACAACACCTTGCTGCTCTATAACAGTGTATTGCTGCCATAGTTGCGGCTCATCGCTGGTGAGTAATAAAATAGGCGTATTATGTATCGACTTAGCTAAGCTATAAGCGCTGGCTTGTTCAATAAAAGGGTCATAAAACCACAAGGTATTGCCATCACTGACAATCAAGGTTTCATCAGGTGTGATAGTTTTCCAATTGACTAGGTTAGGCTTACTAATAGCAATTGTTCCTGAGCCTTGTTGTAATATTTCACCTTGAGCATCAAGAATGTTTTGACTGAATTCTGCACTAAAAAAGGCTAACTTACTAAGTTTAGCCATTAAGTGTTCTTTCGCTTCGTTTGATGGCGACACCAAAGTAGTGGTTGCTGCAATCGGCTTTGCAGGTGCTTGGGCAGCATAGGCCACCGTGCCGGAAAGGGCTAACGCTGGCAGTAATACACTGCTTAAAGCCAATGGTCGAATAAATGATTTTTTTATAAAATTGATTTGCATAGCTTTACTTCTACTAAAATGAATTGTGTCAGCGTTTAGCTGACACAATGAAAATAATAAGCGATAACATTACCTTGAAATAAATCTTGGGTTAAATTAAACACTTTGCATAGGTTAATAGATTAAAAATCTCGCACGGGTGGCGGCGCTAATACTTCACGTGCGCCATTATTGCCCGGTGTTGATACGACACCTTGCATTTCCATTTGTTCAACTATTCTCGCTGAACGGTTATAACCTATTCTAAATTGCCTTTGCACACTCGAAATCGATACTCGACGTTTTTCAGTAACAAAATTCACCGCTTCATCATAAAGCGCGTCAACTTCTTCACCCTCACTACCCTCTGGTTGCTCACCCGGTAACAAAATATCTTGATCATGTTCACCAGACAATATTTCTTCAATGTAGTTAGGCTCTCCACGAGACTTCCAATCTTTAACTACTGCATGTACTTCGTGGTCATCAACAAAGGCACCATGAACACGCGTTGGAACGCCCGTTCCTGGAGGTAAATAAAGCATGTCACCCATACCGAGTAACTGCTCTGCGCCTTGTTGATCTAAAATTGTACGAGAGTTTAAGCCTGACGATACCTGAAACGCCATACGTGTTGGAATATTAGCTTTAATCAAGCCGGTGATAACATCAACTGAAGGCCGTTGCGTAGCAAGTATTAGATGAATACCGGCCGCACGAGCTTTTTGCGCAATACGGGCAATAAGCTCTTCGACTTTTTTACCTACAATCATCATCATATCGGCAAATTCATCGACGATAACAACAATACTTGGCAATTTTTCTAAGGTCGGTGGTGTTTGATCTAAACTATCCGTTGGTTGCCATAAAGGGTCAATAATTGGCTCACCTTTGGCGATCGCTTCAAGTACTTTTTTGTTGTAACCTTTTAAATTACGAACACCTACTGCCGACATCACTTTATAGCGACGTTCCATTTCACCAACACACCAACGTAGGGCGTTGGCAGCGTCTTTCATATCGGTAACCACTTCAGCTAATAAATGCGGAATGCCTTCATACACTGAAAGCTCAAGCATTTTAGGGTCAATCATAATCATACGCACATCTTCAGGCGTTGATTTATACAGCAAGCTAATTATCATGGTGTTAACACCAACAGATTTACCCGAGCCTGTAGTACCCGCAACAAGTAAGTGCGGCATTTTACCTAAATCAACCACCACAGGATCACCGGCAATATCTTTACCTAATACCATGGCCAGCGAAGAGGACGATTCTTCAAAATCAGCACAGCCAAGCACTTCACTTAAGTAGACAATTTCACGGTGCTTATTCGGCAACTCTAATCCAATCACAGATTTGCCTGGAATAACTTCAACCACACGCACACTAATAGCTGATAAAGCACGAGCTAAATCTTTTGCTAAACTAGTAATTTTATTGACTTTAACACCTGGCGCTAGGTCTAATTCAAAACGTGTTATAACGGGACCGGGGTAAACAGACACCACTTGCGCTTGTACACCAAAATCAAGTAACTTCGCTTCAACTAAGCGGCTCACTTGATCTAATTCGTCTTGATTAATCGGGTTTTTGGCTTTATCAGGTCGATCAAGTAAATCGATAGAAGGCATGCCTTGAGCAATGCCCTCTTCTACTGGCACAAGATTCACTTGTCCGTTGTCATCGGTAATACTTTGTTCTACAACTGTTGCTGGGAAATGGTAATCATCACCAACATTAGGTTTTTCAACCTCGGCAAAAGCAGCGGTAATTTCTTTTTCACTAACATGTTCTTGCACATTACCAGCAGAAAGCTCGGTCATCAGTTCGGCAATATCAATAAAAGGTTCAGTTTTTTCGGCAATGGCATTGTGAGCTGATTCTTGTTCATCGTGAGCACTAAACGATTTAGGTAGCTCTATCATTGCTGTTTGGGCATGCATTCCAGCAGGTAAAGAGTCTGAAGGCATTGGCTCTGATGGCTCAGAAGATTGTGTTGACTTGGCAGATACAGTCTCCGAGCTTAAGGTTTCATCTTTTACTTTCGCTTTATTTTTCGTTAATCGGCTTTTACCTAAACCAAGCGCTTCATCATCTAGCTCCTGTTCACTGGTACCAAAATGGGTTTTAATCAGTTTTGGTGCGTTAACTAACCAAAGTGAGCCCTCAATGGCGTATCGACCAACACTATCGATGAATTTAAGCCATGAAAAACCGGTTAACAGTACAAAACCTGCACAGGTAAAAAGTAAAAACAATAAGGTGGAGCCGACAAACGAAAAGTATGGCAATAAAGTGCCACTCAGGACATCCCCTAAAATACCCCCTGCAGAGAAATAGAAAATATCGTCAAAGTTCATACTGGCTAGCGAGGTTACGCCCAGATAGAACATGAAGAAACCAATTAATTTTAACCCTAAGGTCAAATAATCAAGTTTCATCAATTCATGAAATCGTTGGAACAACAACCAACCTACAATAGCGATAACGAAAGGTAAGCTATAGGCAATAAGCCCAAAAAGGTTTAACAATAAATCTGAGAGATAGGCACCAACTGCGCCACCTAAGTTGCGAACTTGTGTTTGATAACCTGTTTGCGCCCAACCGGGATCGGCGGGGTCAAAACTAAATAATGCCAGCATCATAAACATGGCAAACACAGTGAAAAATAATAAACCAGCTTCAAGTATGCGTTGCACACCAGTAAGCTGTTTATTGGTCAATGCTTCAAGCGAAACATCGGAATTTTTTATAAGATCTGAAGACAATTATATATACCATAGGAAATTAATACGTAAAATTACGTATTAGAAAGCTAAAGTATCAAATTAGCGCTTAGTTGGCAGCAACAAATTAGCATTAGTGCATGTTTTTTTATACAGCTATGTAATTTTGGTATCACAGGTTCATTAAATGAGCTACTCTCGTCGGTCATAAACCTATTATTAGCTATTGTTAACGTTTAATAGCAAGCAAGTTGGTTGATTTAATTTCATCCATTACTACATACGTTCTACTTTCACTTACCGCAGGTAACCTTAACAAGGTATCACCGAGCAACTCTCTATAAGCAAGCATGTCTTTTACTCGTGTTTTAAGCAAGAAGTCAAAATCACCTGAAACCAAGTGACATTCTTGAATGACATCAAGATCATCTACGGCCGCGGCAAAGTCATTGAAAACGTCTGGACTTGTCTTCGTTAGTGTTATTTCAACAAACACTAATAGCGCAGCATCAAGCTTATGTGGGTTTAAAATGGCTTTATAACCACTGATGTACTTCTCTTTTTCCAAACGTTTTACTCTTTCTAAACAAGGTGTTGGGCTTAAACCTACCCTTTTAGATAATTCTACATTAGATAATCGGCCATTTTTTTGTAGTTCAACAAGAATGTTTTTATCAATGCGATCAATGGTTTTATTAAGGCTCATATATTTAACTCTGACTATTTGGTGTTTTTTAGCATTATATATCGCTTCCTGCAGAATAACGACAGGTTATTCTACTAGTTTACTCATATACTAGTCGTATCTAAAACAAAAGCACTTCATATATTTTTGATATGAAATTGCACTAAATACAATAAGTAAATATAAGAGAGAAAATTATGATTATCGGTGTACCTAAAGAAATTAAAAACCATGAGTACCGTATCGGCCTTACACCTGCAGGTGTTAAAGAGTTAGTCGTCAATGGTCATGAAGTGATTGTTGAAAACAATGGTGGTGCATCAATTGGTTTTGATAACGAGCAATATATCACTGCAGGCGCAAAGATAATTGATAGTGCCTCAGAAATTTTTGCAACCGCTGAAATGATTATCAAAGTAAAAGAGCCACAACCAATCGAATGTAAAATGCTTCGTCCTGGCCAAATCTTATTCACCTACTTACATTTAGCACCAGATCCACAACAAACTGAATTGTTAGTTGCTTCTGGCGCAACATGTATTGCTTATGAAACAGTTACTGCCGCGTCTGGTGGTTTACCATTATTAGCGCCTATGTCTGAAGTTGCTGGTCGTATGTCTATTCAAGCTGGTGCTCACGCATTAGAAAAAGCTCAAGGCGGTTTAGGTGCTTTATTAGGTGGTGTTCCAGGTGTTGCTCCAGCTAAAGTATTAGTTGTTGGTGGTGGTGTTGTTGGTACTCAAGCTGCACGCATGGCTGTTGGCATGGGTGCAGACGTGACTATTTTAGACCGTTCTTTACCACGTTTACGTCAGTTAGATACTGAGTTTGACGGTCGTTTGAAAACTGTTTACTCAACTGCTGATGCAATGGATACATTGATCGTAGAAGCTGATTTAGTTATTGGTGCAGTATTAATTCCTGGTGCAGCAGCACCTAAATTAGTCACAAAAGAACACATCAAAATGATGAAGCAAGGCGCCGTTATTGTTGATGTTGCAATTGACCAAGGTGGTTGTTTTGAAACGTCTAAAGCAACAACTCACCAAGACCCAACTTATGTAGTTGACGGTGTTGTTCATTACTGTGTTGCTAACATGCCAGGTGGTGTTGCACGTACATCAACAATGGCATTAACCAATGCAACTATGCCATTTGCTGTTACGATTGCTAACAAAGGTGCTAAGCAAGCATTATTAGATGATGAACATCTAATGGCTGGTTTAAACGTAGCTGCTGGTAAAATTACTTACAAGCCAGTTGCTGATGACTTAGGTTATGAGTATGTTGAACCTGCTGTTGCCTTAAACGCTTAATACCACGTTTAATAGTTAAAAGCATTACGCTGTAAGCTTTTCTTTAGAAGAGCTTATTGCAAGCTAAAGCGCACATTTGCTTACAGTTAAGCAAAAGTGCGTTTTTTTTTATTTATCATATAGCAAACTAATTATTTACCCCCTTGCTTTATTTCCTTATCATCCCAATTAATAACGATAAGTAACAATATCAACAATCTATTTTTTCTTGGAGAAATCATGAGCGACGTAAGACACTGTCCCCTACTAATTTTAGGCTCAGGCCCTGCTGGTTATACTGCTGCAGTTTATGCTGCCCGCGCAAACTTAAAACCAGTGATGATCACAGGTATGCAGCAAGGTGGTCAATTAACCACTACTACAGAAGTTGAAAACTGGCCTGGCGATGCTGACGATTTAACGGGTCCAGCATTAATGGAACGTATGCAAAAGCATGCAGAAAAATTTGATACTGAAATTATCTTTGATCATATCGAATCAGTAGATTTTTCTTCTAAGCCATATAAATTAACAGGCAGCAGTGAATACACCTGTGATGCATTAATTATTTGTACTGGTGCATCTGCACAATACTTAGGTTTACCTTCAGAAGAAGCCTTTATGGGCCGTGGCGTGTCAGCCTGTGCTACCTGTGATGGTTTCTTTTACAAAAATCAAAAAGTTGCTGTTGTTGGTGGTGGTAATACCGCTGTTGAAGAAGCACTTTATTTATCTAACATTGCCAGTGAAGTACATTTGATTCACCGTCGTGATACTTTCCGTAGTGAAAAGATCTTAACTGACAGACTTAATGAAAAAGTAGCAAACGGTAATATTGTTTTACATACCGACCGTACTTTAGATGAAGTACTTGGTGACAACATGGGCGTTACAGGTCTACGTTTAAAAGATGCTAAGTCTGATGCGACTGAAGAAATCGACGTTGCTGGTGTATTTATTGCCATTGGTCATAAACCAAATACTGATATCTTTAAAGATCAGCTTAATATGAAAGATGGTTATTTAACCATTCAAAGTGGTACGCAAGGTAATGCAACACAAACCAGTGTTGAAGGTATCTTTGCTGCCGGCGATGTTGCTGATCATATCTATCGTCAAGCAATTACATCAGCCGGAGCTGGTTGTATGGCTGCATTAGATGCTGAGCGTTTCTTAGATGCAAAAAGCTAGACGCACAATAAAGAGCGTAAAGCCCTTTAGTTAATTAATAAACCACTTAGGCTTCACTGTTTAAGTGGTTTATTTAGTTATACACGTTAATTATGCATGCTATATGTTCAACAGTATGCAAAATGTCTATGGATGATCTTATGAACCAAATCCTGTATCAACTTGATGATACTAGTTTAGCTTTTCCGCCCATTGAAGGCGCATTGACAGAGCCAAATGGTTTATTAGCACTTGGTGGTGATTTATCACCAGAGCGATTAATAGCAGCGTACGGTCAGGGCATTTTTCCATGGTACAGCGTTAACGACCCTTTAATGTGGTGGTCACCCGATCCGCGAGCCATCATTGACATTGCTCACCTGCGGATAAATCGAACTTTACGAAAAGCCATTAACAAATCTCCATTTCATATAACCTTGAATCAAGACTTTCGCCAAGTGACTCAATTATGTGCCAATGCACCATTTCGAACGGATGGTACCTGGATACTGCCTGAAATGGAGGAAGCTTACTTAAAGTTGCATCAACAAGGTTACGCTCATTCTATTGAAATATGGCACACAGATGACCAAAGCAATAAAGCATTAGTCGGCGGTTTGTACGGTGTTGCTATACACGGTTTCTTTTCTGGTGAGTCAATGTTTTATACACAAAGCAATGCGTCAAAGTTTGCCCTCATCGCCTTAGGTCAACTACTCGCTACTGCAGGTATCGACTTTATAGATTGTCAGTTACTAAACCCCTTTCTTGAAGATATGGGCGCTAAGGAAACAAGTCGTGACATCTTCATGCATAAGCAACACAATGCCCTTGCTAAGATAATGCCAAATGATTTTTGGCAACCACGAACATTAACGCTAATTTAAATTAGCTCAAATTCAGTTATAATTAACATTAGGCGTTGTAGGCAATTGGTAAATTATCAATGAGTGATACTTCTTATAAACTAGGTATAACCAAAACATTTCCCTGTAATTATTTACCTGAGCAACAAGAGCGTTTATTGATTGCTGTTGATGAGCGTTTACATAACAGTGAAAGTTATGGCTGGTTAATGACGCAAGGTTTTCGTCGTAGCGGTGATCAAAGCTACCGTCCAAATTGCCCTAATTGCAATGCTTGCCATTCTATTCGTGTATTATCAAATGATTTTATTCCGTCAAAAAGTCAAAAAAGATCAACAAAACGCAATAGTCATTTTATTATTAAACAATCTTCCCAATTGAAAGACAGCTATTACCCACTGTTTGAAAATTATATTAATACTTTGCATCAAGATGGCAGTATGTACCCTGCTTCTTTTGAACAGTTTGAAAGTTTTTTAAGTTGTAATTTAACCCAGCAACTTTTCATTGAGACTTGGGCACCAGCAAATGAAGAAAATAACCTGACCGAAGAGCAGCTTGTTTGTGTAGCCGTAACTGATGTATTGAGTAACGGCTTATCTGCCGTTTATACTTTTTATCACCCCGACTATAAGGCCAATGGGTTAGGAGTATTTTCTATCCTTACTCAGCTCAACTTCTGTCAACAGATGTCGTTACCTTATTTATATCTCGGTTATCAAATTGATGAATGTCAAAAAATGAATTATAAAGATCGATATTATCCCTTTGAGCGCTTTATCGATGGCCAATGGCATATAAATACCAAAGCTAGTGTTAATAAAGCTAAAATTGCTAAATAAATAGTCACAAGCCTTTACATTAGCCAAGCAATTAGGCATCATTCGCGCAGCTTTTTTATCTGCCCAGCAATATCACTAATATATAGATATTTAGTGGCTAATTTGCACAACATTAGAGGTTTAGCGCCCCATGGCGAAAGAAGAAAATATTGAAATGCAAGGTACAGTTCTAGATACTTTACCTAACACTATGTTCCGAGTTGAACTTGAGAATGGTCACGTCGTAACTGCACATATTTCTGGTAAAATGCGTAAAAACTACATTCGTATTTTAACAGGCGATAAAGTAACGGTTGAATTGACGCCATACGACTTATCAAAAGGTCGCATTATTTTCCGCGCTAGATAAGCCAGTTACTGACTTAGGCCTCCTTTTTAATTAATTGTAGAAGCCGAAATAATTAAAAAAACCAGCATTCTTTTGAGTGCTGGTTTTTTATTGTGTGTATTATTTGTTTAGCGCCAAACGATTTATTTCTCCGGCATCTCCATATGAAAAGCATTAAGCTTATTACCATCTAAGTCCCGAAAGTAAGCGGCATAAAAGCCACTCATTTCACCACGTAAACCAGGACCGCCCTCACAGGTCGCGCCTAAGCTCAAGGCTTTTTGGTAAAAGGCATCCACTTGCTCATTTGAATCAACCATAATGGCAATCATAGTGCCATTACCCACAGTGGCCTCTTTGCCATCGAAAGGTTTAGAGATGGCAAATCCTGCAGTTTCCATCCCTGTGGACCATGCAACAAACTGTTCTGACTCTAAGAAACGACCAGCGCCAATACTACTAAACAGTTCATCATAAAATTTAACGGCCTTGTCAAAATCGTTAGTGCCTAATGTAATATATCCAATCATAGCTCTTCCCCATTGAGTGTGTTGTTGAACATTTACTATAGCCCAACCGAGATAAAGATGCAGGTTTCAGCCTGAATTACAAACGCCAGAAAAATGAATGGCTAATATGATGCAATCATTTCCTTTGTAAATTGCTCGCTACTAATGTTTAAGCCACTTTCAGCAATAAGATCATTAAGTTCTTGTTGATGATTTTCAATGGTCGATAAGGTAATGGTATTATCATCAAGCTTATACACCTGTAATTGGCTTTGATAATAAAAAGATAATATGGTCAAGGCTGTTTCTTCACCATTTTTAGCAGCAAGTTTAATTTTTTTAAGCTTTCTAAAAACTAAATTTTGCAGCTGCTTTACCTGCCAAACATAATAAATTTCAGTAAAAAACGCACTATGTTTAACGCGATACAATATAGCTGCATTAGTAACCAATGCGAGAATGACACCCAATAGATTAAATCTAAAATTACTGTCTGGCTCAGCTTGTACGGCATCATTGGCTACTTTTACAAATTCATTAACGTCACCAACACTTGAGAATAGACTAATAAGTAGGGTGCCAAACAGCAAAGACAGCACTAATAATGAACTGATAAAACCGACAATAACAATATTCAAATGTTTTCTATAACGCACTTTATCTATATCAATCAATTGCATGGAAAAATATAATCCTAAGTTATTCTAAAAATAGAGGGTGAAAAATAATAAGACAGTCTTAAAACACCATCTTATCAGTTTTATCACTTAGACGTGCGATATTAGCGTTGGTCTAACTCTAAACCTGAATGGCGTTTAACTTGCCCCGTAACACCTTGTTGCCAAACTTTTTGGTTAGCTGCAATAGTCAGCTGCTTTTTAGCCCGAGTAATACCTGTGTAGAGTAATTCTCTCGACAATAATTTACTGCCACGTTGTTGCAGGCCATGTTGTGAGCTCTGTTGTTCACTTTCTGTTGCCGAAATGACCATCGCCACATGAGAGAATTCACTACCTTGGGTTTTGTGGATAGTCATGGCATAAACACTTTCAAATTTAGGCAGACGAGAAGGAAGTATTTGTCTGATAGCTGGTTGTGTTGGCTCTGCATCATCAAGCTTTTTACTTTCACTCGAGGTATCTTCAAAACAAGCCATTAAATGACCTTTGCCTTCTTGATCGACTACTCGCCAAATAATACCAATATCGCCATTATATAAACCTAGTCGGTAGTCATTTTCATTAATCATAATAGGCTGACCATGATAAAGTGCATGTTGATTTTGCTGATAAGGTGCGTTGTTTTTGCCTAAATAGCTTTTAATCACTTCATTAAGCTGCTCAACACCAAAATCTCCCTGCCTTGTTGCACACAGCACTCTAAACTGTGCTAATAATGCAAAAGCATCACTTACGGTAGAACAAGACTCAATGGGTTGATAATACTGCTTCACTAATGGGGCTAGCCATGAAGACAGCTCACCTTGAGCAAGGGTTAACTGCCCCACACTCTCCTGAGTTAAAGAATCACTAAGCAGTTGCCAACTGTGTTTAACATCGCCTTTTATAACACTATTTGCAATGAGACCAATGCCACCTTGACCATCAAAGCGTCTGGATTTAAGTAAAAAGGTCAAATAATCAATACTGACTGGCTTACCAACGTTGACTTGTTCCGCACTTTGTTTGCCCTGTTTATTCGCCAAAAAATGTCCGCGAAGTTGATCAGGCGAAAGTTGACATACTTGCGTTAAATATTGTTCATTTTCAAGGCTAAAGCCACCGTGTGGCCGCGGCGCTATATCAGCTAACACACTCCCTGCTGCGACCGAGGGTAGTTGATCCGCATCGCCTAATAAAATCACTTTAGCGGAACCTTTTAACGCACGAAATACTCGCGTCATTAAAGGTAAGTCAACCATAGACACTTCATCAATAAGCACAATATCATAGGACAAGCGGTTATCTTCATGGTGTCTAAAGTTTGGTGAATTTGGCAAAACACCTAACAAGCGATGAAGTGTTTGTGCTTGGGTGGGAATTTCAGCGAGCACCTTGTCATCTATCAAACCTTTAAAGCCTGAGACGGCATTAACAATTGACTCTGACAAGCGCTGAGCTGCTTTACCCGTGGGCGCTACTAATGCGATGTTAAGCACTGGTGTGCTCTGCTGCTTCTGCAAATCTTCTTCTGTTTGTTCCAAACCACATTGCTCTAACCCCGTTTGTTCTAACCCCGTTTGTTCTAAAAGAATCAACGCGGCTAACAATTTAGTTACCGTATAGGTTTTACCTGTACCAGGGCCGCCAGCAATAACACTAAAGTTTTTATTAATGGCATTTGCCACTGCAACTTTTTGCCAATCAATTTCTATTGATTCAGTTTCTTGCGCCTTAACTTGAGCGGAATCATTGGGAAATAACTTGCCAATACACTGCTTTATACTGTCATCATCATACTGACACTCTTGCAGTAAGCGTGCATTTATGGCTTGGCCTAAGTCATGTTCAAACTGATAATATCGGCGTAAATACAATTTATCATCTTGCAGAACCAATAATTGTTGATCCGATGCTTGGAGATTGAGCTCACTTAGCATAGTCTGCAACTGTGGTAGTGGCGCAAAAATAAAACCCGCGTGACTAAGCTCTTGGGTATGTTCTTGAGCTTTTTCCTGAGAAAGCGACTCACTATCTTGTTGGGAATATTTTTTTGCCGTGGCGAAGCCTTTACCCCAATGTTGATCTGCGATCTCACTTAATGGCAAACAACTATGCCCTGCTCTAAGGCTGGCACTTAAGGCTAAAAACACATGGTACAAATTATGTTGACGATTTATGTCAGACCTTGCGTCTGAGGCTAAATCGACTTCTTCTGTGAGTAATTGTCTATTTGTTGGAGCAGTTAACGCACTGAGCATTTCTTTAGCAAAAAAATAATCAATAGCTTCAACACCTTGGATAACTTCTTTTACTTGATTAAAATGACTGTACACTGATTTGTTCATACTATTATCAACCATGTTACGCTTCCTCATTGCATTTTTCAGCTGAAAAAAGCGTATCTAAATTATTGATTTCTTGCTCTGTGATTTTTCGATAATAAACACCTGCACCTTGATGCTCAGGCTTTGTTGTCATCCCACGTAAATACAAATAATACACACCACCAAAATGCTCATTAACATCATAATCGACCAAGGTTTGTTTTAAATAACGATGTAATGCTAATGAGTAAATTAGGTATTGTAAGTCATAATAATTTTTCTCAACATTATCGAGTAAAGCGGTAAATTGATAATCTTGAAAGCTATCACCTAGATGACTAGATTTATAATCACACAGATAATACTTACCTTGGTACTCAAAAATTAAATCAATAAAACCATGCATCATGCCTGAAAGCTTTTTATAGCTAGGTAACATGACTGGATATTTTAAGGTGTTGTTTAATATTTTGCTTTTTCCTGAGTTAACACCAACGTTGGTATTCATACTAGTGCCATCACTTGTAAGACGCTCTGCGCTATTTCGGTGATCGGTTAACAAATTGGCTAAAGCGTTCGTGCCCTCGCCTTGCATAGGAAAATAGAATTCACTTTCACGCAGAGTTCTATTGATGGCAATATCAGCTAAACAACCGAGCTCAGTATGATTACTCGCAATAAAAGGTGCGCGAATTATTTGCTCTAACCAGTGAATCAACTCATCTGAAGTAAATGCAGTCCCTTTATCGCTGGCGCTATTAGCACTTAGCTCACCATAAGCTAATAATGGTTTTTCCAAACTTTCTTGCCAATCAGGCTCTGAAAAATCAGTTTGCTCTAAGACATCATGTAATAAATTACCTGTGTGTGCGCCTTTAGCTAGTTTAAAGCAAATTTGTTCCCGATCATCATGCTCAGAACCATCAGGTGTGACACCAGTATTTAACGCCCCTACTTGGCTGGCTACCGTGTCAGTATCTCGGTCAGGGTTTGACACGCCAGCATGTCGAATATTGCGACTGATGGCAGTGAACGAACTTAACCACCAATCTCGCTCTATCTTACCTATAAACTTACTGACAGTGGCATTGGCAAAGCCTTGTGTTTCATTACCTCGTAGTGCTAAGTCTTGCTGATTTAGCGCAACCTCATCATCCATACTAGGGGAGCAATCAAGCGATATCTCACGAATACCAATAGCGTGCTCAGCACTTGCTTTTAATAGCTGCAGTGGTTTAATAATGCTCTCTTGTTCTTGAAATTGCAGTGTTTTGCCTAATGGTGATAAATGATAAGCATCAAAGGCGCAGCACAGCACATAACATCTTCGCTCAGCTCTAGTTATTGCCACATAAAGCAAACGAATACTTTCAGCATAAGCTTCATTACTCATAGCTTTTTTTGCTTCTTTTGAGCCATCGAGGCTTAAACACAACTCACCCTGCGCATTATGGTACTCAAGATAACTCACTGATTTGTTACCAAATTTAAGCGGGTCTTTATGGCGACAGGCAAAAGGAATAAAAACATAAGGATATTCAAGGCCTTTAGAGCCATGCTGAGTGATCAAACGGATCAGATCGCCATCACTCTCTAGGCGTAACTCAGCTTCAACATCATTGGTTTCAAGATTGCATTGCTGTTCAAACCAATGTAAAAGCTCTTGCCCTTGACTTAATCGAACACTCGCCGCTTGTAATATCTCAAATAAATGCAATACATTGGTTAAACAACGATCTTTATTATGTTGAGGAACATCAAGCAAGTTGTGCATCAAGTTGATCGCCATGGTTATGAAACCTTGTCGTTGCCATTGCGTTCGATAATCAACAAAAGCAAACTTTAACGTTTGATAAGCCATTTCATCTTGCTGTAATTGATGCAATTTTTTAGCATCAAAACCCAATAAACCGCACGATAAAGCGGCAACAAATAATCGTTCATTTTCAGGTAACAGTACGCCTTTGAGTAAACCCAATAATTGCTTAGCTTGTTGAGAATGAAATAAATTGGCCCTATCGGATAAGAAAACGCTATCAAGACCCGCTTGTTGCAGCGCATGTTTCATGTCTCGCGCTTCTGCGCCATCCCTCACTAAAATAGCAATGTCTTTTGGTTTTACTGTTGTCGCTGTACCTGTTTGATCTTTTGTTGCCTCCTTTGGCGACAGTAAGGTAACAATTTCATTGGCACACCAATTAGCCAGCATTGGACGACTGCCTTGACTAATTTTATCGCTTTGTGGCTTTGTACCATCAGGTGATTCATCATTGGTAAAATGAATAAATTGCAGTGCTTTATCACTGTCAGGGATCACTTGTTGGGCTTGGGCAGATCCTGTTGTCTTTTTACCGGCCAATACAGGTAAATAAGGGATACCAAAGCCAAAAACACTTTCGTTTTGTTGATTAGCTGATCCTTCTATCAAAGACTCCTTATCTTCATAAGAAACGCCTTTATAAGTAAAAAGCTGGTTATATCCTGCAATCATCTGCGGCGTTGATCGCCAATTAGTATCCATCAACCAATGATGATCACAACCGTTACGCGCATTTAAGTAGGCAAAAATATCACCGCCACGAAAGCCATAAATAGCCTGCTTCGGATCGCCAATAAGGAATAAACCCGCATTAGCTTGTTTAGCATTATCGCCATAATAGATCGATTGGAGTATGCCAAACTGCTTAGGGTCAGTATCTTGAAACTCATCAATTAGGGCTACTGGATATTGCGCGAGTAACTGTTTTGCTAGTAAGTGAGATTTCTTTTCTTTTGAGTCGCCATCATTTGAATCGTCAGACTGAAGACAATCGGCTAAGGTGTTAATGAGGTCATCAAAGTCTAATAAATTCAACGCTTTTTTCTGCTCAATAACTTGCTGTCGAATTTGATAAATGCCTAACTGAACAATGGCAAAAGCTTTCGCTTTGTTAATATTGTTAGCTATCTTCTTAATTTGCTCTTTCACTGCTTTGACTGGAGCAAAGGCATCGAGCAATTCAGCTTTATAAGTCGATCGGGCATAACGTTTACCATCAAAAAATCCATCTGGCATTTTGACCTTACCTTCGCCAACATCAAGTAGTGATAACTCTTTACTGATAATGCTTTCAAGCCAGATTTTTAATTGCGACAGCTCTTCACGTCTTTTGTCTTGGTCAGCGCCCTTTTTAACCAGTATTAAGCCATTTTCAAGTAAATCATTATTGGTCGTTAAGCTTTGCGCTGCCAGGCGTACTAAAGCAATAAATTCAGCTTCAATACTTTTAACATCGACAACAGATAAGGTGCTGGTGTGACCTATGGCTTTACTAAAGCTGGATAAGAAACTATCTGGTGTCGACCAGAAGCTTGCAAGCAACATAAAACTTTCATGATCAGACTTAGCCAAACTGCGATACCAATCTTGGCAAACTTGCAGGGTTATTTCAGATGAATTAGCCGCCATATTGGCATTGAACGGTAAACCACTGGTAAAGGCATATTGATTTAAGACCCGCTGACAAAAGCCATGAATGGTAAAAATAGCGGCTTCGTCTAAAAACAGTAAGGCGCGTTTGAGTAAAAATTCGCGCTTGGGTTGTTCAATGCGTTTATTCAGGCTGGCAAAATAGCCATCCTCTTCACACAAAACATCCCAGTCACTCAGGGCTAAACGAATAAAAGCATCAATACGACCTCGTAATTCTTGAGTCGCATCTTTGGTGAAGGTCATTAATAATATCTGTTCAACCGTTAACTCTCGTTCAAGTAACAACCGTAGGTAGATACGCGTAATATTATAGGTTTTTCCGGTACCAGCACTGGCTTCAATCAAATGCTTACCGCTTAATTTAATGGTGGCTGCATCAAGATTTTGTAGTGTTATTTCTTGATGATTTTCTTTAGTCAATTTTTGCTCAGAGCCCGAAGCAGTAGATTGAGTCATTATTTAGCCTCCTTGCTTGGCTTAGTGGTGCTTTTACTGGCCTTTGTTGCGGATTTTTTAGCTGCTTGCTTAGTTACCACTTGATATAAATCTTGATAAATAAACTCAATGTCCGCTTGGTAGTTGTGATATTGCGGGCACTCGGGCCAAAAATAACTCAAGTAATCATCATCACTCAAACCACGTGTACTCATATCACCTAACCACAAACCTTCAAAACGCGCTTGTGTCATTTCAACGAGCTGACCTCGTTTTTTAGTAAATACCTGCTCTGCCAATTCACCATTTAACAACAGTACTTGTTGTTGGCCTTTAAAAAACATCTTAACAAGATTAATCAGTTTTGATTTTGCATCCTCAATGTTCGCGACACTAAACTCTTCTACTTTCTGAGCCTTGGTATTAAAATATAATCCTATGGACTCAGTTACCTGCTGTAGTTTAAGTGCGTTAACGTCGTCACTTTTTGTACTATTGGCCATAGTCGTTTCATTGGCAATCGTCTGTTGTTGCCAGACTTGTACCACAAGTTGCTGCAAATACATTATGAATTTATCTTTGGCCTTGGCGCTTGAACTACGATAGTGCACTAATACGTTATTCTTAACCGCTAATTGTGTCGTTAAGCTAACGCTTATTTGGTCAACAGTAAGTACCAGATTGCAGTCGATAAGCTCAGGGTTCTCGCAGCCACGTTTATGGATTTCTTCGCTAAATTGTTGAACATCCTGCTGATAATCATCAAAAAGATCGTTTGTTGTTGGTAAATCTGGAAATTTACCTGATAACTGCGCGCGGGTTATCACCTTTTCAAACGTTTCTTTAGTTGATGGCGACTCCATAGCTCCAGTTAATGCAGCATTGAGTAAGTCTTGTCGTAATAAGTAACTTTGCAAGTGATTAACGCTAAAGGGTTCAACATCTTCGAGTATAGTATTGTGATTTTCAAAGTATAAATTAAGTTGCTGCTGGGCAAACATTTTTGCCGGATGCTGATAAAAACGTATTAATTGCTGGCTAGATAAACTCACTTCATGAGTTTGCTCTAATGTGCCCGATAAACTATCGATAGCTAGAATTGTTTCTTCATATTCACTAACATCATGAGCACTTGCCGAGTTTTGCCCTAACGCTAGCCAATTTGCATCAAAACTTGGCCAAGTTCCTTGATAATTTTTAGGACTAAAAGCTTGCATGGCTAATTGATAGATAGCTGATTGCTTGCTTTCGCTATTAGTAACACCTTTGCTATCAGCTCTTGCATCATCACTGCTATCATCCTCAGTGTCACTATTGACTTGCTCTTCTGAAAACTGCCAACCATAGCCTTGTGCTAGGTATTCCATCAGTTCTTTTACCACTAATGACGGCTGTTTTTCATTATTATTTTTGATGTTTCGGCCTTGATAACTCAGGTATAACGAGTTTCTGGCAGAGATTATGGCTTCGAGAAATAAGTATCTGTCGTCACCACGGCGTGATCTATCACCTAATTTAGCTTTTGACAGTGACATAAGATCAAAGCCTAAGGCTTGACGTTGTCTAGGAAATTCTCCGTCATTTAACCCCAGAACCGCAATGACTTTAAACGGAATACTACGCATAGGTAACATAGAGCAAAAGGTTACCTGCCCTACCATAAATTGTTTACTGGCATCGCCTTGACTAAAATGTTGTGTTAAATAATCAACAACAATTAACAGTGAAATATCATCTTCAAATTTTGCATGGTGGCAATGTTCAACTAGTCCGGCAATGGCTTTTTCAATCACCATCAGACTATTTTCATAACTGACATTGTCGGCATCAACACGGCTAAATAAATGGTTAAGTTGCTCAAGTAAAAAGCTTTGCCATTGCATTGCCGTGCGAGCGCGTTGTAAGTTTTCACTAAAATAATGTAGTTGTTCAATAAACAACATTAACTGACCGAGTAAATCGCTATCACTGCCCTCAACGTTGCTCAGCAATAATTGTTCTTGGTAAACCTGCTCGCTATCTGCAAAAGCAAACCCCCGAAGCAATCGGGACAAGCCTTGTTGCCAAGTAAAGGAGGCGTTCGCTTGTGGGCCTAACAATGATTGCTTGTGATTTAGATCTAACCCCCAATGCACCGTCGCTTGTTCAAGCCAAGCAGAAATTTTAGTTAAATCCTCACCGTTAATAGAAAAGTGATTTGCCATGGCAGGTAAACGTAAAAATGCTAATAATTGTGATACACCAAATCGGCTATCGGGTAAGGTTAGTAGTTCGGTAAAAGCGGCCACTAGCGGGTCACTATCTTTTGCACTGCGATCCGCAATTGAGCATGGTAGTGGCGGGACTTCACCTGCTATGTCTTGCCAACCACGAGTAAATACCGCATTGACATACGGGGCATACTCTTCTATTTGCGGACACATCACCAAGATATCTTTAGGGGTTAAGCTCTTGTCTTGATTAAACTGGTGTAATAAATAATCGTGTAGCCCTTGAACTTCGCGCAATGCACTATGACAACTGGTGATAACAATAGAATCATCATACTGCGCATTTTTACGCTCACTAACCTCATCATCAGCAGGAATTCTAGCATCAGACAGTTCAAGAATATCGTTTTGCAGTTGATGCAAAACACTCGTTACTTCGTTATTATCACTTATTGTTTGGGCACTTCTCGCTTGCTCAAACAAATCAACCTCAATGGTACTGTAATCTTGCAACATTGAGATGAACTCACGCCCTTGCTGACCTAAGTTTGCTAATAGCGGATTGCCGACAAAACTTTGCGCATCATCTACACCGTCCGACCAGTGTGATAACTTATTTAGAGCATCTTTTTCAGTGACAACATCGCCCCAATAAGAGAAACATGGATTAAGGTGAAAGAAATGTACTTCAACATGCTCACTTAAGGCATTAATAAAATCCAACCACATTGGTGCCATGGTATTAAGACCAAAAAAACTAATGCGTGGTGGGATAAGGTCTTTTTTCTCTTGAATATTAGCAATAGCATCATGCATTAATTCAACCGGGTTATAAGATAATTGTTTAATTAACAAACGCCACAGTTTTCCTTGCCATTTATGCTCGCTAGCCGATATATTTTCTAAACCGTTAAGTTCAAAATCACCTTTCTCCCAATTGTCCAACCACTGCGGTCTGAATATCAAATACTGCTCATATAAATCGGCTAATTGTGTGGCTAATTGGTAACGCTTTAACTGTGCATGTTTGCTTTCATTAACGGTATTATTATTCTCTTCTCCTGTCGTATTTTCACCACGCCAATAGTTAGTAGCTTGATTAAAATCATCATCTTCAACGACAGAATCTAAGGCTAAAAGTGCATGTATTCGCCAACAGAGTACTTCTCGGGAGTAAGGTGATTGGTCTGGCACTTTTTCATCGCTAGCTAGCGATCTTATTAGCTTCCAAAGAAACTGAGCCGGTAACGCGTAACGCATATTCATGCTAATTCCACGTTCTTGTGCAATAGCTAAGTTAAGCCAATGCTGCATGCCTGCATTTTGTACTACAATGACTTCTTGATTGAAGACACCCAATGGGGAAAGCTGAGAAATCTTGTTAAGTAGCAGCAACAAGTTTTCCATTTTATTGGCAGGATAAAGGTGGATCAAGATAATGCCTTAATGGTTTGGTAAAGGAGAACATTCCCTAAAATGGGGCAAATTAAACACGCTATAACGTAAGCAGTAAAACCAAGATAAATTTAACCATAAGGCTATTAAAAATACGAGTAAAATTAATCATATAACCCCTGATAATTTTTAGTCGTATTTTACATTTTCTAACAAAGACATACATTGTTTCGACAGTTTGTCGACATTACTCATACTGAAGTACGATCAGACTTTGGCTACATTGGTATTCATCGAATCAGCTTTTGAATTATCAATATGAATTTATACCAAACAAGCTTTTTAAGTGCTGTGCGTCAGTTCCCTGATAACACCGCATTATATACACAAGAAAGCAGCGGCACAGGCAATGTCACACAGGTAACAACATTTTCCTATCAAAGATTATTTGAATTAAGTCAACGATGGGGAAATTATATTGCTCACTTCAATCAAGAGCAGAGTCCTGTTGCTGTGTATGGCGGCCGACAATGGCAGATGTACGCTGGAATATTAGCAATTTTAAGCACAAATAACGCCTATGTGCCGTTAAATAACAAACAACCCGCAAAACGCAATAGCAAAGTCTTATCTCAAATAGACAGCCAAGTGCTGCTTGTTGCTGAAAATGAAGAACCGACGGAGTTATTGCAATTAACGACGGCTGCTTTAATTGTCATATATTTAGGCACGAACAAGCCCAAGTGGTTAACCAATAGCTGGCCTCATCAGTGCTTTGATGTTGAAGAGCTTGCGTTAGTTGTCTCCACTTCAAGCAATTCTTTAATACCATCACCTACCATGACAAACAATAGTCACTCACTATCAGAGCAATTAAGCGCAGCTGAAGCAAAGCTAAATACTGTAAACAAAAATGCATACATTTTATTTACTTCTGGCAGTACAGGCACCCCTAAAGGCATTGCCGTCAGTCATAAAAACATCGTTAATCACCTTGATAGGCTCGATCAGTTGTTACAGTTACAAGCGACCGACAAAGTAAGTCAATTCTTTGAATTATCATTTGATCTCTCGGTACATGATATTTTCAGTTGCTGGAGCAAAGGCGCTGCACTTTATGTTATCCCCAGCGAACAACTCATGTGTCCACTCGCCTTTATAAAACAACATAAATTAACGGTATTTTCAGGCGTTGCTTCCGTTCTTTCTTTTATGGATAAACTCAGTTTACTCAAATCACAACGATTGCCCCATCTAAGAGTTAGTTGCTTTGGTGGTGAAAAACTATTAACCAATCAAGCTCTTAAATGGCAGAAATGTGCCCATAACAGTCGAGTGATAAATATTTATGGTCCGACTGAATGCACTATCACGGCAACCTATTATGAATTGAGTGATAAACAATCCATCAGCTCAGCTTCAGTGCCTATTGGCAAAGCATTACCCGGCTTATCTGCAATATTAGTCACAGAGAACAAAAAAATAACTTCGGTAAATACCTTGGCGGAATTATATCTAGCCGGTGATCAACTGGTTGAAGGTTACTTTCAAGATAATGCGAAAACACAACAGGCATTCATTACCTTAGCTACCGGCCAAGCAGTCCCTCCGATACGCTATTACCGTACCGGCGACATTGTTTATTATAACGAACAGAAAAACATCGTTTTTCACGGACGTAATGACCATCAATTCAAAGTATCAGGACATAGAGTTGAAGCAGCAGAAATTGAAGACGTTATTGTCAGATTTTCGAACAAAATTACCTGGTGTGTGGTTTCACCTCAAACAGATACCACAGGCCATACCCGCATCATGGCTTTTGTCGAAACTGCACAAGTAGCAAACCCTGTCCTTCACTCAGATAATATTAATCAGGCAATGATAACTAGCTTAAAAAAACATTGTTTACAACATTTGTCCGCTTACATGGTGCCAGATGAGTTTATCCTGTCCCCCTCTTTGCCCAGAAATATCAGCGGAAAAGTGGACATTAAAGCACTGCTTAATAATAGCAACAACAGCAATAAACATTCTCCTAAAGAGGTTACACCATGTTAATTCAACAGAGCATTATTCGTTTTATTGAAGAAAAGACCCATTGTCAATTAACTGATTTAACAGAGCACTTACTCGGTACAATAAAGTCTTTTGATTTTATGATGTTAATACTTGAACTTGAGCAAAAATTCAATGTGAGATTACCCTTTGAACAAGCACTATCAGCCAATTTAAAACAAATAGATCAGTTTATTAGCTGGGTTGAACATCACTATGACCGTTAACCATTTGGATAAGTCTGAGCATACCGCTATAGCAAGTTTATCTCTAAAACAAAAGTCACTCGCTAAGCTCCTAAAATTGCTGCTGGCAGGTTTAACTAAACTAAACAGAACGCGTCGTAAAAAACTGGTCAACAATATCGGCAAGATAATTTTATATTTTGCTAAAAAAACACAGATGAGAGCGATAAAGAACATCAAGAATGCAATGCCAGAGCTTAGTATAAAAGAAGCTACCGATTTAGCATTTGATGCTTATGGTAATTGTGCTTACGGTGTTGCTGAATCCTTTTGGCTTACAGAAATTGAGCCTGACATATTCTGTGATGAAGACACCTTACGTATTTTGCAATCGGGTCAAGGGGCTTGTATTGCGACTATGCACTTAGGTTGTTATGAAGCAGTACCATTAGCGGTAGCGAAGTTTGCTAAGAAATCTGTCACGTTAACCAATATCCCACAATTTTTAGCTGGTCCAATGGATTTTTATTCTGCCGTTAACATAACCGCTATCAATAAAAACGCGAGCAATGCCTTTAGTGAGCTATTAAAAGAATCTGGCAGTAATGCTTATATCTCTTTGCATTGTGATCTTTATGCAAACCAAGCAGAGGTTACTTTCTTCGGCCAAGAAACCAAAGCGCCGGCAGGTATCGCGCTATTGGCAAAAATGAGCAAAAAACCTTTGTTATTAGCTTACGCGATTTATCAGGGAGACGGACAAGTACAAGTATTTTTTGAAACCCTTTACCTAAACCCGACTATGACTGAGAAAGAGGTTTCAGAGCACCCGCCCAAACAGACAAATGAGCAAGTAACCGAGCCAAGTGTTGAACAAATAATGTCAAAGATTTACCTAAGGTTTGAGCAAATAATCAGACAATACCCAAATCAATGGTATTGGTCATATAAACGTTGGAAAAATTAACACTCATGGCACAGAACAGAACAAAAATACACAAAACAAGCACCAACGCGACGCTTTACTCTCGGCTATTCTCCTATTATAAGTTATACACCAAACTCATCTTTATCGCTTTAATAGGACTTTGCCTGTTCAGTTTAGTTGATGCCGGTATGATTTATTTTGTTAAACCACTCATCGATCAGGGCTTAGGTAAGGCCGATAGTCATACCCTTCAATTAGGGGCTTTATTAGTGGTAGGCATATTTTTCCTGCGCGGTTTAGCAAGTTTTACCTCAAGCTACGCTATTGCTTATATCAGCAGTAAAGTAACTTATCGTATCCGCCAACAAGCATTTGAAAAGTTATTATTCTTGCCAAGAGCGTATTTCGACCAAAACAATCGCGGCAGCCTTATTTCCAAAATAATTTATGATACTGAGCAGCTATCACAAGCCTTTTCAAGTGCAGTGGTCGTTGCCATTAGAGAGTCAGTTATCATTCTGGTATTATTTTCTATGATGGTTTATAACAGCTGGCAGTTAACCACTATCTTTTTAATTGTAGTGCCCATTATTGCCATGATAATTAATAGAGTCTCTAAACGATTTAAAAACATTAGCCATAAATTACAAAGCAGTATGGGCCAAGTGAGTAATAAAACAGAGCAAGCTATATTAAATCAGCAAGAAATTGTATTACTCAATACAAGAGCACAAATAAGCGAACAATTTGACACGATAAATAATCATAATCGCCAACAAAACATGAAACTCCAAGCAACAAGTGCCATTAGTAACCCGGTTATTCAGCTGATTGCTTCTTTCGCTATTTCTGCGGTGTTATTACTCGCCAGTATCGACCAAGTATTAAATCAACTCACGCCGGGCAGCTTTACCCTGATATTAATTGCCATGGGCTCACTGCTTAAACCACTAAAGCAACTCAGTAATATTAATCAACAATTACAAAGAGGCCTGATCGCAGCAAACAGCTTGTTTAGTTTTTTAGATGAGCAAGAAGAACATGACAGTGGCTCCAATCATTTATCAGAACAGTGCTCAAGTATAAGATTTAATAACTTATCTTTTACCTATGAAGGAAAAACACAACCGGCTCTCGCTAACTTTTCACTGAATATTAAAGGCGGAACAAGTATTGCCTTTGTCGGAGGTTCAGGCAGTGGTAAAAGTAGTTTGGCCCGTTTATTACTGCGCTTATACCAATCGCCAAAACAAAGTATTTTAATTAATGATATAGCCATTGAAGACTATAGTTTAAGTTCACTAAGAGCCCAGTTTGCTTTTGTTTCACAAGATATCGTTCTAGTTGATGATACGCTAGCAAACAATATTAGCTTTGGTTGTAATCGCACAATAACAGACACAGAAATTGAACAAGCGGCAAATGATGCTAATGTGATGGCCTTCGCTAAAGACTTACCTTTGGGATTGCATACAGAAATAGGAGAAAATGGTCGAAATTTATCAGGAGGACAAAGACAACGTATCGCCATTGCTCGTGCTATATTACGCGATGCCAGCATTATCGTATTAGACGAAGCGACATCAGCCTTAGATAACCACAGTGAAAAGCACATCCAACAAGCATTAACCCGGTTAACTAAAAACAAAACAGTGCTGATTATTGCCCATAAATTATCGAGTATTCAACATGTTGATGAAATTATCGTTATCAACAAAGGCAGATTGATTGAGCAAGGATGTCATAAAACCTTACTCGCTAAAGCAGGTTATTATCAAGCGTTATATCACAGTCAATAAATAGACACTTTATCCGTTGCGTTGAGTTGTTGCTCTTGTTAAAGACAGCAAAACAACACAAGGCTAGCCGTTTGATTGAACAATAGCTGGCTAATGAGATTGAGAGCAATACCGCCTTGGAACATGTTAACCAACACAATAATTTTATAATATTGATATTATTCGATAAAATCTAAATGTTGTTGATAAAAGTCACCTAGTAACGGTACTTTATATTCTTGTGCTTGGATCGCAGCATAAATCCCTACCACCCAACCTAAAAAAACCCCGACATTTAGTATCCACCCCACGAGAGGGATCAAGGATAAAAACGCACCGGTTATGATGAGCCCTAAAGATTGACGTAAATGAAAACTTGCTAATGATGATTGGTGTTTATCATAGATCACCAACGCAACTACCCAGCCAATAAGGGTGAAATAGCTTATAACGGCTACTAATACAGCCATTCTGGTGCGTTCAGCTAGAGTCAATTTCCTTTCAAATATATTATCATAATCACTTGGGATATTCGGCATAACAGCTACTCCATGTCTAATGTTACGTAAATAAACCTAAGTAATTGCTATCAACTTAATGTAATACTGCACTCTAAATTTTACTTAGGCTTACTTTAAACTTAGAAGAAATTAGACCACTCAACAAGGCATTTCTCTTCCCTGATCCCTAGACTAACGGTTAAATGTTTCAATTATATGAAAAATACTGAACGAATTAAATTTTAAAAAATTTAGCGATTGCAATCGCAAAAATTGAATAAATACTATTTATAACTGTTGTTTCAGAGTGTAGAGCAACTGTTGATATTGTTGTTGCATAATTAAGGCGATTTTGTCTTGTTCGTTGACTGACAATGTTTGATAGCAAAGTCTATTATAACTAGTGCTTACGCGAGTAAACTCGATGGCTAGCTCTGGATATTGCTCTCTTACCTGTTTTGCAAAATCATTGACTGTCATGCCCGCAGGTTTCTCGATCCCCTGCTTTGCTAGTTGAGCTAACGTTTTACGATATATTATCTGCCACTTAGTTAGCACCGGCTGCTTTTTCTTAACACGATTTAACAGGTGAAGAAATAACATAAGCATTGTCATGCTGAGTATCAGTGAGACGGCGACAATGGCGGCTAATTTCCAAACCGCCATTTTGCCAAACAAATCTTTGAATAAATTAGATTGCTGCTTTGTCGTAAAACCAATAACCCAACGGGTCCATCGATAATCAAGGGCGTCGAAGTGTAATCGTAAAGCATTCAGCCAAGCAGTTTTCTTAAATTGATATAAACTCAATAGATCATTATTAAGTGCTGATTGTTGTTGTAAAAGCTCAGAAGACCAACCAGAATTAATACGTTGAAGGTCAACTGCACTGGTTGGATCAATACGAAGCCAACCACTTCCCGCCACCCATATTTCGGACCAAGCGTGAGCATCATATTGATATATACTCACATGCCCAGCTGAGTTTGACTCTTGTGCAGCAACACCATTAAATTCGCCACCTAAATAACCTGTCACCAAACGCGCAGGAATGCCTGAAGCTCGCATTAGAAAGGTGAATGCACTGGCATAATGGGCACAAAACCCTGATTTAGTCTCAAAAAAGAACTGGTCTAAGCTATTATTTTCAAGAAGAGGTGGTTGTAAGGTGTACTCATAACTTTCTCTATTGATAAGCGTTAAAACCGCTTGAGCCCTAGCGCGTGCATCAGGATAATTATGCTGCAATTGCAGTGCGAACTGTTCGAGTCTTGGATTACTTCCTTCAGGGTAACTCAAATTAATTTGCTCGCTCTTTTGCGATAACTTAAGAGCTAACGGTGCAGTTAAGTAACTAGATAATTGGTAAGATTTAACTTGGCTAATAACCTTTGAATTTCTGAAGGTGAAATCTGGTTGAGCGCTGATACCACTTTTATCTCCAATAACAATCGCTGGTGCTAACGCAAACAAAAACTTTTGAAAGCTTGGCTCTACAATGACTTGATACTTTAACGGACTAACATCAGTAGTACTGGCATCAAATGTTAAAGCTTTTTCATTTGAAGCAGTGTTTTTCGCCGTTTTTTGTCGACTCCACTGGTTACCATCAAAATCTTCTAATACCATGGCACGCCAATATAACTGTGAATATTCAGGTACTTTTTGTTGACCAAAATCAGCACGAAAAGCAAGCTTAGTAGAACGCGTTAAATTGGCAATATCACCAGGTTTAACCGTGTCTGACAGCCCTGTTTCATCTGACTTTGCTTTTGGCACTTGCCAAAAAGGTGATAAGCGAGGAAACACTAAAAATAGTATAATAGCTAGTAGCACACTCTGCCCCAGTAAAATAATCACCACTTTTATATTTGTTGCAAAAGCTTTCTCTAATGAGAAAAATTGTAATAAAACAGCTAAATTAATCACTAACAAACTCAGTACGATGAACGAAAAAGCTAAGTCTTGTCTAAAAATAAGTGAAGAGCACAGCACAAATAACCCTAAGAGTAATAGCTGATAAAAATCACTGCGCGCTTTTAATTCAAAGGCTTTGAGTACATAAGAAAAACAAAGCAGTTGTATCATACTGGTTAGTATACCTACCTCTTTCGCCGTTATCACAAGAGCTAAACAGCCAAATACTGCGAACATACCTAGTAATATGGGGGAAACCTTGTCTCCTTGTTGTCTCTTTTTTTGATTGTTTGGATATTGCTCTATATTGTTGCCGGAGGTATTTTGTTTATTCGTTTTACCGCGATCGCGGCTTTGATGTAATAAAAGTGCCTGCCAGACTAGGGACAATGAAATGATAGCTAGCATCCAAGTGCTCAGTTCCAAGGCAATAACTGCAATGTTCAAACATTGGCACAACCATAATAACCACGCATTTTTACTACTTAGACTAAAGTTTGTTTTAGTCTTACTTTTATCCCGATAGTTCGAAGATGGTTGAGTAGTTTTCCTGCTGAAGAAACTCATGTATATAACGCCAGCGCTGTTAAACAGGCCTGCTGATGAGCATAACCCACACTAGGTGAAATGTTCATTGAAGTATTCCGTAGATCTGCAGAAAGCGCTAAACCAAAAGCTTGATTTGTTGCGGTTAATTCATTAACGAGAAAACTTAAATAAGACAATTGCATTTCTATATCATTACTAGGCATTTCATTCAGTTTTAACCATTTTATTTGGTTTTGGCTTGTTTGATAATGCTTTGAATAATGCCCTTGTCCCTTTGCTAGCTGCTTCCACGCTGTTCTAGCCTTCGATTCACCTATAACAAAGCTTTTTAGTTCAGAAAAATCATCCGTGCCTTCTATAGTAGACGTTTGATAACTATCGATACTCGGCTCAGCTGCTGGCGAAGAGTGCTGATATTGGCCAGCATTTAAGCTCATTGGCTTAGGGTAAATAATAGCGTAGTGGCCGAAATCTAAAATAGTTTTGCTTTTAAAGAAACCTAAAGAGTATTCACTAAATATTGTCACTCGACCTAAAGCGTGCTTACCGCGTTTAGAGGACTTATAAGCTAAGTTTACTTCATGACTACCCTGCTGGCACTGCGCAACCTTCTCACATGGACTATCTATGGATCGATCGCTAAAGTGAAGATTGATATCGTAATGCGTTTTATCAGCCGTTATTTGAATGGGGAAATATAATTCATCACCAGCGTAGCCTTGTTTTTGTTGTGCCTTACTATAAAAACGCAATTGGGAAAAATTATAAAAGCTATGCAACATCACGCTGATAAATAAACTGGCCAGCAGATAGCTAAACAACAATATAATATTATTTTGATAGTTAGTGCCTAATAAAAAAACTAAAGCAACAAAAACTAGATACGACAAGCCAAAGCGAGTTGGATATATCATGATATTACGGCTGTTTAGTTGATGTTCTTGCTTACATGGGATCCTGCGAGTTAACCAGTATTCAAAATTTTTTTGAAACGAGTTCCTGATCAACTTAGGTAATGAAAATACTGTCATTGTTCCCTTCACTCAACCTTACGAATAACCTAGGGGATTTAGCACATCAACACAGTTAAGTATTTGATTAGCCACGCTAGATCCATCAAGCTGATTTGATGCTATCTGTTGACTGGCTTGCATTTCTAAACGGTGCTGGCAAACCACATAAAATACAGCTTGCACATCATCAGGTAAAACATAATCACGATTATCAATGAACGCCATGGCCTTAGCCGCTTGTAATAATGCTTTTGAGGCTCTTGGTGATAAGGGTTTACAATTGATATCAGGGACATTTTCTTGTGGCAATTTTACAACATTAGCTTGACCGCCATAAGCGCGTCTACTGACATGACTTAAGGCAATAACATAATCAAGCACATCATTTGATACATTGACTTGAGTCACTGCGTCTTGGATGGCAATCAGCTCTTCTTGTTCGATCATTGCCGCATGATCTGTATTGCCTTGTTGAGAACTTTCATTCGTGCGTTGAGCCGTACTTAATAAAATATCTCTTTCTGCTTTTAAATCTGGAAAGCCCAAAGATAAGCGCATCATAAACCGGTCAAGCTGTGACTCTGGTAAAGGATAAGTACCGGCATGAAAAAGCGGATTTTGGGTAGCAATAACAAAAAATGGCGTAGGTAATTCATGGGTTATACCATCGATACTAACTTGTTGTTCAGCCATAGCCTCAAGCAATGCGCTTTGCGTTTTTGGACTCGCGCGGTTAATTTCATCAGCTAAAACGACTTGATTAAAGATAGGACCCTTATGAAGTTCAAAGCGATTAGTTTCTTTATCAAAAATTGAAAACCCAACAACATCAGCCGGTAATAAATCATTAGTAAACTGGGTACGCTGATAACTTAAGCCTAGTGTGGTCGCTAAAGCATGAGCCAATGTTGTTTTACCCATACCGGGTAAATCTTCAATTAACAGATGCCCTTGGGCGAGCAAACAGGCAAGTGCTAAACGACACTCTTTGGGTTTACCTAATACTACAGTTTCAATTTTATTTAAAATAGCAGTTATCGACTGCTGGCTGGCTTGGACTTGATCGACAAGGGGTAACGCTTGAGGCATAAAAAAACGTCTAATTATAAAGAGGTAATTAAACGTTTTATCATGAAAATAGCGTAAAGGGAATTGTTAGCCCTTATTAGCTAAGAATAGTGGTAATCAAAAGCTATGCTTAATCTTTAGTAACTCTGCGTTGAGTAACGGCTGCATTTAATTGACTTAATAACTTTTCAGTATCATCCCAACCAATACACGCATCAGTAATACTTTGTCCGTAAACAGCAGCTTTGCCTTTCACTAGGCTTTGGTTACCTTCCACTAAATGGCTTTCGACCATCACACCAAAAATATTTTCATTACCTTGGCTGATTTGTTCACTAACATCAGTAGAGACTAGCATTTGGTTTTCGAATTTTTTGTTTGAATTAGCATGGCTAAAATCAATCATCACCTTGGTATTCAAATCAGAGTTAGTTAATTGCTCAGTTACCGATTTAACACTATCAGCATCAAAGTTGGTTGTTCTACCACCACGTAAAATGATATGACAATCACTATTACCGGTTGTTTCAACAATTGCAGCATGACCAAATTTGGTTACGGACAAGAAGTGGTGAGATGCAGAAGCTGAGCCTATCGCATCAATGGCAATTTTAATGGTGCCATCAGTACCATTTTTAAAACCTACTGGGCATGAGAGTCCAGAGGCTAATTCACGATGCACTTGCGATTCAGTGGTACGAGCACCAATGGCTCCCCAACACATAAGATCTGCCATATATTGCGGTGTGATCATATCTAAGAACTCACCCGCTGTTGGTAAACCAAGATCATTAAGCTCAACCAACAATTTACGCCCTAGACGTAAACCATCATTGAGTTTAAAGCTATTATCCATATAAGGGTCATTGATCAAACCTTTCCAACCAACGGTAGTGCGTGGTTTTTCAAAATAAACACGCATTACAATTTCTAGACTGTCTTTATATTCTTCACGTAGTTTTACTAAGCGCTGGCCATATTCAAGCGCCGCTTCAGGATCGTGAATAGAACACGGCCCAATAACAACTAATAAACGATCATCTTTGCCTTTGAGGATATTGTGAATAGCAGTTCTGCCTGCAACGACTGATTTAGTTGCTTGCTCTGACGCAGGAAATCGTTCCAATAAGGCGATTGGAGGTAAAAGGTCTTTAATTTTATTGATGCGTACATCGTCAGTTTGGTACATAGTTTGGCTCTCTACTGCTATTTCATTATTTAATATAACAATGAATGTTGACGATACTCTGTGTATTAACTTGCCTAGGCAAACTTACGTAAAGTACCTTATTATTAATTCCTAATTAGAATCCCAATATTAATCTAGCAGTGTTAATGGTTGAATGCCACGGAAAATTACGGATACGGGCCAGTTTTTAGAATATTTAGTCTAATGAATTAAAAATAGATATATAGAAGCAAATTTTCGTCTGCATTTGCTTCTATAATTTTAGGAATGAGTACTATTACTTCAGCAACTCATGCCCTTCAGGGAGCTGCTTAGCTATCCAAAGTGCTAGTTTATGTTTCATATTTGGTTGGTCTTCACTATCAACTGCTAGGGGTTGAACAAGCTTATCGTTGACTAATAAGCGATAAAGGCTCTCTACTTTATCTTTAGCAGAATTGGTTGCTGAAAAACCATTATAACCACGGTTAACCGCATATTTTTCACCAATAATTAATGCTTTTTTGAGTAATTCAGCTTCATTTTTCAATTTTTTCATAGGATATCGACCTTATTGCAATACTGATTGTTATAACCATGCTTTAAAATACGTATAAACACAAGTGTAAAAGCAGACAGAACTCTTTAAATATGACCAATAAACAACCAATTACAACTTTTAACATTTTGCTCACTATTCTATTGATTTACATCATATAGAAGTACGACAAGGCTCGTATAATTATCGCCATAAACTTACATTTCTTTCAACTATACAGGTGTGACTATGCCTATTTCACGTACAAAAAACTTACAACACAAAGCTTATATCCCTTCATCTGCTAGAGAAAATCAATACTTAATGGCAAAAATCCCATTAACTGATGAATTAATAACACAATATCAATCACTTATTGATAATGCGAGTGAGACGCCGTTTGAGAAGCTATATCAGCACCTTGCTAACAAGTTTTTTGCTGTCAATGACAAGTTTTCTCTTGAAAGTACACAATTTATCGCCAATGATAAATTTGCTCGTGTACGCTTTAGTCCGGAAAAATTAACCGCACAGACTAAGCAACAAGTGCTATTTTTATATAACCCTAAATATCATACTAGCCGAAATACTTTTTTTAATGGCGCGACTAAAGCCAAGAAAATCACCTTGATATTTTTAGCTAACGGCGATGATATACGTGGTCAGTCTGCTAAATTTCACCAAGTAGTTACCAAAGCGTTAGAAGCTTTTGCTAATGAAATTGAAATTCCAGCTAACCATATTCGTGTCAGTGATCATCAACATTTAACTTATGATTTGTTTGCCAAGAATAAGGGAATTGAAGGCAGTCAAGCGCATAAATTTAGACCTATTGCAGACAGATACATGGCTGATCAACAGACATTATCAGCACAAGCCAGAGCTTTGACTTATGCCGTTGTTGATTTTCCTATTAATCGACGTGTTCGTGCGCTAACAGAGCTTGATGAAAACCCGCAAGAACGTTACAACCCACTGTACAATCTTATCGCGGATGCTTTTATCGGCGCTGCTAAAAAGCAAAACTTACATAACGGCGCAGTAGTTGCCAATGGTTTAGTACCTATTGTACGTTCTGGTGAAGATGAGAACGTTGTAACGTCTGGCGAGTTATTAATGCTTAGCTACAACCCATTACATACCAGCTGTGGATATACCTGCAAGTGGAATTCAGCTAAATTGGTAGACACTGTTCAACTAATTTTTGTTGCCAGTGAGCAAGATAAAACTAGTCATGGTTACGGTAAGTTTGTTAATGAAATAGAACAAGCATTACACACCTTTGCGCAAAAGTTAGATATCGTTGGCGAGCAAGAAGAAATGATGGTTAGATTACATCAGCATGTTGGTTTTTATTTAAAATAAAGCGTTATACATAGAAGCGAAATAACGTAAAATATCAATAATGTTGAGTAGCCAATAAACTGCTGGCTACTCAACAAAATTTGCAAAGTTAAAATTCATATTCTATCGCTACCCGTAATATGTGACCTTGGCTTTCGCTATTCACACCGGTAATAAATGCAGCTTCCCATTTTAGCTGTTTCTGGCCACTAAAACGTTGTACCCCCATAAATGCGGGACCTAAACCAAGATAATCTTCTCCGGAATAAATCTCAATGGCCGGTTGTAGTTGTTCAAGATATCGATAACGATATTGCAGCCTAAATTCAGTTTCCATTTCATCTGGTAAAGAGTCACCCCACTCATAAATTAAAAAAGCATTTAAGGTTAAGCTAGTACGGCCAAATTCCTTTTCAATAATAACACCTGAAGTGACCTCCCAGTTATTCTCTTCATGCTCTTTTTCTACCTCGAATAACATGCCCCAATCAGCCCAATATTGTCCTTGCTCAGTGAGCATCCACCGCGCCTCTATCTCATAGGCACTTAAAGAGAAATCATCATTGCCATCACGTTCACCGACAAGATAAAACTCTAACATAAGGTGGTCAGTTACTGATTGGCCATAGGCAATTCGCTGGGCTAAATCGTTGCTGACACCATTTTCTCGTTGAGCCAACATACGCCATTCAACTTCTCTCTCATTAGGTAGAACATAAGGATGATAGACTTTATCAACGACAACGCCATCGGCTAAAGCTGAACTTGATAACAACAAACTAATTAACACAGGAGTAAAGCAAACACATAACTTTACTCGACTGTGATTGATAAAATTAACAGGTAAAATGCGCCGGAGAAGAAAAGTAAACATTAAGAAGTCCCTTTCATAAAAGAAGTCATAGAGCTTTGTTTGTAAACAAGCAACTTTGCACTGAGTATTGGTACAGTAAGTGCGCATAAATATACCAGTAACTCTATTACCGACGGTGTTGCTTCGTAACCAAATAAAATCGTCAGAAAATAACCAAGTTCAGAGTCTTCTGCGATAAGGTAGTTAGTGCTCCATAAAGCTACATTACTAGATATTATATCGACCTGTTCAAGCAGCTGAAGTCCTTGAATTAACTGACCAACACCAAATAGCAGTAAAAAATAGCAAACAAGTTGACATCTTGTTTTTTTAACAAGGGTCACCAGAACAAAATACAACAAAATAGCAATACTTAAACATATGCCAGTGCCGATGATCACGCCAACAACAATACCAGAATACAGTATATCCATTGCCGGATTTTGAATAGTTAAACTCATGATATACAGGCTAAAATTACTACCATGAACACATAGAACCAATAATAAAATGACCAGACTTACTACTGATTTTTGCTGAGTTAATCTTTGCTGTTTGGGAAGTGTTTTACCTTGTTCAGATATATGGCCGGTAACTCTGGTATGTAAAAACGAGATGACAATACTGCAATAAATTAAACTAAATAATATTGAATAAACTATTTCAAGACCAGTACCTGAAAATAGCTGGCTTACCTCTGGCATAAAATAACTTAAGAATAAAACAATGATTAACCCCATAGCCAAAGTCTTAAGCAAGTAGATTAATGGCAAGTCAGAAGTATTCTGCTTTTCTTGCTTACTCATTTGATGGCTTACATCTCGCTGAGCAAACCATAAACTGAGCACTACAAAAATAGGCAATATATTTTGTAAAAAGACTAATACAGTATTAATTAACATCGTCAGTCTCCCTATCAGCAGGCGCAACTAACTCTGTCCCACTCACAATAACCATACCTCTGGCGCTGTTTGGATGATATTCACCAAAAAAAGCATAATGCCCAGGAGACAATGGGCCAATATAAATAACCGATTTCCGCTTAGGAAAAAGTACCTTTTCTCGATTAAGTGAAAAACTATCAAACTCTTCAATACTATCGTCTTGATTATCAATAACCAGCTTAATTTTTTTATTCGCTGGTATCGTCATTTCAGCAGGATAAAAAAGATGTTCTTTTAGAATAACAGTAAACTCTTGTCGCTCAGCCAAGGCGCTAAAACTCAGCATAAATAGCAAAATATAACTGACAAAGAGCGTAACATGACACTGAGTTAAGGATGGTTTTAGCATATTAGTCACGTTCATCCTTGTTATCTGTTTTTTCTTCGCAACTTACTGGAGAATTTAGCTTAGAGTTATCTAGCGGGAGATTTTGATCTAGGTTTTGCTCGAATAAAACCTCGACTCGCAATCCACCTAACAATGTTGATCTCGACAACACAATATTGCCACCGTGTATATCAACAATATGTTTAACAATGGTTAAGCCTAAACCACAACCAAGTACGCTTGAGTCATGTTGATCGCCACCCACTCGATAGAAGCGGTCATATACTCGGTTATATTCTTCCTCAGCAATCCCTGTGCCTGAATCTTCAATGATAATAGCAATTTGAGCTGTTTTATTTTGTGAGTCTCTTTGATTATTACCGTTTGGAATGTACTTGGTACTTACCTTTATCTCACCCTGTTGTGGTGTATATTTATTAGCATTGGATATCAGATTGCTTAACATTAAGTGCAAAGAAAGTTCATCGCCCATTAGCAGTAATTCTTCGCTTGTTAGGGTTATTGTCTGCTGTTTATTCGCAATATCTTGGTAGAGATCTCCAATCACAGCTTGCAACAATGTTTGCAGTTTTATTGGCTGTTTACTCTGATTTATTTGTTCAGGATTGGTTCTATTTAAATGCAGTATTTGATCAATCACGTGCCCCATTCTATCAACGCTAACGGTAAGTGGCTTGATTAAGTTTTCTGGGTGGTTATGACCCTGTTCATTTAACTCTTGTGATAGATTATGAACATTTATCTTTAAAACACTTAACGGTGTTTTCAATTCATGTGCAGCATCAGCAGCAAAATGACGTTCTCTTTCGAAGGCTAAATTTAAACGAGCGAGTAGTTGGTTCAAAGTAGTAACGACTCGGCTTAACTCACTGTTATCAACGTTTAATTCCAGAGGGGTAAAATCATTGCTGCGTTTTTTGGCTAATGCTGACGTTAGTTTATGCAACGGTTTTAAACCTTGAGTAATAATGCCATAAATGAGCAGTGACAATAAAACAATGGCAATAATCATAGGAGTAACTGCCGCAAGAATGACTTCTTGAGCAAGGAGAAACTGTTTCTTTAGTGGTTGAGCCACAATGATAACTAAGCTGTTGCCTTTACCTTTGAAGGCATTAAGTTGGTTATTATCTGTGTAATAGATGGCGCGCCAGCGCTGGCCAGAAAAATTAACTTCACCAAAGTGTGTTGGGGACTTGTGAAGACTCATTATGGGTTTTGTTGGGGTATTAGCACTTTGGCTAACTAAGCGCTCTCCTTGCCACACCTGAAAGGCAAAACTTGTCTGCTCGTTGAGCGCAACAAACTGCTGATCTTTAGTATCGAAGGTTTGATGGAGGCCTTTAACTATATGAGCAAAGTCAACCAACTGTTGTTCAAATAGTTTTTCTGCACGTGACATACTTGCTTTGTAGCCTTGAATCGCCGCAATAAAGGTAATTAACGTTAATACGGCTACTAAGGTTAATACCAGATAACGGCGAATGCTCATAAGCTTATTTCGATATGTGAATTAATGGGAAAACAGTTAATGCTGAGGATGATTAATAATGTAACCTACACCACGGACATTTTGTATGAATTTATCGGGTAGGTTTTTTCTTAATTTATGAATATGCACTTCAACAGCGTTACTTAATACTTCTTCTCCCCATTGGTAAAGTTTAGATTCAATCTGCTCTCGTGATTGAATACGTCCAGCATTTTCCATTAACACTTTTAATACCATAAATTCTTTTTTTGAAAAGTGCACTTCGTTTATATCCGGCTGCTCAATGGCTCCCTCACATTCCAGTAAATATACTTTATGAGCCTTAGTATCCAAACTTACGCGATCAATCGTTATCAATGAACTAGTCGCAGTACCTAGACGGCGTTCTATGACTCTTAACCTCGCCAGTAATTCTTGCATATCAAATGGTTTAGCTAAGTAGTCATCTGCACCATAATCTAAACCTTTCACTTTACTATCTATGCTATCTCTCGCGGTCAAGATAATGACTGGTAAGTCGTTCTTTTTAGCTCTAATCTCTTTTAAGACCAGTAAGCCATCAAGATCTGGTAAGCCTAGATCCAGAATAACCATGTCATGGCTCGGCACAGCTAACGCAGTCAAAGCAAGTTTTCCTCGTGATACATGATCAACGACAAAGCCTTCTCTAATTAAAGATTGTTGTAACGCTTCAGCAAGCCCTTGATCATCTTCTACTAATAAAATTCTCATAGAATTAGCTACCTTCTTGCCCAAAAAGTAATATCTTGTTCAGTTAAAAAATGTTCAGCTTGTTTACCCTGCAATAATGCCAAGGTTGCTAAAATACCCGCTTGAATACATTGAGGTGCCACGGTTGTAATTGAACGTGGCGCATTAATTATTGGCCACCCTGTTTTAGCATTTAACACGTGTCCGTAACGAACACCTTCTTTTATCAGGTATCGTCTTGCATCTCCGCTGGTAGCTAACCCACCTTGCTTAAGTGCGACAATCATATCTTGCGGTTGACCAAGTGCGTCACTGTCAGGGTGTTCAATAGCTACTTGCCATGGTTGATTGTTAAGCCTTGGACCTGTAACCGCTAAATCACCACCTAAGTTGATTAACATTGGTTTATCCGTTAATTGTTTGGCTAATAAAATAGCACGGTCAACAGCATATTCTTTACCTATTCCGCCAAAGTCTAATTCCATCTGTTGGGGTAAGGTAATGCTTTTTTGATCATAAACAACTCTGCTCCACCCGACAAAACGAAGTATTTGACTCACCTCGTTGGTATTAGGAAAGTGTTTACACTCACCGCTTGCGCTATCAAACGACCATACTTTTCTGAGTACACCTGAACTAATATCAAACAGTCCATCGCTTAATTGATAACATTGCTCAGCAAAATTGAGCAAGAGGAAAGTTTCTTCATCGATAGCCATTTTTTTACCAGCACTGCTATTGATTTGGCTACAAATACTTCGTGCATCATAACGACTGTACTTGTCTTCAATACGCCAAACCTCGCGGCTAACGCATTGAGCAACTTGCATTGCTAAACGTTTATCTTGAGTTTGTATTAATACTTCACACGGACTAGCCATCGCATTAAAACTTATGCAATGGCTGTCTTTTTGCTTGCTGAACTTAAGTGTCCGTTTCTTTTGCATATACCCGTTCTACTTGAAGATGCATGATTCAGCTGGGATTAGAAACGCTTTTAGGCGAGGCATTGATTGAAGACAATGGTTATTCCCTTGTAAAAATCAATAACATAGCATAAAGAGTTTCTAAACCAGCCCTTTGGGGAAGGCTGAGCAAATCATACTCTGCGTTACATTTCTTTTTAAGGGAATAACCCTTAATAAAAAAATGCGTCTTGATTATGAATCGTTCAGCCTTCCTGAAACGAGCATATTCAAGTGGAGCGGGTATAGTACTGAAAATATTACCTAAAAAGTAAGTGTTAACAGTTTAAAAGGAATAACTCACTTGTGCAATGAGCGCTTCAACTACAGGATATATATCCTGTCCTTTTAATGCACTTAACTCAGCAAATCCGGCATTAGTTGGTGTTTGACGGTAATATTCAAGCCTGAAAGACAGTTCATTTCCGTCATTAAGTACCACACCATATTTCGCACCAACAGTAACTGCTGTCATTTCACCAATACGATAATCTGCACTGACAAAACCTATGGGTGCTTGCTCCTCAATGATATATGGCTGATAAAAATCAGCGGCTCCCTGTTGATAGAACCGAATATGCGGTTCAATATAACTTGTTGCGCCAACAGGTACAGTAAAACGCGTATCAATAGTATGAGAGTTAATTCCCCAGTCATCCCACATATAACGGTAAGAGACGTCAGCAACAGTATTAAGTAAGCTATCATCAAAATTATATTTCGCCTGCATAAAAGTACTTTGCTTTACCCGAGAATCTGGGCGACTTTCATAAATATAATCTTGTGCTAGTCCGTCATTATTGAGCACACTAACCACTTTAAATGGGTCTGTTAAATAACCATCGACCATTGAATAAGAATAATTGAAAGCAGTGATCATGCGACGGTTTATTACTTGAGTAAAACCAACAAGTATATCAGCAGTGCTTTTATCATCACTATCCCCTATCCTTGTTTTAGCAAATTCTGTGTCCCACTCGGGTGCACTAGAGTCGCCAACCAACATTGATGAATGCGGTTTTGGGATACCTCCTTCTGGGGTAAATGTATCTTGAAAGTAGCTTAACCCCATTGAAATAGTGGAATTTTTCTTATTAAAGTCATAGGCTAAATTACCATTAACACCTAAAGATAAATAGTCATATTCTTTAGAGAAATGCCCTCCGACACTCCCGGTGATATTTTCAGATAATGGTTGTGTCCATTGGCCATTCAGTTGAACACGGGTATCATGAAAAGTATCATCAAGCGGTGTTTCACCTGCAGGTGTAACATATTGACCATTCCCTGAAGGACGAGTAAAAGTTTGTGCCTTGGGTTGTGCCACCGCGCCATTTGCAGACGCGCCTGTTAAGGCATCAACGGTTAATTTCAAACTTAAAATTTCATCATTCTCAAAAACTTTTGTTCCAGCAATAATGGCTTCCGTTGCCGTCACTCGGTCAACTTCCGAATACAGTAGAAATGCACTGTCAAATTGCCACTCATCAACTTCTTCTGCTTGCGCAGCACCCGCCGTTAATATACTGGTTCCAAGTAAAGCACCAGTCGCTAAAGATAACGCTGCTTTGATATTAGGTGTTTTATTGGCTTGTTTGCTTGTCTTATTTAAATTTGTCATTAGTTACACCCACAACCACCACCGCCAAAACTCTTTCCGCCACTAGATGCTTCTTTAGAAAAATAGATATGATCATCCAGAGCCGCATCGATTGGGTTTGATGTTAGGGCCATTTCTTTTTTTGCTAACAAATCACGTTCCCAAGGTTCTACTCCTAAACTACTACAAGCGCTAAGGCTGAGAGTGATAGCGGTTAATAGAGCCAGCTTAACTTTTGACGCATTTAGTTTTGAGCTATTGGTTAGTGATAGCGTTTTAAATACAGTTTTATTCACTTTCATGATTGCCTCTGTTTGTCTTATTCGAGAGATTTGTAGTTGTCGTATGCAGTAACTTTCTAATTTCATCTTCATACTGCTTTGTTTTACCGTTAAAAAAACCACTGTGACGATATTTTATATCACCATCGCGGCCTATTAACATGCTTGTCGGCATGCCTTGAATAGAAAAATGTTTGGCTATGGTGCCTTTATTATCATAAATAACCGCAAAAGATGCGGGATTATCCTGAAGAAATTTTCTCGCATTTGTTTCATCGGCATCCAAATTAATACTGATGACGGTAAAACCTAAATCTTTATATTGCTGCTGAATTTTATTCATCCAAGGAAATGATTTTACACAAGGTCCGCACCATGAGGCCCAAAAATCTATATATATCACCTTACCATCTTGAGCTAACAAGGCTTGTTCCAGCGATTCCTGAGGGCTATATGCTTGCTGCTCTGAACTTGCAGAAGCAGAGAAAATTATCAACAGTAAAAGCAAAACGAACATTCTTTTCATCAACTTATCCCTAAATACATTGCATATAGTTATTCTTAATAATTTCAATAAAATTAATATTAAAACTATTTAGTGCCAGTAGCTTAGGATAGTAAACTTAACTAAAACTTAAGGAAAATAATCTTAAAAAAGGCGTTAAACAGCTGTAATTAAAATTTTTGAGATCTTTAGTGGTTTTATGCTCATGTCGCATTTTTTTCTAGTTTAAGAGTCTACTTTAGGTAACTAGTTAAGATGAAAATTTACATAGATTGAAAATTCACATCTGTATATACTGTGCCTCCATGGGACAAATTAACGATTCAACAAAATAATGACGACTCATAAGGCTTTTGCTTTATTGTGTTTTTTATTATGCTTTTGCTTTTTAAGTACAAGTTATGCTCAACCTTGCTTAACAGATAATGACTTAGCTAACGAATATAATAGCCAATTATCTTTAGAAGAGTCCCCTGAATCTAACGCACTATTAAATAACAACGCTTTTATTACAGCAAATAACTTTACTACGCAGATTGTAGAGTTTAGCGTTGTAGAAAATCAAAAAAATCATACCTTACCGCGCTGTAATCGTGGGCCTCCCCCACACAACGTTATAAAACACAAACCAATACATTAAAACCTTAGCATGCTGAAAAAACGTATTTCTACTTTTATCTGTAATTGCGTATTTTCATTTGCTTTTGGTATAAGCCCTAGCACTAAATTAAGTAGCAAGTTGGCTTAGTATTTTCTTTTTATTTTGTAAGCCTTCATTAACAATTTACGTGTAATGACGGCCTATGAACGCGTTAGTAGCCCTTATTATGATTAATACTGTTATTCTCACCTTAGTTATCATCAGCTTTTTGATGATTATTACTGAAGATTTAATTCACATCAACAAAGCCAAAACGACTCTTTTTTTTGGAACTCTTTGTTGGATTATTGCTTTTATTTTTCCAATTAACAATAATTTAGCAAACGAAACAACACACCAACTCAACGAAAACTTACTTGAAATTGCCACCTTATGGTTGTTTCTTATGTCCGCCATGACCTTTGTTGCTTACTTAAATAGTAAAGGTTTTATTTCAGCTCTCGTACAACGAATTCTGCCTGAAAGAATATCTGAACGTGGATTAATGTTTGTCATTGCTATTTTTGCTTTTGTATTCTCTTCTTTTGCCGATAATGTCACCGCAACCTTAGTATCTATTGCTGTGGTGATGAATTTACAATTAGAAGTCAAAAAACGTTTGAAGTATGCCACTTTAATTATATTTTCAGTGAACAGCGGCGGTGTTTCACTTATAACCGGCGATGTGACTACTCTCATGATTTTCTTAGAAAATAAAGTGACTATTTCCAACTTGCTTATTCTAATTCTGCCTTCATTTTTAGGTGTACTAACGCTTGCGAGTTTATTATCTATGAAGTTATCTGGCGAAGTTAAATTAGCAAAAGCACGTATTAAAATTGAAAAATCAGATATCGCCATTGCTCTCATCTTTCTATTAACCATTTCAGGTACTCTACTAGCTAATGTGCTGTTTCACATTCCACCTGTATTAAGTTTTTTGTTTGGTTTATCCATCATGTTTTTAGTCGCAAACCTGCTACCCAATAAAAACAATCAAGACGCTTTAAACTATATAAGGGAAGTCGAATATGATGCCTTACTCTTCTTTTTAGGCGTGCTACTACTGGTAGGTATTTTAAAAGAAATCGGTGTATTAGATGGCTTTACTCAGCTATACCAATATTTACCTGCTATTACCGTAAATTATTTAGTTGGTTTTATGTCATCGGTGATCGACAACGTACCTTTAACGGCTGCGCTATTGAAATCGGGTGTTGATATGAAAATAACCGAGTGGTTAATGTTAACTTATGCAACGGGCGTTGGTGGTTCAATTCTAGTGATAGGCTCAGCCGCTGGGATTATCGCGATGAGTAAAGTAAAAGGACTAAATTTCATCAGTTATTTGCGCAATGCGATTTATTTAATCATTGCCTATACGGTAGGTTATATTGGTGTCTATTTTGCGGCAAATTGGGCGCTAACTTAATAATTTTAGCCACTAACACACCATTTTCAATGCGTTTTAGTGGCTGTCACTTATTTCAAAATCATATAGAAAACAAGCTCAATAGACGTTCAAACTATTCAACAAGCCGTTATTCAAGAGGAAATGTTGCTTGATGTAATCTGCTCATATTTTTAAAAGAAAAACTAGGTGTGACTCACTGAACTTAAATTACAAAATAGCTTCACAGTGCTTATTTACGAGTCTAAATATTCGTCATAAATCTTTTGAAATTCGCCACTTTCTTTTAAGTATTTTAAGCCTAAATTAAAATCATCTCGTATTTTTTTATCTCTAAATACCGGGCGATAATTCATGGGATCGACGGTGATAAAATTATGTTCATCAACCTCACTAATTTCTAATTCTTTCAGTGACTCAACTTGATTTACAAAGTACTTAAAAATATAACGATCACAAAGCACGACATCGTATCGTCCTAATTGTAATAATTTAACTTGCTTTAATTGATCGCTGACCCCAAAAAATCGATTTTCTTCAACAACATTTGTTAACCAATCTGGATATCGTTTTTCTGCACCTTGAAAAGAAGCAACGTGGAGAGAATCTAAGTCGCTAGGCTTATTTATAATTATATTTCTACTTCTGAGGGTAATAAAGATGTTGTCATAAATAATCGCAGGATTAGCATAAAACCCATCATTTAAATGAGTGCCCATATCTCCCATCGCCGCATCGACCAGCTTATGACTAAAAGCAATAGGAACTCGCCCTAATGGGAAGTACAAAGGTGTTAGCGTATGTCCTTTATATGCCAAAGCAGCAGATATGATATCAATCTCAATCCCGGAATTAGTTGATTCAATAATATAAGGCGGGATCTCTTGGCTAAACGCCATTAATACTTCTTTGGTGCTAGCCTTACTACACATTAATCCACAGATAAATAATACACAGTATTTGAGTAATTTAATTGTTTTTCCAATGATTCATCAAATGATACCTGATTGCAGTATATAGCAGATTATTACAAATTATCAAATCACATTACTTATGTTTTGCTGCTTTTTATGAAATATGTTGGAGTGTTATATATGACTTCAGTTTGTTATTATAAATAACTAAGCTATGAAGCAAAGCGTACAAAGACAACACGTACATTTTGTCAAAAATGGGAGTTAGAAACTCTGCGAATCACAAGCTGACATTGAACGAGAGCGGATCTTTTACTATTTTATGTTCAATTGCTCAGTGAAGTTTTTTTGAACATCATCTCCATGAGCTAGCTTAGGGATATACTGAATTTGCAACTCTCTGTAAGCATATAAGTTGAGGCTCTTTTTTAACTAGAACCAATAACTCAATCCAAAAAAAATCAGTAGTGCACCTAAAAATTTACTGATTATTTCACCTTTTGGCACCACTTTTTCTACCACAATGACTAGCGTTATTATCAGGATCCATTTTAAATTCATTACCCCACTGACAAATAACACAGTCATTAAAAACCAGCAACAAGCCACGCAATAGCTACCGTGAATTAAACCTAAACGTAATGCTCCCCTATAACCTTCTTGCCAATCATTACTAAGCATAGACAATGGCGATCGACACAACTTTAAGCAATTTTGTTTGAACGAAGAAAATTGATAGATACCAGCAATGATTAAAATTGACGCACTAAAGTTTAGATTCGCACTATCCATCATTGCCGTCAGTAGACCTAAATGGTGTAGAAAATACTGTAATAAGGTAATAACAACACTGTATATGCACCAAATTATGAGATACCCAAAGGTAAATATAATAGTTGGTGTATAGGTTTGATGTGACGAAATGCGCTGTAGGTTTAGCTTATCAACCAATAATATCACCGGGATAGCAGATGGCAGCATCATTCCTGCCATCATAATAGCCCACATAATAAAAAGCATGAACACATCAGTTGCAGACCAACTTGCTACCGGATCCATATTCATAGTCATATCATAAAGCATGTAATGCCAACTCAAATAAATCAGCGTGCACACACTAATAATGATAAAAATTCGATTTACTAAGACCATATTGTCATCAAACGTTGATGCACCTCTATTTAAGCATTTGGCCAGTTCACAACAGCGTTTGCCGCAAACGTATCGCTATAATTAAAAGCTATATTGCCATGGTTAATTTTCATTAACTTGGTTTTACCTGCAAAACCATCGTTCCACATAAAACCACCTTTAGGGAAGGAAATGTGTACTTCATTAATGTCGCCAGTAACGGGATTAATGTGTGGCTCTTGTTCAACCTCAATAATACCCTCTATTGTGACCGTTGATGTGTAGTCTTGCCTGTTTAGCTTAATATCAGCCATTATTGGTCCATCAAATTCACTAAACAATGTGCCTAGTATTTCAACAGGCATACCACCTGCTTGACCTGACATTATGGTGGCAAGCGCACCGACTTGTTCCTCATTAGCACTGTTGTCAATAAAAAGTGCGCCTTTGCCGTTACCTTCATGCATTGCATTTGGCCAAGCAGCGGCAAACACCATTTTCAAACCACCTAAGTCTAGATCATTAAAGTGACCACTAAGTACTTCAAAACCTAGAATTGCTTCACAGCCACCATTTTCACTAGTTGGGAAACCGCCAAATTGACAGCCACATCCGTGACTACAACTGCAATTTTCAATTTGATTCATTGAAAGCGCCCAAGAATGTTGATTATTCATAGATAAACCTCCTCTATATTGGGTGGCTAAATTATAGGCTAGATCTGGTTGTTTTTCCTTTTTAAGAACAAATAAACTAGATTTGAGTTTTAATGTGATTGTGCTCATTGTTATCCTTAACTTAATTCATTTATTATGTAAAAAGTGTCGTCAAGAATAAGTAGAATATTGACCGGAAGCGCGCAGTTGTCAGTTACTTTCACCAACCGTTTCGGTCTGAAATTGCCAGAAGAGTAACCTCTTTGTTGTCCTTTACAATAAAAGTGAATCAATCTCTTTAGACGTTAACCAACCGACAAGTTGGTTATTTCTCCCTCCTAAAATTAAAACGCTTCGAGATGATAGTGAAGATTGTCTAATAGGTATTAATTTCATCTGCCATGTATATTCGTATGATTAGTCGATATTGACCGCTTAACTGCGCATTTATCGAGCAATCATCAACTTTAGTGTAAAAACTTCACTTTTTGGGTTGATTTATTTGAGCAACGTGGCACTGTGTACAGGCTGAATATGCATTCAGTCCACAATTCGATTCAAACAATAATTAAAGGAGTAGCGCTTCAATGTGTTCAATCTTTGGTATATTAGATATAAAAACAGGTGCTGATGCACTTCGTCCTACAGCGTTAGAATGTTCTCGTCTTTTACGTCACCGCGGTCCTGATTGGTCAGGAATTTATCATAGCGACAATGCCATATTAGTGCATGAACGTTTATCTATTGTTGATACTGAGCATGGTGCTCAACCTTTATACAATGGTGATAAAAGCAATGTACTTGCTGTTAACGGTGAAATTTATAATCACAAAGCATTAGCGAGTACTTTAAACGTTGATTATGAATTTCAAACAGCCTCTGATTGTGAAGTTATTCTCCCGCTATATGAAGAATTTGGTGTTGAATTTGTTGACAAACTACAAGGTATGTTTGCCTTTATTGTATACAACGAAAAAGATAACTCTTATTTAGTAGCACGTGATCACATTGGTATTATCCCTTTGTACACGGGTTATGATAGTGAAGGTAACTTCTATGTTGCCTCTGAAATGAAAGCTTTAATGCCGATTTGTAAAACTGTTGAAGAATTTCCTCCAGGGCATATTCTTGATAGCCGTGTTGGTAAAATACAACCTTATTACAAACGTAACTGGCAAGAATACGCAGCAATAAAAGACAATACCACCAGTACTACTAAAATTCGTGAAGCGTTAGAAGAATCAGTTAAAAGTCATTTAATGACTGATGTACCTTATGGCGTATTGTTATCTGGTGGTTTGGATTCTTCACTCATTTCTGCGATTACGCAAAAATTTGCTGCTCGTCGTATTGAAGATAACGATTTAGCTGAAGCTTGGTGGCCCAAAGTGCATTCATTTGCCTGTGGTCTCGAAGGCTCTCCTGATTTAGTTGCAGCGCAAACCGTCGCAGATAGTATTGGTACTATCCACCACAGCGTTATATTTACCGAACAAGAAGGTATTGATGCGCTTAAAGAAGTGATTTATCACTTAGAAACCTATGATGTAACAACTATCCGTGCTTCTACGCCAATGTACTTAATGGCGCGTAAAATCAAAGCGATGGGCATTAAAATGGTCCTTTCTGGTGAAGGTGCTGACGAAATATTTGGCGGATATTTATACTTCCATAAAGCACCAAACGCACAAGAGTTCCATGAAGAGCTAAACCGTAAGCTTGATCGTCTTCATAAATTTGATTGCTTACGTGCAAACAAATCGATGTCAGCTTGGGGCATTGAAGCGCGCGTACCATTTTTAGACAAAAACTTTATGGATGTTGCCATGCGCATCAACCCTGAAGATAAAATGTGTGGCAATGGTAAAATGGAAAAAGCTATTTTACGTGAATCTTTTGAAGGTTACTTACCAAAAGAAATCTTATGGCGCCAAAAAGAGCAATTCTCAGATGGCGTAGGTTATTCTTGGATTGATGGGTTAAAAGCGCATGTTGAGTCGCTTGTTACTGACCAACAACTTGAAAATGCTCACATTAGATTTCCAGTAAATACACCTGATAACAAAGAAGGTTATTATTACCGTACTGTGTTTGAAGACAAATACCCATTAGCTACCGCAGCTGATTGTGTTATTGGCGGAAAATCTGTTGCGTGTAGTACAGAAGAAGCCTTGGCTTGGGATGAAAGCTTTCAAAACAATGCGGATCCATCAGGTCGTGCAGTACTAAGTGTACATAACGAAAGTTATTAATACGCTTTAGCAAGAAGATTGTATTACAGTAAAAATAAAAAGCCGATAATTATTATTATCGGCTTTTTTAATCACTAAAATTAGCTTTTGTTTACCTCATTACCTTATTTAGCTGTTAAAGTATTTGTTGCAGAGAAAACCTTTTTACCTGCTACCCAAGTTTGTGCTACCTGACTTTGCCAAATTTCACTTTCAGGCATAGTAATTATGTCCTTAGTTAGTAGAATGAAATCAGCTTTTTTACCCGGCTCTAAACTACCGATAAGTTTTTCTTGATGACCGGCATAAGCAGCATCAAGGGTAAAGCTTTTCAATGCTTCAGCTCGCGTCATTTTCTGATCCGCATACCAGCCGCCGCTAGGTAAATTTTTATGATCTTGTCTGGTAATTGAAGCATGTAAGCCATAAAAAGGGTTTGGTGATTCTACTGGGAAATCTGAGCCTGCAGCAATAATCGCATTGCTATCAAGCAACTTTCTCCATGCATAAGCCCCTAAAATGCGCTGCTCACCAAGACGAGTAACGGCCATGTTTTTATCACTTGTGGCATGTGTTGCTTGCATCGACGCAATAACATTAAGTGAGGAAAATCGTGGTATATCTTTTATACGTAATACTTGAGCATGCTCTATTCTATGGCGTAATGCTTTAGTTTTACTCTTTTTTATTGCCTGCTGGTAAAGATCTAATACTAATTTGTTGGCATTATCACCAATGGCATGGGTATTTACTTGAAAACCCGCATCCATAGCAAAATCAATATAATGTTGTAACTTTTTAGTCTCATGTAACAACAGACCTTTATGGCCAGCATGATCACTATAATCATCAATTAATGAAGCTCCCCTACTTCCCAGTGCACCATCAGCTTGAATTTTTACACTGCTAATAACAAACATATCGTCCTGCGTTTTATAAGGTCCTTGCTGCAATTGTTGCTGCCAATTTTTACTAGGTAAATACAACATGCCATTAATACGAATGGTCATATGTCCTTCGTTAGCTAACGTCTTGTATAAGGCAATTTCTTTTTGCTCAATACCCGCATCGTGCACACTGGTTAAGCCTAAGCTCGCTAAGGATTGCATAGCTTTTGTTAACGCAACTTTATCTTCTTCAAGGGATGGCTGGGGAATGCTAGCAATTATTAAGTCCATCGCATTATCTATAAAAATCCCAGTAGGTTGTCCATGTTTATCTTTTACAATTTCTCCTCCCGAAGGAGACTTACTTTTAGACGTTATCCCTGCTAATGCCATGGCTTTAGAATTAGCCCAGCCTGCATGGCCATCAACTCGTCTTAACCATACAGGTTTATTCGGAAACGCTTTATCTAGGCTCTTAGCTGTCGGATAAGTATTATTCGACCACTGTACCTGATTCCAGCCACGGCCAAGTACCCAACTTATTGAAGGGTTATCCTGGTTATAAGAGATTGTGCGGTTAACGGCATCCGTCTCAGAAGCAGTATCGACTAAATCGACTCTAAGTAAGCTGTGTCCATATCCAAGTACATGGCCATGTGCATCAATTAGACCCGGTAGCATTGTTTGACCTTGACCATCAATAACAATCACATCGTTAGATGAAGGCAGTATTTCATCTGGCGAATATACTTTATTGATGGTGTCATCAGTAAACGAAATAGCAGAAAATTGTGTTAGTGATTTATCATTAAAAGTATAACCGTTAACGTTCTTTATTAAGGTCGTTTGTGCCATCAGTTGCGTGCTCATGAATAGTAATGAGATAGCACTAATAAGGTGAGGTTTTTTCATAGTTTTTATCTTGTTATCATATTGTATTATTTGAGTTTTAATGAGTTTTCCTCTTTATCTTAGCATGTCCCTAAATGTAAATATAAAATTTAAATGTGAAACATCAATATAAGCACTATTACAAATGACAGGTAAAGTCTTCTTTGTACATTTCTTAACTTAACTTCATAGTATCAATTAGGGTAAAATATGCGCCTTATTTATATTCTATAAAAACATGGAAAGGCTATTCGCGTGACAGAAAAACATCTTATTTGGGACTTACCCTTACGCATTTTTCACTGGGGATTTGCTGCTACTACTTTAGCGGCCTGGTACACTGCTGAACAAGGTGCAGATCTAGTTGAGATTCATATGAAATTGGGTTTTGTTGCTTTAGCGCTGATAACTTTTAGAGTTTTATGGGGCTTAATTGGCCCAAAACATGCTCGATTCTCACAGTTCCTCCCTTCCCCTAAACAGCTAATCGCATATTTACGGCCTTCAAAAACCGATAAGAGCACAGCGGGTCATAACCCCTTAGGAGCTTTGATGGTAGTTTTGATGATCTTACTGATATCTACCCAAGCAATCAGCGGCTTATTTATCAATGATGATGTATTTTCGTCTGGTCCATATTACGGCAGTATCAGTAGCGATTTAGAAAAAATAATGAAATTTTTACATCACAATGTTTTTGATTTTATGATTGCCGCTATAGTTTTACATATTGGAGCTATCACTTTTTATTGGCGAGTAAAAAAAGAGAATTTAGTACTACCCATGATCACAGGCAAAAAAACAATAGCCCACGTTAAAGCCTCAGATGCAATTCCACACTCAAAGATTATTCTTGGCTGTATTATTGCGGTGTGCTGCATCATTTTTGTATATTGGTTAGTGGTGATCAATGCACCTGTTATCGAAGAATTTTATTATTAGTGCTGAGGTAAACTTGAGCCTGATATCAAAGAGTAACGAATATATTACTTATCCATTAACAGATAAAAAACTGCTTAATGATCATTGAGCCATGGCACTAACACAATGACCAGTGACACTAAGCAGTTTGGTTAAACTTTATATACTTGGGATAATTTCAATTAGAAGTAATGTCGGTATTCAAGCTTAAATTCTTGAAAACTATTATTTTCATGAGTATTACTTTCAATACGATGAAAATTAGCTGAAAAGCGTAAACTGTCGTTATCACCAAGTTGAACACTTTGTTCAATGCTCACCCGACTTCGTTGTGTTTGGTCAAACAAAAACTGATAATGCTCTGCATCAAAAAGCAGTGTACTTCTTGGCCAGTAATAGAGAAAACCAGCATGCAAACCAGGCGCTACAGCTGCGTAAGTATCAAGCTTTCGATTAAATTCAAGGCGACCTGTCGCTAATAAAAAGAGATAACTATTTTCTAAGGGTTGGTAACTAACTCCACCACCGCCAGAGCCTTGAGTCACCAATATTTCCTTATCCTGGGTCCATTGTTGCTCAACGCTAATATTTGCTTTCCACGACCATGGTGAGAAGTAGTTGTTCCTTGCCGATAATGAAACAATATCAAGTAGTTCAGCTTTTTCTAGCTTCACATCACCACCGTCATAAAGCCTTACCATCGCATTCACCATATTTAATGACATACCAGAATAGTATCCAGAAATAGGGTCCAACATATCGTGATAGCTACCTCGGTATTTCAATTCTGCAAAGGATTTATCAAGATTTTGGCCTAGGCTAAAACCGAGCATAGCTGTTTTATGACCTAAGTCTGGTCTGCCTGGCTGTTCAATAGGTATGACTAACTTAGTTCTGTTTTCATTCAAACGCCTAAGCAGTAAAAAACTGCGGCGGGTTGTTTCTTTCGGTCGGCCATTGAAAGTATTTTGATACCGTAAGTAGCGATAAGCGCTATCAACAACAGCTTGCTGCTGTTCTTTACTAAGCTTGAGAAATTTATCGCTATTTAATACCTCAATATTCTGAGATAAGGCGAGTGCTAGTTCACTTTCTTCATCGCTGAGCATCGCTAACTGTGCTTTGAGTTCAGTTAAAATTGACGGGCGGTAATTAGTTTCGGTTATTAAATCAGCCTCTTCTACGACTCTTACGGTATCGAGTGGCATAGCGGTCACGGGGAAATTTTTGGCTAAATATAAACCAGGTCTTGCAACATCAAGTAACTCTAATAAACGAAATGAACAATTCTCATCAAAAAAGAAATATTCAAAGTTAATGCCTTGTAGCTCCCAAACATGAGCCAACATGGTATCTATTTCTGCTTGTGTTAAGTTTAATTCATATTCCCATAAATCGCGGTTCTCTAGCCGGTTATATTCTTTAATTTTTTCAAAGTACGGGTTTGCTGAAAAATTACCTGGGTATCCACCTGTTAAACCTTTCGCTGCATATAAAAAACCTGCATCGCCTTCTGTTACTGATGCACCAAAATTTAATGCGTAAGAAAGATATGTAGAGCCTTGCTCTACATTATCAGGATCAAAACGTAAAAAAGTATGCCCATACATAGATGAAGGGCTATTCAATTGAGCCGAAGCAAACACCAACACTACCTTGGAGGTATTTAATTTGTTACGCCAATCTAAGTATTCTTGGCAAATAAAAGGGTCGACCTCTTTAGCCAGCCCTTCGATATTGTCCAATAAAAATAATGTTCTAGCGGGAAAGCGACATTGTATATCTTCTTGTTCTTTTAAGGCTGCTATCGTAGCTAATAATTCATTCTCCGGATTGATACTTCCATCAGTAGCTAAAAAAAAGCTAGCGTCGTCAACATAGCTTTCAAGCTGACTTCCTTCTGTCTGCATATTGATATGTAACAAGGCTCGCCATTGCTCGGTACTAGCTAAGTGAGCTGTATTTTCATAAGGCTGTGAGTCAGCATTCGGGGAGATAAAAATAAAGAATACTAAGGAGAAAAGAACTGCTTTTAATTTCATAGGTTATATTTATTAGCAATCAAATTGCAATGAGTAGTTTTATATAATTAAAAAAGGCTACTTAAAGCAGCCTTTTATCATCAATAACAATGAATACTAAACAGTATATTTAGCTAAACTTTCATCATTTTTCATTAGAGTAAACATTGAGCTTACTACATGCTCAGTTGTTGCTTCTTCTGAAGGGAACAATGTATTAAAGTTGTTATGTAGTGTAGATTTGAATAAATCACGATCTGCTTCTGAAACACCTAAAGAAACGGCAACAGCAGTTAATGCTTCACCATCACCACGAGCAACATCTTCACTAAACTCGTCCATGATCATACTAACATCAATCATTTCCTTACCACCGTAAGTCAATGTGCCTTTAGTAGAACAACCGTTAGTACCAAATGACATACCGAAGGTATTATTACCTGTCGAGTTATTTGTCGTTGCTGCTAAAACATGGCTAGGAGTACCAGATTGGCCAGCAAAAAGCATATTACCCCAACCACATGTTTGGCTACCAGGTGCATCCGCTAGTGCAGAAGTAGATATTAATAATGTTGAAGCTATTAAAAGTTTTTTCATAATAAATCCCTATAAAGTTATGTTAAATAATACTTATTTTAAAAATAGAAGCCATTCCAGTCTAATACATCTATCGACTTAATTCTAGCGTTAAGAAAAATATTTAATGCTGCTTATTCCTCAAAAAACCTAAAGTTATTTTTACTCTTAATATGAGCTGGAAGACCACGAAAGACAGGCAATAAAAAAGCCTTATAACAGAGTTAAAGGCTTTCATAATAGTGATATATAGTTAATAACTACGCGTGTTATTATTCTTCTTTAAAGTGGTCATGACAACCACCGCAAGTTTTACCTACACCACCAATAGCTTTTTTAATGTCACTTTCATTAGTAGATTTGGTAGCAGCAATTAATGCTGATGATGCAACTGTTAACTTATCGATATCTTTACTAAAATGTTCTGGTTCTTGCCAAATTTTAGCTAATGCTTCTGTTTTCACATCAAACTTAGAGGTATCAGTACGTGTATAATCAGCAATCATTAAAGACAATTGATTAATTCGTACAGCATTCTTTTCAACAACCTTTGCATCAAGTGGTATTTTACCTTTAGCCATAGCGCCTAATGGCCCCATGTTACTACCTAATAATTTGAAAATTGACTGACGTAACTCAGTAGCATATATAGCATGCTTTTCAGAACTTGCCGGTTGCGCCAAACTTGTCGTGGCAACCACTAAACTGGTAGATACTGTTAACGCTAAAACACTTTTTTTCAAAAAACTCATTAATATACTCTCTGTTAATAATTATTGTTTATGTCCTTCGTCCGGCTAGTCTAACTTACTAATAAGAAGCAGCAAGTAAGAACTTGTAACAAAACAATAATAGTTAAAAAACAATTAAACCATTGTTTTAAAGCCTTTTATAAACCATTCACAATGTCTTTAACTAAAGGTGGTCCTTGATAAATAAAACCCGTATAAACTTGCACTAAACTTGCGCCCGCGTTGAGTTTTTCATTGGCATCACCACTAGATGCTATCCCGCCAACACCGATGATAGGTAGCTTATTATCAAGTGCTTCACTCAAGATTTTAATGACTTGCGTACTTTTGTCTTTAACTGGTTGGCCACTTAAACCACCTTGCTCAGCACCAAATTCAAGGCCTTCAACACCTTCGCGACTTAAGGTAGTGTTCGTTGCAATAACACCATCAATTTTATTATCAAGTAACGATTTAGCAATAGATTTAACTTCATCAGTCGTTAAGTCGGGGGCAATTTTAACGGTAAGTGGTATATATTTACCATATTTATCAGCGAGGACGCTCTGCTCTGCTTTTAACGCTGACAATAATTCATTCAAGGCTTCGCCATATTGCAAAGAACGTAAACCAGGCGTATTAGGAGACGAAATATTCACCGTGATGTAAGTCGCTAGATCATAAACTTTACGCATACAGTGTAAGTAGTCGTCTTTGGCATTTTCTTCTGGCGTATCTTTATTCTTACCGATATTAATACCAAGCACACCTTTATAATTTGCAGCTTGTACTTGCGATACCAAATAATCGACGCCTTTATTGTTAAAACCCATTCGGTTTATAACAGCGTTAGCCTCAGGTAATCTAAATATACGTGGTTTTTCATTACCCGGTTGTGGCCGAGGTGTAACGGTACCCACTTCAACAAAACCAAAGCCCATTGCACCAAAAGCATTTATGCATTCACCGTTTTTATCTAAGCCTGCAGCTAAGCCAACAGGATTTGGGAACTTAATGCCCATAACCGTTAGCGGTTTATCTTGAACATGTTGTTTGTAAAAAATATTAAGTGGAGATTTTCCTGTGCTTTTTAAGCTCTTAATAGTCAACTCATGAATGGTTTCAGCATCAAACTGAAAAAGTACTTTACGAATGGCTGGATAAAACATAATGCCTCGGTGTGTTTACAAATAATAAAAATAAAAAATCCCCGCTAGGCGAGGATTTTATCAGTTAACTCTAACATTACAATATGCTAGCTTTGATTGACCAAAATAAATTTACATCAATGTTCTTTTGATGATTATTTTGGTGACACTGGCTGGCAATTTAAGCTCAATAACATTAATTCACGTAAGGCTACTGAGAACTTAGCAAAATCATGAGACTGGCCAATTTTAAAGTCAGCTAAGATATGTTTCCAACGCTCAAGAGGTTGTTCATTAATATCAATCCACTCTGTCAGTAACTGTTCTAAATCCGCAAATTGCGCATCACATTGACAACGTAATACCACCGAAGTCAGCGAACGTTGTTGCCAATCTAACTCTTCTCTAAATGATGCACGAGCAAGCGCTTGCCAATGGTTTGCTACTGGTTGGCGAGTAATTTGGTCTAAGAACCAATGTAACTCTAAACGAGCACCCAGTTTAAAGTACAAGCTTGCGGCTTGTTCAACAGTGCAGCTGTTCTCTTGCGCAATTTCAGCAATATCCATGGTTGAGAATAACGTACTTAATTGAGAAACACGTTTTGCAATCACTTCAGGCACGCCAGACTCAACTAAATCACTCGCTACACGCTGTAAGGATTCAATTTCTTCACTGAGCATAAAGCTTGGTAATTGGTCAGATATAATAGCAAATGTTGGTTGATACAAAGCTATAGATTCTGCAATTGATAGTGACTTATTGCGGTGACGTAAGAACCAACGTGTTACTCGACGTACCGTTCTACGGTACTGATATAACATTTCCGTTTGGATAGCAGTAGATATTTGATTATCTAACACCTCAATTTGGTTCCAAAATTCACCTAGCTCAAATACCGCGCTAGCAATAATGTAAGCATTAGCGATATCTGCAACACTAGCACCGGTTTCTTCTTGCATACGGTTTACAAAATTAAAGCCCATGTCGTTACCAATTTTATTGGCAAGTTTCGTCGCAATAATTTCAGCGCGTAATGGATGCTGCTGCATTTCATTTTGATACTGTTCACGCAACTGTTTAGGGAACGCTTCAATAAGTAAATTGTTGTGGTATGGGTTATCTGTAATTTCGACATGAACTAAGTCATCTTTGAGCACCATTTTACTATAAGCAAGCAATACTGATAGCTCAGGACGGGTTAGCCCTTTGCCTTGTGCTAACCTGTCAGCAATTTCTTCATCATCAGGAATAAACTCTAAATCACGGTTTAATTTTCCTGCTCGTTCGAGTTCATGAATAAAGCGAACTTGCTCTTTTAACTGATTTGCACCGCGCATTGCGGTAATAGATAAAGAATGTGTTTGGCGATAACAATCTTCAATAACAATATCACCAACTTCATCAGTCATGTCAGCTAATAACTTGTTACGTTGCTTAACGGTTAAGTCACCATTTTGCACCAAGCTATTTAGTAGAATTTTAATGTTTACTTCGTTATCTGAACAATCAACACCACCAGCGTTATCAACGGCATCAGTGTTAATACGGCCACCATTGGCAGCATATTCAATACGGCCCAACTGTGTTAAACCTAAGTTACCACCCTCACCTACAACCTTGGCTTGTAAATCAGCGCCATTAATTCGTAAATTATCATTCGCTCGATCACCGACTTCTAAGTGAGTTTCTTGACTGCCTTTAACGTAAGTACCAATACCACCATTCCACAGTAAATCGACTTTCATGGTTAATAGTGCTTGCATCAAGTCAGTAGGCGCCATGCTCTGCTTTTGTGTACCAATCATTTTCTTAATTTCAGGAGTAAGTTTGATTGATTTCACATGACGGCTGAAAATACCACCACCTTTAGAGATTAACTCTTGGTTGTAATCTTCCCAAGTACAACCAGCTAGGTTAAATAGGCGTTCGCGTTCTACGTATGAACTCGCCGCTTCTGGGCTTGGGTCTATGAAAATGTGCATGTGGTTAAAGGCAGCTTGTAAACGAGTATGTTTTGATAACAACATACCATTACCGAAAACATCACCCGCCATATCACCAATCGCAAGACAGGTAAAATCTGAACTTTGACAATCAATGTCCATTTCTCTGAAATGACGTTTCACTGACTCCCATGCACCCTTGGCTGTAATCCCCATGGCTTTATGGTCATAACCAACACTACCACCAGAGGCAAAGGCATCACCTAACCAAAAATTATATTCATCAGATATAGCGTTTGCAACATCAGAGAAGGTTGCTGTCCCTTTATCTGCAGCTACAACTAAGTAGGCATCGTCTTCATCTAAGCGAAGTACGTCTTTTGGCGGTACAATTTCACCACCAACAATATTGTCGGTAATATCAAGTAACGCACGAATGAAGGTACGGTAACATTCTTTGCCAGCTTCAAAGATCTCTTGGCGTGAACCATTCGGTAATTGCTTACAGACAAAGCCACCTTTAGCGCCAACAGGAACAATAACGCTATTTTTTACTTGTTGTGCTTTAACTAAGCCAAGTACTTCAGTACGGAAGTCTTCACTTCTGTCTGACCAACGTAAACCACCACGAGCAACCTTACCACCACGTAAATGAACACCCTCAATTTGAGGAGAATAAACAAATATTTCAAATTTCGGTACTGGTTGAGGCATTTCACTGATTTGATCAGGCAAAATCTTAAATGAAATGTATGATTTATCACCTTTAACAGGATCCGCTTGGAAATAGTTAGTACGGATTGTGGCATTAATCATTTCAACAAAACGACGGATTATGCGGTCATCATCCAAATTAGCAACATTATCAAGTGAACTTTCAATTTCAGCTAAAAGTTTATTGGTTGCTTTTTCTTTTGCTACTGGCGTTGCTTTACTATTAGGATCAAAACGTAAGGTAAATAGTTTGATCAGTAGTTCAGCAATTTCTGGGTAGCGTGAAAAAGTATTTTCAATATAACTTTGGCTAAAGCGTCCGGCAATTTGACGGTCATACTTAGCAAATGCTCGTAAAATTGAAACAGCTCTTCCTTCAATACCGGCACCTAAAATAAGACGGTTAAAACCATCGTCTTCTAAATCACCACGCCATACTTTAGCAAAAGCATCTTGGAAAAGAGTTCTTACTTTATAAACATCAAACTTCCCTTCACCCGTTAGGTACATTGAAAAGTCTAAAATCCAACTTGTCTCTACGTCTGTTGTTCTGATGCCGTAAGGTCTTTCACCAATAACACGTAAACCAAAGTTTTCTAACATAGGTAACACATCACTTAAGTGAATAGGTTCGCCTTTATGGAATAACTTCAACTTAACAAAACGGCTATCTGGTTTTTCTTCAAGTGGTTGATAAAATAGCATCTCTAGTTCATTGTCAGCACTAATGCATTCGAGCTTCTCAATATCAACAATGGCTGAACCAGGTAATACTTCATCTTTGTACGATTGTGGAAATTTAACGTACTTACGACTTAAAGCTTTCGCAGCAGCTTCACCGCGATTAGCGCCTAAAGCGCTAACTAATTTATCGTCCCAGTTACGCGCCGCTTCATTTAAATTCTTTTCAATTTCTTTCACGTCTATGTCTGCTCTCGTTGAGTTCACTCGAACAATGTAATGGGTTCTTGCATGAACCGATTCGGAGAAGAAGGTAGTGAATTCGACTTCTTCATTGCTATCAAATACTTCTTGTAATAATTGTTGCGTGTCCATACGTAACTGGGTGTTATAACGTTCTCTTGGAACATAAACCATGCAAGAATAGAAGCGATCAAAGGTATCTCGACGAACAAATAACCCGGTATAATCACGTTCCTGCATCTGCAAGATACCCGTTACATTATGGAGTAACTCATCTATAGAAGACTGTAAAATTTCATCTCTTGGATAGGTTTCTAATATGTTAATTAGCGCTTTATAGTTATGAGTACCCTTTGCAAAAGGAGACGCTTTGCAAACAGACATAACTTTAGAATTAATAAAAGGTAAGTCTAACGCGCTATTGGTGTAATAAGCAGAGCCGAAAAGCCCGATAAAACGCTCTTCACCAACAACATTACCTTTATCATCAAAACGTTTAACACCAATATAATCAAGTTGTGCTGGACGATGAACACGTGAACTCGAATTTGTTTTAGTTAAAATAAGGTGGTTTTTACCCAAGGCAACTTCACGGCCTGTTTCACTTAAGCTTGAAACTAATCGAGACTTTGAACCTTGTGAATTTTTCATCAAACCAAGACTTGATTCAACATTCGCTTCTAAAGAAATATCACCTTTAACAGCTTTAACATCATATGAACGATAGCCCATCAGGGTAAAATTATTTTCTGAAATCCAATTTAAGAAGTTTAAAGTATCTTCTTTATCTGCTTTAGAGCCTGGTAACTTACCTTTTTTGACATCAGTAATAACTTTAGTTAAACACGTTAACATTGGATTCCAATCACAGACCGTTAAGCGAATATCTTCGACTACCGAGAGTAAAGCCGTTTTGATAGCATCCAACTCATCTTGACTAGATTGACGGTCAATCTCGATTAAAAAAACGGTTTCTTCTGAAGTCGCTTTAATGTTGTTATCAATAATTGGTGCTAATTCAGTCACCTCATGTTTTTTATCACGGGTAATTTTAAGCGGAGCATTTAACATTAAATGCGGTGAAACGCCCAATCGATTTAAAGCGATACGGATAGAGTCGACTAAAAAAGGCATATCCTGAATGATCACTTCAATAATAGTATGGCTTGATTTCCAGCCATTCCTGCTTACTGAAGGGTTAAAAACATGAATAACAGGAGCATCATCTTTATGCTCGTTAAGTGAACTCCATAAACTAAGCACCGCACCATACATATCACTTTCATTACGATGGTCGAGGTCTAAAGATGACAAATTTCCATACAATAAATGGGCGAACTGCTCTACTAAGGGAGCTGTTTTGTCGTTTACTTTTTGTTGGATGAGTTGTGCAACATTGCTAAGTATAACCGAGGGTGAACCGTTTACTAACGCCATGGATGTTCCCTTTTAAAAAAAGCTTGAAATAATTTATTTTTAGTTTTGATAAAGCCTATACCTTTGACTAAAGAAGTCGTAAGAACAACCTTTATACTTTATATTTTTATACAATGTCTATCAGAATAGACTATCAATCGGATTTTATGAATAAACTTAGGCTATTGCGAGTGTTATTTTGTATTTTAGTTAGTTAATTCTTAAGGGAACTAGCACTAAATGAACAGTTTATTTTACAGTTAACTATGTTTATGCAGTTATCATAAATAGATACTGATTAAACGGCTTTTTTATTGTTTATTTATGCAATATTTCTACGCAAATTTTATTTATATTTAGCCATAAAAAAAGCACTTAAATATACTGCTAAGTATTAAATTAAGTGCTTTTATCGATAAAAGTGAAACTGTTGAAAATGAACTCTAGTAATTAACAAACATATTAGTAAATTTTAGTATTAACAATGTTGCGCTAAATAAGTGACAGTTCTTTGCCTTTTTATTTTTTCTTATGTCCTTTAGTTGGCCATAAGAAGGCAGATAGTGCAGGTAAAACAATAATGGCTGCCAACATATTTACCAAAAACATAAAGGTCAGTAATATTCCCATATCAACTTGAAACTTCAAGTCTGAGAAAAACCAAGTAGAAACACCTATGGCTAACGTTAAGCCAGTGATAAGTACGGCACTACCGCGCTCTTTTAGAGCCGCAAGGTAGGCATCGTGAACATTTAATCCCTCTTTCAGCTTAATACTCATAGTAGAAAGTATATAAATACCATAATCGACACCAATACCAACGCCTAGTGCAATTACGGGTAAAGTAGATACAGTTAGACCGATATCAAGAGCAGTCATTAACCACTGCGCTAAGGTAGAAACCACATATAAAGGTAAAACCACCACTAGGGTTGCTCTGACGCTTCTAAAGCTAATTAAACATAATGCAATCACAGCACCATATACATAAAGCATCATTGGTAATTGTGCTTCTTCCACCGCTTCATTTGTAGCTGCCATAACCCCAACAGGGCCTGAGGCTAATTTGAATTGAACTTGTTCACTACCTAATTTTTCAGCAGTCGCTTTAACCGCTTCAATAACAGTATTAATTGTGTCTGCTTTGTGATCTTCTAAGAATAAAATCACTGGCATAACACTACAGTCACTATTAAGAAGGCCACTAGAGGACGGTACTCGTGCAATTGACTGCACTAATGTCTGTTGATTACGTGGAATAATACGCCACTTGGGGTTACCTTCGTTATATCCTGCATTGACGATTTTGGATATTGAAGCCAAACTTACGGCTGATTGCACACCTGGGATATTTTCCATCTGCCATTGAAAGCGGTCTATCGTTGACATGGTATCGTAGTAAGTACAGGCATTGGCACTTGTTTCGATAATTACTGACATATAATCGACACTGATCGCATACCTATCAGTAATTAAAAAGGTATCTTGGTTGTAACGCGATGATTCATGCAACGCTGGTGCGCCTGCATGCAATTCACCTATTTTCAAACCTTGCCCTTTATAGAAACCGACCACGAATAAAATAGCGGTAAAAAACAGTATGACTCTCGCAGGGCCCTTACTTGCGAAACCGGCCATAAAAGACCAAACAGCACTTTGTTCACTGAGCTGCCCCACTTTAGCGCTTACTTTTATGTTGGTAAATGACAATAAAACAGGCAGTAAGATCAGATTAGTTAAAATAATCATCGCAACACCTATTGACGCCGTGATAGCGAGCTCTTTAATGATACCTATATCGATAGAGAGAAGTGTTAAAAAACCAACCGTATCGGAAAGTAATGCTACGCCACCAGGGATCAGCAAAGCTCTAAAACTTGCTTGGGCTGCTGAGGCTGGTGTTAAACCTGAAGCTACTTTTTTAACTACCGAATTGATCATTTGCACACCATGACTAACGCCAATGGCAAACACTAAAAAAGGAATCAAAATCGACATAGGGTCAAGGCCAAAGCCAAGACTTGATAACATACCCATTTGCCAAACCACAGCCACTAAAGAGCAAAGAATAGGCAAGATTGTTAAACGAATTGAATGGCTGAAAATGTAGACCATCACTGCTGTAATGGCGATTGCTAGTGCAAAAAATAATACAACGCCCTTAGCTCCTTCAGCAACATCACCAACCATTTTAGCAAAACCAATAATGTGAACACTGATATTATTGTGCTCAAACTCTTGGCGAACTTCTTGTTCTAATTTTTCGGCTATCTCAAGGGTATCTAACTTTTCACCCGTATCAGGGTTAAATTCTAATAAAGCAGCTTTAACCATGGCGCAGCTGTAATCATCTGCAACAATACTACCAACAATACCTGCTTTTTCGATATTGCTTTTAACAACAGCTAAGCCTGCTTCTGATGGTTGGAAATCTGCAGGAATAACTGGACCACCAGCGAAGCCATCTTCCACAACTTCAACAAAACGCGTGTTGGGCGAAAAGAGTGATTTTACTTGGATTCGATCAACGCCAGGAATGAAAAATAACTTATCATGCACACCTTTTAGTGCGTTAAAGAAGTCAGCATTAAAAATATCTCCATTGCTATCACAGACAGAAATAAGAATATTATTAGCACCACCAAAGTTTGCCCTATGTTTCAAATAGGTTTTCATATAGCTGTGGTTTAGCGGTATATTTTTAGTAAACGAAGCGTCGAGTCTAATTTGTGTCGCTTGAAAAAGAAAAAAGGCACTGGTGATAATGAACAACATTAGCACTAGGATTTTATGGCGAAATAGGCCTACTTCAATACGGTTAGCCAGAGAAATTTTCATATTAATACATTCCGAACTTTAATAAATTGATGATATTTGTGCGCTCTACAACTTTGTAATTACTATTGCGATAAATCAATGACCTTAATCCCCACATCAGAGACAGCTATTAGCTTCCCTTTAAACCACACACCAGCAATCAATGTTTTCCCATCTTGTTGAGGTCTTTTACTAAAGCTTTCGCCATCGTCAGTGCTAACCAGCAAGATACCATTGTTACCCAAAATAAAAATACGCTGGTCATTGGCAAAAACAATATCATTTAATAGTGCTGTGGTATCAGTGGCAATTTCATCCCATTGTGAGTTAGCTTTATCGCTACGAAAAACATGGCCACGAAGACCTGCAACTAAAACCTTGCCATTTTTTGTACGGGCCAAGGAGAAAAATGAACCTTGATAAAAAGCATCAAACTGTTGCCAAGTTACGCCAAAATCATCACTTTTTGCCAATAAACCTGTTTCACCTAATAGAAATAAACTATGACCATCTCGAACTAAGCCATTAAAATGCGGAAGAATGAAGGCAATCTCATCTAAGTAAGCAGCTTCATCTTCAGCCTTAACTTCATTCAGGTAATCAATATCATCAGCTAATAAAAATTCTTGGTGAAACTCGCTTTTCCAGGTAATACCACCATCAATAGTTCGAAAAACTAGCCCATATGCACCAACAGCGATCCCTTGTTGTGCATCTTTGAAATAAACATCAAAGAGTGGCTTCTCTAATGACGGTAAATATTGTTGAACCTGCCAATTAAGCCCACCGTCATGACTTTGTAATATGGTTGCATCATGACCAACCGCCCAACCGAGTTGGTCATTTAAAAAAAACACACGAGTCAAAGTGACTTGTACAGGCACATTTGCTTGCTGCCACTTTTCACCGTCATTAGAGACTAAAATATGTCCATGCTCCCCGACCGCTACCAGCTTTTGTGGTCCAATTGGTGAAATGTCTAATAATAGTGATTTACTTGCTAAGGGTGACTCTGTCGCGGGAGTTGGGATGGCGATAGTTGACGCTGTAGGATCAGCAAAAACAGGAGAAAGGCATATAAAATAAATAACTGCAAAAGCAACGGATAAACGCATAACAACACTCTTTTGATTTTCTAATGATAAATATAAAACTAAATTAAACGAAATATGACTGAATTAAGGAAATGATTAAATTTAGTAGTAAAAAAAACGGCTAACATATGTCAGCCGTTTATTAGTTACTGATTATCTACGACCTTCACGTCTTAATGCTGCAGGAGTAAAGTCCCTTTCATTAAGCTTTTTCGAGAAATCATACATTTTTGTTTCATTATCTAAGCCGATAGCTAAGTAACGACGTGATTGAATATCATGGTACACATCAAGTGTTGACCACAGTGTAGGTACTTCATAATAATTAATCGCATGAGCAACTGCAACACGGTAAAGCTCGTCACGGTTATCATAAATATCAGTCACTGCTACCTGCCAGCTATCTTCGTCAATATAGAACACACGTTTTTTATAAGTATGACGAGTATTCTCTTTAAGATTTGCTTCAACAACCCATACGCGATGTTTTTCGTAGCGAACTAGATCAGGATTAATATGACCTGGCTGTAGAATATCAGCATATTTCACTTTGTCACTGTGTAGACGATAGTCATTATAAGGGATCAATAACTCTTGTTTACCCTTTAATGTCCAGTTATAACGGTTTGGTGCACCGTTATACATATCAAAATCATCTGTCGTTCTTAAACCATCCGCCGCTGTTCCTGGTGCATCATAGGCAACATTAGGCGCACGTCGTACACGGCGTTGACCGGTATTATAAGTCCATGCTTGACGAGGCGTTTTCACCTGATCCATCGTTTCATGTACCAATAGTGCAGTGCCCGCTAAGCGCGCAGGCTCAGTAACTTTTTGCTTAAACTTAAACAAAATGTTGGTTTTTTCTAGTTCCTCTGCTGAGGCACCTTTTACATTATAAGGTAATAATAATGTTTCATTTAAACCAACATAAGTATAACTACCAGAGGCGGTAGGCGCTGCTTGACCGCCAGATCGACTAACACTTTCACCGCGGTAACGTAATGTATGGTTCCAAATTGCTTCTAAACCTGTTGCAGGAACTGGGAAAGGAATACCAACCGCAGCTTGCTTGATACCATTACCACCTTCAACAAGCTCTGAGCGAGTTGCATTATCTTTAACCGCTTGATAAACATGCTCAGGATATGAAGCACTACGACGCGTTTGGTAGATATTCATCTTGTAGGTGTCAGGATATGTCTCAAATAATTTAATTTGACCTGGAGTTAACAACGATTTGTATTCAGCAAGGTTACTCGCGGTAATGGTATATTGAACCTTATCTGTTGGATAAGGGTCAATATGGTGATCGCCTGCAGTATAGCCAGCAGGGAGTTTAGTAATTCCGCCAGTCCACTCAGGGATTGAACCATCTTCATTGGCAGCACGGGTTGCACCTAAAGGGGTCAATTCTGACGACAATGTTGCCGCTTGCTCGGCCGGTATTTTCGCTAATGCGCCAGCTGATAAGACCATAGAGATGGTCAATGATAAAAGTTTGACTCTATTCATGTTATTTCTCATGATTCTGCCTTAAATTAGATTGAATATTTTACGCTGAAAGAAACATAATCATGATCTTCCATCTTGTTAGTAGTGCCAACGCCACCGAAGAAGCTGTTATAGTTCATATCAGCTGACCAACGACTTTGATAATCAAAGGTTAAACCTAGCGACATTGACTTCCGACCTTCAATAAACATAAATAGTGGATCTGGTGTAATACCTTTAACATCATGCGAAAATACTACACGTGGTGCTATATTGATACCGGCAAAAACGTTGGTATATTCGAACTTAGCAATGGCACGATAACCCCAAGCAAATTCTGTTGGGAATGGGTTTGTCTCAACACCATCTTGTAACGCTTCATTTAAACCTGGAGCACCATTACTAACCCCACCACTGCGCGCGGTGCCAGGGCCATTTAAACGCAATTCGCTTTGCGCAGGCATATCATTGATATTAATACCGCCTACTTCAATCAGGCCTACTAATTGACTTGCGCCGAAAGTTGGTCCGAATAAATGGGTTAATGTCATCTGCGCTTGCACGGTATCAGATAAAATATAACCATTTGCTGTTTGACCCGGTTGATATGGCGTGCCATCAGCTTGTACCATCTGAGATACACCATCTAATGCTGCATAAGCAGGATTTCCGGTATTAGCAAGCTGTTGTGGTACAGCAGCAAACAGCAATTCAACATCATCAATTTGAAGTGGTTCATCTTGACGGTAACTTACTTCACCAGCAAAAGCTGTTGTACCCAAGGTTGTATTAAAACTCATGGCGTACATTTTAATGTCTTCTACATAATCTAACTCAACACGAGAGAAGCTATTTAACTCGGTATAGTTATCTTCGTTAATTTGATTTCCTGTGAGATAACCAAGATCGCCACCAATTGAAGCAGTACTGAAATCGGCTGTCACACCCGAAAATATAGGGCGGCGACTATGATAATTAACATGATACAAACTAATTTCAGTATCATTTAGTTCAGGTAAGAACCAAGATAAACGTAAACCATATTGACCGCCATCATCAGGTTCATTTTCAGCTTTAGAACCCGGTGCTCTTAACGTAAGGTTACCAGCATAGGCAGAGTACATCCCCCCAGCCTGTGCTTGTGCTTTAGCGATGGTTTCGGGATCTCCGGTTGCTAATGCTGCTCGAACTACGTCGCCAATTTCATTTAAACCAGCCATTAGGTAGTCTAAATTCATATCAGGATTACCACCAAAACCTAATTGAACATTATTGTATTGGCCACCGTCACCAGCAAAATCGTTGGTAGAAAAATAACTACCTGGTGGTGGCAACACTGTTTTCTCCCAAGAATATTGGTAAAACATCTCTACATTGAAATTATCGGTAACCCCTAAAGATGCCCACAAAGCACCAAACGGTATAAAAGCTTCTTTAACTTCAGCGCCTGGAGCACGAAGACGTGCAACATCAACTGGGTTTATCTCACTAATACCGTGAGAAATTAAGGTACTTTCACCCCAACTAATGACCTGATCACCTAGACGAACTGAAAAAGGCATTTCACCAATGTCAAAATCACCATAAACATAGGCATCAAGTAGACGGACATCTTTACACACTTGTTCTCTTGCCTCACCATCGCGACATGGATCGAAAACATTACCGGTAAGCGCATTTGATGATGCTCTATCTTCATCCATCATGGCATAGTCATAAAAATACATACCACGAACAAAGACACCAACATTTTGATAGTGTATATCTAGCTCATGAACACCTTTAAATATCTTAGAGAAACTTTCGCCGGCATTGTAATTTAAGTTGCCGTTATCACCATTGGTAGAATAACCACCAGCACCTTGCCAAACATCTTCTTTAATAGGTACATTAAGTGGTGGGAAAGGTCGGTAAGTGCTATCAAAACCTATGTTGTTATTAGCATTATTAGACTTACCTATATTGTCATTCCAGTTTCTATCTTCTGTTCGCCAGCTTGAGCCGAGACTAAAAGTAGAATCAAAACTGATCTCTACATCACCGAGCTCCCATCTTGCAGCTTGAGCAGTATTAATCATCGAAGTTAACAATGACATTGAAAGCGCGGCAGCAATACCTACAGCTAAAGGTTTTTTGGCAAAGCCATGTTGAGGCTTGTTTTTCATCTATTCTCTCCCCTGTTCAGAACATGATGCTAAAAGATAAAATATCACCGAAAGTTCATCTACATTAGTGAAATCAAAAGTTAGTTCTTGTTTTATTATTTATCTAACAGCAGCAATAATTACATCATTTCACTTTGGTAGCAAGCGTAAAGATACTAGTTAAAGCGCTATATTTTAATGACTTGCACTCAAGCAATTACGCGCTTGAATCCAGCGTTTAAAACAACCGTTTGAAACTGAGCGATAACGAAACTAGGTTTGTTTTACAAGCTCATAAAATAACGATTATTTGTTTATTCTTGTGTTGCTAGTGCAGAAGACGAATGGTCCGACCACTGTTTCAAGTGATTACTCTATTTTACCTTGATGAAGCGAAATTAATTAAGCTTGGATAAGGATAAAAATTTATTTTGATGAGTTTGCAAACAAAAATCACCTTGAATGCCATTAACGGTAAGGTACTTTCTTAGGTGCATAGCGGGGAATTGTACTTTAACCCCTTGGTTTGTTGTGACCACAACATTTTGAATTGTTCCTTGGTAATATGGAAGGAATTCATTAGTTGTTATCTTCATAGAGAAGTAATATTTCATATCTTTATATCCGTGACCAAGCAATATATATGCTTTAGGTTCGGTGAATTACCTAATGTGTTGTACTGAAACTATGTGAAAGGACCCTTCATTTACCACGGCAATGCGAGGGGTAGTACCCAAGTGTCTTTAATGACAAATAGCGCCTTGGTTCAGTCGAATCACTTCAGTGCAATTATTCACTTTACAACTATCATTTGTCTGTTCGACGAAGTGCGACTTTATTATGCAACTTGTGCCGTTAAGCGTAATGTGTCTATTCATAAAATAAACACATTACTACAAAGTAATAGCGCAAGTTATAGCTAGGAATGAATTAGCCTAGCAGCGCTGCATCAAGCTTTTCTTTTAAATCATTTGATAAGTTATCTATTGCCTGTAATTTAACTAGTTCTGCTTTCATTAAACTTTGGTGAGCAGGAGCATAACTTTTATATTGAATTAACGGTGTAATGAGTCTTGAGGCAACTTGTGGATTAATTTCATTTAATTTAGCAATTTGTTCGGCTAAGAATTGATAGCCTCGCCCTGTTTGACAATGGAAATACTTAGGATTATTCATCGCAAAAGCACCAATTAAAGAACGGGCTCTATTTGGGTTTTTTAAGCTAAATTGTGGATGTGCTAACAATTGTGTAAGCTGAGAAAAAATATCTTCACTAACTATGCTAGCATTTAAGGCGAACCATTTATCCATGACAAGCGTCGTCTGCTGCCACTTATCTTCAAAATGTAATAACTGTTCAGACAAGTCATCTAAATTATGCTTAGAGCTGCAGGTTAAAGCGGCCAAACTATCAGTCATATTCTCTCGTGATATGTCAGCATTATCCGTAGCTTCTTGGTATTGTTGTGTTACCAAATACTGATATTCTGGTAATAAGCTTAAATAGCTCAAACAAACATTTTTTAATGCCCTATTAGCTATAGCATTCTCTTTTGAATTAACCTGCTGGCAAGCACTGTAATTCGACAGTAATTGCTGTTGAGTGCCTTGAGCGATAAAAGTTGATAGTACAGCTATCGCGTCGGTCAATGCTATTGGGTCAATATCGACCATCAAACTAGCAGCTTCATCAAAGCTAGGTAGCGATAATTGCTCTGCAATAAAGGCACGATCGCCATCACTGTTTAACAAATCATTAATGGCATTCGTTAACTCATCAGGGATAGAGTAGCCAATATCAAAAGTTAGTTGATGAATGTATGACATTAATAATTTTTGACCTGCATCCCAGCGACAAAAGCTATTCTTTGCTTGTTTCATAATAGTTAACAGGCTGGTATTGTCTTGTTCAAAAATCAGTTTAACGGGCGCACTAAAATCAGCTAGCATGGCTAACGTTGGCTTACTAGTAAAGCCACTAAATGTCCAACTTTGCTCTGTTTGAGTCAATTCTAATAACTCACTTTGAGAAGCCTCGCTATTATCACCATTAATTAATTCAACTTTAATTGGAATATGTAATGCTTGGGGATTTTGTTGATTCTTTGTAACAGGCGATTGCTGTAATAAGCTTAATGTATAAACATTAGTTTGCAGGTCAAAATGTTCTTGTACCTTAATCACTGGCGTACCAGATTGACTATACCACAGTTTAAATTGTGCTAAATCCTTACCACTCGCATCACTCATAGCATTAATAAAATCATCACACGTGACCGCCATCCCATCAAATCGAGAAAAGTATAAATCCATACCTTGTCTAAATTTTTCTGCTCCGATTAAGGTATGCAACATTCGAATAACTTCAGAACCTTTTTCATAAACAGTTAAGGTGTAGAAGTTATTCATTTCCAGTACTTTTTCAGGTCGTATCGGATGTGCCATTGGCCCTGCGTCTTCAGCAAACTGTTGTGAACGTAATAAACGCACATTTTGAATACGAGTCACTGCACTGGAATGCATTTGAGCGCTAAATTGCTGATCACGAAAAACGGTTAAGCCTTCTTTTAGGCTAAGTTGAAACCAATCACGGCAAGTGACGCGATTTCCGGTCCAGTTATGAAAATACTCATGGGCGATAACCGCTTCAATATTAAAATAGTCGCTATCCGTTGCGCAATGACTGTCTGCTAGTACATATTTTGAATTAAAAACATTTAAACCTTTATTTTCCATCGCACCCATATTAAAAAAGTCTACTGCAACAATCATGTAGATATCTAAGTCATATTCAAGACCAAAGGTTTCTTCATCCCACGCCATTGATTTTTGTAATGATGTCATAGCATGTTTGGCTTTAACCAAGTTGCCTTTATCAACAAAAATTTCAAGAGCAACTTCTCGACCTGAAGCTGTAGTGAATTTATCCTCAAGTAAATCAAAATCACCGGCAACTAAAGCAAAAAGATAACAAGGCTTAGGAAATGGGTCGTGCCAGGTAACAAAATGTTTGTTGTCTGCTAAGTCTCCGCTCGCTACTTTATTACCGTTTGATAATAAATATGGGTATAGATTTTTGTCGGCAATAACTTTAGTGGTAAATGTTGCCATCACATCAGGTCTATCTAAATAGTAGCTAATTCGGCGAAAACCTTCTGCTTCACATTGTGTGCAAAAAGCGTCACCTGATTTAAACAACCCTTCTAACGCGGTATTTTCTTGTGGATTAATTTCAGTAGTAATAATAAGAGAAAACGTATTTCTGTCGGGTAAACTACTTGCCGGAATAATTAATAACGTATCACTTACCTGATATTGCTCTTTACCAAGCGCCTGATTATCGAGCACTAAAGATACTAGTGTTAAGTGTTCACCATTTAGCTGCAAAGCTTGGTGGCTATCCCCTTTTCGCTCTATTGTCAGTTCACTAACAACTTGACTACAAGTATCATCTAAATGCAGAGTTAAATTGACAGTATTAATTGTAAAATCAGCTGGGCGGTAGTCCGCTAAAAAACGTGGTGCTGTGTTTGATAAACTAGATGACATAATAGAGCCTTACTTTGGAAATGAAAATTAAGCCGTTGCTTTTTGAGTTGTTTCTTCAGTCGTTTTAGACGTCAATTTCTTTATATTAAAACCAATAAAGCCATAAATAACAGCAAGAATTGGATTAATCCAGTTAAAGAAACAGTAAAACATATAATCCAGTGGACTAACTAATAGCACACCTGACATATAAACTGCACAAGTATTCCAAGGAATTAACGGTGAAGTTATTGTACCTGAATCTTCTAATGTTCTACTTAATACCAAAGGATCTAAGCCTCTTCGCTGGTATTCTTCTTTGTACATGCGACCTGGCATGACAATAGCCATATATTGATCCGCTGTTAAAATGTTAGTGCCAATACATGTAGCTACGGTACTCGCGATAAGACTGCCGGTTGATTTAGCTGAAGCTAAAATAACCTCAACAAATTTTTTCAACATACCTAAGTGCTCTAATACCGCACCAAAACTTAACGCACACATGATAAGCCAAACAGTGTTGAGCATCGAAGACATCCCCCCTCCACTAAGTAAGGAATCAAGTTGGCTATTGCCTGTTTCAATTACCACACCATCAAAAAAGGCTGTCCAGATCACTTTTACATTTGCGGTGATCAAATCAGTATCTCCGCCTAAACGTACAATTAACTCTTGTTGAAAGACCAAGGCCCAAGCGCCACCAATTAAGGCACCAATTGCAACCGCTGGAAAGGCAGGTACTTTTTTAATAGCCAGCATTAATAACACCAATAATGGCACTAAATTAAAGACAGAAATATTGAATTGTTCTGCTAACTGCTGGCTTAACAAATCAATACTGTCATTGTTTACTGTAATGGTTTCATTAAGCCCAATAATAATGAACAAAACTAGCGCGGTAATAATAGAAGGCGCAGTTGTCCAAAACATATAACGGATATGAGCAAAAAGTTCACTACCTGCAATAGCCGGAGCCAAATTTGTTGTCTCTGAAAGAGGAGAAATTTTATCACCAAAATAAGCTCCCGAAATAACTGCACCTGCGGTAACTGCTGGAGATAAATCTAGCCCCTGAGCTATTCCAATTAAGGCTACACCGATTGTAGCAGCGGTAGTCCATGAGCTACCAATACTCATAGAGACAATCGCACACATTACACATGCCGCAGCATAGAACCATGATGGATTTAATAACTGTAATCCATAATAAATCATTGTTGGTACAGTACCTGATAATAACCAAGTACCAATGAGTGAGCCTACGGCTAGTAAAATTAAAACAGCACCAAGAGAAAGAGAAATACCATTTACAATAGCTTTTTCAACAGACTGCCAATTGTGACCATTTTTTACGCCAACAATAATAGCAACGCCCATGGCTATAAGTAGCGCGATTTGATTTGGACCATAAGACGAGTTATCTCCGAAATAAAATACGGCGAGGGTAAGTAAGCAGATTAAAGTGACCACTGGGATGCTTGCATCAAGCATACTTGGTTGTTTTGGGAGATTTAACTCAGACATGAAATGTAAACCTTTTTTATTATTGTAGTTATTTAACGGTAGGCTATTTTAATGCGTTTATACCCATTGCCAATCAAAATGCAGATTTCAGGGTATTTGAACACTTTCAATACAAATGGTTATAGAATTAACAAACAAAGCCGCCTCGATGGGCGGCTTTAGCTTGCATATATACGTTATTTTTTTGCGATTTTTCCCAATGAAACAAAATCAAATGTGATTCGTGCTGTTTCATCCAAAAATGGGTCTAAATCGTCAAGTTCATCAGACAAGTCATCTAAATCGGTCACTTTCTCTTTACCTAAAAGAGTAAGTTGCTCATTAACACGGACTAAACGTTTACTTTTACGTTCTTTACGTTCTGACTGTCGAGTTGCGAGATTTAATGAAATAGTTTTATCATCTTTCTCAGCTTGATAAATACTAATATCTTCCAGTAAATAATTAAATTCTCGATTGTTTTTGATACGTTGCTGATAAAGTGAACTCAAGTATTCAATATCTGTATTCAGTTCATTCAACGGTGAATATTTTGCTCGCTGAATTTGATCCCAAGGTAAAGCATTTTCTTCCTTACTCTCCCCCCAATCTTCAGGGTTTATCGCAGTAGGAAAAGCTATATCAGGTAAAACACCACGATGTTGAGTACTGCCACCATTGATTCGATAAAATTTAGCAATAGTGTATTGGATACTACCTAGGGGCTTTTCATATAAGTCATATACGCGACCCAAACCACGATGTTGTTGCACAGTACCTTTACCAAACGTATGTTCACCAACAATAACGCCACGGCCATAATCTTGAATAGCAGCAGAGAATATTTCAGATGCTGAAGCACTGTAGCGATCAACCATTACAGTTAAAGGGCCATCAAAAAAGCTTACACCATCACGATCACTGTTTACTTGAATGCGATTAGCACCGTCTCTAATTTGAACAACTGGACCTTTATCGATAAACAAACCTGTTAACAAGGTTGCTTCACTCAATGAACCACCTCCGTTACCACGAAGATCAACAATGATGCCTTCTACTTTTTGCTCTTTAAGTTTGGCTATTTCTTTTTTTACATCTTTAGATAGGTTGTTATAAAAACTTGGTATCGTAATAACACCTAATTTTTTGCTATCTGCCACCTCAGGGTTTTCAAGATAAACCTCTGATTTAGCGGCTCTATCTTCTAATTTAATAATATCTCGAACAATAGAAACCACTTTAATGTTGGCTTCATCATCACTATCACCTGATAAAATTTGTAGGCGAACGGTAGTGCCTTTCGCACCTTTAATTAATTCAACCACATCATCTAAGCGCCAACCGATCACATCTTCAAAATCATCATCACCTTGGGCTACGCCAACGATACGATCTTTTGATTTCAATTGTTTTGACTTATCAGCTGGGCCACCGGTAACAACACGATGAATAACAGTATAATCTTCAATTGAGCGCAATTCTGCGCCAATACCTTCAAGTGACAAGTTCATATCAACTTGGAATCGTTCTGCATTACGTGGCGATAAATACGACGTATGTGGCTCAACAACACGAGCAAAGCTATTCATCACAAGCTGGAAAGCATCTTCACTTTCACTCTGCTTCAATCGTTTAATTGCGTATTCATAGCGCTTAGTTAAGACTTCTTTGATCTTTGGCCATTTCTTTTTGGTTAGCGTCAGGTTTAATACATCTGACTTAACCTTCAATCGCCATAATTCATCCAACTCAGCTTCACTAGCAGGCCAAGCCGCTTCCTCACGATCAAACGAATAAATTTCTTCTTTGGTGAAATCGAAAGGATTTTTATCGCCCTTAGAATTCAATAAGCTGACAGCATATTCATAACGTTCTAAACGTCTTTGCATATTCAAGTTATAAATAACGTATGCGGTGTCTAACTTACCGCGAGTTAATACAGAGTCAAATTCAAGACGATATTTTTGAAAATCATCAATATCGGTTGCTAAGAAAATGTTTCTCGCATAATCAAGTTGTTTAATAAAGCGATCAAAAATCTCACCTGACAAAGCATCATCAATAGTGACTTTTTTATAGTGTGCACGTGTAAATCGAGCCGTAATACGCTTGCTTGCTGTCGCATGCTGAGTTTCAGGCATGAGCACAGGGAGTTCTTCTGGAGTATTCGGTTTTTCAAACGCAATAGCGCTAACAGATAAACCCAACGATAAAGATACGGCGAGAGCGATACGACAAAATTTTTGCATGCATTAACTTCCTATTCAATTTCTATATACCCAGCATTTTTGCTGGGCCTAGCCGCCTAATCTAATAGTGACGACTTTTAACTTCTTATAAGTAGATATTTTGAAGTTGAGTCTTGATCACCATGCCAGAATCAAGTTGAACACTGATATCTTTACCTGATATTTCAGTGATGGTGGCATTCATTGGTGAGTTGCCAAGTTGTACTCTAACTTTACTACCTACATTAATTGTAGTTGATTCAACAGATTTAAGTGGCTCTACTTCTTTTTTCACAGTTTTTTTCGTTGTTGACTTAACTGTTTTAAATTTAGTTGATTCACGTTTTTTATCAGCTGGCTTGTTAGTAGCAGCTTCTGCTGAGCCTTGTTTACTTTTATAAGGCTTTTTAGTGTCATTGTCTGTTGCTTTTTTGTTACCAAATTTTTCTTGGCTTTCTTTAAGCGTTTTACTGGCGTAAGCAGCTTGATCTTCATCAATTTCTGCAACGTCTTTGCCATCAATGCCTACACGAAAAGTGCCAACCTTGATAACTTTTAGATAACGCCAACTGCTAGTGTAATGTCTTAATGCTTGACGTAAACGAGTTTTACTTACCGTTTCATCATCATTAAGCTGTTCAGCTAGATCTTGGAATATACCAATTTTAAGGGGTTTAACAGGACCTTTAATTGAAAAACACTCAGGGAATTTTTCACTTAAATAAGCAATGATGTCTTTCGTACTTGTACGTTTAATTTCAGTTTCCATAACTACACTTTTTTACATTTAAATTAAATTAAGCTAACCTTATTTTTGAACAAGAGTCACTCCGTAAGAGGTACTCTAGCAAGAAAATAGCGCCAATGTTTATCTTTCTTTATTCTTCAGACTGGAGATGTTGCTCTGGATTATCAAGCACATGTTTACACCAATCATAAATATCATTTGTTTCTATTTCAGCAATGGCTTCTTGGCCAATCCAGGTATCCCAAATCAGTGCCAATAACTGCTCTAAAACTTCCGTATCGATATCTTCATCTGCTAAATCGTACATAGTATGATAAATTTCATTCATACGCTCAGCAACTTCTTCTTCCTGACCATCCCAATCCCCCACAATCTCTTGGGTGACTAAATAGTCATGAATGACCACAAATTCTTTCATTAAATCTTCACTTTCTCTATAAATTTAGACTATTACGTAAATTTATGCATTACCCATATCAGCAATATTTTGCTCAAAAGCCTGGACTAATAACATAACACCGTGCTCGTCTTCTAGATCAAATCGATCAAATGCTGTGCTATCTATATCTAAAACAGCAATAACTTTGCCGGCAACTTTAACAGGGACAACAAGTTCTGCATTACTGCTTGCATCGCAAGCAATATGACCATCAAACTGATGGACATCTGAGATGCGCTGAACCTCTCCTGTTGAACAACATGTACCACAAACACCAGTACCTACCGGAATTCGAATACACGCAACTTTACCTTGAAATGGTCCGAGTACCAACTCATTGTCAATTAGACGATAAAAACCAACCCAATTGACTTCAGCTAATCGTTCAAAAAGCAAAGCACTAATATTTGCCATGTTAGCAATAATATCAGATTCATTGCTTATTAGCGCTTTAGTTTGCCCTAATAGCTCTTGATAAAATTCAGCTTTATTACTCATTTAAGGACACCATTAAAGAAAGCTATGTTAAAAGGCGCTAACATACCTAAAAACACTCGACAATTAAAGCTTTTCTCGAACAAATGGCTAACTATTACGAGTAATTAGCTCATTATTCAATCTTTGAGACTAAATTTGACAGAAACACTGGCGGTAATGGTTTGACTGCCGGTTAAAGAGGTATGCGATCTTGGACTTGCATCACTCATCATAGCTTCGGCATACATTGGTCGGTAATGATTGCTTGACTGTTCCCTAATAAATTGTAATTTTTCTATTTTTCGCCCTGCTTGTTTTGCCATTCGCTGCGCTTTTTGTTTCGCATGCTTAATGGCTTTCAATAAAGCTTGCTGATAATACTCATCTCTTCCCTCAACACTCATCGACAAAGAAGAAATATGGCTGACATTTATTTTAATAATTTGAGTTAAAAACTTATCATATTCATCAATTTTATTGAATTTCACAGTAATTTGTCGACTTAGTTCAAATAATGGTCGCTTATGTTCATTCACATTAGATGTTTGCTGATTAATACTTTGACCATCGATATATACGCTGCCTTGCCTAGCTTTCTTAACTTCAATGCCTTGCACTTGAATTGATGGTTTTTCTTTTACTATGCGCAAGTTAACTCTAGCAGAAGTAATGTTTTCCTCTTTTACTGAAAGGCTTTTCGCTGCATTAACTACTGAATTACTTTTTTTATCAACTAATGCTTTTAATTTAGTTGGCACTCTTCCCCGTTCAGTAATAGTCAGAGTTAATAAAAATTGATCTGGCATAACGATGACACTGCCCTGTCCCGATACTTCGATGCCAGAGTCATCAAAAGAAAAAACTTTGCTTGGCAGCAGTAAACAAAGCAGAAGTGTCGAGTAAGCAGTTATTTGCTGGCGATTACAGTGTATATTCAATAAATAATTTCTTGGAGAACGAATAAAAGATAACAAATGCATGTTAATACCTTAAATGATGAGTTAAATGGGTTTTACCTGTAGCTTTTAACATAACGCTAACAATAGTGTTGAGTCATTTATTTATGCAGCAATGAAGTAGGAATTTAGTCTGACCTCATTGCTGCATAAATAATTCTAAAAGACGATATAACAATTATATTAGCTTAGGGGGATAAAACTAAAAGAGGTTGTCTCTCTAATCCTTAGTTTTATTGATAAAATTTAGGAAGGCTGCTTTTTCATCTTTACTTGCTTTCTGCCACCAGTATTTAAGCATAGGTACAGTGTCGACTTTATTGATAACTTGACTATTAAAGTCTTGGGTATTTGGAGTACTTTTCGTGCCGTTGCTTTGAGCTATAACAGTAGGAGTTGCCAATGTGGTTACCACCTTAGTTACCTGTTGACCTAACTTGTAGTCACTTAGCGTTTCTAATTCTAAAACCATTTCTTTTTTATCTTCATCAAGCAAAATAACCTCTGGATTTTTAGCAAAGCGCTCGGCCGCAGCTAAATCACTAATTTTACTTGTTGATAAAAATAATTCTTGCTGAGTTGTTACGACGAGTTTAACAACGAAGTAATCAGATTTTACCAGTCTATCCTCGCCCATATCCAGGTCTTCAAAAACATCTTTGTATTTAATAACTAAAGCATGTTCTCCTTGAGCTAAATCAATCGTTTGTTTTTTTGATAAAAACCCATGTTCAATAGTTTTATTATCAACATCACGTAATACCAAGTTATCGGTAACGGTTAATGAAGCAGCATTAGCCTTAACAGTAACAAAACTGCATAACAAAATACTGGCACAGAAATAACTCAGTAATGAATTGTTCAAAAATTTGCCCCGGGTGGTCATTGTAGTCAAGCTTGAATCCTTTATAGCGATGAAATGTAATTACTCTTTATAAACTGCCTAGCGAAGAAATAAAAGCAAAAAGATGCGATAAAGGTTAGACATTTGTCCAACCCCATGCGTATTATCCATGCAAGTTAAAATGTACTGAGCAAACATGGATGACAAGAAACTCGACATTAACAACGCTTTTTCTAAGTACCAAAAGAAATATTGGCCTCTTGATTGGTCATATTGTTAAAACTGACGATATCGATGACATAGTTCAAGAAACCTTTATTAAAACTTATGAAGCAGACTTAAAACAAGAAATTAAATATGTACGTAGCTATATGTTAAAAACGGCTAAAAATCTAGCGTTGAATCATGTAGCTCGTTGGGATAATAAATATAATGATTCTTTAGAGGATTTTACTCAGCCACCTGTTCAATTAACTAGCGGAAAAGTTGAAGACGATTATGAAAGCAAAGAACAGTTCTTATTTTTTTGTCGTGCAACCGACCAATTGTCAGGCTCAGTACGTAAATGCTTTATTCTAAAGAAAGTCTACGGTTTGAGCCAAAAAGAGATTGCTAGTTATTTAAAGTTGAGTGAAAGCACCGTTGAAAAACATATAGCACAAGGCCTGCTAAAGTGTACAAAATATATCAAACGAATGAACCTTGATTATGGTGTTATGCGTGTTAAACAAAAACATCAAGAACATAGCAACCAAGTAAAAAAAACAGTTTTGAAATAGAGTAATATGAATGGGTAATGTCAGCCAACTTTTCGGCAAAGATAGCAAACAACAAAATGATAGTAATATCGATGAAGATAGTATCCAAGACCTTGCTTGCCTTTGGATCAGCCGTATGGACCGCGGGTTAAGTACCTCAGAAAAACAGCAACTTGTTGAGTGGTGTAAGCAAAAAAGTCAGCATCATAATGCGCTACTAGAGATGGCTTCTTATTGGGATGACTTGAGTGTTTTAAATGAATTGAGCGACTTATTTCCGTTAATACAAACAAAAAATGATAAGCGAAACAAATACTCTGCTATTGCCTTAGTGGCTAGTATCGCCATTATTTCTCTGCTAAGTGTCAATACACTCGTCAATAAATCTTTTTTACCTTATTTACCGTCTCTTCATGAGCAAGCATTAACGCACACTGATACCTTAAGAACTCAAGTGGGTGAACAAACAAGTTTTACCTTACAAGACGGCTCACAAATTCAATTAAATACCAATAGTCTTCTTGAAGTTAATTATAGTCCCACACAACGTCAATTGACGCTGGTGAGAGGTGAAGCTCGTTTCGATGTTGCTAAAGATAAAAATCGTCCGTTTACTGTCATAGCGGGTGAAAAATCCTTCACGGCATTAGGTACAATATTTAATGTGCAAAAAAATACTAACCAAGCAATGGAGTTAGTTGTCACCGAAGGAAAAGTTTTAATCACCAAAGCTATGGCTTCAATAACCGATATTAAAGACTCTTTACTCTCTGCTACTACGTCAACAAAGTCAGAGCAATTAGAAGCGACCTTAGTTATTTCTGGTGAAAAAGCAGTAATAGCCAAAAACTCAGCATCAATTGCTAAGACTCCTGTTGAGAAAGTATCTTTAGATCAAATTAATCGCGACCTTGCTTGGCAACAAGGCATGCTTATTTTTGAAGGTGAGCCTCTATCAACAGCACTGGCAGAGATTAGTCGCTATACCGCGAGTAGTTTCGAAATCGTTGATAGTCAACTCGCCGAATTAACAGTCGCTGGTTACTTCAAGGCAGGAGACATTGACGGCCTGTTAACCTCATTACAAAGTAATTTTGGCATTAATTACCATAAAAATTCTAGCGGTATTATTTTACTTACCAGCGCAGAATAGTCTCCCAACGATTCCTTCCCCCTCTCATCTTATTTGGTTGATAAATAGCTGGTATTTTTTACTGGCTATTTCATCACACATAGAACAAGATGAAAAAACAAAATATAAATTAGAGGATTTCCCCTGCTTAGCTGTTTATTACTATTGCACAGTTGGCGAAAGCAATTTCGTCTGAATCAAGCCTCGTTTAGGCGCGTCTGGTTATTTATTATCACCCTAATGATGATGTTCTTAACTTTAAGTCGCGCCAATGCTGAGGCAATGATTCGCTTTGATATTAATAAACAACGAGCTGATAAAGCTTTAATTGCATTTGCTCAAAAGGCCAATCAAACGATTATATTTTCTTTTGATATAGCCAAGCAGTATCACGCAAATACTTTAAAAGGTTATTACCCTGCCAACTCGGGCCTAAAAAAATTATTAAATGGCTCTGGTCTAATCGCTGTTGTTAATACCTCTGGTCAACTGAGCATTCAAGTTGATTCACATAACAAGAGAGATATAACAATGAGAAATAAAAACATGCACGCAGCGCTAATACCCGTTTTACTCGGTGCAGCCAGTCAAACCGCTTTAGCTCAAGAACCAGCACAAATACAAGAAGAAGTCGAAAAAATATCAATAGTAGGTAGTCGAGTAGCCGGTCGCTCTGTCGAAGACTTGCCAGTTCCAGTTGATATTTTATCTGCAGAAGCACTCGCCAATACAGGTCAAACAGAAGTTGGCCGAATGCTACAAGCCATAGCACCATCATTTAACTTCTCTAGCTCATCCATCAGTGATGGTACCGATGCCTTACGTCCAGCAACATTACGAGGACTAGGACCGGATCAAACCCTTGTATTAATCAATGGTCGCCGTCGGCATCAAGCCAGCTTAATTCATATCAACACATCCGTTGGTCGAGGTACTGCGGGCACTGACATGAATGCCATTCCTGCAGCGTCTATTAAGCGTATTGAGGTATTACGCGATGGTGCTGCTGCACAATACGGCTCTGATGCGATAGCAGGTGTTATCAACATAGTGCTTAACGATGCCGATGAAGGCGGAAAAGTTGCAGTATCGTATGGTGAATACTCTGAAGGCGACGGTGAAACAACCAATGTCGATATTTCTAAAGGTTTTAGCCTAGGCGATAGTGGTTACCTTAATACCACGCTTAATTTTAGAGATCGTGGTTTTACTAACCGCGCAGGTTTGCATGGCTCATGTCAATTTTCAGGCTGTGTTGAGCAAGCTAATGGCGACTTATTACTTGGTGATCCTAGAGAAGCCACAGCAACCCGATCAACGTTTAGAATTGGTGATGCTGACTCCAGTCAGTTTGGTTTAACTATCAATGCCGGTTATGCGTTAGGTGATGGGGAATTATACGGTTTCCTTACTTATTCAAATCGCGATAATGAATCTGCAGCATTTTTCCGTCACAACAACAATAATGGCGGTAATGCCCCACTTCAGGATGGTGACGCAACTATCCCCGCTGGATTTTTACCAAAAATCAACACAGATATAAGAGATGTTTCTTATAACTTTGGTTACCAAACAGAGTTTTCTGACGGTTCATCGTTAGATTTTTCATATACCTATGGTCAAAACAATATTGATTATGTCACCAGTGACACCATTAACTCTTCTTTTGCTAACTCATTACGCTACGGCTCAGCATTAAGCGCTGATGAAATTAGAGCATCAATTCCGCGCCAAGCGTCAGCTTACGGATTAGAGTTATCGCTGCAAACGTTAAACCTTGATTATACCCAAGACTATGAATACTTTTCATTAGCCATGGGCGCAGAAATTAGAACCGATGAGTTCAAAGTGACAGCAGGAGATGAATACTCCTACCGAGACTATGATACTGATGAATTTGGTAATAGCTTGTACCCTGATGACCGTTCTGCTGGTACTCAAGGATTTGGCGGTACAGCACCAATGCAAGCGGTAGATGAGACTCGAGATGTTATCTCCTTTTATATTGATGCTGAAACTGAAATTACTGACGATTTAATCGTCAGCGGAGCTGTACGTTATGATGACTATGAAGGTTTTGGTGACAGTACCAATTTCAAACTAGCGGCTAATTGGTCAATAACTGAAACTATTGCTATTCGTGGTGCTATGAGTACTGGCTTTAGAGCGCCGTCGATGCAACAACTCTACACTGACAATATCAGTACTCAGTTTCAGACTGATCCTGCGAATCCTGGCGGCGATCAAATTGCTGTACAAGTAGGTACTTTTCGTAATGACTCAAACTTAGCCAAAGCCATTGGTATTCCTGAGTTAAAAGAAGAGGAAGCGACTAACTTCAGCTTAGGCACCGTTATTAACATTACTGATAACATCAACTTAACCGTTGATTGGTATTCTATCGATATTGATGATCGCATCGTTCTAAGTAACTCTTTAGGCCAAGGATTGTCACCTGCTTTAGATGCAGCACTTATTGCCTCTGGTGCCGGTGCTGGCCAGTTCTTTCTAAATGGTGCCGATACTGAAACAAGGGGTGTTGATATCATTGCTACATGGGATACTGAGCTTCTTGGTGGTGATTTTAATTTAACAGCAGCGGCAAACTTTACAGAAACTGATGTCGTTAACATCTATACACCGCCGGATAGTGCACTAGGTAGTATTGATCCAAGTGATGTGTTTTCAGAGCAAGCTATTTCTATTATTGAAGAATGGCAACCTCAAGATCGTGTCAGTTTAAGTGGTTTATATACCATAGGTGATGTCAGTATTAATTTAGCCTTCAACCGTTATGGTGAATATACGGTTACCGATGGTGGCACCCAAACCTATGGAGCGGAAGTATTAACTGACTTGCGTGTAAACTATCAAGTGACCGAGAGTTTGTCTCTTAACATTGGCGGTAATAACTTGTTTGATGTGTACCCTGATAAAAATACTATAGGTAACTCACGCTCAGGTACTATTGTCGATGCTAGTGGCAATGTGGTTGTATCAAGCCCTGGTGTATTTACCTACTCACGCCGTTCAGCACCTTTTGGCTTTAATGGTGCATTTTACTACGCAGGCGCTGAATTTAAGTTCTAAATTTAATTTTAACAGCGAGTAAATATAAAAGCGCAGAGTAATCTGCGCTTTTTCATTTTAAGGCGAGTTGCCGATGTACAATCGTGTTTTCTATTAAAACAACGGAGGCACCCTTACCCAACCTTCCATTAATACTCGAGCACTACGGCTCATACTTACTTTTTTCACTGTCCAGTTACCGTCAACACACTCAGCTTGTGCACCAACTTTTAATGTGCCCGAAGGATGTCCAAAAGTGACTTCATTTCTTTCTCCTCCACCGGCCGCTAAATTTACTAGTGTGCCGGGAATTGCCGCAGCGGTACCAATGGCAACAGCAGCAGTGCCCATCATAGCATGATGTAACTTGCCCATAGAAAGTGCACGTACGTGCAAGTCAATATCACTCGCAGCAATATCTTTACCACTTGAAGAGGTATACGCCTGTGACGGTGAAACAAACGCGACTTTAGGGGTATGTTGACGAGAGGCAGCTTCAGAAACATCACTAATTAAGCCCATTTTTACTGCGCCATAAGCACGAATGGTTTCAAAACGCGCTAACGCTTTTTCATCGCCATTAATAGCTTCTTGAAGCTCAGTTCCTGTATAGCCTATTTCATCGGCATTTAAGAAAATTGTCGGAATACCCGCTGTGATCATGCTCACCTTAAACGTGCCAATATCAGGTACAACAAGATCATCAACTAAATTACCTGTCGGGAACATCGCTTCACTTGGATCGACTGGTGCGACAAAGTCTACTTTCACTTCAGCTGCAGGGAAAGTTACCCCGTCAAGTTCAAAGTCACCGGTTTCTTGTACTTCACCATTGGTGATTGGTACATGGGCAATAATTGTTTTGCTGATATTTTTTTGCCAAATTCTTACTTCGCAAATGCCATTATTTGGAACTCTATCAGCATTTACTAAGCCTGAACTAATAGCAAAGGAGCCTACCGCCGCAGTAAGGTTACCGCAATTTCCGCTCCAATCAACAAATGCTTTATCAATAGCTACTTGTCCAAAGAGATAATCAACATCGTGATCTGCTTGTTCTGATTTTGCCAATATTACGGTTTTACTGGTACTAGAGGTTGCCCCACCCATACCATCAGTTTGTTTGCCGTATGGATCTGGGCTTCCAATGACGCGTAATAACATATTATCGCGCGGCTCACCTGGAACCTGACAACTTTCGGGTAAATCGGTTAAATTAAAAAATACACCTTTAGAGGTCCCACCACGAATGTACGTTGCAGGGATTTTAACTTGAGGTTCGAAAGCCATTTGCTCTCTCCTTTTGTTTTTTAAAAAAATGGCGCATTATCTTTCATAAGAAAATGCGCCACTTTTAAATTAAATCAATAAAGTTTGATGTCTAGACGAATTATTTATATTAATAGCAAGATGACTGCACGGAGCTTGGTTTACCAAGTGAGTACAGCCAACGCAGCTATCATTAGAAATAAACGTTTAGGCATTAGACTTTAAGAAATCAGTTGCGAATTTTTGAAGTACACCACCACCGTTGTACACGGTAACTTCTTCAGCTGTATCTAAACGACACTTCACAGGAATTTCAACCACTTCGCCATTCTTACGTGTCAATACAACAGTCATCGCACCACCTGGTGCTGTAGTACCGATTACATCATAAGTTTCAGTCCCGTCGATACCGTAAGTATTACGTGTGTCACCCTTGGTAAATTCAAGCGGTAATACACCCATACCAATTAGGTTAGTACGGTGAATCCGCTCAAAACCCTCTGAAACGATAACTTCAACACCCGCTAAACGAACACCTTTTGCTGCCCAGTCACGTGATGAACCTTGACCGTAATCAGCACCCGCGATGATGATTAATGGCTGTTTGCGATCCATGTATGTTTCAATAGCTTCCCACATACGAGACTCAGTGCCTTCAGGTTCGATACGTGCAAGTGAGCCTTGCTTAACTTCACCATTGTCGTCACGACACATTTCGTTGAACAATTTCGGGTTAGCGAATGTTGCACGTTGCGTAGTTTCATGATCGCCACGGTGAGTTGCGTATGAATTGAAGTCTTCGTGTGGAACACCCATTTTATCAAGGTAAGCACCTGAAGCACTGTTTAACTGAATAGCGTTAGATGGCGATAAATGATCGGTTGTGATGTTGTCACCAAGTACCGCTAACGGACGCATACCTTTCATGGTACGCTCACCCGCAAGCGCTCCTTCCCAATATGGAGGACGACGGATATAGGTACTCTTAAGATCCCAGTCGTATAATGGGCTTTCAGCAGGCTCAAACGCACCTAAATCAAACATTGGCGTGTAGATTTTTTTGAATTGCTCAGGCTTAACAGCAGAAGCAACAATTGCATCTATTTCTTCATCTGATGGCCAAATATCTTTCAAGGTAATGTCGTTACCGTTTTGGTCTTGACCAAGCACGTCTTTTTCGATATCAAAACGCATAGTACCGGCAAGTGCATAAGCAACTACTAATGGTGGCGACGCTAAGAAAGCTTGTTTAGCATGTGGATGGATACGACCATCAAAGTTACGGTTACCTGATAATACGGCTGTTGAGTATAAATCGCGGTCAATAATTTCTTGTTGGATTTTCGGATCTAATGCACCCGACATACCGTTACACGTAGTACATGCGTAACCCACAATACCAAAACCTAGTTTTTCCATTTCAGGTAGTAAACCTGCTTCTTCTAAGTAAAGTTTTGCAACTTTTGAACCCGGAGCAAATGACGACTTAACCCAAGGTTTACGTACAAGGCCTAATTCGTTTGCACGCTTAGCCACCAATCCAGCTGCAACTACGTTGCGTGGATTAGAGGTGTTAGTACAAGACGTGATTGCAGCAATAATTACTGCGCCGTCTGGCATTTCGCCATTAGCTTCTTGTGCTTTACATGCGTCTAGGTTTTTAGCAATATCTTTTGATACTAAATCAGCAGTCGCTAAACGACGATGTGGGTTTGATGGACCCGCTAAGTTACGACATACCGTTGATAAATCAAATTCAATAACACGTGGGTATTGTGCTTCAACTAAATCACTCGCCCACAAACCTGTGTGTTTAGCATATGTTTCAACTAATTTAACTTGCTCTGGTTCACGACCGGTAAGTTTTAAGTAATCAATTGTCTGTTCATCGATGTAGAACATACCTGCTGATGCACCGTACTCTGGTGTCATATTTGAGATAGTAGCACGGTCACCAATGGTTAAATCTTTAGTACCTTCGCCGAAGAATTCTAAGTATGAAGACACTACTTTTTCGTTACGTAAGAACTCAGTGATCGCAAGTACCATATCGGTCGCTGTGATACCTGGTGCACGTTTACCTGTTAACTTAACACCAATAATATCCGGTAAGCGCATCATAGATGGGCGACCCAGCATTACGGTTTCAGCTTCTAAACCACCAACACCAATCGCGATAACACCTAAGGCGTCAACGTGTGGTGTATGAGAGTCAGTACCAACACAAGTATCAGGGTAAGCGACACCGTCACGCGCTTGAATAACCGGAGACATTTTCTCTAAGTTAATTTGATGCATAATGCCGTTACCAGCTGGAATGACATCAACATTTTTAAAGGCGGTCTTACTCCACTCAATAAATTTAAAACGGTCTTCATTACGACGATCTTCAATATCACGGTTTTTCTGGAATGCATCAGCGTCAAAACCCGGTGCTTCCACTGCAAGAGAGTGATCTACAATTAACTGAGTTGGCACAACAGGGTTAACTTTAGAAGGATCACCGCCTTGGTCGGCGATAGCATCGCGAAGACCGGCTAGATCAACTAATGCTGTTTGACCTAAGATATCGTGACAAACAACACGAGCCGGATACCATGGAAAATCAAGCTCTTGCTTAACATCAATAAGTTGTTTTAAAGAATCGGTAAGTGCAGCTGGATCACATTTACGGACTAATTGCTCAGCTAAAACACGTGAGGTATAAGGTAGTTTTGCGTAGCTACCAGGAGTAATGGCTTCAACCGCTTCACGCGTATCAAAAAAATCTATATTCGCGCCAGGAAGAGGTTTGCGATAATCATAATTCATAAGTTAGTCCAGGAAATATCAAATAAAAGAATTGTCAAATAACATATACCCGTTACCAATCAAGGTGTTCAACAATAAGGGCTTTTAACTGCCCTTTGAATGGTAACGGGTATACATTGCTTAAATCTATAAAGAGCTATTAGGTAATGGTATTTGCCACTCATTCAATAACGATGAAGTTGTGGCAAATAACAAGTCGCTACTATCTCTCAGAGATAGGCTGAACTTTACGTGGCTCTGCACCAGTATAATCAGCACTTGGGCGAATAATACGGTTATTAGAGCGTTGCTCCATTACATGTGCAGCCCAACCCGTTAAACGTGAACAAACGAAGATTGGCGTAAACAACTTAGTTGGAATACCCATATAGTTATAAGTAGATGCATGGAAAAAATCAGCATTACAGAATAATTTTTTGGTATCCCACATAAACTCTTCACAAGCAACTGAGATATCGTAAAGTGAAGTATCACCATTTTCTGCTGCTAATTTTTCAGACCAAGCTTTGATAATGACATTACGAGGATCTGACGTGCGGTAAATGGCATGGCCAAAACCCATAATCTTTTCTTTACGCTCAAGCATTCCTGCCATTTGTACTTTAGCATCTGCAGGAGAAGTGAATTTTTCGATCATATCCATAGCAGCTTCATTAGCGCCACCATGAAGTGGTCCACGTAACGTACCGATTGCACCGGTAATACAAGAGAACATATCTGATAGGGTTGAAGCACATACACGCGCAGTAAAAGTAGACGCGTTAAATTCATGCTCTGCATATAAAATTAACGACACATCCATTACACGTCTATGTTGTGCAGATGGGCTTTCACCATTTAGTAGACGTAAGAAGTGACCACCAAGTGACTCTTCATCCGTTGTACAATCAATTTCAACACCGTCATGTGAATATTTATACCAGAAACACATGATTGCTGGGAACGCAGCCAATAAACGATTTGCGGCTTTATTTTGCTCAGAAAAATCAACTTCTGGTTCTACATTACCTAAGAAAGAACAACCTGTACGCATTACATCCATCGGATGTGCTTCTTTAGGAATAAGTTTTAATACTTCTTTTAATGCTTGTGGAATATCACGCATCGCAAGTAATTCAGCTTTGTACTCAGCTAATTCACCACTTTTAGGTAATTCACCGTTGAATAATAAAAAAGCCACTTCTTCAAAGGTTGCATTATCAGCTAAATCAGAAACGTCATAACCACAATAAGTTAAACCACTGCCTGATTGACCAACAGTACAAAGAGCCGTTTCACCTGCGCTTTGACCACGTAAACCTGCACCACCAATTTTTTTCTCTGACATAATTCTTTCCTCATTCTTTAATATTTTTATAGGTAAATTACTTATTTTTTCCATCAGCAAATAACGAATCTAGTTTTTGCTCATAATCGTGGTAACCAAGATAGTCATACAAATCCATACGTGTTTGCATGTTGTCAATTTCAGCTTTTTGATCACCATCATTCAATAGTGTTCTGTAAACAGATTCAGCCGCTTTGTTCATGGCACGAAATGCTGATAATGGATAAAGCACCATTGCACAACCCCATTCACCTAATTGTTCTTTATTCCAAAGTTCTGTTTGACCAAATTCAGTGATATTTGCAAGCACAGGAACATCTAAAGCTTCAGTAAAAGCACGGTAATGTTCTTCTGTTTGAATTGCTTCAGCAAAAATACCATCAGCACCTGCTGCAACGTATGCTTTAGCACGCTCAATAGCTGCTTCTAGACCTTCTTGAGCAAAAGCATCTGTACGAGCCATGATGAAAAAATCAGGGTCAATACGTGCATCAACAGCGGCGCGAATACGGTCAGCCATTTCTTCTGTTGAAACAATTTCTTTATTTGGACGATGGCCACAACGCTTTTGCGCTACTTGGTCTTCAATATGAAC
>ERZ1027231.41-NODE-41-length-91058-cov-57.157423_pt1 | contig 91058 bp, 75 predicted proteins | sample MGYA00520866_ERZ1027231 | MGnify/ENA primary metagenome ERZ1027231 (study PRJEB33311, sample SAMEA4378411) | marine metagenome | biome: Marine biome; feature: Fjord; material: Water | collected 2014-07-20T08:00:00Z/2014-07-... | depth 75 m ...
CTGCTTAATGGACAATCAAGTTTATCTATATTCCCGACAGGCTCAGGCAAGTCGCTGTGTTATCAGTTAACTGCATTGCATTTACCGCACTTAACTTTAGTGGTATCGCCTTTATTAGCGTTAATGAAAGATCAACTGGAATTTCTTGCTAGCAAAGGCATTAGGGCGGCAAGTATTGATTCAACTTTAAAAGGAAACGAAGCACAAACCGTTATGGCAGGTGTACGCGATGGCGATATTAAAGTATTGATGGTGTCAGTCGAGCGCTTTAAAAATGAACGCTTTAGGCAATTTATTGAATCTGTACCTGTCTCTATGCTGGTGGTTGATGAAGCGCATTGTATTTCTGAGTGGGGTCATAACTTTAGACCAGATTATTTAAAGCTACCCAGCTATTGTAAAGCGTTGAATATTTCATTGGTGTTGTTACTTACTGCGACGGCAACACGCAAAGTAAAACAAGATATGGCGGCTAAGTTTGCTATTCGAGATGAACATATTGTGCAAACAGGGTTTTACCGATCTAACCTTGATTTAAGCGTGCTACCTGTTACTCAAGCGCATAAAAACAAGCAACTTGAGCAAATAATTTCTGCACAACAAGGAGCTGGTATTGTTTATGTTACTTTGCAACATTCAGCTGAAACAGTGGCGCAATATTTACAGCAACAGGGCATTAATGCTTGTGCATATCATGCTGGTTTTGACAGCGAAACTCGCAGTCAAATTCAGCAAGACTTTATGGTAGGTAAAATACAGGTGATTGTCGCGACAATTGCCTTTGGCATGGGGATTGATAAAAGTGATATCCGCTTTGTCATTCATTATGACTTACCAAAATCAATAGAAAATTATAGTCAAGAAATTGGGCGGGCAGGGCGAGATGGCATGCCCTCGCAATGTTTTACCTTAGCAAACCTTGACGGATTAAATACGGTTGAAAATTTTGTCTATGGCGATACGCCAGAGTTTACCGGTATTGAAATGTTGTTAGATGCGATAAAGTCAGAGGTAATCACAAGCGCTCACGTAGGCATAAGTGACAGCCGATCTGAAGGAAAATGGGAGTTACAAATATTACAGTTATCGAATGCCGTTAATATTAAGCAATTACCACTAAAAACTCTCCTAGTACAATTGGAATTAGCTGGTGTGATTGAGCCACTATATGCTTACTTTGCGGATTTTAAAATTAAACTGTTAAAGCCCAAGGCTGACATTATTAATAGTTTTAATGAGCAACGTAAAGACTTCTTACAGCGGATCTTTAACGCAACTGACTTTAAAAAAGTCTGGGGCAGCTTGAATTTTGATACCTTGTTGCAAGATAAGAGTATCGAACGAAATCGCGTTATTGCTGCCCTTGAATATCTGCAAGAACAACAATTGATTGTACTTGAAACTAAAGGCATGACAGAGGTCTTTAAAATAAATTTGGATGAATTATCAGAGCCTAGTTTGTGCCAAACACTCAGTAATTATTTTAAAGAGAATGAAGAAAAAGAAATTAAGCGCATCGCCACCTTAGTACGTTTTTTTCAGCTCGACTCGTGTTTGACGGTAAACTTAGCGCGTTATTTTGATGATAATAGTTTTGATGACAAAAGGCTTGATTCTGATGATAAGTTAAGCACTACTGCACAATGTGGTCATTGTAGTGTTTGTCGTGGCCAAGTGGCAGTACTAGAGCACTCTCAAGCACAAATACCCTGGCCGAGTGATGAGACTTTAAAACAAGGTATGGCGGAACTAGCCGAGCGACTTAGTGGCAAAATAAATCAGCCATTGTCTATTGAAAGTTATTGCCGCTTTTTTGCTGGCATGTCAGTGCCATTGTTTGGCCGTAATAAAGTGAGACAACTCTCTGGATTTGCTTTATGTGAGCAGCAACGCTATCAAGCTATCCGTGAAAAACTAGCCAGTTTAAAGTAATACCCTATGCAGAGAGAGAAATAAGCAACACCTAAATCACTAAATATTTAGGTATTGCATATTAATATTTATGGTCAAAACTAGTAGGGATATTAATCAGGAAAGAACTAAACATCAAACTCGTCAGCACCAAGCTCAACCAGATAATCTCGGTATTTTGTATCAGATTCTTGAATATGATTAATTAACCAGTAGGTAAGTAAGTTAGTGACTTGTTTAAGTGAGTTATGCCCCTCTATATTATAGATATCAACATATTCTTCGACCTTATCAATCATCGCTTGATGTTCTTCTTGATGTTCAGGTAACTCAGGATAGCCATAATCTTCCATCAATTTTTCTTCGCGCTTAAAGTGATATTTGGTATAACTTACTAACTCTTCCAAAGCTTCGCGTTCAAATTCTTCGCACTGGGCGTAATCGTATGCGATGCTGAATTGGTTTAATAAGTGCAGCAGTTTTTTATGATCCTGATCTATATACTCAATACCTATACTGTATTCTTTGCTCCATTTTATTTGTTTAATGTGTCTCTGTTTTATTAGTGGCATCATGCACAATGCTGTGATTAGGACCCAAGGTGTCGGGCTTACAGGATTAGTTAAAAAGCTAAGAATAACCGCCAGTAATATGAGAGTGGATATAATGATAAAGCTAACAGATTTAGCACGATTATTAATAATCACTAGGGTAACCTTAAAGTTTGTGTGGAATTGAATAGAGTACCTACTCTACTCTTTAATCGTGATATTTTGCAGTTAACTGATACTTTTTTTGATGTTAGTCAAATTTACTATTTATTAATTTGATTTCGATTTGTTTGTTGATCTATCTCATTGTTTTATAATTGCTTTAAAGTTAGTGGCAGAGCCCATTCAGTGAGTACCTTTTCAACCTGCATTATCGTGAATTTATGACAAGCTACTCTGATATAAATGACTAATCATAAAGATGTGAGTAATAATCTGGTCAAGCTAGTTCACCCCAACATTAAATAAGATAGAATAGCGCCTGTTCATCAAACTAATCGGTTTGCTATAACTTTCCTTCTTCTTTATTCGAGTAAAACAGTAAATGTTCACGACTATAAAAAATTCAATGCCAATGAGTGTTTGGTATATGTTGATCTCGGCGTTGGGTTTTGCCTTAATGGCTGCTTGTGTAAAAGAAGTCAGCGGCTTAGGTATTCCAGTATTGGAAATTGTTGCAGCAAGGGCTATTGTGTCAGGGATTATTAGTTATGCTGATATTAAACGTAAAAAAATCTCGTTATGGGGGCATAATAAAGCGCTGCTAATTGCACGTGGCACGGTTGGAACGTTTGCCCTGATGTTTGTCTATTATGCCGTAACAACGTTACCTCTAGCAGAAGCGACTGTATTACAATATTTGCACCCAGTGTTTACTGCGGTGCTGGCGTTGTTTTTTCTAAAAGAAACCATACAGCGGTCTACGATCACTTGCATTATTGTTAGCTTACTTGGTTTATTTGTTATTATTCAGCCTAATTTACAGCTCGATACTGTTGTGCATTACCCATGGATTAGTATTGTCTCTGGCGTCATGGGGGCACTAGGTAGTGCCGTTGCTTATGTTATTATCAAGAAACTGACAAAAACAGATGACAGCTCGGTCATTATTTTTTACTTCCCTTTAGTCGCCTTTCCTATTTCAATGCTCATGTTAGGTAGTGACTTTGTTGTGCCTAGTTTAGCAGCGACAGGTTTATTGATTTTAGTCGGTATATTCACCCAAGTAGGTCAGGTAGGATTAACCAAGGCACTCAATAGTGCAGACGCCAACAAAGCAACGGCGTATGCTTATGTGCAAGTTCTGTTTTCTGTCTTTATTGGTTGGGCGTACTTTAGCGAAGTACCTATGACCACCACTATTATAGGTGGTGGTTTGATCATGCTCGGTGCGCTAATAAATGTAATGTGGAAGCGATAGTAATTTTTCTATTTTTCTCTGTATCAGCCTATCAGTATTGCTAGCCCTAATAAAAATGGCGTGACTATGGTTGCTGCTACATTTGCGCCTAAATGTGGGGGATATTTCCCGATATTCTCTTTATGTTTAATCGCGCCACTCCATGCATACACGGAAAGTGGCATGGGAATAAGTGCTATATAGGCTATCGTTGGTAGGATACCTGTCAAAACATACAACAAAATCAACGAATAAGTTAGTAACATAAATATCCCATACACTTGATTACTACGTTTAATACCAAAAGCTAAAGGGAAGGTTTTACGCCCAACACTCGCATCGGCTTGCATGTCAGGATATTGATTTAACAAAAGTAAGTTATTGATCAGAAAAAATGGTATCAACGATACTAACCAAACCAGTATTGAATAATCTAAGGTCAAAACAACATGCGTACCAACCACCATTAATAGCCCAAATCCCATGCCAGGAGCAATTAAACATAATCGCGGCATTCGATTTAACCAGTGGGTATAGGTGACAATAATCACTAAACCTACTATACCAATCGGCAGAATTGTCGTGCCAATAGTGTTAATAAAGTGAATGCCAATTGTGATGGTGATAAACAATGTTAATAGCCCTAGCAGCAAAACTAAATTCGCAACTTTTGGGTTATTAGGTAACGCACCGCTGCCGCCACTAAAAGGGGTTTTTATTGTTTTGAAGTCTAAACCGCTTTTGAAATCATAATATTCATTCAGCATGTTTACACTGATATGAGCAGACATAGCACCAATGAAAATAAGAACAAAGGCTACTTTATCTATTGATGCTCCCGTAGTCAATGATGTGCAAAGCCCTAAAAAAACACAGGCGAGTGTTAACACTAGAAAGGAAGGACGCATTGTTTGTAAGATAGTATTTATCATGATCTTCTACTTTATCAATCTGAGGTTGGTTGAGCGGAGCATATACGATAACCGACTAAATACAGCAAGCCAGTTACTAGCCAAACAATACCAACATATAAAACGGTATCGCTTACTTTTTCTGGATGGCGAAGCCAGAGTTGCAATGGCAATAGGCCACGAATAATACACAGTGTTGCTATGGTATATATTGCATAGTTTACCAAGGGCAGCTTTTCTATCAACATGCCAGTAAAACCAGCACCAGATAAGGCATAAAGTCCTAAAACAACAAAAATACCTGAGGCAAAGATAGTTCCTATAGGGGCTAAATAGGTACCATTAATGGCTGACTCGACAATTTCTTTGGGAGCCATTTGAGCGGCATAACACTCTGGGCCTAAATAGATACAAGATAAATGTGCCGCTGCTGTTCCCATGGCAACTAGGGCTGCTAGCACTAAAAATACAACGCCAACTTGTCGTTTCACATTAACTCCATTTAAGTGAATATCCTATTTTGTGTCTTCATCTTAGTTATGACAGCGACTATTTTAATGGTTAATTTACCTCAAACACCACTGAATTCACACTGTTAAGTTTGTTACAAAATTGATATCGAATTAACAATATAAGTCGTCATTAATTAAGTGTATTAATGGTCTTTTATTAACTGCTCTAATGGTATCACTTTGTCTTGGACGTCATCGTTTATTTTGGGTACGGAGATTATTGGGAATGAATTTAATTGATTTTCTAGATAAAGAAATAACAGCTGCTATAATTTTTATTGTATTTTAGGCATTTGAGGATTTTATAAAAACTTCTCAGCGGTTTACTTAGACTACAAGCCAATTTCTATCATTGAAGATACTCAATCAATATTGGATGTTATGCTTAGATTACTGATTTTTATAATGATTGTTTTCAAGGTTCACTCTGTAAGTGCAGAGTCTGCATCAGAAAGTTTATTGAGTAAGTTATCTGAAGCAAAAGACTATCTACGAATACAGCCCTCAGTTTCATCAAGAATACTTAAAAAACACCTTCCCAATATTGGTCAGCTGACTATAAATGAGCAATTAAGCTGGCATCAAAACTTATTAAGAGCTTCTATTGCGCTAAATGATTTAAATCAGGTTGAACAAACGGTAAAAGTCATGCTCTCCTACCCAGAGCTAGAGAAAGAAACAGATAAATTTGTCTCTTTGTTGAGTAGCTTAGGCATCTTTTTACGCCGAAAGGGTCATCCTCATGAATCTATTTTGCTGTTTAATTGCGGACTTGAACAACCGATTAAAAACGAAAAACAACGAATAAGCTTACTGATTAGTAAGGGGAGTAGTTTAAGTTCTCTTAATCAATATAGTCAGGCAAAAGCAACGTATGCTCAAGCGTTGCAATTAGCTAAACAGCAAAACGCTGAAGTATTAATCAGCGCTACTTATAACACCTTAGGAATAATGTCTCTAAAAGAAGGCGATTATAGACTGGCCAAAGAATACTTGATAAATGCTTTACAACTATCACAAAACATTTCGAGGCGTTCGGGGCAAATTGTTGCAGGACTGCAGTTACTTAGGTTATCGATATTAAACAATGAACCTATGTTATACGATAGACTCCATTACCGTATCAGTAGACTCACTTTAGTGAGTGAAAGTGAAGTTAGACATGCTTATCTTTTTTGGATAGAGAAAGCGCATAAGGTCTCTAAGGGAAATAAATTGTCTGCACAAGAGCAAGATGAGTTACTAAATAAAATCAATCAGATTAAACCCATCAGTGTTAGCTTATATAACCAGTTGGTTGAAACACTTGCAGAGCCAATGGGTATTAGCACTTTAGCTGTTATAGCAGAATCCAATGTTTACCATGGCGACTTATTAAAAGGCATACATCATTGTAAAAATATCGAGTAAGAAAGCGTAGATTAATAAAATATGCTTACTAACACTAAACTTAACCGTTATCTGTGATTAGTCGATTATGGCTTGGGTTAGTGGTCTGTTGTAAATACAATGAAATTTCTTTATAGGCTTGGCGAAATGGCTTATTTAAGTGAGACTTTAGCGCTTTTTTTATCGGTTTAATGTCAACCGCTTTTATTACGCAAAATAACGCCAAAGCATAAACTGTTTCTAACTCAGGTAACGCCGCTTGTCGGTTCAGATTTTGGTTGTTGCACGAGCCACAACCGCCTTTAAATTGATAAGCAGTATTTGCAAAAATAACACCAAAGCCCATAAAACACGCGACTAAATCTATTGTTTGAGGTAATAGCTCTTTGCCGCCAGGGGGAAGTATGCCGTGTTGGTTAACTAGAATACCTGCTTGTACTTGTACTAAATAGGCAATTAAATCTTGTGGCTGATTAAGCTGACTTGAGTGAAAAGCAATGTCTATCGTAGGTGCTGCAGGTACTGACGAAAATTCTGAAGATACTAGAGCTTCACCCTCTACTTTATAACTGATGTTAGAACTCACCTCAGAATTTATATTAGCAGCGGCTTTAGTACCAACCTTTGCGCTCTCACCACGAAGCCTTGATTCAAAAGATAACTGAGGCATTGGCTTTTGGTTGAAATTCTCACTCGACACAAGTTTTAATGGCCATGAGGTCATACCCGTGTAATTAAGGGTATTTGAGAAAATCTTATCCGCCATAGCTGCTACGCTGCTGGCACTTCCAGGGTAAAACGAATTATTGGGTAATATCAATTCACTATTTTCTTTGAAAAACTCTCCGTCAAGTTGCTCGATACACCACGCAAAGGTATCAAAAATCCACTCTTTGCTTGCTTCATCAACAACGGGTTTTGCTTTAAAAAAAGTAGATAACATGAATGGTTAGCCTTGATTTATATTTCAGTGAAGGTAGAGATTATTAAGTGATTGTTTATCGACTCATGATGACGAAGCTTTACTATTTATAAGGCTACGTTAATTAAGAACCAAGCAAGAGCAAATTAATTTCAACATAGTAACAATATCTCCATTCATATGACAAACAATAGCGCTCACTGGATTAGACATTAGAAGGTATAAAAAAGCCCGTAACATATGATGTCACGGGCTTTAAAATGAGAGTTACTTGCGGAACGAGGCAATATTAATGACTTGTGCCTCGTTCATAATTAATTTTGTTGTAAACATTGTATTTACCTGATGGTTTTTTCATTGGCATACGTTTTACTATTTCTAGGGTCTGAGCATCGTACACAATCAGTTCACCCTCCATATCCCACACGCTTAATAGTACGAACTTACCGTCTTTGGTAAACTCTACGTGGGCGGCATTTTTGCCGGGTGATGGCGATAAGGTTTTCACTATTTTCAACGTGCTCTTATCAATCACATGCACTTTGTCGTTATTCGGGCCAAAGAATACGTCAGTCCATGCATAACGTGACTTGCTGTGACTGCGCATAAAGAAACCAGGACCTTCGGTTTTAATCTCTTTAATGATGTTCCAGTTTTCCATATCAATAACGGTAATTTTACCTTCTTTGATATTGGGTGAGGCAAACACTTCTTTTCCTTGATAATTCCAAGTAATTCCGGATCCTAAATGTGGCATGCCAGTCAAGCCGATAGAGGCTATTTTCTTTTTAGTGTCTAAGTTGATCACTTGACCATTGTGGCTGTTACGCGCGGTACCAATTAAGTTGATATAATCAGGGTCGAAGAAAAAGTCATTCAAGTAGTCATCGGTTTTTATGCGGCGAACAGGGAATTGCTCACTTTCTTTAGATAAGTCTGCCTTCCAACCTTCAGCTTTCGCTTCTACTCTATAGTCATGCGCCCAACCTTTATAAACTTCAACGCCGCCTTCATCACTGTAAGGTATTTCCCATACTTCTTTCACGTCTTTTAAGGCGACAATAAAGCTGTGGCGAGGTGGCGCATTATAAACGGCGCTGACACGCGAGCTATTACCATCACTGTCTATAGCATCAATCACTTTAATCGGCGATAAGTCAGAAGTGTTGAGTATCACAACATTGTTGGGTAAGTAGTTGCCAACAATTAAATATTTACCATCATTTGAGATTGCAATATTTCGGGTATTAATCGCTGCGCGTACTTCATTAACGGTTTTGCGATTGTAAATATCGTATTTACTGATCCAGCCATCACGTGAGGCAAAAAAGACAAAACGGCCGTCAGGAGAGTATTTGGGACCACCGTGTAAAGCGAAGCGAGTTTTAAAGCGATCTAATCGCTCGAAAGTATCGCCGTTTAATAAGGTCGCGCTGTGATCGCCTAACTCAACCACGATAAATAAGTTCATTAAGTCAGCGTCAAACTGAGCTTCATTAGGCAATTTACTTTGAGCAAAATGTTGTACTTTTGACGCACTAATATCGGCAGCAGTCCATTTTAATGAGGCCTTTGATGGCGTATAAATGTAGTTTGCTAAGCTGGCAATCTCAGACTCAGTTAACGTTTTATTGAAAGCGGGCATTTGTGTTGCCGCACGACCGGTATTTATAACCTTAACCGCTTTGTTTTTACGAAAGCGAGCAAGGTTTTCTGGTAATAATGCTGGCCCCATAGCGCCTAATCTATCAACGCCATGACAACTTTGACAATTGTCTTGATAAAGCTTTTTTGCAGCAACTTTTTCAGATGCTGACATAGTAGTTTTTTTGGCTGGTGCTGCATTGCCGGCAAAAGAACCACATAGAAGAGCGACAGAAATAGACAGTAAAAAAGGGAATTTAGTCATGGGGTAACCTTTTGAATTCGTGATATTCAGTCGTCACCCTCGCGGTGTTTTAAGCGAGGGTGCAGTTTACAGCTATAGATTTAGGACAATATGCATCGTACATAGTCTAATAAGTAGCATTTATGCCACATCCGAGCGGTAAGCTCTTCAATGACGACTGTTAGCTGGCAGTATCGTTAATTGTGCTTAAGCTATTTTTACAGATACGGGTTGAACATAATCATTCGCATCTAAAAAACCTGGCGTTTTCAATTGTTGTTCAGTGAGTTGATTAACTACATCCCCAATAACGATAAGTGTTGGCGGGGTAATATTGTGTTTTGCAACAAGCTCAGCCAAGTTACCGATAGTGCCACGATAGGTTTTTTGTTCAGGTTGTGTTCCTTTGCGAATTAATGCTGCAGGCGTATTGATATCTCGACCATGCTCTACTAATTTTTCTGCAATTTTAGGTAGGGTGTTGATACCCATGTAAAAAACAACGGTTTGAGTCGGGCAGCTTAGACTCTGCCATGGCAAATTAAGTTGACCATTATTTTGAATATGTCCAGTTATGAATGTACAACCTTGCGCAACACCACGATGTGTTAATGGAATACCTGCATAGGTTGTGCAACCAGAAGCAGCCGTTATGCCAGGACAGATGTGACAGCTAACACCGTGCTGCAACATGTATTCTGCTTCTTCACCACCGCGACCAAAAATGAATGGGTCACCGCCTTTTAAGCGTAATACTTTTTTACCTAAACGAGCTTCGTGTACTAATATTTCATTAATTTTGTCTTGTGGTACGCAATGCTTAGCTTGCTCTTTACCGACATAAAATCGTTCACAATTATCAGGTAGTAACGCTAAGATTTCATCACTGACTAAACGGTCATAAATTGCAATTTCGGCTTGCTCAATAAAGCGCATAGCACGAATTGTTAATAATTCAGCATCACCTGGACCAGAGCCCACTAAGGCAACTTCTCCTTGGTTTAATACTGATTTCCCTCTCGCTGATATTTTACCATTATCTGCTGAGCTTAGGCTGTTTGACTGGTCTGTTGATGGTGTGTTCATGCTCTCGCCTTATTGCTAATGAGCCCTTTTCAGGAAGGACTCCGTTGCTTAATTAGTTACGTGTCAATGTGTGCTTTACAAAGAATTTTTTATTACTTTTATACTTCTACAAATTGAATCGGGTTTTCTTTATTGGTTAACTCGTCGGCAAATTTTGATGGTGATGGAACAAAGCCAATTTCATCATCATTTAAATAACAGCCAGGATCTTCAGCCCATGCATCTCCCGATTGAGCAAAAGCACGGGTTCGGGTGTTGCCACCACAAATGTTTAAATATCTACATTCACCACAGCGACCTTTTACAGGACGAGGGCTTTCTCTAAAACCAAGCATTAATGGGTCTTGGGTGTTTTTCCACACGTCAGAGAATTTTTCAGTTTTTACATTACCAATGGGGTGATTCCACCAGTAGGTGTCAGGATGAATGGTGCCTGTATTATCTATATTTGCGACATTAACGCCACTGGCATTGCCGCCCCAATTGATTAAGCGTTGTTTTAAATTCGCAATACACTCAGGGTGACTCTCACCAAAGTTTTTGCTAGCCCATTTTAATAAGAAGGGGCCATCAGCATCGTTATTACCAGTAACAAAGTCGGTGTCTATGCCTTGATTGATATGTGACCACGCACGTTCAAATAATAATTCCATGGCATCTTTGGTCATTTTAAACATGGCGTCATTTTCAGCGTTACGTTTTCCGCGACCCGAATAATTTAAGTGAGATAAATAGAATTTATCGACATTATTCTCTTCCATTAAATCGAGCATTGCGGGTAAGTCTTTGTTGTTGTCTTTAGTTAAACAAAGACGCATACCAATTTTTATTCCCGCTTCTTTACACAACTTGATGGCGTGCATAGAGGTTTTAAAGCTACCTTTTTGACGGCGAAATTCATCATGGAACTCTTCTAGGCCATCAATACTTATGCCAACATATTGATAGTCAGATGCTTTTATTTGGGCGATATTTGACTCGTCAATTAAGGTGCCATTCGTTGACAGAGCCACGTAAAAGCCTTTTTCTTTAGCGTAAGCGGTAATTTCATAGATGTCAGGACGCATTAGCGGTTCACCGCCTGAAAGAATTAGTACAGGTACGTGAGCAACTTTTAAATCATCAATGGTAGCTTTAACTTGTTCAGTTGATAGCTCGTCTTTAAAGTCGATATCTAAAGAGGTAGCATAACAATGTTTGCAGCGTAGGTTACAGCGGCGAATGAGGTTCCAGATAACCACAGGACCAGGCATCTTTCTCGCTGCTTTTACAGGCTTAAATTCAGCCATGTCATCATGAAGTGTTTTTAATAACTGTGAAATTCTAAACATAATCTTATACCAATTCTATTAAATTTATTCCCAGCTCAGAGCTACTATTAGCGAGCTTAGAACAAGTGAAATTGATTAAATATAGTTACTCTATATTTTACCAATTTTGCGAAGTAATCAGTTTGCTAATAAGCTCCCCAAGGGCGAGTTTAAAATGCTTATATGCTGCGTTTTTCATTTTGATAAGGGAAAAACCATTACCTTTAATTAAAGCCTTGCCTCTAAGCCTTTTAATTCTCGCTGTGCGGGAAATAACTTAATAGACTTGGTATTACATACCTTGCCCTAGGGCGTTGCTCTGGGTTCGATTAACTTACTTCTTTAATCGTAAACCTGTTTTTTTCAGTATTGCTGTGCTGGTTAACATATCATTACTTTTGGTAATAATGTTTTGACTTGAATCATGGTTGCGGGTAACCAAGACTTCTTTTAACAATTCTTTGATCTGACCCCGATACTTGGCGATTGACTCTTCTGTTTTTCCATGCACCATAGCGAATAAATTGTAATTCCACTCAGGTAAAAAACGCGGTCTTAAATAACAATGACTAACAAAAGGTAATCGGCCAACAGCATCACCGAACTTTTCAGCTTGCCCATCATCAATATCCCATACGGTCATGCCATTAAATTGATAGCCTAATTTATAGTGATTTGGTACTGCGGCAATACGTCTGATAATGCCACGCTCTTGCATACTTTTGGTCAGAGAAAGTACTTGCTCAACACTAATATCCATTTGCTCAGCAATGGCATGGTAAGGCTCCTGAATAATAGGTAAACCGTTTTGGGTTAATAAAATATATTGTCGCTCTTGATCGGTAAGTTTTTCTTGTTCTTGGGTAATTGTGGACATAATGTAAACTCTTTTGTATGTGGCGTTTCAATTTGATGCTTAACAAGCTGTTGGTGTCATTATTTGAAACACCTAATCTTTTCATTAAATAGCTTGGTTAAACTGGCAGATATAAGCTCACATAAAACTCTTTCAATTTTGGTACGTTCAGAACTTTTAAACCTGTCTTTATTTCAATAGCTTGTACTACTTTCTCAATTTCTTCAGTTGACTCGGTAGCGATAACAAACCACATATTAAAGTCATGATCTCGGCGGTAGTTATGGGCAATTTGCTCAAAGCTATTAACTTGCTCAGTAACAAAGTCAAAGTCTGCTTCAGGTACGGCTAATGCGGCTAAGGTAAAGGCTCCGCCCAAACTTGCTGCATCAAACATAGGACCAAAGCGAGTTAGTACTTTTTCACTGCGTAATTTGGTTAAACATGCAATTACGGCTTGCTCGGTACTTGATATTTCTTCGGCAATTTGTGCAAAAGGGCGTTCACAAACGGGTAAGCCATGTTGCAATAGGTTGATTAATTGCTTCTCTAGCGCCGAAAGTTCAACGGTTTGGCATTTTCGGCTTTTGCTCAAATTCTCTGTCTTAGATGGACTGCTGCTGTTATCCATGTGCTTGTCCTTGTTTTTTTATCTCGTAGCTATTGTCTGTCTTGCTAGCATTGATTTTGCTAATTTTTGCTTTGCTGTAACGGGCACCATGCTGTTTATAAGCTTTAAAGCTAAACAGTACGTCTTTTTCAATTGATTCTAGGCCAAGTTGTTCGGTAATTTGACTTATTTGCTGTAAAACTAAGCCTCTGTCCGTACCATGGATCATGCAAAATAAGTTGTATGGCCAATCAGGTAAGCGACGAGGTCGTTGGTAACATAGTGAAACTGGAGCACACTTAGCTAATTTAAGAGCTACACTATCCATTTCGTCATTAGGGATATTCCAAACAACCATGGCATTGGCGTCATAGCCAAGTTTTCTGTGTTTAATGACTAAACCAAAGCGGCGGATCAAACCATCTTCTTGCCAATTAGCTATTTGCATCAGTACTTGCTGCTCGGTTAGTGCAAGTTGCTTAGCAACGACTTGATAAGGAGATAAGCCAGCAGGTAGGCCTTTTTCAATGGCGCCACGTAAGGCAACTTTTTCAGAGTCGTTTAAATTGATGATGTTATTTTTGCTTTCGGTCAGTGTACTTGGCTGGGTTAGCTGTTTATTCTCTTGACTGTAAAATGGGCTCTCTACACCAGTAACATTAATGCTGAAGGCTAAATCAATGTGGTATGAAGCTTCCATTGGTAATACTAAAACAGGTAACCCTGTCAGTAATTCAATATTCACTATAGTACTTTTCAGTGCCACCATATCGCTGGCGGTGATCACAAACCAAAGGTTATAGCTATGCTCTCTGCCGTAGTTATGATTCACTTGATCAAATTGGTTCACAATACCGGCAACTTTATCTAGGTCTTTTGCTGGCACAGCTAGGGCAGCTAAAGTGCTTGCCCCTGCTTTTTTGTGATCAAATACTGGCCCAACACGGGAAAGTACTTCTTGGCTGTCAAGATCATCAATTGCATCAAATACTTCCAGCTCATTAGTGACGATATTCACTTGAGCAAGTTGTTCAGCAATTGTTTTATAAGGGTTACTGGTAAGTGGAAAACCCTTCTGGCTATTATTAATAATGTCTTGCTGTAGTTGTGAAATAATAGCGGTGTCTTTGGTCATGTTTTTAGTCATTGTTACAAGCCTATTTGGTGTGCGCGATTATTTGGAGTGATGAAGAAAATATCACTTGGGATTTTTGTTAACCTTAGTGGCTGTAAGTTAAGCAGCTGCATTTTAAAAGCTCTCATTATTACAGGCCTATTTGGTGTGCGCGATTGGTGAAGAAAATACCACTCGGGCTTGATGATTTAAGTGTTTTTTGTAACGTTTGTGTTTTGGTATCGTATATTTGAATTTCATTGTTATCGCGTACTGACATCCAAACGTGCTCGCCACGTGGCGTAAACTCCATATGTAAAACAGCCGGACCAGGTGTTAACGTTTTTACTAACTCAAACGTTTCGGTATTAAATACTTGAATTGTATTATTGTCAGGGTGAGCAAAGTTAACCCATATTTGTCGGTTATCAGGTTGCGCCATAACAAATATTGGCTGGCTATGTGCAGGGATTGCTGTTACTTGCTCCCATGTTTTGGTGTTAACCACTAATACTTTATGTTGACCAACTGCAGGCATGAAAGCGTAGTCGCCTGCAATTGCCCAACCTTCTAAATGTGGCATTTTATAAACGGGTAATTTCTGCTGACCTTTACCGTAATTAGGTAAAATACGTTTAACACCTTTCTCTATGTGCCATAAGTCAACAAGCGCCATGCCATCTTCACCAAATAAACCCGCTATGTAATAGCGACCATCAGGGCTAATTAGGGCGTCATAAGGGAATAAACCAATATCAGTAAACTTGGTTAGTTTTGGTGCTTTGTCTTGCTCAATTGTGGAAAAGTCGGCAATCCAGATTTCATGGCTATCAAATAAGCTAAAAACAAACTTGTTGTTTGGCGCATCTACCAAGCCAACGACTTTAGAGCGAACTGGGCTGCCATCTTTATTTTTTGGTTTAGTCGTTAACACAGAGCTGTCGATGGTAGCGACGAGTTCAAGGGTTTCACTGTTAAAGACTTTTACGCCACCCGGGGTGTAGTTTGATACAGCAACTAACTTGCCATCTTGGCTGATTGCGCCACCAATGCTGTTGCCTGACTGCAATACGCGTTTAGCTATTTTGTCTTTTAGGATATCTATTTTAGTTAATCCGCCATCACGCCCGAAAACGTAGGCATAGCGTTGATCACGTGAATAAACAATGGAGGCGTGAGATAAATCACCTAAACCATCTATTTCAGCTAATACTTCTTGATGGCTATGGTTAACAATTTGAACTTGACCTGTGGCGCGTTCGATAACAACACCCATATCTCCTGTGGCGCGAATGGGTGACTGGCTTACTTCATTTGATGTCTGACTTGCGCAAGCGGCAATCACACTAGATAGTATTGCCACGCTCGCTAATTTAAATAAGGGTGTGTTCATCAGTAATCCTTTCATAGTGCTTTAATATTGCTAATAATTTTTGCTGTAATATTTGGTAAATATTCTGTATTGTTCTTGGCCACTTGATTTACTGGTCTGCTACTTTTCCCGCTTTTAATTGCTGAGAAATCCACAAGGCCTCTTGTTCGGTTAACAGTGGTTTCCATGGCGGCATTGCCGTTCCAGTTCGGCCATATAAAATAGTATGTTGTAAAAATAACACTGATTTTCCTTCAAGATTTTCTGGCAACAAAGCGGGTCCTAAACCACCTTTTAAGGTCATGCCATGGCAAGAACCACAGTCTTGTTTAACGATATGGCTAAGTTGCTCTTTACGTGCTTGAGATAATACTTCATCACTGGTGATCTCGTTTGCTGCACCAGCCGTTGTGACAAAGGTAAGGCTTAATAAATGAGTAGCGAGAGCTAAGCCGGTTAAGGTAATTTTTATAGAACTCATTTTATTTCCGCTATGTTTTTAAGTTGGCTTAACCTTATAACGGCTAGGGGATTAGTTTTTTGTCAAAGATCATACTTTGATGAGGAAGTGCGGGGCTTTTTTGATTTAAATCATTTTATTCGAATTTAGACGAATTTTTGCTTAGTTTTAGCTCATTCAAGTGATTTAGTAACTAAAAAAAAGAGCTTCTAGGAAGCTCTTTTTTATATCTGTCTATGAGAAATGTGTGATTAAGTGTTAATAAATGCCTTTATTGTGTAGGTGTTCAGAATACTGTTTATCAGTACCATTTATATGATTGATTAACCAATCAGATAAGAAACTGGCAATTTCTTCGAGCGCATCATGCCCTTTGTCATTGTAGAGCTGTACAAATTTTTCTACTTGCTCAATCATCACTTTATGTTGCGCTTTGTGGGCAATTAAATCCGGATAATCATTCTCTTCCATCATTTTTTCTTCACGTTCAAAATGATACTTGGTATAGCTAATTAATTCGTTCAATGCTTCTTTTTCAAAAGACTCACTCATCGCGTAGTCATAAGCGATACTGAAATTATTTAACAAGCTGATTAGCTTTTTATGATCGTCATCTATGTGGGCAATACCAACGCTGTACTCTTCACGCCACTGCACTTGCTTTGGGTTAGACTTTTTCTTGTAAAGAACAGGAATGAGTAATAAAACAGCAATGAGGATCCAAGAAATGGGGTTCGTCATACTTGATAAGAAACCCAAAAAGATGGCAACAATAATTAAGCCGATGATAGCCGCATAAATAAATGACTTAGTGCGATTCTCCATGAAAATACCCCTAAAAAAAATATGGTTAAATGATTAGTAACGTTGGCTGAATAGTAGCGCTTAATGCTGATGAACAAGTAGTTTTTTTATAATTCAATGCGCAGTTTATTGACCTTGATCAACTTGTGTATTCTTTAAGAATTATTTTTTTTTAAACTTGATCTGAATCACATTTTCAAAAGTGGATATAGCTGATAGTGCTGATAGTAATATTTCGTTACATAAATGACGCATCAACTTTTTACGCTTTTAATGTGTAAACAAAATTTCCTGAAGATGCTTTTTTTATCAGAATTTCAGTCGATTGGCTCTAACTAGCTCCTATCTACTAAATGAAAACGACTAAAAAGTTAAACAAAGGTAAAGCATCATTATTTACCTGTTTAACGCCTTTAATAATTAAAGAATTTTTAAAATCTGGAGAGTACCCAATGAAAAAAGTAAAATATGGTCTTTCAGCACTTGGACTTGCAATAGGCATGGCTGCTACTGGTGTTAGTATGTCAGTGTCAGCTGCAGAACCAACTTTGGCTGAAGCTGATTATGAAAAAGCAAAATTACAATACTTCCAACGTTGTGCTGGTTGTCATGGTACTTTGCGTAAAGGCGCTACAGGCAAAAACTTAGAGCCGAAAAACACAATGAAGAAAGGTCAGAAGCGTCTAGAGAAAATTATCGCTTTAGGTACTGAAGGCGGCATGAACAACTTTGATGACTTGTTCACCAAGAAAGAAATTGCCAACATGGCAACCTTCATTCAAATGGAGCCACCTGTTCCACCTGAAATGTCTTTAGAGCAAATGCGTTCACATACTAAAGAATATGTTGCGCCGAAAGATTACCCAACTAAACCAATGCACGGTTTAAACTGGAAAAACTTCTTTGTTGTTATCGAACGTGATGCAGGTACTGCGGCAATCATTGATGGCGATACTAAGAAAGTTATTACTCATATCGATACGGGTTACGCAGTACATGTAATCAAAGGTACTGAGCATCATAAATTAGACCACGCGAAAGATGTTGGTCGTTTCTGGTACACCATTGGTCGTGACGGTAAAGTAAACAAAATCGATTTATGGCAAACACCTGACAAGATGTTAGTTGCTGAAACTAAAATGGCTTATGACGCTCGTGATATCGCTGTTTCTGGTGACGGAAAATACGTAATTGCTGGTGGTTACTGGCCTGCGCATTTCGTTATCATGGATGCGGTTACGTTGAACCCACTTAAAGTTGTATCTACTCGTGGTTACAATACTAAAGGTGAATTCATCAACGAAGCACGTGTAGCTGCGATTTACACTTCACCGCTAACGTCTTCATTTATCGTTGCTGTTAAAGAAACTGGTCAAATGTTACAAGTTGATTATACCGACTTAGAAAACTTAACCATTACTTCAATTGCTTCTTCAGAGTTTTTACACGATGGTTTCTTTGACCCTTCAGGTCGTTACTTCCAAATTGCAGCAAATGCTTCAAACCAAATGGTTGTTGTTGATACTGTAGAGCGTAAGTTAGAAGCGATTATCGACGTTGAAAGCCTTCCACATCCTGGTCCAGGTGCTAACTGGATTGATAAAAAATGTGGCCCTGTTGGCGGTACAACTCATTTAGGTATGGGACTTGTTTCTGTATGGGGTAACGATCCAATCGGTCACCCTGCACAAGCGTGGAAACTTTGTTATGAAGTTGAAACAGATGGTGCTGGTGCATTTATCCGTACTCACGAAACTTCACAATACGTTTGGGCTGATCAACTTAAGCACCCTGAGCCAGAAGTTCAACAGTCAGTGCAAGTATTTGATAAAGATACTCATGAAATTGTTAAAACTATCCGTGTAACAACTGAGCCAGGTAAAGCGGCTTTACACATGGAATTTAACAACGATGGCTCTGAAGTTTGGGTTTCAGTTTGGAACCGTAAAGATGCTAAAAACCCAACGGGTGAAATTGTTGTTTATGATGCAAAAACTCTTAAAGAGCTATACCGCATTAAAGGCTTAACAACGCCTACTGGTAAGTTTAACGTTCATAACCGTATGAACCACAAAACCTAGTTGAAGTATTAACCTTATTGCTATTTGGCTCAACTTCGTTGTTGAAAGTGCTCATTGACATGCGTCAACTCCGCGCTTTCTCCTTGAATTTGAACCAACTAGCTGCAAGGTTAAATACTCCGAAGTGTATATTTTAAACGCTTCAATACAAGGTTAAGTAATTAAAGGCATGGCTGATGCCATGCCCTTTTTATTTTCATTTTAAACGAATAAATAGTGAAAATAAAAAGGGTTGTAATGAGTGTTTCAATACACCTTACTACGCCTTATAAGCATTGTGACTTCCTCGTTTAGCTAAATCAGGAAAGCAATGGATAATAATTTCCCACAACTTTATTGTTAATGGGAAGAGAGCTGAACTTATTAAGAGTCAATTCAAGAGTCAATTATGGCAAATAACACTTTCTTAAAACCAAGTTTTTGGTCACGCCGATTAATACTCGGCACTACTGTCTCAGGCGCTGTTATCTTCTTTATCGTAGGTATCGTATTCTGGGGTGGTTTCAATACTGCCATGGAAGCAACGAATACCACCGAGTTTTGTATCGGTTGTCACGAAATGGAAGCCAACGTTTATCAAGAATACAAACCATCAATACATTTTTCTAATCGTACTGGCGTTAGAGCTGGCTGTCCTGACTGCCATGTTCCTAAACCATGGATACATAAAGTTGTTCGTAAAATTCAAGCGTCAAAAGAAGTTTTCTCTTGGTTAACAGGCAAGCTTGATACCAAAGAAAAATTTAATGAGCACAGATTTGAATTAGCGCAAAGTGTTTGGCATGCAATGAAGTCAACTGACTCAAGAGAGTGTCGTAACTGTCACAACTTTGAATCTATGAATCCTGAATTCCAAAAACCACGTGCACGTAAGCAACATTTAAATGCATTTGAAACAGGGCAAACTTGTATCGATTGTCATAAAGGTATTGCGCATCATAATGTACGCGACAAGCTTACTGATGAAGAATTAGAAAAACTTGAAGCGCCAAATCCTGATTATATTCGCGAAGTACCGCAAGCTTATATTGAAGGCTTAGCACGTGTAGAAGCGAAAGAAGCTGCAGCTGCTGCCAAGATTAAAGAAGAAAAAATGGCTGAAAAAGCTAAGACTGAGAAAAAAATAGCCTCTGCTGTTGAAGCTGCACTCGCTAGTGCTGGTTCTAGTAAAGCAACTGTTAGTAAATCGTCGAAAGCTACAGCTAGTGCTGCACCAACGGTAAGTAATATTAATGTTGATTGGGGCAAAGCAAGCTCGAAAGATATTGGTGTTTTCTATCCAGGTACTGCTTCTATCGAGTGGATTCTAGGTCGTAAGCATGGTGGTAAACGTGCCTTCACTAAAGGCGATCGTTGTATTGAATGTCATGGTGAAGAGATAGCTGATATTGGTAACAATATTGTTTCAGGTGAAAGTGAGAAAAAACTTGAACCGAACGTTATCCCGGGTAAACGTGGTCATATCGATGTAACTATTGATTCAACACATGATGCGGAAAACTTATATTTAAGATTTAGCTGGCCTGACGGTGAACATGCAGCGGTACCATTTGTTGATGGTGGTAAAATGGATCCAGAAAATCCAATGAAACTGGCCTTTATGCTTGCAACCGATGATGTTGAGTATGCAGACAGAGCAGGTTGTTGGGGCACGTGTCATGCTGACGCTAACTCTATGCCGTTTGGACCAGATGCTGATACCTTGAAAGGCAGTGACTTAGCTAAGCGTCTTAAATTTGATACAGGTGCAGGTACAGGTGTTACTAAGTATCTTAAAGAGTCACGTACTAAATTAGAGCTTAAAGGTCGTGGCGGTAAATCGCTTGGTGGTTGGGATAAACTGAAAGATCAAAGTGATATTGATGCTGCACAAAAGGCTAATCTATTTATGGATGTTGTTCGCTATAAATCAGGCACCAAAGAAGTAGAAGATGGTCAAATTTTAGCAGAGCGTGATATGCATAAAGGCGTTGGCGCAGCTGTTGAAGCTTCACTTAAAAATGGTACTTGGTCAGTAATTGTTAAACGTAAGCTTAAATCAGACAAAGCTGGCGACGTTAGTATTGAAGCAGGTAAAGTATATAACTTTGGCTTTGCAATACATGACGATTACTCAAGCGCTCGTTATCACCATGTTTCTTTTGGTTATAAATTAGCACTTGATAATGCTGATGCAGAAGTGAATGCTACTAAACAATAGGTTGATTCAACCGTGACTTAGTTACGTAAGCAGAACATATAAGCCCCTTGTCTTACTTGAGAAAGTAAGCAAGGGGCTTTTTTATTCAGTCTAAAAGTGATTAACCATGACATCACTCGGGCAAATGGTATAATTAACCCAGTCGCTATTATTAACTCATAGTACAATTGCCAGTTTAAGCCGTTTAGGAATAACCATGATCAATAAAGATATTTATAAAAATAACCCACTACATGGCACAAGCCTTGAAACTGTATTAACCACCTTAGTAGATCATTATGGTTTTGAGATTTTAGCGGCGTACATGAATTTAAATTGCTTTAAGCAGAATGCCAGCATTGAATCGAGTATAAAGTTTTTAAAGAAAACTTCCTGGGCACAAGAAAAGGTTGAAGCGTTTTATATGTATCAGTATCACAGCTTACCCAAAGCAGATGATGCTAACTTTGAATTGCCACCACGAGACCGTATTGTGCCCTCTGGATTAGAGCAAAGACCACCGAAAGAGTTGAGTCTTGATGATGCAGAAGAATTACGAATTAAACAAGCTAAAAAAACGCGTGAGCGCGCAGCCGCTTCAACGTCTGCAAATCCTTGGGGCAATAGATAATCGAACAATAGTAGTTAAGCTATTATGATGGATTTATTTTCTTCTTTACTTGATGAGCCGATTAATATTTTACCAAAAGATGGTGAGGTTAATTACTACGGCGAAATCATGCCTCCAAGTGATAGCAATTATTACTTCGAGCGGCTGTTTAATACTATTGCTTGGCGTCACGATCAAGCTTTAGTATTTGGTAAGCTCATTGAAACCAAAAGAAAAGTTGCTTGGTGTGCAGATACAATTGACGGTAAACCGTTTGCCTATCGTTATTCAGGAGTTACCAAATACTCTATACCCTTTACTCCTGAGTTACTCACGCTTAAAAAGCTGGTTGAACAATATAGCAATGAAACTTATAACTCATGCCTGCTAAACCTTTACCACTCAGGTGAAGAAGGCATGGCTTGGCACAGTGATGGTGAGGCTGATTTGAAAGAGCAAGGGGCAATTGCCTCACTCAGCTTTGGCGCTGAGCGAAAATTTGCTTTTAAGCATAAACTCTCAAAAGAAGTTATTTCCTTACAACTTAAACCCGGCAGTTTATTAGTAATGAAAGGCACTACACAACAGCATTGGTTACACCGCTTACCCCCGACTAAAAAAATCTCAGAACCTCGAATAAACCTCACTTTTAGAACGATAGAAAAAGCAGAACTTAAATGACCTTAGTATGTTAACTAAATTTAATATGTGAACTGGCTTAAAAAATGCAGTTTATTGAATGGCAAGGTTAAACAAACAGCACATTAAAGTTAATCAAGCAATTCATCTTCATACTTATGGTTAGCTATGTTTGTGCTTCATATTAAAGGTGAGCATTATGACTATTGAAAAGAAACGGAATTACTTATTATACGGAAATCGGGCTGTAATCTACGTGGCAAGTCTGATCGGACTCTATTTTGATGTCAATATTGCTTATGTTTTGGCGTTAACCCTCTGGTTATGGCTACCACAGTGTTTATTACTCGAATTGAATCTGTTAAAAGCGATCAAGCATTAGGTTTAACTGATTGCATTTTTATTGCAAAGCGCAAATAAAAGTGCAATTTGCTAAGCACTTAGGTGAACATAAGACGCTGTACTTGGCATCATCAGGCTGTTATAAGCATCAAGCTGTTTAATGGTTAAGGATTGATTAGCAGTACTCTGGATAGCTTCATTAGTATGGGTAACTGAGTTTCCAGGCACTGTTTCACCCCCTTGGTAAGCTGTACTAACTCGAGGTAGTTGACCGACACCTTCTTTTATCGTCTGGTGTAATTGATATAACTCAGCATAAGTTGTGGTTAATGCTAATACCGCACTGCTATTTTCATCCAATCGGCTCGTACCTGTTTCAGCATTACTACTGGTACTTGTTTGCAGGTATATATCAAAAAGTTTTTGCTGATAGTATGACTGCATTAAATCAATGTCTTTAGCGGTTTGGTAATTTGATTTTACCTTTTCAACTTGCTCAGCAATTTTGGCATCAGCACCTTGCTGTACCCTGTTCTTTTGCTCAGGTGTTAAAATATCACTGAAGTTTTGACTAGGCTCTGCTTGTGGCCAACTAAGTTTAATAGCAGAAGAGGTGAACGTTGATGTGGAATTATTTGAAGACGCTATTTGCATTGTCATATTTGACACCTTACTTAGTTAACTGGCTCTAAATATGATAGTTAAAGTGGTGCTAATAAGTTGTTGTCGTTTGTAAATGTCTTGCAAAGAATTGTTGTTTGTATTTTAAACAACTTTTTTGACTGTAAAGTCACTGTGTTAGCTTTGTACATGTTGCTTAGCGAGCATCATCGCCAAACAACATAAGGGGGATCTAAATATTATTTCACTATTGAGGAGCAGGATTTAAATGTGCAAAATCTGCTTTAATTTTTATAATAACGTTGAGCCTCTCTTTTGCCATTGCTTCTTTTATAGCAAGACCTTGTAAGCCTTGTGCAACGAAGGCTTGGGCTGTCACTTCTCTGGCTGCTTTGACTGCCGCTTGTAAATATTGCTCTTGTGGGTAAATACGATTTTCAAAACCTAAACGGCCTAAAAAATCAGACTTGCAAGCCATTAAAAATAAATCAAACTCTTCTGGTTTTCGCCAAATATCAAGTTGATTAAACATTTTTAATAATGTACTGGCTTTAAGTTCAAAAGCTTTATGGCAATGAAGGTGAAACTCGCAAACTTTTAAAGCAAGTTGTTTGTAATGGGAAGGTATTTTCAGTTGTCGACAGATTCGTTCAACTAAGGGCAAACCTGATTTTTCATGTCCTTTGTGGCTAGGCCATAATTTATCAGGGGTAATCCCTTTACCTAAATCGTGGCATAAGGCGGCAAAACGTACTGCAGTTCTATGATCACTTTTTTCAACAGGTATGGCTTGTGTTAACAAAACGGCTTGTTGTAATACCATCATGGTATGTATGCCACTACATATTTCAGGGTGCCAAAGTGCGGGATTTGGAATGCCCCACAAAATGGCCAGTTCAGGCCATAATTCTTCTAAGGCATTACATTGTTGTAGTACTTCAAAGAACACTTCGGGGTTACCTGAATTAATGTCAGAATTAGCGCCACCGTCAGCTAAGCTTAATTGCATTTCTTGCCATACCCGCTCAGGTGTTAAACATTTGAGTTCGCCACTGGCACTTATTTCTTGCATCAAGTTAAGTGTTTCATCGGCAATGGTAAAACCATACTTATGATAACGAGCAGCAAAACGTGCTACCCGAAGAACACGCAAAGGATCTTCAATAAAGGCATCGCTGACATGGCGTAAAATACGAGCATTAAGATCGTTCTGGCCATTGTAAGGATCAATTATTTTACCGTTTTGATCCATTGCCATGGCATTGACTGTGAGGTCACGTCTAAGCAAATCTTGTTCAATGGTAACATCAGGGGCGAAGTAGCAGCTAAAACCAGTATAACCTTGGCCTTGTTTACGTTCTGTGCGCGCTAGGGCATATTCTGCTTTTGTTTTGGGGTGTAAAAAAACGGGGAAATCTTTGCCCACTTGATGATAACCGAGCTTTATCATTTGCTCAACACTGGCACCAACGACTAAATAGTCTTCATCTTTTATCGGGCGGTTAAGTAACTTGTCGCGCACTGCACCACCGACTAAGTAACTGTTAAGCTCACTATTTTTAATTTCAGGTTTGCTGGTTAACAAATTACGACCAAAATGAAGAGAATGTTAGATAAAGTGTATCATAAGATAAGTATAAGTTCAGGGATTGTCCGTTTGGCAAAGCAGCAAAGTTACTGCTTTGCCAAAACCCATAGGCGGTTATAATTAACGATTAAAATTGATAATTAACACCCATATTAACTGTGGTTCCTAAACCTTTGATGTTGTAACCACCGTAGGTGTAACCTTGTGATTTTGTCGGGTAGTAATCTTGGTTAAATAAATTTTCAACGCCAATAAACGCCGCCCAATCGCTGGCGAAATTATAATTACCGCTTAGATTAACAACTTGATAGCTATCAATAGGGCCTTGATCGCCAACATATTTGCCATCAACAGCTTCAAAGCGCTTACGATCGCCAACATATAAATAATTGATTGCTATGCTGATATCACTATTTGGGTTCCAGTTTACATTGACTGTCGCTTTAGGTGGACTAATTTGCTTTGCCCCTAAATAAACGTCAGCTTCAGTGTTTTTACCTTCTACCCAGCTATAGGTGGCATTTACCGCCCAAGCATCGTTAATATCATAATTAATTAACGCTTCGTAACCATAGATTTCTTGTGGTGCACGTACTGGCATATAAACACCCGTAGTTGCATTAAATTTATTGGTTGTTCCTAACTCAGAGGTACTGAAATAAGTGGCAAACTCAAAATGCACTTGTTCAAAATCAGAGCTGAAACCAAGTTCATAGTTATCGATAATTGACGCTTCAGTACGAATAAGTGCAATATCGGTGACTGTTGCTGTACGTAATAACCGACCAGTGTCTGAAATATCAGCGCCTTGTGAGTAGCTAACAAAAGGACTAAATAACGGTAGGGCATTATATTTTATGCCAATATTGTAGGTGGTCGCTTTATAATTTAGGGTATCTCCCGTGACATCGACCGGAACAGAACATTGCTCAGCACTTTTGCATAACTTAAGTGTACTGTAATCATTTACTGTTAAATCAATATCTTCTTGTCTGATACCTAACTTAATAACAAGGTCATCATTATAAATTAATTTGGTTTGCAAGAAGCCGGCGAGATTTTCCATATCCATTTCTGGCACCCAAACTCTGCCATCTACCATAGATTGAGAAGTGACATCATTGAGTGCATCTATGCCGTAAATGAAGGTGGCTTCGAGTGAGTCACCACTATCAAAACTGAAATCAACCAGTGTATTAAATGTTACTCGCAGACCTTTCTTCTTTGAATTTATTAAGGATTGTCCGCCGGCATAACCAGCTTCAGGATTCGCGAGTACTGGCGAATAAAAGAAAGTATTGTCTACTTCTTGGCTATAAAGGTCGACCATCAACTGTGTTTGCTTGAATACTTCATCATCAACATACTTAAGCATCATGTTATGGTTACTTGGGCCTTGCGGTTCACCTAAGACTGCTTGACCTTGCGCTAAAGGTATCGCTTGTGTTTTTTCGCCAGTATTAATATTGCCAACTTGATCTATTAAATCGACATCTTGTTTCGATTGATAGTAGTTATAAGTGAACTGTAATGACTTTTCATCATCAAAGTGATATCCCACTTTAGCAAAATAATCTTGCATCACTGCATCGGAAAGGCCGTATTTTAGTCCTAAAATATCACCATCAGCATCGCGTTGTAAGCCATTTTCTTCATAGCTGGCATTAAAAACATAATCAAAGTTATTTATTTCTCCATTGATGCCTCCTTCATAGCGCTGACCAACTGAATCTTCTGTTTCCACTGCACTGAAGCGGCTAGATATACTGGCATGACCGCTTAATGTTTTATCATTATTTGCTTTTTTAGTGATGTAATTAATGATGCCACCAGCAGCGCCATTACCATAAATAGAGGTTGCACCTTTAATGACCTCTATACGTTCAATAACACTAGCATCGAGTGTTCTAATGCCTAATGAGCCATTTCGTAACGGAGTTGATTGCGGTACACCGTCAATCATTATTAAAGGAGATCGACCTCGCAGGGTTTGCCCTGAGTTGCTCGATGATCCTGTGCTTGGTGCCATGCCAGGGACAAGATTTGCGAGTAAACTTTGAATTTCCGGCGAAACCTTTAGTTGTGCGGCAATTTGTTTTTGAGAGATTATGGTTATTGATGCGGGTACTTCATCAATATTTTCTGCAATACGGCTGCCGGTAACGATAATTCGTTCAATGTCTTGTTCGTCCGACTTTATTTGCATTGGATTCGTTGTAGTTTGGTTTTCTTGGCTGAGTGCTTGGCCGCTTATGATGAGTGCCAGTAGCGTAAGAGATGTTTTTAACACCATGTATTCCTTCTAAGTATTTTAGGTAAGTTATAATTTTATATATCTTAATGATAATTGTTATCATTTGCAATTAATTGTTATGTAATTGCCCTAAAATTAGTTACTCTTTGACATCCTTCAAACAAGCGGTTAATTTTGTACCTTCTTTTCTTTGTTCAGCACCTAGCATGTACCACAACTTTTTTTCATTAAGTGAATTACCTTTTTCAATTTCCCCCGATCCTAAATATTTATTTATGAGTGATCGGCATAAAGAAGCACTAACACACTTAACGTATGGCTTAGGTGAAGTGGGTGGCTTTGCGCTGTTAACAGGGGAAGTCGGAACAGGTAAAACTACAATTAGCCGATGTTTAATGGAGCAGTTACCCGAAAACACACAAGCTGCTTTTATCCTTAACCCGACCTTGTCTTGTCAGGAGTTACTCGCAACCTTATGTGACCAATTAAAAATTCGTTACCGAAAAACAGGTGCTAGTTTAAAAACCTTAACTGATAAAATTTCTGAAAAATTGCTGAAAAACCATGAAAATGATATCAATACCTTACTGATTATTGATGAAGCTCAACACTTACAACCTGAAGTGTTAGAGCAGTTACGCTTACTGACTAACTTAGAAACCAATACTAAAAAGTTGTTACAGGTTATCCTTATTGGACAACCTGAACTGCAGCAATTATTACAACGTCGTGATTTACGCCAATTAGCACAACGTATAACGGCAAGATATCACTTAATGCCACTCACTAAGCAAGAATTAGCGCAATACATCCAGCATCGTTTAACAGTCGCTGATTGCGCAAGACCACTTTTTGACAAAGGGGCATTAGCTAAAATCCATCAATTATCCCAAGGTGTGCCAAGGCTGATTAATTTATTGTGCCATAGCGCATTAATGCAAGCGTACAATCAAAATGACAGTGTTGTTAATAAAAAAACGGTAATTGCGGCAGGGGAGCGTGCATTAGGAGTTGATGTAACGAGAAAAGAAGGTCGTGTTCAGCATAATAATATTCTAATGTTTGCTACGGTATTCAGTGTCGCTGCTTTTTTTGCTTTAGCTGGTTTTTGGTGGGGACAAACACCAGTTAATGACAACCTGCTAAGCAGTACCCAAGAGTCTGTGATTAACACCAAAGAACAATTGAATGATACTGAATCGGTAGAGAATAATGTAAAGAGTAGTGAAAAAGCATTGCTGTCAGATAGCCAGACCGTTCTTGCAAAGCAAGCCCGAATAGAGGCAAACAAAAACATTGATACGGTTGTGACTAACAAGGAAAATGAAGTTCTAACGGCCACAATGGTAACCACTAAAAAAGATAGTCAGAATGTGGCTGATAATGAGTTAATAAACAAATTGGCTAGCGAAAAGCTAGCTAACGAGAAATTAACTGTGCCAGTAGATGAGAGTACATTGGTGGTTAGCGCGAACAAGAATAACTTATCACAGAGCAATAAGCCTGGTGGTAACTATCAAGTTACCGACGTTGAGGGTGTTTCTAGCGATTTATTGGCACTATTTCAAGCCGCGGTAAATGAAACTAATGCAGGGGATTCACCGAGCAAGCAGCCGGTTGACAACCGCTTAGTAGGCAGTAATCAAAATTATGACTCACCTCTGAATTCAGCTGATAAGATTATTAGACCACTGACTCAAATGCCGCAACAGCTACAAAATGACTTACCAAGCTTGCAGTTTGAACAGCATATTTATGCTTCTGACGGTCAGGGCTGGGTCAATGTCAATGGTCGAGATCGTTATGAAGGTGATTATATAGAGTCGGGGTTAATTGTTGAGCAGATATTGCCTCAACAAGTGATTCTTTCTTTTCAAGGTGAAAAGTTCAGCTTGCCAGCGTTGACAAATTGGTAGTCTATTTTTAAGTTAAGTGAATATTTAGTTGAAGTGAGAAAAAAGCCCCGATAAGTGATTACTTATCAGGGCTTTTTTAATTATTTTATCAAGTTAGCAACATAGTTTATTGCCAAGCAGGCATCTTCTCTTCGAAGGCTTTGATAGTATCAAGTTTATTCAAAGTCCAGCCAACACTGTCTACACCATTTTCTAAACTGTATTGTTGAAATTCATTTAAAGTGAATTTAAAGGATAAATCACCACAACTAACAACGTTATTTGGTAGATCAACTTTTAGTGTTAATTGGGCATCCGGAGCTAGTTGAAATAACTGCTCGATTTCAGCTTCAGTTAACTTAATCGGTAATAGACCTACGTTAATACAGTTACCATAAAAAATATCGGCAAAGCTTGGAGCAATAATTACTTTAAAGCCATATTCTTGCAAAGCCCAAGGTGCATGTTCACGACTTGAACCACAGCCAAAGTTTTCACGTGTTAATAATATACTGGCTTCTTTATATTCAGGCTTATTAACAATAAAGTCTGGATTTACTTGTGTGCCAGCATGGTCAAGGTAACGATTGTCGTGAAATAAATGTACGCCAAAGCCTACGCGTTCAGTTTTTTGTAAAAACTGCTTTGGTATGATTTGATCGGTATCGACGTTAGCAACATCTAACGGTACAACCAAACCAGTATGTGTATTAAATTTTTCCATTTTCAATTCCTTAATAGGTTGTAGCTGTTACGCGTTTAAATCAACGAAGTGACCAGTAATTGCCGCGGCTGCAGCCATTTCTGGGCTTACTAAGTGCGTACGACTGCCACGACCTTGGCGACCTTCAAAGTTACGGTTACTGGTTGATGCACAACGATCACCTTCTTCAAGTACATCGTCATTCATACCCAAACACATTGAGCAACCAGGCAAGCGCCATTCAAAACCTGCATCGGTGAATATTTTATCTAAACCTTCACTTTCTGCCTGCTCTTTAACACGATATGAACCAGGAACGATTATGGCATCAATAGTCTCGACTACTTGCTGACCTTGATATTGTTGAACAATACCGGCAGCAGCGCGTAAATCTTCAATACGTGAATTAGTACAAGAACCAATAAAGACTTTATTCACTTGAATATCAGTCATTTTGGTACCTGCAGTTAAGTCCATATATTTAAGGGCATTAATACAGGATTCTTTCTCAACAGGGTCGCTAAAATCTTCAGGTGAGGGCACGATACCGTCGACACTGATCACTTGACCGGGATTTGTGCCCCAAGTGACTTGTGCTTTGATATCTTTAGCTTCAAGAGTAAGTACGGTATCAAACACAGCATCGGCATCAGATTTTAAGGCTTTCCAATCCGCTACAGCTTGGGTAAATACTTCACCTTTTGGCGCGTACTCTTTACCTTCAACATAATCGAAAGTGGTTTGGTCAGGGGCAACTAAGCCGGCTTTAGCACCAAATTCGATACTCATGTTACACACTGTCATGCGCTCTTCCATACTTAGTGCTTCAATAGCTTCACCACAGTATTCAACAACATGACCGGTTGCACCAGCACTGCCGGTTTTTCCGATAATAGCTAAAATAATATCTTTTGCACTAATACCTGCACCGACATGACCTTTAACTTCAATTTTCATTGTTTTTGCTTTGTTTTGACGTAAAGTCTGCGTTGCAAAAACATGTTCTACTTCAGAGGTACCAATACCAAAAGCTAGTGCGCCAAAAGCGCCATGTGTCGCGGTATGTGAGTCACCACACACAATGATAGTACCTGGTAATGTTAGCCCAAGTTCTGGCCCTATAACATGGGCAATACCTTGGTTTTTATGCCCCATATCAAATAGTTCTATGCCAAACTCTTTACAGTTTATGGCTAATGCACGTAGTTGATTAGCAGCGCCTTCACCAGCAGCATCAATTTTAATTGAACGGGTTGAAATATTATGATCCATGGTCGCAATCGTACGTTCAGGATGACGTACTGGGCGGTTATGAAAACGTAAATTTGCAAAAGCTTGTGGTGAGGTCACTTCATGAATGAGGTGACGGTCAACATATAATAATGGTGTTTCGCCTTCAGCTGCTTCAACCAAATGGTTTTGCCATAATTTTTCATACATAGTCTTCGGGGTAGAAATGGTCATCTTATGCGCTCTCAATTTGTTTACAGATATAATCACCCACTTCACTGGTTGATTTAGCATTTTCTCGTTTGTTGGCAGGTAATAAATCAGCCGTTAATACCCCGTTATCAAGTGCGTTTGATACAGCGTCTTCAATCGCTTTTGCCGCGGCATCTTGATTTAGGCTATAACGCAACATTAATGCAGCTGATAATATTTGAGCAATAGGGTTAGCTATACCCATGCCTGCTATATCAGGCGCACTACCGCCGGCAGGTTCATACATACCAAAACCGTCACTATTTAAGCTCGCCGAAGGTAGTAGACCCATTGAACCAGTAATCATAGCGCAAATATCGGACAAAATATCACCGAATAGATTAGGACAAAGCATTACATCAAATTGGTTCGGATCACGAACTAATTGCATAGCAGCGTTATCAACATAAAGGTGCTCTAATTCAACCTCTGGGTACTCTACAGCGACTTCCTCAACCACTTGACGCCATAATTGGCTGGTTGCTAATACATTGGCCTTATCAACAGACGTTACTTTGTTATTACGCTTTTTTGCTGCTTGAAAAGCTAGGTGGCTAATACGTTTAACTTCACGGCGTGAATAAAACATAGAATCGAAACCGGTCTCTTCTTCGCCTTCACCTCTTCGGCCTTTTGGTTCGCCAAAATAGATATCACCGGTTAATTCACGGATAACTAATACATCAAAACCTTGCTCTGAGATATCACTACGTAAAGTAGATAACGAAGATAATGAGGGTTGTAATGTTGCTGGGCGCATGTTGCAGAATAAATCGAAACGACTACGCAAACCTAATAGAGCACAACGTTCTGGCTGTTCTGTTGGTGGTAAATTGGCCCATTTAGGACCACCAACGCTGCCAAATAAAATAGCATCGCTTGCTTCACAGCCTGCCATGGTTGAATCAGGTAAAGCATTACCATGATTATCAATGGCTGCACCACCTATATCGTAGTCTTGCGTTGTTATTGCAAAATCAAACTTTCTCGCTACTGTGTTTAACACTTTTTTCGCTTCAACCATGACTTCTGGGCCGATACCATCTCCGGCTAGAATTGCTATGTTGGACATTTTTATAACCTTTTATATTTTAGAAACTTTTTAGCGATTGACTCGCTACTGCTAATTTAATTTGTTTTATGACGATTAAGCTTGTTTTGCGGATTTCAAATCGGCAATAGTCATCGCTCTATGGATACTGTTTAGGGCATTAATTAATGCTTGACCTGAGGCTTCAATTACATCAGTTTCTAAACCATAGCCGTGGAAATTTCTACCCTGCCAAATAATAACCAAATCGGCTTGGCCTAAACCATTTTCACCTGAGCCTTTGTTTGATATTTTATAATCACTGACTTCAAATTCTATATCAACACTTTGCTTAATTGCTTGATAAAGCGCATCAACTGGGCCATTACCTGTTGCTGCGTGAATAGTACAGTTTTCTTTATCGCCAGAAATAAGTTTAATACTCGCAGTAGAGAACTCGCCATCACCACATTGCACATTAATTGTGTCTAACTGGAAAAAATCTTGTAAATCTTTTTGTTGCAACTTAAATACTAACGCTTCTAAGTCATCATCAAATACTTGACCTTTTTTATCGGCCAAGGCTAAAAAGTCTGCATATAATTCTTCAATTTCATAATCACTTTCTTGGTAACCTAAACTTTCCATACGGTGCTTAATGACATGACGACCACTACGCGATGTTAAGTTTAATTTAGTTTTGGCAATACCGACACTTTCAGGCGTCATGATCTCGTAGGTATTACTAGCCTTTAGCATACCATCTTGATGAATACCTGATGAATGGCTAAATGCATTACCACCAACAATTGCTTTATTTAATTGTACTGGCATATTACATACTGTGCTGACTAACTTAGATACGCGTGCTATTTCTTGATGATTGATATTGGTTTTTACACCTAACAACGCTTGGCGTGTTTGCATGATCATGGCAACTTCTTCTAACGAACAGTTACCCGCACGTTCACCAATACCATTAATAGTACATTCAATTTGACGTGCTCCAGCTTGTACTGCAGCCATAGAGTTAGCGACAGCCAAACCTAAGTCGTTATGACAATGAACTGAGATTATCGCTTGATCAATATTTGGTACACGATTAAATAAGTCAGTGATAATACCTTGAAATTCGAAGGGTAGGGTGTAGCCGACTGTATCGGGAATATTGACTGTGGTAGCACCGGCTTTTATTGCACCTTCTACCATACGGCATAAATTATCAATTGGTGTACGACCTGCATCTTCACAAGAGAACTCAACGTCATCAGTGTACTTTCTTGCATGTTTAACCGCATGTATTGCCATGGCTTCTACGTCAGAAAATTCTTTTTTAAGTTTCTGTTGTACGTGAACATCGGAGGTTGAAATAAAGGTATGGATACGAAATTGGTCAGCAACTTTTAGGGCTTGACCACATGCGTCAATATCTGCTTCAACAGCGCGGGCTAAACCACAAACACGAGCATTTTTAACTGTACGTGCAATTTGCTGCACTGATTCAAAATCACCAGGGGAAGAAACGGGAAAACCGACTTCCATTACATCTACTCCTAAGCGCTCAATCGCTAAAGCAATTTGAAGTTTTTCATGAACTGATAAACTGGCATTTAATGCTTGCTCACCGTCACGTAAGGTAGTGTCAAAAATTATAACTTGGTCATTGTTAATTTGTGGCTGGCTCATTTTTTATCCTTTAAAATCTCTGCTGATGTCTGCATGATAACTATTCACGACTAACCTAACTGCGGACATAAAAAAACCCGCGATTGTTAGCGCGGGTTTTATTTTATTTCTACTTAGTTCTCAATAATTAAACTTGTGAAGAAGCAACAAAACCTAGCCGCGCATGATGAGTGCGAGGAGGAGGTTGTTTTTAATGTGCTTAATCAATTTAGTCATATAAGTCATTTTAATCTATTTTAGCCTTTGTGTAAAAATACCAAAAAAGCTAATAAATATTCTTTTTTAAGCGAAAACTATTCAATGTACTATTAATAGCGCAGATACTCTAACTATGTCAAATGAAATATTATTCATCGCTAGACAGTTTAGTTATATAGATAAGAATATAGAACTAATTAGAGATTATATTCAACTTGAATAGAGGCATTAAAGTCAGTTTCATTGTCAATATCATTGGTAAAACTTGACTGGCTTATGTCACTCGATAAAGTAAAGCGCCAATTCTGGTAATCATGCTGTAAACTACCTGATAACATCCAAACTTGCTCAGCAATACTGGTAACCGGATTCCCTATAATAGGGTTATCTGGGGCTTTATCACTATTGTCATAATTAAGATCTAAATAGCGTAATTTTGTGGTTAGTCTGGTGTTGCTACCAAGCTGAGAAATAGCTCCTAGTACATAGGTTTTTGCATCGTTATCATAACTACTTCCAATAGAACGTCCATTATAACGCATGCCAGTTTGATAAGTAGAATGTTCATAATAACAATCCCCTAACCCATCTCTTTCGCCACAGTCGGCTAAACTATCGCCTAGCTCAATGAACACAGTACTTGGTTTATCTAAAATACTTACATGCATATCAAAGCCAACTTGAGGTTGGGCTTTGGTCACATAGTTAAAAGTGCCTTCACTGCCATCTTCAGCAAATTTTTGTCCATAAAAGCTCATCGGTACATTAAATAAATTGAAGCTATAACGTATGTCGTAACCTGCTTGTTGATTAGCGGGGTTTGGATTTTCGGCATCACAAACTAGATCATCAATGCCACAGTTGCTTCTACCAATAAATACATCCCAAAAAGTAGAGAGGCTGCTAGATTGTCCTTCTCCTCCCCATTGTGCTAAACGTGTTATACCCAACTCTAAATTCTTAAAGGGTTTGAAATTTAATCTAAAGCCCCATAATAAAGTATCTTTCACTGTACGTTCGTCATCCATTTTTCCCATAAAACTGCTTACTGTCCATGGAATGTCAAATTCAGTGAAAGGAATGATAAAGGGTTCTGCTGATTTACGCGAAATGGTTAGTGCTGTTATTGGCCTGGCGTTATTTGTTAAACTTAAACTGGTATCCCAAGTAGGGCCGTACCAACGATTTTGACGTCCAAAAGAAAACACCCAATTCCCCATAAATGCTGCGACATAACTTTCATCAAAACGACTTTGGTCACCATCTACGGGATTGTGGGTATAGCTTGGCGCTATTTTAGCCGCAAAATTTCCGACCATAAAACTTGAATGCACAGCAATACTGTTTTTATCACTGTATGTTTCTCCAAAACTGACAAAACGCTTATCGTTAATTCCAACTTGAGCTTTGATTCGGGTTTGATTCTTATTCGCTAATTTAAATTGATGTTTAATATAGTGATAAGCATCTTTTTGATTTGAGGTTAATTTACTGTGATTAATTTTTTTTAAATCACGAATAATATCGTGCCACATTAATGGATAAGTGGTAACCGGAGTTATGATGTGCCCTGTATCGGCAAGTAATTGAATATTTGCTTTTAAATAAATATCAGAGGTATCAATCCAAGGTTCAGCAACAGAATAAGTGCTAACGATTAATGCCCCAATTAGTAGCGTTTTTGTTAGCAATGATTGTAAAAAGAGCATATAAAAAGAGATCCGTTTTCTATTAGATTATAAAGATTGTGTATCTGAAAAAAAAGAATTATACGTGTTTTAATCATGATTACATAGGTTTAAAATAGGGAATATTATTATGACTTTATTTTTATAAGTAGACTACGTTATGACGAGTAAACGTTACCTCTTTTATATTTCCCAAAATTATTCTTATGCTATTTTACGTCCACTACAAGAGGCTATTCTCGCAAGAGGTGACCAAGCTGCGTGGTTCCTAGAAGGTAAGGAGGTTAATGCGGGGTATTTAACTTCAGATGAACACCAACTTATGTCAATTGAAGAAATAAAATTGTATAAGCCTATTGCAGTTTTTTACCCTGCCAGTATTGCCCCTAACTTCTTGCCTGGCATTAATGTTTCAATCTTTCATGGCTTTAATGCAGGGAAATTGGATAAAAGAGGTAATAATGATCACTTTAAAGTTAGAAATTGTTTTGATCTGTATTGTACTCAAGGACCAAATACAACAGAGCCATTCTTAACTTTAGCTAAACAATATAGTCATTTTAAAGTGACAGAAACGGGCTGGTGTGCCTTAGATAAGCTCTACCTAGAAGATAAAAAAATATCAGAAAAAAAACCAACTATATTATTATGCTCCACTTTTTCAAAAAAACTTTCTTGTGCCCCTCATTTATTTGAAACCATAAAAAAACTTTGTCAGTCAAATAAATGGAATTGGTTAGTGCAGTTCCATCCCAAAATGCCTATTGAATTAGTTGATCAATATAAGTTACTTCAAAATGAAAATTTATCTTTTGTAGAGACGGATGATGTTATCCCATTATTACAAAAAGCCGATGTGATGGTATGTGATACCTCGTCGGTGTTAATTATGTTTTTATTGTTAGGTAAACCCGTAGTGACCTTTAATAATATTGCCCCTAAAGAATACTTACTGAATATCAATAAAGTTGATTTACTGGAAAAAACCATTGAAAAAGCATTGCAAAAACCGCCTGAATTAATGAAACAGATTGATGGTTTTATTAACGAAACTCATCCTTACAATGATGGTAAGTCTTCAAGTAGAGTATTAAATGCTGTTGATGAAGTATTGTCTAGTAAATTACGATTAGGCAAAAAGCCAATAGATTTTTTTAGACAATTTAAAATGCGTAAGAAATTAAAGTATTGGAAGTTTTGGTAAATTTCAGTACGTTAATTAACGTTAAAGCATCCTTTGAAAATAATTTTCCATATCTATAACTGTTTTTTCGTGGGACATATTGGTAGCAATGGTCTTTTGGGCGTTATCACTTAACTGTTGAAGTAGCTCTTTATTTTCAATTAGCAAACGAATACGGTTAGCAATGGCCTTGCCATCACCAATAGGGACAACATAGCCATTTATTTCATCTTCAATAATTTCCATAGCGCCTTCATTGGCTGACGTTATCACAGGTGTTCCAACAGCTAGCGACTCAAGTACAACTCGAGGTAATCCTTCTCGTTCAGAGGGAAGTACTAATACATCACATGCCTTTGCTATTTGTGGCACATCAGAGCGAAAACCTGTTTGAATTATTTTATCAGCTATTCCCGTCGCCTTAATATTACTGATGAAAGGCTCGCAATCAAAGTTGTCACCAACAAGAATCAGTCTAATATTATCAATACCATTGAGCTCCTTCATAGCATCGAGCATATATTGCATGCCTTTTTGTGGTCTTGGGCTACCAATGCAAATAATATTAAAGTTGTCACTGTGAGTAGCTAGACTGCTTAGTTCGACAGCATTTTCTTGATACCAAGCTAAATCATGTCCTTTATAAATAGTGGTAACTTTAGCTTGAATAGTTTTACGTATTTTAGGTTTAACATATTTTGTTACGGCATCTGATACGCAAATAACGCCATTTATGCGAGGATGAAACATACATAAATAATTTGAAATATCACTTTTATAAAGACCGCCTGTTGTGCCTCTGTATGCGATCATTTTTGCTTTGGTTCCTATGCAGGCGAAAGCGGCATTAGGAATACCTTTTGATTCTGTGGCGTAAACAATATCAATATTATGTTCTTTGATATACTGATGAATTTGTTTGATTACTGCCCAACTGTGTTTTTTGAGAGAAACCAATGGGATTATTTCTAGGCCAGCTTCTTGGTACCTTTCAATATACGCATTACTATCACAAGTCATTATGGTGACACTATGCCCAGCTTTGGCCAAGTCTATATAACATTCAGCTTCGGGACGTACGGCATTATAAGAGCGGCCACGATTGGGGATGATCAGAATATTCATATAATAGCTTTGATATCGTAAGGTAATTTGAAATAAAGAGGGCTTTATACACGGTCAGTGCATTGTAATACTATCATTTTTCTTTCGGCATGTTAGTACTTTATTGCTTATTTGAAAGGCTGATAATATTTCTTTGACGGTATTATATCAAGCTTTTGATAGTAATTAAAAGTTGCTTGGCAGATATTAATTTTATTATATTCAATGAATAGGGGGAAATACTGTATAGCTATTTGAAGGTGAATTAGATAATAAAAAAGGGCGTAAACTGATTTGTATAAAGTTGCATTGAATTACTCGATAAATACTTAGGCTAAACTGATATTGATGCAGGTTTTGTTAGCTCAATTAAAGAACGTTTTGTTAGAGGGGTAGGCCTAAATTGAAAACGTTAGCTTAGATGGCATATAGTTTTGTGGGAAAGAAAAGTGCTCGAGTATTCCAAAATATTTAGTGTCCAATCTTCTGTAGTTAGAAATTAGATGTTAGTACCTCTGCCGTTTAGTGAAAAGGTACTATTAGTGTGGTTGTTTTTGAGTTTTCATTCAATATATTTTAAGGAGAGATGAACTGCTCTCATGGCTTATGACCAACTATCCATCGAACCACGACGGCGAGTGAAGAAACGTGGTAAAATTAAGCCTAAAATCAAACCTACACCTAATACTAGAGCACCATTGAAAAACCATTGTTTTTTAATGTTGGTGTCTTGATCTTTAATTTTTGTTTGAGTTTTTTCCAATGTAGCCGTCAACTTTTGAAGTTCGGCAGACAGTTTTTTCTTATCATTCGTTAATAAGTTAACTTTACTTTTTAGTTCATTTACCTCGCCATCAAGCTGGCTACTATAATCACTGCTTGTGGCTATTTTTCCGTTAAGCTCAGCAACAACAAAACGTAATCCTGGTTGGGTGGTTACATATTTACTTTCAACCCATGCAGTTCTATCTTTGTTATCGATGATCTCACTATAACCACCGTCTATCGCACCAGTTATTTGTACTTTTGAGCCCGCAATAATAGTACCTAAAATTCTATACTTTTTACCTGGACCAGTATGGATATAAATGAATAATTCATCAGAGATATAGCCTTGCTTATAATTGTTCTCTGCAGCTTGAGCAGAAATGAAAAGCGAGCTAGCTAAAGTGATAGCAAGAAATGCTATGACATTAATAACGTTATTCATAGAAAAACCAATGTAGTAAATAAATCAAAGAGGACAAGATATTATGTGTTTGCTGCTTTGATGGCAAGCTAAGAATGACTTCATCACTTACAAAAATGAACTTAAGCTTTAAGCAAGTTTACCTTTTCACTGAGTGATAACTAAGTTAATCAATAAGTTTCGCTACTTTCTATTAAATTATACTCAGCTAAGCCCGGATCCTATATAAGTTAACAATAAATAATGGGAAACTCTCTATTGGCATATTGATGCACTAACGGTATTCTAGTTAAGTGATAGGTAAACACATATATTAGGACATAATGGTTACAGAAATAGAATTAAAGTATTCTTTACTTGAAAACAATGAACAGGCTAAACCAGAGCAGGTAAAAACTACTATAAGCCAGCTACTCTTTGAACAGGAGATCACTTTCGTTCAGCAAGAGAAGCAGTTGAGTAATCATTATTTTGATACTGCTAATCTCACACTACGTAAGAATAGAATTGCCTTACGTACTCGTGCAACTCAATCCTTTGATGAGGCTAAACGGTTTGAACAAACGATAAAAACGTCAGGTACTGTCATTGCTGGTTTGCATCAAAGGCCAGAATATAATGTTGATATTGTTGATGCTCAACCTGTCATCTCGCTATTTCCCGATACTATTTTTCAGCCAGATATTGATATTAATTTATTACAACAGCAGATTGTTGAACTATTCTCCACTCATTTCACTCGCCATATATGGCTTGTTAGTTTCGCTGATGCTCAAGTTGAGATTGCCTTTGACTGTGGTGAAGTTGCCTGTCAAGACTATGCAAGTAAGCCACGTATATATGAAATAGAATTAGAGCTAGTTAGCGGTGATGCTAAAGCATTATTGAAATTAACAAAGCTGCTATTTAGTCAGTTATCGTTAAGGCCAGGGCAACTAACAAAAGCGGCTCGTGGTTATGCTTTATATCATGAGAGTATCGCAACAGCCCCCGAAGTTGAAAATAAACCGACTAATGACACTGTTATTGTTGAACAACTATCACTACCGATGATTGAGTTACCTAAAAAAACGGAGTTGCATAGTGCTTTCACCTACGGTATAGAGTTTTCCCTAAACCAGTTGCAACTCTGTGTTGATAGTTATGTAGAAACGCCTTCATTAAATACACTCAGTAAAGTAAGCGAGCAGCTTATATTACTTAGGCAGGGTTTTTGGCTGTTTGAGTCACTTGTAGCTCCCGACGAGCAAGTGATCCGAAAAGAGCTTAGCTATTTTATTCGAACCATCCATTGGGTTGAAAATGCGCGTTACATTCAAGCATTAATCAATAAACAAAGTTCATATCAAAAAGAAAACTTAGTTAACCAAGAGTTGATAACTAAGCTACAATTGCGTCAAAGCCGTTATCCAAGAGAGTCACAAGTCTTAACGTTATTGCATAGCGAGCGCTTTAATAACTTACAAATTGATTTACTCTCTTTATTGCTTAACAGAAATAGTGATGACAAGCTTAAAGCAGACAGTAATAACTCATTAGTTGACTTTGCTAGTAAGCATTTAACCGATAGCACAACAATATTAAGTGATGAATTAGCCAAATTGCAAAAGCCACAAGGCTTTACTTCTATTGAGTTATATTTAACTGCACACAGTTTATTGATTAGGGCACTGTTGACTACAAGTTGGTTTAGTTGCTTGTTTGCAGAGCCTGAAAGTGACATTGTTAAGAGATTCAATATGCCTTGGCTTGACATTAAACAGGGCATCAGTGAGTTACAATCACTGAGCTTGCTACAGCAACAATTGGTGCACTTACCAAAGCAAGAAAGTAAACTGAGCCAATGGTTAACTATCAAAAGTGAAAATCTAATCACGGCATTAGATCAATCCAGAGATAAAGCCTTAACAATGAAACCTTATTGGTCATAACTGTCATGATAAAAAATAAAAGATTACTTTTTTCATCGCTAAACCTTTTTCTTTGCATGATCTTTCTCAAATCTGCAATAGCAACTGTATATGAAATTGAGAGTGAGAATAAACGTCTTATCGGTGAGCCTAAAATACATACAGTAGTCAAAGGTGATTATTTTCAACAATTAGCAGAGCAGTATAATGTTGGCTTTTTAGCCTTATTGGCAGCTAATCCACAACAAGACCCTTTTTTACTTGATGTGGACTCTAAAGTCGTTATTCCAAATCAAATGTTACTTCCCTTCATTTCGAGAAAGGGGATTGTTATAAACCTACCTGAATTACGTTTATACTACTTTTCACCTGAAGAGAGTAAAGTGCATGTCTTTCCTGTAGGCATTGGTCGACAAGGGCTTTCTACGCCTTTAACTAGCACTGTTATTGGCGAAAAGAGAAAAGATCCCGATTGGCGTCCAACCAAAGAAATGCAAGAACGTCATTTTGCGGAGCATGGAAAGTACCTTCCTGACGTGGTCCCGGCGGGACCCAATAATCCTTTTGGTAAATATGCACTGCGACTAGGCACCAGTGAATACTTAATTCATGGTTCTAATAAGCGTTTTGGCATTGGTATGCGTGCAAGTTCAGGCTGCATTAGAATGTATGATGATGATATTAAATGGCTTTTTGATAACGTTCCTGTAAATACCAAAGTGAGAGTGGTGAATCAACCTGTAAAAATGTCATTTGAAAATGGCGATAAGCAACTAATAGAGATACATCAACAGTTATCTGACCTTGAGACAACTCAAGGAAATGTTATTTTAACTAAAGCGATGCAACGATTCGTCGGTACTAGTCGTGAAAGCTGGCAACAACTACTTCCTGTCATTGAAAAGCCTCATGGGCTAGTCGTTGAATTGGCTAAATAACTTCAAAAGTTAGTCCATCCCTGCAATAAATTATGTTAGCAATAGACAATAAAAAAGCACCTTAAGGTGCTTTTTTATTGTCTATTGCTAATTAAGCTCGCAATAAGAACTATTTTTTATATGAAGCTACAACATTATCAATGCGTTCATTTGCTGCTTTAGCATCTGCTGCTGCTTGCTCAGCGGCTGCTGTTGCTGCTTTTACATCAGCCGATACAGACTGTTGTTGTGCTTCTAAATCAGCAACTTGGCTTGATAAAGCATCAACTTTACTGGTTAGAGAAGAAATATTTGCATCAAGTGCATCAGTATTGGCGCAAGCTGTTAAGGTTAAGGCTAGAGATATTGCGGTAATTTTTTTTAACATAATGATATCCTTTGTGAAGTTGTTAGTTATTCCTGCTTAATGCAGTATGGCACAAAAAAAAACTTTCACAAAGCCGTTATTCTTATATCAGATATCGATAGGTTATTCATTCTCATCAATATTGTTTGAGTTAATATGAGTGATTAAATCATCCATAAGTTTCTTTTTAATCTCTAATTGATCTTCAGCTTGTAGTTGATATTTCTCAGCGAGAATTTGATAGTCACTAGGAGCCAAACTCACTGTTAAACGAGGTCGCTTAGGCCTTTTATTTATCGGTAAGCCTAAGATGTCACGAATTTGATCAGAAGGGCTTAAGCCCGCCTCAAGTGCTTGCCTACGAATAGATAGCTGTATTTTTTCATCCATATCAAAAGCTACCTGTACCGCTTTTATCGCTTTAACGGAGGATTGCCATTTATCGGGAATTTTTCTCGCCATATTAGTTTCCGGTTAACTTGCTGGATACATATCAATTATATCACTACACGGCCTAAATAAAGTTAAGCATACTTCAGTATCGCCATCTTGCCATACTTCAATATCAATACCCTTACTCTGGTCTTCATTATATAAAGAATATAATTCAAATTGTTCTCCGCTATCTTTTCCTTCATAGACAGAAAGTTTCTCACTACGGTGGTCTTTACGATGAAAAAAGCCGACCTTGGCGAACACGCTTTGTTGATATTGTTCGCTACTCCATAGGTTAGTGATTTGCGAGTCTGCTTTTTTTTCTAAAAAGGCCTCACCTGGCTCATCAAATATGTCGGAAAAGCTGTCTAAGTCAAATAAGGTTTCAACATCTTCATGTTGAATCTTTAATGACAATTTAAGCTCAGTAATATCATCCACTTCCAGTGATAAGAATATTTCTAGTGCGTTAGTACCTGTTAAGGCCCATTCAGTTTGCACTCTTTCTTCAAACTCATAGCTATTAACGGCTTTAACTTGAAACTCTTGTCCGCGTAATGACTCAGGCAAAGCAAAACTATCGGTTAAAACAATAATATCACCAACGAGCAATTGATTAACTTTTGTTAATTTCCTCGATTCGTTAGATGATTTATTAAATATCTTTTTAAAAAAACTCATAGGGTTACCTGAAGTAGAGGAATACTGATTACTATAATTCTACAGAGCAGACGAAATCAGGCTTAGATACCGTATTTCCATATAATTAGTTATTAAAAAAGCCAGTTAAAGTAGTTAACTGGCTTAAATAATATTACTTTTGTTTAGCTTTTAAACGCTCAAGTACTGAGTTGGCACTATTGTCTTGTGCGCCAATGCCCGCGGCTTTTAACTGTGCTTGTAGCGATGAATCAGAGTTTTCAGATTCAAGCAATTCTCCCGCTTTCATTTTATCATCGAACTTTTGTTGCTTAGCTTTAATACGCTCTAAAGAGTCTTTAGCGCTTAACAACTTAGAGTTGCTTGATGAAAAGTTATCGGTAATAGCTGATGTTGCTTTTTGCACACTTTCAGTGGTTTTAACCATAGAAAGTTGACGTTTGTGCTCGGCAACTTGGCGTTCACTTTTCTTAACTAATTCTTTCAAACGCTCGGCATTGCCACTAAAACTATCGTGAGCTTGCTGCTGATCAGCCAAGGTACTTTCTAAGGTAGCAATTTTCTCTGCTACCGCAAGTGCTAATGTTTCATCACCTTTTTCAAGCGCTTGTGTTGCATAACCTTCATGTTCTGTCACTTCACGAGTTAAGCGATCAACTTCACGTTTTGCTGACATTTGCTCAGCCATAACACCCGTTAAATCACGCTTAGCTTTGGTAAGGTGATTTTCAGCATCTCGAATTTCTTGTTCAAAGATTCGGGTTGCATTTGCATCAATGATAGCTTCTCCAGCTTCAGATGCTCCACCACGAATTGCGGTCATTATTTTCTTAAATATACTCATTATTAACTCCACTCATTCCCATTTAGGGGGTAATTAAAGGTGACTTTGCTAGCTTAGTGCTAAAGCAAATAATCACTCATATCATCAATTACTTCGATGGCATTATTACTTAAAACCGCTAACTCATGCTCTACATCGGAAAAACTTGAGTTAATGGATAAAGCGCCAAAGACGACATATTTATCACCAATTTTTGAAAATGATGACAACGGCATAGGGATATTCATTTCTAACATGGTCTCATGCATGGCATGAACACATTCGGGTTTAACTTCTTCCGTTCCCCATAAGTAGCTGATGCATATAATTTGGTCTTCGGTTACCGAAACAAAAATAGGTAACTCTTCACGATCTGAAATGCTAATTTGCAGGACGTCGACTTCGCCAGATATTGGTTGGCAATCAAAGCTCATTCCTGTGTCTGAATTATCTGCCAAGCTGTTTAAGTGATCGGCTATAGTATGAATATTCATGTATTTCCTATCCTTCCTTTCTTTAGTGAAAAAGCAGATGACATAATATGTCGTCTGAGTTAAATTTAACACTCTGACATATTATGTCAAGGTGTATTTATAAACTAATTGTTACTGTTTGTCGTTACATTGTAATCATTGTGTTGGTTATTCATTTTGGTATTACTGATTAATTTAAGCCTTGCTGGTCTTGCCAAGCTTTTTGATGTAATTGATAAATGGTATGGCTGCCTAAAATATTAATACCGGTATTCTCTTTGTTGCGATAAAAATCATTAGGAAAAATGAACGCAGCTTTTAATATAGCCAAATTTAACCATTGATGTGCAACTGGAAGCTCGGCTAATTTGTTTAATCTTGTTAACGGGCTAGCACCTTCTTTAGCGGCAATGGTCCAGCCCCACTCGCCAAAGCTGGGCACGTTATCGTGATATTGCTCCACATGAGAGAACTTAGCTGCGGCTAAAGTATTACCGATAGCAATGAAAGAGTCTTTAGCGTGATACGGACTCGTTGATTGAATCGCGATTAAACCATCCCCTGATAGCAACAATTTAAGCCGCGCATAAAAATTTACTGAATAGAGCTTATTAAGATCGGGGTGGCTTGGGTCCGGTAAGTCAACAATAATGGCATCGAATGTTTGTCGATCTTTCAATAATTTATTAATGGCAATAAATGCATCAGCGCGATGAATGGTGACGCGCTTATCCTGCAAACTATTTTTATTTAACTGAATAATTTGACGTGCTAGGCGAGGATTTACTTGCTCTCCTGGCTGTTTAAAAATATCGATTAGCTCACTGTCTAAATCGATTAATGTCACGTGTTTAGGGTTATATTTTAAAACATCTCTTAGTGCTAAACCATCACCACCACCAATAATTAATATCTTTTCATTACGTGCAGAGCCAGCCATAACTGGGGCAACTAGGTAATCATGATAAATATGTTCATCAATAGATGAAAATTGTAAGCGACCATTGAGATAAAAATTAATAATATTGTCTTGTTCAAGACCCATATGCCGTTCGGTAAAGGTTAACTGTTGATAGCGAGTTTTATCGGTGTGAACTACTTTATCAAGATAGAGTAGACTATTCATTTGATTAAGCCATTGGTTACCATAGCTAAACATTAAAACAATGATAACCGCTAAAGCACAATGCAAACCAACAAAGGTCTTCCGCCAATTAAGGTGCTGCCAATAACGGAGAATAAAAAATGCGCCGGCAATTAGGTTTAAACTTGCAGTGAGTGCCGCGGCTTTACTGATATCTATACTGAGTAAAAATATAACCCAAATTGCTGCTCCAATACCAGCACCTACATAATCTGCACCGTAAATAGTACCTAAATTATTGGCGAGGTGCTGTTGATGAATCTTCTCTCGAATGCGAGCAATTAATGGGATCTCCATGCCAATAAAAAAGCCGAGTAATACACCAAAAAAGTATGGGCTATTAAACGCCAACCAACTTAACTCTTTGAACAGTCCACCTTGTGGTTTCATATCAGGTGGAAGTGATAACATATCAGCAATCAGTTGCGGAAATATTTGTGTTATTGCGATTAAACCGCCAATGATTAAAATGGCAGAGCTGCCTAATAAGGCAATAATAAGTTCGAGCCAAACAAAGCCATTAAAAGCACAACGTACTTTTCTTGCCGCAAAAGCACCTAGTCCCATCGACACTATCATCAAGCCAATCATGGTGTAGATCGTACTTTCCATCACGCCCAACACTCGACCGGCGTAGTGAGACAGCAAGTATTCATAAATTAGCCCACAACCTGCTAACACAGCCATCGTAAGAATAAGTAAAGTATCGTCGAGCAGGTGAGACTTCTCTTGAGGTAAAGTGTTTTGTGGCATAGGAGTTAGTAGCTATTTATTAAGGTGTGGAGGGATTAGATGAAATTTACGAAGGTTATAATGATGCTCACCACCAGCGCTTGTTAGCACTTAGGTGGTGAGTTTACTTATTTATATGCTTTATTAAGCCATTAACGCCGTTAAGATTAAGGCTATTGCGATACTCGTCGCCATTTCTATACTGGCAACACCGATATTATGTTGTTGATCCACTTCTTCAACTAGGTTAATCCCCCAAAGTACAATGCGCTTAGCTATTGCGGTAAGCACTGCAACTAGTAACGTCATTCCAATACCAAAGACCAACCAGCCTAGTAAGTTAACGACCAAGGTTTCAGGACTATACATAAGAAAATGGCTTGCCGCAGTTACTGCTAAAGCCGTACTTATTACCTGGCCACTATAACGAATGGCTAAAGCAAGTTGGCCATTACTGAGTGCTTCTTGTAAGCAATCTTCTTGATTATTTTTAGCATATTGTTGTTCACGCAGTCGAGTTACTATAACTAACATAGTTTGAGCAACAATAAAGCCACTAGTGATAGCGATGAATGTGCCTAAATCTAGTCCATCGACCCACAATAATACCGCGCGGATAATTATCGCTGTTGCAATGGCACCAGCAGCATCAATAATACCTATGGTTAAATTTTTCTCTATGATGAGGGCATTTTTATCTAAGTGTTGCAGTGCAATTTTATCATGGATAATACGACCTACTTTAATCAATATTAAACCATAACCGCCGTATGCCAGCATGCCAATAGCTTCCATCGAATAGCTACTTGCTGCTTCGCCAGTAATAGCACCGGTAAGAACAATGCCTAAGGCTAATACACTCCCAGCAACACTGATACCAAAAGCGAAGTTATCTTCTTTGGCTAATTCTTGGGTACTATTAACCTTTGCACTAAGTCCTGAGAGGAATCGCATAGCCCCTAATAACAATATGGCAATTGAAACATCAATAGCCAAATAAACGAGTAAGTCTTGATTAACACCAGCGAGTTCGATGAATGAGTTCATAATTTTACTGTTCCTATTCTTTATTTATTCATTACTTCCCGCGTCTAAAACCGCGTGATGTATTGGTGTTTGAGTTTCTAAAACTAGAATTTTTACTTTTAGATTTACTGGCATAACTGCTCTTTTTCACACTATTGCTGCGAAAACGATTAGCACTCGTTTGGGCTGTTTTACTTTGACTTGATAAGCTTGAAGAGCCAGCTCGGTTCTTACTATAAGGACTAGTAAATTTTTGCCCACGGCTGCTAAAAGACTTTTTAGTACGAGTATCAAGCGATGTTTGCTTTTTTAATTGATTAGGTGAGCTGTAGCGCGTTCTGCCGTAATCGTTGTAATAACTATAATTACGTTGTCTGCCCCAGTCATTATAATAAGTACGTCGACCAAACATGTCGCCCATCAAAGAGTACATGCCATACCAAGCCCAAAAAGACATGCCATTACTGCCTGTTTGCCAGTTACCATAATTAGGATTACCAATTAATTGCTCACCGGTGCCAAAATCCTGAGCATTATTGGCTTGCTGGCTTTGCGCTTTTGATAATGAGTTAATACGTGGCAGTTGTCCGTCAGACATATCAGCTAATACATTGAGCGGATCGCTTAATGCGTCTGAATAAAGTACAGGATCTGCTGCTTGGTAAATATTAAGTAATTCATTATAAAGTGCTTGAGAAGATTCAAACATTTGAGGCTGATTTTTTGCGGTATTAATCCTATCTAGCAGTGCTTTGTACATAGGACCAGCAGTGGAAGCATCTTTACGAAACTCATTGATCAAAGGTGCTAAGTTCGACTTGTTAGCCATTACTGTATCAGCATATTGCTTGATTAAAGTGGCGTTACGAACTTGACCATTGTTTAAGGCATCACCTAACTGACTAACTCTTTGTTCAGTGATAGGTAATTGCTGTTCAATTTGCTCTTTTACAGGGTCACCACAGCCAGCTAAACTAAGCGTGGTAATTATGATCAAGAGCAATAAAAAAGGTGTTTTTAGTAAGTGCATTTCTGCCATCATCTCCTTAAAAATGCTATGTTATCGTATTAGTTAATAAATAGTACCGACAAATCATAGACAAGTGTCAATTAATACCATTAACGACATATTATGTCTATAGCAACGCTTGCTTATATAAGGAATTCTTGTGACGTTATCTTTTTCCCCACTTTTACATGAACAACAACAAACTAGCTGGCAGCAATTTGTTGATCAACATGCTGATGCTTGTAATGAATTAAGCCAAGAACAGCTTATTACCTTTAAACAAGCGATAGCCTTGAGTGATTTTATCTTGAAGAGTGCTTTACAAGCACCTGAACTCGTCATTGAACTTATTAAGGTTCCAAATGAACAGGCATTGCCTGATTATAAGAGTCTTTTGGCTAAGCAATTAGCTTCTTGTACTGATGAAGCTCAACTTCATCGACTATTAAGGCGTTTTCGCTTACAACAAATGGTTAAGATAGCGCTTGATGACTTAGTATTTGGTATCAGTTTAGATATCTCATTAGCCAGATTATCCTCATTGGCAGATGAACTAATTTTAGCCAGTTTACAATGGCTTACTGATTTTTGTCAGCAGAAATGGGGTACCCCGACCAATGAACAAGGGGAAACCCAAGTCTTATTGGTTTATGGAATGGGCAAGCTTGGCGGCAAGGAACTAAACTTTTCTTCCGACATAGATTTAATCTTTACCTATCCCGAAAGTGGAGAAACCCAAGGCTGTCGGCGTAGTATTGATAACCAGCAATTTTTTATACGTTTAGCACAAAAACTCATTGCTTCATTGCATCAAGTAACCTGTGATGGTTTTGTTTATCGTGTAGACATGCGATTACGCCCGTTTGGTGACAGCGGTCCACTGGTTCTCACATTTAATGCCATGGAAGATTATTATCAAGAACAAGGGCGTGATTGGGAACGTTACGCCATGTTGAAAGCCAGGGTTATAGGTGAGTCAAAATACCATGAGCAACTATCGAGTATGCTCAGACCTTTTGTTTATCGTCGTTATATTGATTTTAGTGTTATTGATAGCTTGCGACGTATGAAAATGATGATTGCCCAAGAGGTTCGTCGTAAACAGTTAATTAATAATATTAAACTTGGCGCTGGTGGCATTCGTGAAATCGAATTTATCGTACAAGTTTTTCAATTAATTCGCGGTGGACGGGTGCAAGAGCTTCAACAACGCAGTTTATTAATCGTACTGCCAAAACTGGTCGAATCTGGCGAAATTAATGCGGCAAATAAAGAGGTGTTAGAAAACGCTTATCTGTTTTTGCGACGTGTTGAAAATATTATTCAAGCATTAGCAGACAAACAAACGCAAACACTACCTGATAGAGAAATCGATCAGCAACGCTTATTAGCGGTACTTGCTATTAAAACGTGGCCGGAATTTTTGAGTATATTAGCTAAACATATGGATGGCGTTCACCAAGAGTTTGACCAGCTTATTGGCTTGGATAGTCCTAACCATCAAGCAGCAGATGAACATTGGGTAACGCTTTGGCATAGTCGTTGGAGTGATGAAGAGTCTATTGCATGGTTAGAGCAAGAAGCACAAACTTGGCAAAGTGATAAGGTCTGGCAAATACTGTATGATTTTCGAGAAGACACCAGTAAACGCAGTTTAGGGAACAGAGGCCGTCAGGTTTTAGATAAATTAATCCCGTTGTTGTTATGCCGATTACAGACAAATGAAATGGCAGAGCAAGTTATAGCAAGAGTGTTACAAGTTTTTAGTAAAATAGTGACACGAACCGCTTACCTAGAATTACTCTTTGAAAATGAAGGCGCGTTAAAACAGCTTATTCACTTATGCCAAGCAAGTAGCTGGGTAACTGATTATATTGCCAAATACCCCATTTTGCTTGATGAGCTTATTGATCCAAAATTACTACATAACCCACCGAAACTTTCATCGTATGCGGTTGAATTGCGTGAGCGGATGTTAAGGATCCCAGAGGAAGATCTTGAAGCCCAGATGGAGGCGCTACGACAGTTTAAACAATCGCAGCAATTACGCATCGCGGCTGCTGAAATAGCAGATGTCTTACCAGTAGCAAGAATCAGCGAACATTTAACATCTTTGGCTGAAGCTATTGTAGAAGAAGTGATAAATCTGGCGTGGCAGCAAGTTAGTGAACGTTTTGGCGTACCAACGTCTTGTTTAGATGGCAGGAAGGAAAAAGGTTTTGGTGTTATAGCTTACGGTAAAACTGGTGGTGTAGAATTAGGTTACAGCTCAGATTTAGACCTAGTATTTGTCCACCATAGTGAGCCAAATGAAGATACTACGGGTAGGGCTGATGGCAGTAAAGTCATTCCAGCAAGCCAGTTTTATATGAAATTAGCTCAGCGAATCATGCATATTTTCAATACCCGCATGAATAGTGGCATATTATATGAGTTAGATATGCGCTTAAGACCGTCGGGTAACTCCGGTTTATTGGTGGTACATTTAAATACCTTTGCCCAGTATCAACACCAAGATGCTTGGACATGGGAGCATCAAGCGTTAGTTAGAGCCAGAATGATTTTTGGTAATGAAGAGCTTCAGCAGCAGTATCTTAATATAAGGCAGGATGTTTTATCAAAGCCTAGAGAGTTTATCGAGTTGAAAAACGATATTATCACTATGCGGGAAAAAATGCGTAATCACCTCGATAAATCAAGTGAATCACTTTTTGATATTAAACAAGGGCAGGGAGGTTTGGTTGACATTGAATTTCTGGCTCAGTTTTTAGTACTTGCCTATGCTACTCAGCATAGAGAACTGATGCTTGTCTGTGATAATTTAGGTATTTTTAAAACCTTATTGAAATTAGGGTTATTAGAAAAAGCAGAACAACAACAGCTAAGTAATATGTATCAAAAATTAAGGGCTTTAGGGCACCAAGCGACGATGCAAAATGCTGGGCAATTAATTGAGCTACAGAAATTATCAGGGCAAGGTGATATTGGAACTATTTGGCAAAAGCGCCTCCTTGATAAATAAAGGTGGTTACCAAGGAGCTACCAATATGCTGAGTTAATATGGATTTTTACTAGCGAGTTGAATACACTCCTTGTCCAAAAAAGGTTGAGGAGTACGCTCAATGACTACGATCGCACGTTGGCGATGACAAAAGAAAATTGAAAGGCCTGACTCAAAATGTCCTTCTATGGCTTTGGCAACTTGAAAAGTAGTTTTTAAAATGTCTTTTTCAATACGAAATGGGTCTTTTACCACGTAATCACGATTCAACCACCAAATTAACTCAACGCCGTCTTTTTCAGAATATTCAACTAGCTTTTGATTTAGGGTTTCCCCTTTTCTGAAAGGTCTAGACTCAATACTACCTTGCCAGTTTTTATTGTATGGACGAACGATCATTTCTCTGGCTTGTAATATCTTAACTAAATCACCCTTAGGATCAGGAAGGTAGACAATGTTATTACGAATTTTAGGTCCTTTGCCATCCATATCACCATGCAAGTTAGCATAAAATTTTGATAAGCCAACTGCTGCGGGATTACTCGAGGTTCTACCTTGTTGATAAAGCGTCGATTTACTTTCAACGACAACCTCTGCTGGGGCAGGATCAACAATTGTTTCAGTAGTTTTTACTGAGTTATCTTTAACGTTACCTAAAGAACCATCGAGTGAAAGCAAAAAGTCTTGATTGGCAAAAAACAACCAAGCTAATACCGCAAGAAAAACCCCTAATATAATATTTCGCAGCCAAAAGTTCATGGACCTATTAACACCTTTGTTATTATTACTATATTTATAGTGAAGCTAGCCTACTGTACGCAAAGAATAATAATTATTCAAATAATCCCTTTAAAGTTAACAGCTTCTATATCTTAAATTTTTACAGATTCAGTGCTAGCATTTTTATATACTTAAATATTATTTATATAATGAGGCATCATCAGGATTTGGTCTTGTCTTAAAGCGTCTGTGCAACCACATGTATTGTTCAGGTTTGCGCGAAATTGCTTTTTCTAATTCTTGATTGATACGGGTGACATCAGCAATGTTATCTTTAGTAGGAAAATTCTCTAACGGCGGCATAATCTCTAAGGTATAACCACTGCCATCGTCGTTTCTTACTGGGATGATCATCATAGTTTCTACGTTTTTTTGTCGGGCAAAGATTAAAGTACCTGTGGTAGTTGCTGCTTCTTTAACACCAAAGAAGGGCACAAAAACACTACGATTTCTGCCGTAATCTTGATCGGGTAAGTAAATACACGCTTCGCCATCCCTTAGTGCTTTCATTAAGCCCTTAACATCACGTTTTCCTAACATGTACTTATTTGAACGACCACGTCCTCTAAACTGAAAGAATTCCATCAATTGATTATTGTGCGGTCGGTAAAAAACCACCATAGGATGTCCGTAACCAACACCTCTTGCGTTCATTTCGACACTTAAATAATGCATTGCAAGCAGTAACACACCATTGCCTTCTCGACGGGCCTTTTCAAGGTGTTCTAAACCTTTTACTTTAAATTTTCGTTTTACTCGCCAATCAGGCCACCACCAGCCCATACCCGTTTCAAACAGTGCAATGCCGGTATTTTCAAAGTTTTTTTTCAGTAATATTTGTAATTCATCTTCGCTTTTTTCTGGAAAGCATAATTTAAGATTCGTTAAAGCTACATGTTTACGCTTAGAGCCAATTTTCATTAATAGTCGGCCGAGCATACGTCCCATGAATAACTGTAATTTAAAAGGCAGCCATGAAATAGTGTAAAGAATAAAAACGCCTAACCACGTAAGCCAATATTTAGGTAATAAAAAGGATAATTTAAAATCAGGCTGTAAAACTTTATTGCTACTCACAGTGTTCTCTCTGAGGAATATGTAGGCTCATGATTATACCTAAGTTACTTTTAAATAGGCAATTAACTTATTATCAGCTTTCAAGTAGAATGGTGATTATTATTTTACCTACTATAAATTGCTGGTCGTTATGGTGCAAAAAGAAAAAAATGTCGTCGATGAACATGAAATTGAATTGATTATTGGTAATTCAAATTCTAATTTTTCTGGCGTTACATCAACCATGTTGCAAGTTTTGTCTCACGAACAAGATTTGATCAACTTACGGGTGATGGGGCAACACCATTTACCTGATAAATCTTTATCGATTAGCTTCTGGCAAGTGGCGGGTTTATGTAGAAAACCACTTTCTACAGGTAAATTTAGAATTTTTCATGCCCGTCGCGTTGATGAGATGATCCAAGCTCTGTTATTAAAATATGTATTTCGCGTTAAATTAAAAATTGTTTTTAGTAGTGCGGCTCAGCGTTATCGCTCAGGTTTTACATTATGGCTAACGGATAGAATGGATGCGGTGCTTGCTATGTGCAAAGCCTCAGCAAGTTATTTACACCGAAAACCCGATGCTATTATTTACCATGGAGTAAAAACTGATATTTATCTGCCAGCAACAGATAAAAGCCAAGCGTGGCAGTCTCTGGGTTTACTTCCTGATGATGCGGTTAAAGGTAAAAAGGGCATTGCTATATTAGGGCGAGTCCGTAAGCAAAAAGGCGTGCATCTATTCGTTGAGTCATGCATCGAAATCTTAAAAGATAAACCTGATTATACCGCGGTGATTGTTGGCTCAATATCATCGAGTAATGAAGCTTTTGTTAATGAGTTACAAGCTAAAGTTTCCCAAGCCGGTTTAAGTGATCGTATCGTTTTTGCAGGAGAGCAAAACTTTGCTGATATCCCTAAAATATTTAGTAGTTTGTCATTAGTGGTTGCGTTGAGTGAGAATGAAGGTTTTGGTTTAACTATTTTAGAAGCCATGAGCAGTGGCGCAGCAGTATTGGCCAGTGAAGCAGGTGCTTGGCCTGAAGTTGTGCGTCAAGGTATTGATGGTTACGTCGTACCTATTAATGATTTAGCTTCTGTTACAGAAAAAATGTCACTCTTATTAGCTGATGAAGATAAGCTGATGCAAATGGGCCGTGATGGCCGAGAGCGTGTTTTAGAACATTATTCAGTTGAGAGAGAAGCAAAAGAGCTGGTAACGTTTTTTAGAGGTTTGATGTAAATAATATAACGTTTCAAAAGTAAAGATTATAAAAAAATGACAAGTAGCGTTGAACGCTGCTTGTCATTTTTATTGTCAACAATGAATTATGGACGATTAACTAGCGGCCATTAAACCAGAGTTAATGGCATTTATATCTTCATCAGTGATGGTGCCAGCAGCACGTTTTAATAATAAAACGTTTTGAATATAACCATAACGCGTTGATGATAAATTACGTTTAGCATTATATAAATTACGTGTGCTATCTAGTACATCAACAATTGTACGAGTACCCACTTCAAAACCCGCTTCAGTTGCTTCTAATGCTTTTTGAGCACTTAATACCGATTGTTCAAGTGCTTTGATAGCTGAAATACCTGCAATTACCGTATTGTAGGCATTTCGAGTGGTACGAACAACAGTTCGATGGGTTAACGATAAGTCTTGGCTAGCAAGTACAAAACTGTTTTGTGCTTTGCGCACTGAACTTTGAATAGCACCACCAGAATAAATTGGAACATTTAACTGTATGCCAACCGAGTAACCATCAACAACAGGTAAATCTGCAGAGGCTGCACTTCCGGTTTTTTGTTCTTCATCTTTGCCATTATAGCTGGCACCAAAATCTAGCGTAGGGTAATGACCTGAACGAGCAATATCGATATTATCTTGTGCGATATCAATACCTACTTTAGCGGTAATTAAATCTAGGTTTTTCGCTTCTGCAGTAACTTGCCACTCATCAGCGCTATTTGGCACTGGAGTACTGGTACTAAAGCGTTGAGTATTTAATACGCTAACGTTTTTAGGGTAGGCATTCGTGATAACGCGTAGTTCTTCTTCGGCTTGGTAAATCGCATTTTGTGCCCGAATCTCTTCAGTCACCGCACTATCAAATTGTGCTTGTGCTTCATAAACATCAGTAATTGCGGTTAAACCCACCGAAAATCGTTGCTTGGTTTGCTCAAGTTGTCGAGCAATAGCATCTTTTTCAGCGGTAGCAAAAACAAGGTCATCTTTTGTGCTGAGTAAATCAAAGTATGCTTTGGCAACACGAGTAATTAAATCCTGTTTCGCCACTTGATAAGTTAAATCACTTTGATGCGCTGCTTTTTCTGCATTATTTAAACGTAACCAGCTATCGTGATGATAAAGCTGCATATTTAAACTCGCGCCATACGTTAAACTATCTGACTCTTGATTGATAACTGAAGTATTATCTGAAGCAACAAACTCTTGCTCGCCTATTGAGTAGCCACCATTAGCAGATATTTGTGGTAGTAGAGCTGAGCGTGCTTGTACAATATCTTCTTTTACTATCATAAACTGAGCTTGTGATTTAAGTACCACAGGATCATTTAATAAAGCCTGTTGATAAACGGTAAGTAAATCATCAGCCTGGGCTTGTGTACTACTAATAGCAGTAGTTATCGCTATAATTAGTGTGCTTAGTGTTTTATTCATGAGTAAGGAATTCCTTGGGTGTATTACTCTTGTTCTAAATTTATTGATATTCGCAGATAGAGTATCCTACATGGATTTTTAAATTAACCAAATAAAATAACTGTTTACTAGTGTAACAAATTATTATTAAAAAGAGATGCTTGATGAAAAGTAATAAAAATATGCCCGCTGCTATGCTGAAATTTGATAAGGAGCAGGTATCTGTGCACTCGGTGGTAACGAAATATCAGGGCTTTTTCAAAATGAATGAGTACTCACTGCAGCATGCACTTTTTTCAGGAAAGCAAAGTCAGGTTTTTACCCGAGAAATCTTTGAACGCGGTGATGCTGTAGTCGTAATGCCCTATGATGCAAGGCGAGATGAGCTACTATTGATAGAACAATTTAGACCTGGTGCCATAAGAGGCGAGGACAGTCCTTGGTTATTGGAGTTTATTGCCGGCATGTTCGATGAGAATGAAACCCCAATTGAAGTGGCTATAAGAGAAGCAAAAGAGGAAACAGATCTAACCCTTAGTCCTGCTGATTTAGTGCCTATTATGGAATACCTTTCGAGTCCTGGAGGCATGAGTGAGCGTATTCATTTGTATTTAGCGCATTTTGATTGTGAACAAATATCGGATGGTGCAATTCATGGTTTGCCTGAAGAAAACGAAGATATTTTGTTACACCTTGTTAGTCGAACTCATGCAATGGAACTGTTGTCTCAGGGTAAAATCACTAACGCAGCCACTATTATCGGGTTACAATGGCTGGCACTGAATTATCAAGCGTTATCGATTCAAGGTTCTAGTGCTAAATAGCTTCAGCTTTAAAAAGTAAATAGAAAAGTAATTATTTTAACGGTACTGGTTAGCAAGGATTTTGTTCTAAAAGTGGCATTGCTAAGTATATTGTTACTTGAAATGGTAATTAAGAGGCATAAATGAGTTTTTTCCCTAATAAAGCGCTTAATAACGCAGATAGAAAAAGTTACCAACCTAACCTAGTTAGTTTGATGACCTTATGTGCCAATAATTATATGTTACTGCAAAAAGTGTTAGCGAGTAAAAGTGCGCTTGGAGAAGTTAGAAAATTTTTTATCAGTGACTTCCTCTCTTATAGCGTTACCATAAAAGAGGTAACACGATATACTTCTGTGATCTGTTTTGAACAAGACAGCTTAAGTTCATCTTTTAAAAATATTCCCGGTATTGTTGCCACCGCGCTGCATCCTCGCATGACAATTCGTTTATATCACGATGCTCGAATGGCGGAAGTTCTTGCAACGCAAGATATCAGGCAAGTAAAACCCCGATATGATTATCCAAATAGTCAAATGCACCAGCAAGATGAAAAACAACAGATTAATCAGTTTTTAAATGAATGGTTGCACCTATGTTTACGCTTGGGGCAAGTGAATGTTGAGCTGCACTCTTAATTTGTGAAAAGTTAATTTATAAAGTGTTAACTGATAAAGTATTAATTTATGACCATAACAGAACCTTATTCTCCAAATAACCAACCTATTACTTTTGCACAAATAACGGATAGCCACTTATTTTCATCAGTAGACGGCCTGCATCATGGCCATAATGTCTTTAACAACCTTAAAAAAGTGTTACTCAGTATTTGCGATGACCCTGCCATTAAATTTATCGTCTTTACTGGCGATTTGACTCAAGATCATAGTGAACAGTCATACCAAAATTTTGTAGATTGCGTACAGCAATGTCAGATTACCGTGCCTATTTATTATTTGGCTGGCAATCATGATGAAGCAGAATTGTTAGCCAAGTATTTTTCAGTATCGCCGTTTCAAGCAGATAAAGAAATAAATTTACCACATTGGCAAATTCAACTTGTTGATAGCAAAAGCGAAACTCCGGCTGGGTATGTCGATGAACAAGCATTGAAGACATTGCATTCTGCTATCAAAAAAAATAAAAAACAGCTAATAATGATGCATCACCATCCTATTGATGTAGGTTATTTTATTGATAATCATGGCTTAGAAAATAAAGAGGCGTTTTGGCAAGTGATTAACGCTTATCGCAATATAAAAGCGATTGCCTGTGGGCACGTTCATGGCGATATGACGTTGACTAATCCTGTAACCAAGCCGTTGAATGAGCCTGTCACTTTATATACTTGCCCGGCAACCTCAATTCAATTTGATCCTGATGTGAAAGGTGTTGCTGCCTTAGCTAAAGGACCTGGTTATAGAGTTTTCCATTTATCCGCTGATGGTAAATTAAACACTAATGTTGTTATCTTATAAACATTTAAGTATAACATTACCTTACTAAGTGCATGGTTACTCCCTTTGCAATAGAGTCGCTATTTTATAATTAAAAAGTTTAATAATGAAAAAAAACATCCTTCATATTCATGGTTTTAACTCATCTCCATTATCGTTAAAAGCAGAGCAAACGCGTAAATACATAGTTAAAAACTTCCCTGATGTTGGATTTTTTTGCCCTCAACTAGCAACAACGCCTGAGAAAGCTATTAGTCAATTAGAGCAGATCATTGAAACACAGGGTGTAAATGCACAGTGGTGTTTAATTGGCTCTTCGTTAGGTGGTTACTTTGCTAGTTATCTTGCTAGAAAGTATAACTGTTTAGCGGTATTGGTAAATCCGGCTGTTACTCCTTATGAATTATTACAAGATTATATTGGTGAGCAAGTGAATCCTTATACGGAGGAGGTGTACCAAGTAACTGAAGATCATATGCAGCAGTTGAAAGTGCTTGAGCAAACGGCACCAGCAATTGATTGTAATGAAAAAAATAATTACCTAGTTATGGTACAAACAGGGGATGAAGTGTTAAATTACCAACAAGCTGTGGAAAAATATCAATATTGTCGATTAATAGTACAAGAAGGTGGTGACCATAGCTTTATCGACTTTGATAATTGCTTATCCACCATCAGTGACTTTTTTCAGCTAGATAATGCCAAATGAATTAATGCTTACTAAGTGAGTAACATATTAGACAGATTGGTATGCAAAAAATGAAATTAGCCATATGCAATATATAAGCGCTAATGCCTAAACCTTTTAACTGCAATTAAATTGAGTTTCAAATGACCGATCAATACAATTCCGACTCCATTGAAGTACTAAGTGGTTTAGAGCCCGTTCGACGTCGCCCTGGTATGTATACTGATACCACTAGACCTAATCATTTAGGTCAAGAGGTTATTGATAACTCAGTGGATGAAGCGCTTGCAGGTCATGCACAAAATATTAGTGTAATTTTAGAAAAAGATCAGTCACTTGAAATCATAGATGATGGCCGTGGTATGCCTACCGATATTCACCCAGAAGAAGGGGTGTCAGGGGTTGAACTTATCTTTTGTAAGTTGCATGCCGGTGGTAAATTCTCAAATAAAAGCTATCAGTTCTCAGGCGGTTTGCATGGTGTTGGTATTTCGGTGGTTAATGCCTTATCTACCCGTGTTGATGTCAGTGTTAGACGAGACAGTAAAGTCTTTGAAATGGCATTTGAAAATGGTGATAAAGTTGAAGAGCTACGAGAAACAGGTACGGTAGGAAAAAGAAACACAGGCACAAGTGTTAAATTTTGGCCAGATGCTAGCTATTTTGATACCGCAAAATTTTCGGTACGCCACCTAACACATTTGTTGAAAGCCAAAGCAGTTTTATGTCCAGGCTTAACCATTAAATTTCATGACAAAAATGAAGACAAAAAATATCAGTGGTGTTATGAAGACGGACTCACAGATTATTTAAAAGATACGGTAAAAGATTATGTTTCCTTACCAGAAGAGCCTTTTGTTGGTAGTTTTACTTCACAGCATGAAGCAGCCGATTGGGCAGTTACTTGGCTACCAGAAGGCGGGGAAAGTATTGGGGAAAGTTATGTTAATTTAATTCCCACAATTGCTGGTGGTACCCATGTAAATGGTCTGCGCCAAGGTTTGCTTGAATCAATGCGTGAATTCTGTGAATTTAGGAATCTAATACCGCGTGGCGTCAAACTAACACCTGACGATATATGGGATAAATGTAGTTATATCCTATCTATCAAGATGCAAGACCCACAATTTGCTGGGCAAACTAAAGAACGCTTATCGTCACGCCAATGTGCAGCTTTTGTCACTGGTGTGGTAAAAGATGCTTTTAGTTTATGGTTGAACGAGCACACAGATAAAGCTGAACTCTTAGCAGATTTTTGTATTAATAACGCGCAAAAGCGTATGCGAGCTAGCAAAAAAGTAGTCCGTAAAAAAATCACTCAAGGGCCCGCTTTACCCGGTAAGTTAACCGATTGTGGCAGCCAAGATTTAGCTCGCACCGAATTATTCTTAGTGGAAGGTGACTCAGCTGGCGGTAGTGCTAAACAAGCAAGAGACAGAGAGTTTCAGGCTATAATGCCACTGAGGGGGAAAATTCTAAATACCTGGGAAGTCGATTCAGGACAAATACTTGCTTCCCAAGAAGTACATGATATCTCCGTTGCATTGGGGATTGATCCCGACAGCGATGATTTATCTGAATTACGTTACGGTAAAATTTGTATCTTAGCGGATGCCGATTCTGATGGACTACATATCGCCACCTTATTGTGTGCCTTATTTACTCAGCACTTTTTACCTTTAGTACAAGCTGGCCATGTATACGTTGCTATGCCACCACTTTATCGCATTGATATTGGAAAAGAAGTTTATTACGCATTGGATGAAGCGGAAAAAGACGGCATTTTAGACAGAATTGAGGCTGAGAAAAAGCGTGGTAAGGTGAATGTCCAACGTTTCAAAGGTTTGGGTGAAATGAATCCACCGCAATTACGTGAAACGACAATGGATCCAAATACGCGTCGATTAGTACAATTAACCGTTGATGAGCATAGTGAAACCATGGAATTAATGGATATGTTGCTTTCTAAAAAGCGCAGTGGTGATCGTAAAAGCTGGTTACAAAGCAAAGGCGATATGGCTATTGTCTAAAGGCAACTTAGTCATAACTTTGCTATAAGTAGTAAATACATTATAGGGAGTGAAAATGAATACAGAGCATATACCTGGATATTTGGCTGGTGCTGATAGCGATCCTTTGATGATCGTAATGGCGGTTATTCTTATCGCTATCATTTTAATCGCCGGGGTCTTCTACTTTAAATTACACGCTGTACCTGAGCATATTGCCCACGGGAAGAATCATACCCAAATACAGCTGATCACCATATTAACTATTCTCGCTTTATTTACTCATAATAATATTTTTTGGGTTGCGGCTCTAGTGTTAGCTGTTGTTGAACTACCAGACTTCTTAACCCCTTTAAAATCAATTGCTAAGTCGTTAGAGACGATTGCTCAAAATAAAGAACAAATAACGCAGGAAAAGGCTGAAGAGACAGTGGTTGTTAAGGAGAATAACTAAATGTTAGAAGTGCTACTCTGTTCGCTTATTACCATTTTACCGGATTATTTATTCCGAAAATATCGCCAAGGCAAAACATGGGGAAAAGAAATTACCTTTTTCACCATGTGGTATGAGCTACGGTGGGGCATATCAGCCTGTGCAATACTCTCTATATCATTAGTAACGCTAATTTTTTATTATCACCCTTCAACCACTAACGCTGCACCACTGTTTCGAACTGTCTCCATCATGCCAGAAAAAAGCGGCAGGGTTCAGCATGTATTTGTAAAAAATCATCAAAAAATTAAAGCAGGTACTGCTATTTTTAGCATGTATGATGAATCTCAATTGGCGGCTATTGAGCAAGCAGAAGCCAATATTAAGCAAATTGAAGCTGAATTCTCTACTGCTTATGCGCAACTTGCGGTCGCAATAAGTAATGCAGAAAAGGCTAACAGTGCTTATATGCGTTCGAAAAATGAATATGATCGTAAGAAGAAGCTCTCGCTGAAAGGCAATAATATTATTAGCGAAAGCGAAGTACAAAAAATGGCTGATACTATGGCAATGAATGAAGCAGGGCTATCTGTATCCTTAGCCAACCAAGCTTCAGCCCAAGCCGTCATTGAAAACATTTTGCCAGCCAAAAAAGCCAGTGCTATTGAAGTATTGGATAGCGCTATTGTTGATGAAGGTAAACGTACCGTCTATGCCCATATTGACGGAGAATTACAGCAGTTTGCCTTACAACCAGGTGACTTTGTCAATCCCATGATTCGCTCTGCTGGCATGATTGTACCTTCTGCTGGTGAGGCATCAGGGAAGGAAGCTGTGCAAGCGGGTTTTAACCAATTAGCGGCCAATGTTATTGAAGTAGGGACCTTTGCAGAAATTACCTGTTTATCCAAACCTTTTACTATCATCCCTATGAAAGTAGACAGTGTTCAAAGCGTCATTGCAACAGGCCAAGTTAGAACGAATGAAACCTTGTTAGATGTGCAAGAACGTGCACGACCAGGCACTCTCACGGTAAGATTAGTGCCTCTTTATGAAGGTGGTCTTGATGGCGTTATCCCTGGAACAAAGTGTGTGGCCAATGCATATAGCTATCATCATGAATTGCTAGCTAGCGGCACACTCAGTACCTCTGAGACAATCTATTTACACATGGTTGATGCTGTAGGGGTTGTTCATGCAATTATCCTTCGCATGCAAGCCTTGTTACTACCTGTAAAAGTGTTAGTTTTTTCAGGACATTAAGCAGCTATGTGTTATTGAGTAACTCACATTGCAACACTGTGATGATTATTTAATTGAGTTAAACTGAAAACCCTCTTTTTTGAGGGTTTTTTATGTCTTAAATAATACGGTTTAACTCTCAGGCTAAATAGTTCTATACTGCCTTTCTCGGTGAATGCCGAGCTGTTTAATTAGGAGTTAGTATTTGTTGTTTTTTTCTAAAATAATGTCCCATACGGGTCAAGTCATTATCAGTATTATTTTCTTCTTGCTTTCGATGGTTGCTGTTGCCCATGAAAGTATCGATATTAAGCAATTTAATCTTGTTACAGAACAAGTAAAAGAATTGAAAAAGACCGATCTAGCACTTTCCCTCAAACAATTAATTACTTTTGAAAACGTGCTTAGTTCACTCACTGTTGAACAAAATTTGCTTTACTTCAAATTGCTTGCAGAAATACAAATTGGACAGAATAAATATAGCGCTGCTAAAAAAACGGCAAATGAAGGACTCAATATAGGAAAGAGACTTGCTAGTCCAAGTATTCTAATGAGTGAATTATTGTATTTAAGAGGATTTGCTTTTGAAAGTTTAGGTGATATCCCTAGGGCAACTAAAGAATATAAAAGTGGCTTAGAAGTCGCGGAGTCATTGCACAACAAAATACAAATTGCTGTAGGTCTTATCAACTTAGGTGCTATTGCCTATTTAACAGATGATTATAAACGATCTTTAATTTTGCTTAACGATGCTTATAACATTGCAGGACAAACAGATGATGAAGAGCTAAAAGGCACCGCGAATACTGAACTGGGTATTGTCTACGCCCATTTAAGACAAGATGAGCAATCTATGGCTTATTACCAACAATCATATACTCACTTTAAAAAAGCTGGTCTGTTATTAGCAGCACACAATAGTTTGCATAATATTGCTATTTCTCATACTCGTAAAAAAAATTATGACCAAGCGATCACAGTATTTAAAACGTTGATCACTGAATCGAATAAAGATACCCCAAGCGATAGTATGTTTACTGTTTATTCAGGTATGGCTTGGGCGCATTTAAAAAAAATAGACAGTAACCCTGATGCAGCCTATGAATACCTATTGATGGCTAAACCATACTTACAATCTACTGAGAAAATTGATCATCAATTAGGTTTTTATTTTGATGAAGCTAATATTTTATATAAATTGGGCCGCTTTGATGAAGCGCTCGATAGCATTACTCGTATTGAAGCGATATTAGTTAATCATCAGGAACTGCCTCGTAGAAAAAGAAAAGGTTATGTCAATATTATCAATCTCAAAGCTAAAGTATTTTACAAACAAGAAAAGTATCAGCAAGCTTATGAAACAAAATCTAGGGTGATCACTTTAACTGATAAATTATATGAAAACGAAGATAATCGCTCTATTGCGCGAGTTCGACTTGAGCTCGAAGCAGAGCAGGCAGATAAAAAAAACGAGATATTAAACAACCAAAAAATCCGTTATGAAGCTAGCTTTAATGAAGCAAAGCTAGAGAGCGATACGCAGAAAGTATATCTAATTATTAGTGCTTTACTTGCGTTAGCATTTGCCTGGGTTTTAGTTAAATTTATTCAAAGTCAGCACAAACTCAAAATTGCCCTTAACGTTGATAAACTTACTGGGACGGCAAACAGACACCGATTAATGTTAAAGTCTCAACAGGCGTTTGAACTTGCTAAAGTTAAGCAAACTCATTTGAGTTTACTGATGATTGATATCGATAATTTAAAAGATATTAATGATAGGTTAGGCCATAGTATTGGCGACGAGATTTTAACAAAAGTTGCTCTTATTGGCGCTGATATGATGCGAAAAAATGATATCTTTGGTCGTTTTAGCGGCGAAGAATTTATGATGTGTTTACCTAAGACTAGTATAAAATCGGCAATGGAAACTGGGGAATGTATTCGTGCCTGTATCAATGAACACATCTGGCAATTTAATCCTCTCGAAAAAGTTAGTGTCAGTGTGGGAGTTGCTACCCTAACCGATGATACTGACCTAATCAGCTTAGTGAAAAAGGCTGAGGATCAACTATACCAAGCAAAAGCCTCAGGAAAAAACAAGGTGTGTGGCTAATGAGGGTTATCAATCAAATTATGTTGATAATATTACTTACTGCTATGATCTTTATATCGGTATGTCAGGGTAATGAGCTTGTTAATGCACCCCTTCAAAGTGAGGGCGAAAATAAAAAAAATAGCTTGTTGCATATCCCCCCAACAAACATGTTACCCATAAACCCTGAATTACTCTTCTTAATTGCTCAACTGAAACAAACAAGTATAAAGGATCATAAAGTTGAAATCGCAGTTGCACAATTAACCTTATCTAAAACACCGTTAAATGCCGCGGAGCAATATTTACTTCTAGTAGCGCAAGTATTGCTCAAAGAACAGACTAAAGATAAGTCTACCGATAATATTAGTGACCATAGCAGTCATGTTATAGCCCTTTTACAACAAGCCAAAAAATTATCAGAGCAAATTTCTGAGCAGCAATTAGCACAGCCAGAATTTTTACAGTTACATTTATTATTGGCGAAACACTATGCGAAACAAGAGGCGTATGATTTAGCTTATCTTGAAAAAGAGTCCTATTTAAAAAAATATAATATTTATCGAAAAAATAAACGCTTAGCTATGATTGCCTCGTTAGAACAGTCTTTTGAGGTTAAGGATAAACAAGCAAATAATGCTTTGATGGAAAGCCAAAATAAGTTGAAAATTCGCCGAGTTGCTGAAGTACAAGATGAGAAAGTCTCACGACAGTATAACTTCACTCTGATTGTTTTTACCGTTATTGTCTTTGTATTACTTTTATTCAGACAGTTAAGAGTACGTAATAAACTTATCCTCTTGACACGAACAGATACCTTAACTGGTGTAGCAAACCGTAGTACTTTGTTTAAACACGGTAAAAAAATGGTGGCTAATTTTAAAGATCAGCCTGAAGAGTTGTCGATATTATTATTAGATTTAGACCACTTCAAAAAAATTAATGACAATTTTGGCCATTACGTTGGTGACGAAGTTTTAATTGTAGTATCAAGTTTATTAAAAGAAACTATGCGGTCTCGCGACATGCTTTCTCGTTTTGGCGGGGAGGAATTTGTTGCCTTATTACCTTTTGCTGATAGCAATAAAGCGAAAGCTATTGCCATGCGGATTAATGATAAAATTGCACAGCATGATTTTTCACCTTTAGTATTAAAAACTAAGGTAACTCTCAGCATAGGTGTAGCAACGATGATAGATAAGCAAATGAACTTTGATGACTTATTGCATCATGTAGGTTTGGCTATGTATCAAGCGAAAGAGCAAGGTCGAAATACAGTGGTTTGTCATCATAATATTTCTGAATCACCAGCATAATTGTGTGCAAAAACCTACGCTACGCATTTTACCGCTGTTCAAACTCCACTCTATGAATGATTACAGTTATAGACTTGGTATTATAGCAAACGGATTAACTTATTGGTCAGCTTAGGGCTATATTAGCGAGTTTAAAACAAGAAAATGAGTTAATCATAGTTATTCTATATTTCATTCATTTTGTGATGTTGTCAGTTTGCTACTGAGCTCCCGAAGGGAGAGATTAAAAGGCATACATGCCGCGTTATTGATTTTGACAAGGATGCTACATGGATGCTGCTTATTAGAGAATGCAGCAGTACATTCTGCTGAATAAGTAGTATCTTCAATCAATACCTTGCTGCTAAGCCTTTTAATTCTCGCTAAGTAATCAATAAATTAGCCCGATTGGTATTATTAAAGCTTTTGTTACTTTTATCTATTTTGTCTAAGGTCATAATCAGATAAGCTATAGCCATTAACCTTAGGTTATTTTGGTTTACTTTAACCAAGGTAAGAACCTTACAAAATAAAAATAATTAGTCTCGCAATATCAGGAAAATCAATTCATGTCAGATGCGCTCGAATATAGCCTTGATGGAGTAGAACAAGTCCCATTAAGGCGTTTTACTGAAGAAGCTTATTTAAACTATTCCATGTATGTCATCATGGATCGAGCTTTGCCACATATTGGTGATGGCTTAAAACCAGTGCAAAGGCGTATAGTTTATGCGATGTCTGAGCTTGGTTTGTCCGCGACGGCTAAATATAAAAAATCAGCTCGTACCGTTGGTGACGTTTTAGGTAAATTTCACCCTCATGGTGATAGTGCCTGTTATGAAGCTATGGTATTGATGGCGCAACCTTTTTCTTATCGCTATCCTTTGGTAGACGGTCAAGGTAACTGGGGGGCACCGGATGATCCTAAGTCTTTTGCCGCAATGCGTTATACCGAATCACGATTATCACGCTTTAGTGAAGTATTACTTTCGGAGCTAGGGCAAGGCACTGTTGATTGGCAGCCAAACTTTGATGGCACTATGCAAGAGCCGATGACGTTACCTGCTCGCCTGCCACATATTTTACTCAACGGTATTACGGGTATAGCCGTTGGTATGGCAACAGATATTCCACCGCATAATGTACGTGAAGTTGCTGATGCCTGTGTACATTTAATTGAAAACCCTAAAGCAGAAGTCAGTGATTTACTTGAGTTTGTTCAAGGACCTGATTATCCTACCGATGCTGAAATTATTACCCCGAGAGCCGAGATTGAAAAAATTTACCAAACGGGCCGTGGTAGCATAAGAATGCGCGCTGTCTATGATGTCGAGCAGGGTGATATTGTTATTACCTCACTTCCTCATCAAGCATCTGGCGGTAAAATATTAGAGCAAATTGCTGGACAAATGACAGCGAAAAAACTGCCGATGGTGGTTGACCTTCGTGATGAATCTGACCATGAAAACCCGGTGAGATTAGTCGTTGTGCCACGTTCAAATCGTGTTGATGTTGAGCAGTTAATGCAACATCTTTTTGCGAGTACCGACCTAGAAAAAAGCTATCGCGTTAACATCAATATGATAGGTTTAGATAATCGTCCTGCAGTAAAAAACTTACTTACCATTTTATCTGAATGGCTTGAATATCGTCGTGAAACAGTACGTCGTCGCTTGCAGTATCGTTTAGATAAAGTATTAGCTCGTTTGCATATTCTTGATGGTTTATTAGTTGCTTATTTAAATATTGATGAAGTCATTGAAATTATCCGTGGTTATGATGATCCTAAAGCTGAGTTGATGTCACGCTTTGGTTTATCTGATACGCAAGCACACTCTATTTTAGAGATTAAATTACGCCAACTTGCCAAGCTTGAAGAAATAAAAATTCGTGCAGAGCAAGATGAACTGCGTAATGAACAAGATTACTTAGAGAAAATTCTTAATTCAAAAGCTCGTATGAATACGCTGATGAAAAAAGAGATCCTTGCTGCTGCTGAGCAATATGGTGATGAGCGTCGCTCTCAACTTGTTGAACGTAGCGAATCAAAAGCGCTAACCGAAAAAGATTTAGTACCAAGTGAACCGGTAACCGTAGTTGTTTCTGATAAAGGTTGGGCTCGTTGTGCTAAAGGGCATGATATTGACCCTACGAGTTTAAGCTACAAAGCAGGTGATGGTTATTTATGTGCCTCAAAAGGTAGATCTAATCGCCCTGTGGTATTTATAGGCTCCGATGGCCGTGCTTTTACGACAGATGCACATACCTTGCCGACGGCGCGTTCACAAGGAGAGCCACTGACAGGACGCTTTAACCTAGCAACAGGAAAAACGTTTGTGCACAGTATAATGTCTGACGACGAGGCTCAGTATCTGTTAGTCAGTGATGCAGGTTATGGCTTTGTTAGTAGCTTTGGTGATATGGTCAGTCGAAATAAAAATGGTAAGGCGTTAATTAGCTTGCCTGAAGCTGCTAAAGTCATGGCACCTCAGTGTATCAACGATTTCGAAAATGATTGTTGTTTAACCATTACCAGTGAAGGTCGGATGTTAGTTTTTCCGGTTAAAAACTTGCCAGTGCTAAGTAAAGGTAAGGGTAATAAGATTATTAATATCCCTTCTGCACGGTCCAAATTACGAGAAGAGTTTGTTAGTTTACTTTGTATAATCCCTGAAGGTGCTGCCATAACTTTACATGCAGGTAAGCGAAAACTTACCTTAAAATCGGCAGATATTGAGCACTATAAAGGGGAACGTGGTCGTCGTGGCAATAAATTGCCAAGGGGATTACAACGGGTTTCAAAAATTGAGGTTGAATCAGCCACTGTTATAAACTCCGATGAAGAACCTGAAACGAATGAGTAAAGCTATTGTATTTTACCCATCAATGATTATCTAATATGACAGAAAAAGACCAATAAGTGATTCTCACTTATTGGTCTTTTTGCTATGCAGGTTAATTTCCTTACTTTTGGAACCGATATGTTTTTCTCTTCACACAACACTCTTCGTTTAATTACTCTCATATCAACATTATTTATTACAAGCAGTGTATCTACTTTTGCTTATGCAAAAGTAGATGAAAAATCAAAGGCTGAAACATTACTTCCTGTTAATGATGGTCCTTATGTGTTTGTTAATGAATATGAGCAACTTGAGTCTTATTGGTTATGTCATGGTGATGTGGTTAAACGTACGACTGAGGCCGTTAATTTTCCCTTGTCTATCTCTGTCTGTGATATGCCTGCAGATATACATGCCTTGAATAGTATTGAAAATAAAGTGCTTGAATTTTCTGGTGACTATCCTGTTGCTGCATTAAGTGATTTTCATGGTAAATATGACTTGATGATAGAGTTATTAACCAATAACAAGATAATTGATAAGAACAAACACTGGGCTTTCGGCAAAGGACATTTTGTTATTACCGGTGACATTTTTGATCGAGGAGACAAAGTAACTGAAATATTGTGGTTTTTATACGATTTAGAGCAACAAGCCCAACAAGCTGGTGGGGATATTCACCTCACATTAGGTAACCATGAAGTGATGATCCTCAATGGCGATTTACGTTATTTACACCCTAAATATGTTGAAACAGCCAAGCAATTAAATAAACCGTTTGAGCAATTATTTAGTCAAAACAGCATTATCGGAGATTGGCTACGTAGCAAGCCTGTGTTGGTTAAAGTGAATAATATGCTGTTTGCTCATGGTGGGTTTCATCCAAGTTTAGCGACAGAGCAACGTAGTTTGGTTGAAATCAATACTGTTTTTAAAGATAACTTAATTAAAGCAGAACTTAAGCAGCCAAGAGCGGGATGGGCAAAGTTTCTTCATACCACTAATGGTCCCATTTGGTATCGCGGTTATTTCGCTGCAGAGCGAAATAAAGCTTCGCGTACAAAAAGCGCTAGTGCAAAAGATGATGGTGCAACTTCTGCAGAAATTGATTTATTGCTTAAGCACTTTGATGTTAAGCATTTAATTGTTGGTCACACCTCACAAAAACAAATTGAAAGTCGTTATCAAGGAAGAGTCATTGCTATTGACTCAAGTATCAAAGAAGGTAATTACGGTGAAATATTGTTTATTGAACAGGGTAAAAAGTGGCGTGGTAGCTTAAGTGGTAAAGTATTACCGCTCTATTATCAATAACGGTATTATTTATAAATTTAAGCACAAAAAAACCAGTACTAAGTACTGGTTTTTATTAAAGCTATAACGATTTACGTTAGTCTTTAATCTCAGCATTATGATAAACATTTTGTACGTCATCACAATCATCTAACATAGCAATAAACTTCTCAAAGTTTGCTAAGTCTTCTTCACCTTCTACATCAATGTAGTTTTGCGGAACCCAAGAAATTTCTTCAACTTCTAATTCAAATTCTGGCATTGAGTTAGCAAATTCAGTTTTGATTTTAAAGAATTCAGTATGAGGGGCATAAACAGTAATAATACCATCTTCTAATTCAACATCAGAAACATCAATATCTGCCATCATTAGGTTTTCTAATACGGCTTCATCATCTTCACCTTTAAAAGCAAAAACAGCTTGATGATCGAACATATGTGAAACAGTACCCGAAGAACCAATTTTAGCATGGCTCTTAGTAAAACATTGGCGAACGTCTTTAATGGTACGGTTACCGTTATCTGTTAAGCAATCAATAATTACCATACAGTTACCTGGCCCAAAACCTTCATAACGTGCTTCTACGAAATCTTCACCGCCAGCACCAGAAGCTTTTTTAATGGCATTATCTATAACGTGAGTTGGTACTTGATCTTTCTTGGCACGATCAATTAAACCACGTAAAGCTAAGTTACCATCGGGATCAACACCACCATTTTTAGCACAAACGTAAATTGCTTTACCGTACTTAGAGTAAACTTTAGTTTTGGCCCCAGCGGTTTTGGCCATAGATAATTTGCGGTTTTGGTATGCTCTGCCCATCTCAATGTCTTCTTTTATGTTCAAAAAATATAATGCGCTAGATTCTACCAGTCTCCATGGGCGCTTGACTAGTGTTCTTGATCATAAATTCGCAATAAATGCATCCTACTATGCAGTATTTATTACCTAGGCTAATTTTGCTTTCGCCCAGATTTAACTTTTAAAATAAAGCCTTGATATTACCCTAATGCTTTTATACCTTAGTTATTGGTTTTTAAGAAAATTACAAATCACTAATAAAAATAATATAAAGGACTAACGATGCAAAAACATGATGAATACAAAGTTATTTATGTGACGGAAGGTGGCTGTGGCACTTTATTATTGGGTTCAAGCGGTTTACCACTAAAGCGCTTAGAAGCTACATTAAATCAAGAAGCAAGCGACGGTTGGCAGTTAGTCTTTCAAGTCATTGAGCAAAAGCGTTTCTGGTTATTTTGGTCACGTGAAGCTGTTATTGTCACATTAGGTCGTAGTCGTGGTTAAAAGTATTTTGCTAAAAGCCATTCGTTACTATCAAAATACGGGAGGCTCAATTAAGCACTTTGCCATTAGCTGTAATTTCTCGCCAACATGTTCACATTACACTTATCAAGCAATTGAACGTTTTGGTGTTATTAAAGGGGCTATAATCGGACTTAAACGAATAAGGCGTTGTAATGATCCTGATTGCGTTCAAGTGATCAAAGATCCGCTACCGGATGAAAAGTGTAGGAGATACTATGATTGAAAAGTCTTTACGCCAAGAAGAAGAGCAACTTCGAGAGCAAATTACTCAGCTAAACAGTGAGCAAAAAAAGAGTTATTACGCTTTGGAAGTTGCACAAGTTAAAGATCCTGATACTTATGCTGCGCTAAATTGGGCTTTTCTTGCCGGGTTACATCATTTTTACTTAGGAAAATGGCAACGTGGCTTGCTTAACCTTGTACTGATGTTAATTGGCGTTCTATTTTACCTTAGCCACTTACCGTCTTTATTAGGCGCGGGGGTTATATTTCTGGTGTTTATTATTGAATTGCCGCAGCTTTTTAATAGCCAAAAAATTATTCACCAATTCAACAATGACGTAATGAAACGTTTGCTTAAACAGGTCAGTAGTTAATCGACTGTAAATATTTTTATAATAACTAGTTCATACAAAACCATCCAATTTAACTACTTGAAATAACAGTTAATAGCTAAAAATTACCTATCTTTAATGTACTATTAACCTATGATATAAATATCTCTATTATTTAGCCAAGGAGTTGGATTGTGACTGAGCAATTAACAGAACAACAGATCATTAAGAAAATTAATCAACGTCATTGCTTCACTGCCACCGTTGTTGGTGGCTCTTTTACCCTAAAGATTGACAAATACTTACCAGCAATGTCCGCAGCAATTCATGATGGTAGTAACTTTAGGGCAGAGCTTGAAGATAACTGCTTACTAGAAAAGAAAGATCGTTATTATGAAGAAGATCCCTATACTGGCAGTTTTATTGCCAAGCAAGCTATTACTTTAATTGCTCATGATTCTCGCTATGAATATGATTTAAATCGTGACACCGATGAATGTGTCTATGAAACAGCTTGGGGCAAAGAAATATGGAAAGTCCCGTTAACTGAAGAGGCTATTGCTAAAAGTAAAGCTAAGCATGCGCAATTTTATCGCATTGTAGCGGCTGTCGTTAACGCATTAGTCGAAGATTTTGGCCAATGTATTGTTTACGACAATCATTCGTATAACTTTAAGCGTCATGAACGAAAAGACTTACCGGTTATTAATGTCGGCACAACGTCAGTGAAAGGAGAGCAGTGGCGGCCAATTATTGATAGTTGGCTTAGTGCATTACAAAATATGAACGTTGATGGTATTACAGTAACGGCAGCAGAGAATGATATCTTCTATGGTAAAGGACGCTTAGCAGGATTTTGTCATAGTCGATATGATAATGTTTTAGTGTTGGCGACTGAAGCTAAAAAAGTCTTTATGGATGAGCTTACAGGGCAAGCTGATGCGGTAGTGTTGCCTTCTTTACAGCATGTTTATAATGATACTGTGGCTGAGCATACCCAGTGGTATATCAATAACTACCATAAAAAATAGTATCGACCTTTCTATATAGCCTAATAAAAAAGCACTTTAAATTAGTTAAAGTGCTTTTATTTTTGTGCATGATTTATTATTTGCTAGCTACAGCCAACCTAATACATCTTTCATTACCGACCAACGTGGCTGTTTAGCTTTAGGGTTCTTACCTAGAATCCAATAGTCATATACTTTCTCTTGTAAACCATTTTCTTTTTTAAGCTTGAGCCAAGTATTTATGTATTGAACATAATCTAACTGACCTTTAGGAAGCATAAAAGCGACAGGTGCTCTAAGTTTCAAACCTTTAGGGATAATGGCTGAATAATTTGGGTATAACATAGCCCAAGCAGACCCAGATTCAGTTGAATAAATTAAGGCATCTACACCTTCATGTTTTCCCTTTAGAAATTGTCTGACATTATTCACTTCGGTTAATTGTGCATTTGGTAAGTATTCTTTTACCATATCTTGATAATACTTACTGTTGCCAACCCCTAATCTTAACGTTTTCATCGCTTGAATATTATAAAAGTCAGAGAAGTCATCGCGCTTGGCATCACTTACTAATAAACCAGCGGTATGGAAAGTATAAGCATCTGAAAAAGCCATATTTAATGCACGTTTTGGCGTTATAATATGACCACCAATAAGAATATCGATACTACCATCAGCTAATAATTCTGCTTCGTTAGCACCTTCTTCAATGCGTATCATGGATAAATTGATATCAAGATCTTTCGCAAACTGGTTCAATAATTCAACATCAAAACCTACCATTTTATTATCTTTGTTTCTAAAAGCATAAGGTAAGCTGGCATCGTTATAACCAATACGGATACTCTTACGGGCAAGAATCACCTCAAGTCGGGGTTGTTGCTGCTCAAAATAGCCTAACGGAGTTAGTTCCCTATATTGATCGACCTTAGCACTGGTATTCATTGATTTCATTGATTCAAATGTTTGAACACCTTCGTACTTATAGGGGATCAATGATTTCAAGGTGATACCTGCGGCAATCATAACACCAAATGTAATGGCTAAATGCACGCCAATAGCTTGCATCATTCGATGCCATTTCAATTTTTTCAATACGGCAGAAGCGACCAGTAAAGTAACGACAAAACCGTGTAATGCCGCTAAGCCGGTAGCAAAGCGAGCCGTTACAACACTGCCTAATAGATATAGCTGGAATTGATCAGCAGGTAAATCGAAAAAATTGAGCAAAAATGGAATAGCGACAGCCATACTGCCAAAAGCGGTCAAGGCACCCATAACGACAAAGGATATATAATCATTAAACCCCAGCGGCGAGCCGACATACCAAGCAGAGAACAGAATAAAGCCTAGGCCAAGTAATGTGCCTGTGCTGGGAAAACTGTATGCCGTAGGTACAAGTACGTCTACGGTTGAATCTGTTTCTTCACATTCCATACCATGCTTTGCGAGTAGCTCTTTACTACGTTCTATTATCATGGGTAATACCACTAACACTGTACCGGTAGCTAAAGCTGTTATTACTGCTTCACCAGCGGTTGATAAGATCTCTCGGTAGGAGAAAGGCGTTGCCCAATGGATAAGTAGCGGCAAAAACACAAAGGCAAGTAAAGCTGCGGCGGTGATATAAACCCATAAAAAGACTTGCAGTCGACCAAGCTCTTCAACTTCTAAAGTACCTGCGGCAGAAGCTGAAATGGCAAAGATTCCTAAAGGTGCTAATTTAGCAACATAAGAAGCAACTTTCATTAAGCTATCACCAATATTGGTGGTTAACGTTAACAATGTCTCTTTATTTTTTACTTGGATTAAAGCAACCCCCATAAGCAATGAAAATAGTACTACTGCAGGCACAATAGTTTCAGAGAGTGAGGCGAAAATATTACTGGGAATATACAGTTTTACAAAGTTAAAAGCGGCGGGCTCAGTAATCATACTGGTACTAAAGAAACCCGCCGTTTGCCAGTTAGGGTAGGCCATGGGTAGTAACAATAAAGTTGCCATCACAGACAACCACATAATAACTATTACTTTTACTGCGCGGTAGCCGATTCTACTTGCCATGGAACTATCCAATCGACCGAGACCACCAATAATTGAAACGAGTACATAGGGTAAAACTGTCATTTGAAGTAAACGGATATAAACATCACCAATGACTTCCAAATGCCCTGCTGGCTCTCCAACAAAAATACCCGTAGATATACCGAGTATTAACGCAATAATGACCCGTTGAAAAGGGCTCAATTTTTTATATAGGTTTACTAATGGCATTTTCTCTCCTGAAGAAGGACTTAGAACAGTAATAAGTCGGTATTAGCGTATAACTTGATGTTATTATCGCCTTTATAAATGGTTATTCAAGTAACGATTACGTTAATTATTTATTAATGAGTAACTTTAGCAAGGTAACTTCAGGTAGAAAGTGGTACCAAACTTCTTACTACTATGAAAGTAAAGTTCATCTTGCAGCTTACCCATGACTAAGAAAGCTAGAGTGATAGTCATATCATTCATTTGATTGGTTTTGTTTAAAAGCGATAAATGCGCAATATTATCCAAGTCTTCTTCGTGGATTTCTGTAATATTATGTACTTTAATGAGTGTGAAATCTTGATAATCCTCTGAAGTTATAGATACTTTAGAGCCTCTTGGCGCCGTTTCTAAGCTATAGAAATAAAGACAAGTTAAGACAGTGACCAGTAGCTTTTTATCGCAATTAATCGTTATATTCTCATCAATGTTGTCAAAGGCCTCTATTCATGCCCATGACGCGCAACATTGAAACCATAATTTGCCTCATACTGCTGTTATTATCGATAACTAAGGCATTAATATCACTAAAATTACTTGGCATAACTATATGTTCTAATCGCTTAATCTTTAATCCATAATAGACTAGACTGTATAAAAATAATAAATGTTATTTATAATTTAAGTGTTTATTTCTTATGATAAAACTAAACAAGTCTTCATTCCTCGCATTTTTATTTATGCAATCATTCTTTCTGCAAAATGGGATGGCCGAAAATCTACCTACTCATCTAGTCGATTGGGCTCATGCAAACCCAGTTGTTCGTATTGGTGTTGATGCTACATTTCCGCCCTTTGACTATGTTGACGAACAGGGCGTTACTGCTGGAGCAGGCAAGCTAATACGTCAACAATTATCAGCAATACTCCCTCTCGACTTGCAAGAGGCCTCGGTATCAGATTTTCGGCTTGAATATGATGATTTGTTGCGTGGCAATATTGATGCAATTTCAGTGTGTGGCAATATTGAGGAACGTCGAGAAGAGGTTTTATTCACTAAGCCTTTCTTACAAATGACACCTATCGTGGTAGTTAATAAAAATAGTGATATTAAAAGTGAAATGGATATCACTGCAGAATTAAAAATTGCCTCTATTGCAGGTTACGCCGATACAAATTTTGCCAAACAATTATCAATAAATTCACAAGGACTAAGTAGTAACCTTCAAGGCTATCAAAGTATAGAAAATGGTAAATATGATGTATTTATCACTTATTTATACCTTCATAAATATATGCTTAAAAAGCATGGTTTTAAAAGTATTAAACCTATAGCAATCAGCCAATTTGAAAGCTTGCCTATTGGTTTTTGTGTTAATAAAAACAAACCACAATTAGTAGGATTACTGAATTGGGGAATAGATCAATTAGGTGATGATTTTATACTGGCGATGCAAAGCAAGTGGGCAGAGTCTAGCCTTGATGACGGCCAAGAAAGTAGAGCACATATGGATAAGAGTATTAGTTTAACGAGTGTCTTTTTCTATGCTGTTATCTTTGTTTTACTTGCGTTATTTTTTGCACGAAAATTTGCTAGCACCATTGCGATAAAGTTGGATACGTTAGCCTTTAGAACGACCTATTTTACTGTACTTTTCCTTATTATCTCATTGTCCGCAGCTGGTATTTATTTGTTCCTTAATGACTTTAAGGATCAGTTAATTATTGATCAAAAAGAAACGTTTAATATCACAAAGTATGTTACTAAAAAAACATTAGCGGGTTGGTATCGTGAACGTGAATTACTGGCACATAACATTGCTAAATCTAAGAGCTTTAAGCGGTTAGTCAATCAGCTGGTTATCGAGAGTGAAATAGGTGACACGATTAAGCTTGCCCAAGCAAAAGAAGCATTGAGGGAGTATTTTAGTAAGCGACCTTACACCACACAGGGAGGCAGAGCTTATACCATCAGTGATGTTCAAGGGCGATATATATTGAATCTTGTGCAAAGTGCTGAAGGAAAACAATCCCCGATAATTAGCCAGCGACCTGAGTTATTTAATAAAGTGCTCAAGGGGCGTACAGAGTTCATCCCTCCTGTTTGGGCAAATGTGAATATTGACGGTAATCAAAATAAAGATGATAAAGATGCAGAGGTTTTTATTGCCACTCCTGTTCGTAACGAGCAGCAAGATATTATTGCCGTATTGGGCTTTAGGTTCGATCCTGATAGAGAGTTTTCGCAATTATTTATTGATGGACGACTTGGCAATAGCTTTGAGAGTTATGCGGTCGATTCTAGAGGTTATATGATTTCAAGTAGCCGATTTACCTCAGAATTACAACAAAAAGGCATTGTGCCTGCCGGTGATAGTAGCGTGCTTAATATTCACTTGCAAAACCCTGAAACCAATCCAATAGTGCAAGCCGCAAAATTTAACCTTAACGGGCAAAATTTGAATGGCTATACCAATTACCGAGGCAAAACAGTTGTTGGGCAATGGATCTCACTAAAAAATTCGAATATTACCGTAGTCAGTGAAATTGAACTCAGCGAAATGTTGGCTGAATATTATGATGTCAGAAATCTACTGCTGATAGGCCTCATTATTTCAAGTGCCTTTATTCTCTCTATCTCTATTTTTATGATCACTATTTCCAATAGAGCGAATGATATTAGTCGACGCTCTCAAAAAGAGTTAGCCGAGCAAGTTACTATTCGAACGAAAGAATTGGCGGCTTCAGAACAAAAAAGCAAACTTATAAATAGCTCTGTCGCTGACGGTATTTTAGGGGTAGATAAACAAGGACACTTTATTTTTGCCAATGAATCTGCCACAAAAATAACCGGATATAGCGAAGAACAGATCCTTTCAAGTGATCTTATTTCACTCTTTGCTGGAGAGAATAAAGAAAACTTAACTTTTGAAGGTACCGAGGTTTATAAGGCAATTCAAAGCAAGGAAGTCATTCGTATTAGCAATGAATATGTATTAATGAGCGGAGCGAGAGAACTTCCTCTTGAATACAGCATTTCACCTGTTGAAGACGATGAGTCAGACTTAGCCTGTGTGATAGCACTACAAGACATTACCTTGCGTGTGCAAGAGACTGAACGTCTCGAAAAAATGCTAGAGCATTTACCCGTTTGTATGGTCATTATGAATCAAAATGATGAAGTAGAACAGATTAACCAAACGGGCATTGAATTACTTGGTTTTGAACGAGACGAAATTGTAGGTAATCCGGTAGATTTGTTTATTCCTCAAGAACAAGTAGAGAGCCATAAAGCTTTACTTAAAAAGTTCTTTCAAGAAGAAGCTGTCATTGATACCAGAAGTTTAGAACGAGATTTCAAAGTTAAGCATAAATCAGGCAAGCTTATTGAAATTCAGGCGGTGTATACGCCTATTCATTTTCATAATGGTTTGTATGCGGCGGTAATGGTGCGTGATATTACACTTGATAAACAAGCTGAACTTGCCCTACTAGAAGCAAAGCGCATCTCAGATGACGCTTCCAAAGCAAAATCAGACTTTTTAGCGAATATGAGTCATGAGATTCGTACGCCGATGAATGCCATTATGGGCATGACACACTTAGCTTTAGGCTGTGATCTAGAGAGAAAACCCAAGAACTATGTCACTAAAGTGTATAAAGCAGCGGAATCCTTATTAGGTATTATTAATGACATACTCGATTTTTCTAAAATTGAGGCTGGCAAGTTAGATATCGAGGTTATTGAATTTAGTTTACATGATACCTTTGCTGATCTAGCTAATATTATTGGTTTAAAAGCTGGTGAGAAAAACTTGGAATTGTTGTTTGATATCTCTGCAGAAGTACCGGTAAGGTTGAAAGGGGATCCGTTACGCTTAAATCAAATCTTGATAAATTTAGCCGGTAATGCGGTTAAATTCACCGAACATGGACAGGTAGTCATTTCAGTTAATGTTGTTGAAAATGTTAGCAAGCTTCATGGTGATGATATTAATTTAGTTTTTTCAGTGAAAGACTCTGGCATAGGAATGGATACTGAACAGCAGAAAAAACTGTTCCAATCTTTTAGCCAGGCTGATAGTTCAATCACGCGAAAATACGGTGGCACTGGTTTAGGCTTAACTATTTCTAAAAAACTCGTTGAGTTAATGAATGGTCGGATATGGCTAGAAAGTAAACTAGGTGAGGGCAGTTGCTTTTCTTTTACCACTAAATTACAAATGTCTGATGTTGAAGATAATAAACTTGTTGAGCAGCAGAAATCTTTCCTAGCGGATAAGCGTATTCTTATTGTTGATGACAATTTACTCGCATTAGATGTACTGAGTTCTATTTTGAACTCTTTTCATTGTCATGTGGTTGCTGCAAATAGCGGGGAAGAAGCCATTGAACTCGTTAAACAAGCAACACTGGCATTTGATTTCATTATGCTTGATTGGAATATGCCTGAATTGGATGGTATTGAAACTTATCAGGTAATAAAGTCTCAAAATAGTTATCACGATAACCAATTTATTTTAGTGACTTCAAATGCTAATGATAACGAAGCGGTTGATCAGCTGAAAAAGAGCATCAATAGTGTATTAGTTAAACCTGTCACTTCTTCAAGTCTTTTTGATGAAATGATGCGCCTTAATGGCGATGAGGCATACAGCAATACTCGTGAAATGAAACGAGATGATGAGCTTATTCAAAATCAGCAAAAGCTTAGTGGCGCGAAAATATTATTAGTTGAAGATAACGAGCTAAATCAGGAGTTAGCACTTGAACTATTAAAACAGTCTAACATTGCTGTTGAGTTAGCTGAAAATGGCGCTATTGCAGTAGAGAAGTTTACAAGCGAACACTTTGACGGAATCTTAATGGATCTGCAAATGCCGGTCATGGACGGGTTTACGGCAACTAAAATTATTAGAGAGAAAGGTTCTACAATTCCTATTATTGCTATGACAGCAAATGCAATGGTGAGTGATAAAGAAAAAGTATTAGCCTCAGGAATGAATGATCACATCACTAAACCTATAAATGTCAATACCATGTTTTCGACCATCGCAAAGTGGGTTTCACCTGCAGTAAAGGTCGAGCATGATAGTAATAAGTCGGCAATCATAACGGAAGTTATACCTGAAAAGAGTATTGAACTACCTGACTTTATTAGCTTAAATACCAGTGCTGGTTTAGCTGTGGCAAATGGTAATCAATCATTATATGTTAAATTGCTAGGGCGATTTGTTTCTGGGCAGGAAGACTTTGTTGAGCGTTTCAAAAGTGCCATGGTAAAACAAGATAAAGAGGAAGCTACCCGTTTTGCTCATACCTTAAAAGGCAGTGCAGGTAATTTAGGGGCTAACACTTTACAAGGGTACGCTGATCAACTAGAGCAGATGTGTGCAAATGAGATTAGTAGTAATGTGATAGGCAACGTGCTTAATCAAGTGACTGAAGAGTTAATGATCGTTTTAACAGAATTATCAGCGTATTTAGCTAAAGAGAATAACGCTGATAGTACTCCGGCAACTAACGATTTTATCTTTACTGAACAGTTTAAGGCGCAATTAGCTCAATTACTTGAACTGATTGAAAATTTTGAAACAGAATCAATAGAACTCGCAGAAGTTATTCTTAATCAGTTGAAGGGCACTAAGCAAGAAGCCGAATTTATGAAGATTTATCAGCAAATTGAAGCATATGAATTTACTGAAGCAGAAACCACTTTGGGTGAATTTATCGCAGCTCTCAGTAAGTAATTAATGAAAAAAGAATATTAAACTCAAAAAAATTTAAAATAAAGTAATCAACAGTACAGGTATTCACGTAAATGTACTATCGATACCATAAACAGTAGAGGTGCAAATGGCATTATCAAAACATGAAGTAGTTGATGGGGATAAAGCGACAGTACTTATTGTTGATGATAACTCAGATAACCTAGATGTATTAAGTGGTGTATTACGACCTTTTTACAAAGTAAAAGCTGCTATTAATGGTGAGTTAGCGCTTAAAGTGGCAGGAGCAAAAAACAAGCCTGACATTATCCTGCTTGATATTATGATGCCTGGTATGGATGGTTATGAAGTGTGCCGGCAATTAAAACTGAATCCTAGCACTGCTACTATCCCAGTTATTTTTGTTACTGCTAAAACAGAAACTAAAGATGAGCAGGCAGGGTTTGAGTTAGGTGCAGTCGACTACATCACAAAGCCAATCAGTGTACCTATTGTACTTGCGCGAGTTCGTGCACAGTTAGCGTTATATAACCAACAGCGCGAGCTCGAAATATTAGTGAAGCAACGTACAAAAGAACTTGATGATACTCGGTTAGAAATAATTCAGCGATTAGGTTGTGCAGCTGAATATAAAGATAATGAAACGGGTTTGCATGTTATTAGAATGAGTTGGTACTCTAAGTTTTTAGCGGAAGAAATTCAAGCGAATGAAGAGTGGGTTGAGCTACTCTATAACGCTGCTCCTATGCATGATATAGGTAAAATAGGGATACCTGATAGGGTGTTACTCAAACCTGGAAAACTCGATAAAGAAGAGTGGACCATAATGCAAACGCATGTTGAATGTGGTGTAGAAATTCTTGGCGAGCATGACTCGGACTTGATGAAAATGGCACGCGAAATAGCCCTGTGTCATCATGAAAAATATGATGGCAGTGGTTACCCTAATGGCATATCAGGAGAAGCTATTCCATTAAGCGCTCGGATTGTTGCTATTGCCGATGTATTCGATGCGTTAACGTCAGTGCGTCCATATAAAAGTGCATGGCCAGTAGAAAAAGCGGTCGCATTATTAGAAGAAGAAGCGGGTAAACATTTCGATCCTGTCTTGGTACCAGAGTTTATAAAGTGTTTGCCGAGAGTACTCGAAATTAAAGATAAATATATGGATGTTTTTGAAAAGTAACTTTTTCATTAAACGCATCTATAACCAAGCTACATGAATCACTCAGGCATCTTGAAATCTACATCTTCAAGTTGTTTTTGTATGTAAAGAATTGATAAACAATGATAATGTTTATAGTTATCTACCCTGAAATGACTTGAAAGTGTCGCTAGGTCTTTATAGCAAACCAAGAGTAATGTTATTTTAAAGCAACAGATTATTATGGAAGAAGAAAACAATATGTCAGAGCCAGAGCAAAACAAAGATACCATAGTTCAAGAAGCGACAACGCCAGTTGAAACAAAAGATCCTGTGCGTAAGATCACCAAATATGTATTAATTATTACAGCCTTAATTTTTGTCTGGTATATCGTTGCTGATAGACATGCACCCTGGTCTGATCAAGCAAGGGTGCAAACTTATGTCATCCCTATTGTGCCTCAAGTATCAGGTCGCGTTACCGAAGTGCTGGTAAAACAAGATCAAATAGTTTCTCCTGGCGATATTTTATTTAAAATTGATCCAAGCGATTATGAGTTGGCTGTTGAAAATGCGGAAGCGGCGCTTGAATTAGCAGGTCAGGAAATTGGTGCAGGTATGGCATCAGTGGTTACTGCTCAGGCACAATTAGTTGTGGCAGAAACCAATGTTGAGCATGTTAATGCGCAAAGTGCCCGTGTTTTTGAAATGGAAGAGAAAAATGTACTTTCTCATTCTGATGGTGATAAAGCCCGTGCTGCAATTAAACAAAGTAAAGCGCAAGTAGTAAGTGCTAAGGCTAACTTGGATAAAGCTAAGCAAGCACTTGGCAAAGAAGGCAATGAAAACCCTAGAATTAGGTCCGCTATGGCACAGTTAAAAAAGGCGCAATTAGATTTAAGTCGAACGGTTGTCATTGCTCCTTCTAAAGGCGGTATTACAAACTTACAAATTGATACTGGTTTTTATGCGAAAGCTGGCGCTGCATCCATGACCTTTATTGAAGGTAATAATGCTTGGGTACAAGTGAATTTACGTGAGAATAATTTAGCCAATTTAGCCATAGGTAACTCAGTTGAAATAGCGTTAGATGTGAACCCTGGTACTATCTATCAGGGAAAAATAAGCAGTATTGGTTTTGCTGTTGATACTTCATCCACCAGTGCTGTCGGTGGTTTAGCTACAGTTGAATCCAAAACTGGCTGGCTCAGAGATGCTCAACGCTTTCCGGTTATGATTACCTTTGATGACGATAGTACTAAAGGTAAGCGCCGATTGGGTGGCCAAGCTGATGTACAAATTTATACTGGTGATAATTGGTTCGTTAACAGTCTTGGTTGGCTTTGGATAAGAGTATTAAGCATACTTTCTTATGTCTACTAAAATGAAAGATCTTTCGGCTAATAATGGTTGCAACATTAGTAGGAGTATTTTTACAGATGTTACTACCATGCGTGTATTACGCTTTGCCTTTGGTGTCACGCTTTCTTGCGGGTTAGCATATGGTATCAATTGGCCGTTAGCTTTTTTAATGCCTGTTTTCACCGCGATGATTTTGGCAATGCCTTTACCAAAACCATCCGTTAAAGCTAGTTTAAATAATATGATGAGTACCCTAAAGGCCTTTGTAATAGGATTAATTTTCTCGTTATTCTTTTTACAATATCCTATCGTTTATCTCATTTCGTTGGCGTTGGTGTTATTTCACCTGTATTACTATTTAAACCGTGGTGGTTCATTTTGGTTTACCTTAATGTCAATGATCGCCATTTTAGTTCTACCTATGATTGCCAATAGCAATGAAGGTTTAGCAATAGGTTTTTCAGCAGGTTTTGTTTATTCCAGTTGGTTAACTATTGCGATGCTTTGGTTAGCACACTTCGTTTTTCCGGACCCTAATTTCACCCAGTTTCCTATAAAGCCTAAATACAGTAATGCCTACTCAAAGTTTGCTGCGAAAACAGCGTTAAAAAGTACTTTGGTCGTTTTTCCCATTGCGGCAATTTTTATCAGTTATGGTTTGAGTGATTATTTATTAGTTATGGTTTTTTCGGCGCTTTTTATTCTTAAACCTGATTTGGCTGAAGGTAAGCAGGCGGGACAAAATTCATTGTTGTCGACCTTGTTAGGCGGGGCATTTGCATGTGTTTTTTATTGGTTGATTGTCGCTGTACCGCAATTTAATTTTTACTTATTATTGCTGATTGCTACGGCACTGTTTTTTGGTCGACATATTTTTTCTGGCTCGCCAATGGCCAAATATTATAGCTCAGGTTTTATAGCACTTCTGGTGATTGTAAATAGTGCTATGGCAGCGGATAGCAACTTTAGTGAGATCTTAATTCAACGGGTGTTACTTATTTGCTCAGCAGTGTTTTATATTATGTGCGCTTTAAAAGTGCTTGAACGTTATTGGTTCAAAGCTAATAAGACTGTTGCTTCAAGGTGACATTTCAAGGTAATAATCTAAGGTGGTTTTTAAGGCTATTAAGTACATTAAAAAAGGAGCTTGATAGCTCCTTTTTTGTTTTAAATCATTTAGTGTTTTAATGCTTGCCAATCTTTGTCATCAAAATAGTGCGGGTATTTTTGCAAGGCTTTTATTGTGGTAATAGCACCGGAACGAGGATTATCTGACGACTGCATCTGTCTGCTCGCTTGCATAATATCAAACAATAAAATATGCAATTGTGCATCAGCTTCTGCTGGTAACTTACAGTTTTTAAATAAGTAAGCGAGCTGTGCATCTACCTTGCCAGCGAGAACTTTATACTGTGCTTCGCTAAATTGCTTATGGTGGATCTCTGAAATATTTTCTTCGATTGAGTTTTTTATCTTACTCATACCAATATGTAAACTTTCATCAATTGGCCATTTTTTACCTTGATCTAATTGAATTTTCTGATGAGTCGATGCTTGTTCATGACTATGTGCCTGTTCGCTAGCTATAGCAGAGGTGGTTACTGCTGTCCCTAGTAACAATAAACATGCAGGGATAAATTTTGATATATTCATATGGATTCTTGATGATAAATAATAAGTTTATGTAGCTATGTTACCTCAAAAATAAGGGGGCAGCTGCAATCGTTTTACATCTTTGCTGTAAAAGTTTATCGATTAATAAAAAGCACTCACTATGATCAGTGATGGGAAAATAACAAAGTAGAGTCGCATTAAAAAACGTAAGTTCTTATTTGCGCCTTTTAGTTCCATAAAGTGATCTATGACGACGAAACCTTTGTAAGTAACTGTTATTGCTATCAATATACTCACTAATGTTGTTGAGGAAAATTTCTCGCCTAAGAAGGTATTCAGTAATGTTATTACAATTAAGGCAGCTAAATAATACTCTAGTTTGATTGAATGTTTCATTATCATCTCCTACCTAAGTACATATAATAATGGGAATATAAGTATCCACATTAAATCGATCATATGCCAATATACAGCCAATGCTTCTAAGCCTGAATGCTCTGCTGATGAATAAGCACCACGTCTCAAACGAAATATTACCCATAATATGGCACATGAAGCCCAGCCCACATGAATAAAATGATTAAAGGTCATATAATAATAAACCGTAAAAAATTCATTGGTATTAGCACTAAAGCCCTGCAGTGTGTTCCAATGAAACTCCCAAGTTTTAATGATCAAATACAATACACCACAACTTAGCGCTAACCATAAATACCGTTCACATTTTATTTTATTATTTACCCTTATAAAGGACATGGCCTTGGCCATAAAGTAACTAGAAGATAATAATACAATGGTATTAGTGACACCCAAAGATGTGTGTAAACTTTGAGGGCCTTGGGCAAAAGTCTCTGGATAATAAAATTTAGCAATAAAGTACGCAGCAAAAAAAATACCAAATTCAGTAAGCTCTGAAAGTATTCCTACCCATATAGGAATATTACCGGGAATTCTTCCAGCATGTTCTTCACTCCATGATTTTGGAAAAATACCAAGTGAATTATTTATAGGCTGACTCTTCATCATTGTTCCTGCAGTGCATTGATCTGTTAGTGAGTAACCACTTAACAACTTGAATTAAGTGGTTCTCAACTCGGGTTTTATTCTCTACTTTCTATTTCTCATTAAAGGCCAAATGTTTCTTTAATTTTAGCTTCAAAATCTTCATCTGATAATTCTTTTCTTAGTGGCACAAAAGAAGTTGCTTCATTGCCAACAGGGATGGCAATAGGTGAACTTTCATCTTCAATAATAGTTTTGACTGCATCGGCAATAGGCTGTGGATTTGGACCTTCGTTAATTGCTTTTGCCACAATAGGAACAAAATGCGCAACAAGATCTTTATAAGGTGAACTTTCACTCGTTGTGTTGCTATTGGCAACTAAGCCTTTTTTAACAAAGTTTGTGCCAAAAAGACCTGATTGAATAGAGTGAACTCGAACATTATAAGGTGTCATTTCAAAGCGAATGGAATCGACAAAACCTTCTACCGCATATTTGCTGGCATTGTAATGAGAAAGCAGTGGCAAGCCCATTTTGCCAAGAAAAGAGCTGATATTAATAATGATGCCAGACTTAGCTTCACGCATATAAGGCAGCACTGTTCTTGTCATTTTCATTAAGCCAAAAACATTAACATCAAACTGTTTGAAAATTTCTTCGTCTGTGGCTTCCTCAGCACTGGAGACAAGGCCGTATCCAGCATTATTGACCAAGACATCAATCTTACTTTCTTTGGCCATAATTGCGCTGACTGCAGCTTCCATTGAATTGGTATCTGTCACATCAAGATAAATATTGTTTACACCTGAGATCGTAGGCGTGGCCAAGTTTTTATCTCGCGTACCGGCATAAACTGTATAACCATTTTCATGTAAAAAACGGGCAGTCATTTCACCCATTCCAGAACTTGCACCTGTGATCAAAACAACTTTAGTCATCATAGTATCCTTGGTAGTTATTAAATTAAGTATTTCTCTCATTAAGAAACAATTTATTAAGTGTGAGTAATTGACTGAATTTTACCTTGCCTGAACAACGATTATTATAGCCTTTTATCACTAGCGGGATTTTCGCGTATCACTATAGGGAATTTTTTAAGTCTTTTGGGTAAACCCCATACGTTTTAAAAAAGATGGCGCTGAAGTGACCTTGGTGTTTGTAGCCAACCTCATTAGCTATTTCAGCGACACTCATCAGGTGTTCACGCAGTAATAAATTAGCTTTTTCTAAGCGAATTTTTTGAATGTAAGCATAGATAGTGGTTTGATATATTTTTTTAAAGTATTTTTTCAGCTTAAAATCATTAGTGCCACATAACCTAGCTAACTCCTTAATAGAAGGGGGCGTTTGAAAGTCTCTTAAGATGATGTTTTTTGCTTTAGCTGCTATGTCTATTTCTTCAACGGTATGTTCTGTAGGTACGCGTAAATCAAGCAATGAGAATCTGTGTATCATATATTCAATCGCTCTGTGCTCACTGATCATGCTACTCATTTTTTCGCTATGTTTAGCACTGACAATTTTATCAATCAGATACAGGCTTAAAGCATCTGTTGAAGTCTCATGGATGAGTTCAAGACTGACTTCTTCTTGCAATTTTTTATATAAAAAGTTGATAGGTTCAAAAGCATTATCACTCAAGTAGCGTTTAATAAAAAAGTCGCTGACAAAGAGGATAAATATTTCTGATTTACTTGCTCCTTGAATAGTTATTTCCATATCTTGTCTTGATGTAGCAAATAGATAGGTACTATGATCAGCTAATGAAAAACTGTTTTCGGTTAAGTTATCTTTTATCAAACAACTACCTTGACCAACCGACACAATAAAGTTCATTCGGTCGATATTTTTAAGGTTGAGTGTTTTGTCCTCATTTAGCATGAGTGCAATATCGAAAAAGACTAAACCGTTAGATATATCAACGCGAATAACATGTTGCTCTTGGTATTTAAAAAGCTCGGTTATTTTATAGCGTCTATCGGTAATGTTAAAAAAGAAACTATCCATTAAGCTTGTAGTACTCCCGCACTCTTCGTTCAAAATCTTCATCGCTAAGTTCGCGGCGCATTGCGATGAACTTACTGGCTTTATCTCCAACGGTAGAGCGTGCTGATGAAGCATCATCTGAAATTATTTTAACGATAAGCTCCGCAGCTTCTTTAGCATCATTACCGCCATTTATTTGCGCTAATATATCAGGTAGTAGATTGCTTGCTAGTTCGCTATAAGGACTATTCTCATCTAAGGTCGCATCATTAGTGACTAAATTACCTTTGGCAAAGTTGGTATTAAAAAAACCAGGCATGATGGAATGCACTCGGATATTAAAAGGTTCAAGTTCATACCTAAGTGAGTCGGTAATACCTTCAACAGCGTACTTACTGGCGTTATAAAAAGTGAATAGTGGTAAACCTACTTTCCCTAGAAAGGAGCTAATATTTATGATGACACCATGATTATTCATTCTCATTACTGGTGTCACGGCTTTGCACAAACGAAGAATGCTAAAAACATTAATATTAAATTGATTGAACATCTCTTCTTCACTGGCTTCTTCAACCGTTGACACTAAAGCATAACCTGCGTTGTTTATCAGTACGTCAACTTGGCCTTGTTCCGCTTGGATAAGGTCAATTGTGTGTTTGATATTTTGATGGTCAGTGATATCAAGTGCTAACACATGTAAGTTATCAAGCTTAATAGTGAACTTTGAAGGATCACGAGTACCGGCATAAACAATGTAACCATGCTGGGCCAATAAAATCGCTGTTATTCTGCCTATTCCTGAACTCGCGCCAGTGATGAGTACTACTTTTGCCATGTGAGACCCTTACTTTCTCTTATTACCAGTATTATGTTACTCTGCTAGCACTTTTGGCATGTGTGAGATCATCTTCTGCTTAAGTAAAAATAAAAATTATTAAGCTTTTTTGAGATTTGAGTGCTATTTGTAAAATAGAGTGTTCTTTCTTTAACAAGTGATAGTTAATTTCTAATAATGAGATAGTTTAATGCCTAGCTATTAGTCAGCTGTAATTTTTTAATGGCTAAAATTAAATATTAGGAATAAATGACAGATATAGAAAGTAAACTCGCTTGTTGATTTCTTTAAAGGTTATCAAGCCAACAATAGCTAATAAGCCAGTACTCCAGCTCTAATTCTTATGCTAAGCGTATGATGTGAATTAGACGTTAAATACCCGTTCAGCTTGAAGGATAATGGCTATAGTTCTCTGTATAGCTATTAATTATCATAAGCTATAGCCACAATGTTCGGGGGATGAGTGTTATTTCTCTATTTTCTTAGGCGGAAAGTTGGCTAATAAACGATTCACTGTTGCAGTAATCGCTAACTCTTTTTCTTTAAAAGGCATATCACCTTTACCTTCATAAACATCAGTACCGTGCCAAATAGCCTCACCATTATGACTGATATCTATAAATATTTTAGTAATTATGATTGCATCACTGTCGATAGGGATACTGGTACTTACACCGACACTAGCAGCACCACTTCCGCCAATTTTAGATCCTCCTAAGCCAATACTAAAAGATGAATTATTAGCTTTTTCCTGCTGAGAAAAGTGAAACTCTATTTGCAAGTCGGCGAGTTCATCTTGAGGAATGAAAAGTTGACGTATTAAAGCACTGTCGATGGCTTGCTTGATACGATTATCCATCACTGGATTGCCATCAAGCGCAGCGGATGTTTGTTCAACAAATTGAAAGCTTTTGAATAATGAAAAATTAGTCGTTTCGTTATAATCAAACTTAGTGGTTGGCGCACTACTACAGGCAGTTAATAGTAATGTTAATAAAGCAGTGATGAGACTTTTCATTAATTCACCTAAAATAGTTAGCAGTAAAAGTTAAGTAGCAATAATTGAGTATAACTAAAGAGTTATCGTTATGCTGATTATTGTTAATTCACGCGATGGATTATGACAAATTGAATATTAATTTTGCGATAGGGCAGAGGTTATTTAGTATTAATTAGTAAAAGTGCATTTTTGTAGTTGGAAAACTCAAGAAGAGAAAACATGCTGAGGCTACTATATAAATAGCGCTGACTGCCGGAAATTGAATTACTGCACTGTAATGAGTTACTGATTCAATCAGTAGCGCAGCTAATAAATTTTAAGTAATAGCGAAGTCTAGATATAAAGAAATGCTGAGGCTTTGTTATGAATGGTGCCGACTGCCGGAATCGAACTGCTGCAAGTTAATGAGTTACTGATTCAATCAGTAGAGCAGCTGATAAATTTTAGGCAATAACGAAGTCTAGATTTAAAGGATGAGGCTACTTTGTCTATGGTGGCAATTGCCGGAAT
>ERZ1027231.42-NODE-42-length-88571-cov-255.970672_pt1 | contig 88571 bp, 85 predicted proteins | sample MGYA00520866_ERZ1027231 | MGnify/ENA primary metagenome ERZ1027231 (study PRJEB33311, sample SAMEA4378411) | marine metagenome | biome: Marine biome; feature: Fjord; material: Water | collected 2014-07-20T08:00:00Z/2014-07-... | depth 75 m ...
TCCCGACCCTCTGGTCCCAAACCAGATGCGCTACCAGGCTGCGCTATGCTCCGAAAGTGGCTCCTCGAACTGGACTCGAACCAGTGACCAATAGATTAACAGTCTACTGCTCTACCAACTGAGCTATCGAGGAACTACAGTGCGGTCTCGGCTGTTGCCTTAACTGCGGGGCGTATATTATTGATGAAGGGCATTTTCGTCAACCCTTTTCTTGTTTTTTTTTAATTTAAATACAAGGACTTACAAATGCCTGAAGAGGCGAGGCTAAACAAGGAAGTCTTTGAGTTTTATGCCGTGATCAACAGGGTCGATCGCTTTAACAATGCTCACCGCTTTACCTTCTTTACTTAAATCTAAGCGGGTCACTTCTACAAAGCAGTTAGATTTAAGGCTGTAAATTATTCGTAACACGGGCTTCATTGTAGAGGCTGTCTCTTCTATGACAATTCCGGCCATGCCATTATCAAGTTCAACTAATGATCCAACAGGATAAACCCCCATTGCTTTAATAAAAGCATGTACATATTTCACATCAAGGTGAGGCCCACACCACTCCAGCATACGTTTGAGGGCAGTAGAAGGGGTCATCCCATCATGGTAAACCCTATCAGCTGTAATCGCGTCGTAAACATCTACAACGGATGCCATTCTGGCCTCTTGAGTCACTTCGTCACCGGCAAGGCCTGCAGGGTAACCTTTTCCATCGAGTCTTTCATGGTGTTGGCCAGCGACATTTATTGAGACTTGAGGGAACCCTTTGCTCTTTTCTAAAATCTTTTGGCTGTATAATGAATGGCGCTTCATTATGGTGAATTCATCATCCGTTAATTTTCCTGGCTTATGAAGGATTGTGTCAGGAATCATGACCTTTCCAATGTCATGTAATAGGGCACCGGTTACACATTGGTGAAGGTACCTATTATCCAGTTCAAGGTATTTTCCTAAAATAGACATAAGAACAGCAACGTTGACACTGTGTTCCATTAGATAGGAATCCTTATCACGTATGCGTGATAAGCAGGCTAAAGCATTTTGGTTTCGAACAACCGAATCCATAAAATTAGATGCCATCTCCTCAAATGGCTTCGTGTCGATTGCTTGGCCGTTTTGAGCGGCTTCTAGGGCATTGTTTACCAGTCCTAGAGCTTCATTGTGGATCTTGCCCGCTTTTTTGAATTCTTGTTCAAAACTTGCTGTTTGTATCTCGACAGACTCTGTCGTTTTCTCGGAAGTGGTATGGATTTCACCAGCTAGATCCCGGGAATCGTCTGCAGGTTCAAGAGCCACAGCTTCTTCGCTGTCGTCACCCTGTTCGGTGTCGATTATTAAGTCTTTTACACCTCTTTGTTGAAGTGCTTTGACAGTTGCTTCATCCTTGATACGGCCTTCACGTTGATCACTCCCCAGCTTTACGCCTTCTTGAGAGATATTCGTGACATACATACCGGGTTTCAGTTCTTTTACAGAAATTTTCTTTAGCATACGGCCCATACTCTACTTGTAATGAGTATAGATAAGCCTTGGCAGTTATCTAATCTAGTTTCCTTTATGTCTGTACAAAATTGGGTGATGTGGCCAATATAGACACAGATTATCATTAAGATGTAAATTTCATGAGTAACATAGCATTTCAGGGGCAGTTGGGCGCATACAGTCATTTGGCGTGTGCGACGGTTAAACCCCATGCCACACCGATCGCTTACGATAGTTTTTTTGCGGCTCTGAATGCAGTTGAAAATAACGATGCAAAGTGGGCGATGATCCCTATTGAGAACTCAACTGCAGGCAGGGTAGAAGAAATTTACCGTCAAATCCCCAAGACTAAATTACACATTATTGCTGAGCATTTTCAGCCTGTGAATCATTGTTTTATGGGAATTAGAGGTGCAGAACCGAAATGGGTGATGTCTCATCCTCAGGCTTTAGCACAATGTCATGATCGCATAATTCAGCTTGGCCTCGAACCTAAAGCCGAGTTTGATACAGCCGGCGCTGCAAAGCTATTAATGGAATCTGGTGATACCAGTGGTGCTGTCATAGCTTCAGAGTTAGCAGCAGAGCTGTATGATTTAGAGATACTGCAGCGACATTTTGAAGATATAGTTGGTAACACCACACGGTTTTTAGTGTTGGCGAAGGATGCTGAGCCTATGGCTTATGATTTGGATAAGTCATATATCACTTCAATTTTGTTTAAAGTTCGAAATATCCCTGCTGCTCTTTATAAAGCTTTAGGTGGGTTTGCTACTAATGGACTTAATTTAATTAAGATCGAAAGCTATATGGATGGGAAAACATTAAATAGTAGCCAGTTTCACATTGATATTGCCGATCATGTTCAATCTAAATCAATGCAGTTAGCTATCGAAGAGTTAAAATTTTACGCATCTGAATACCGCTGGTTAGGTACGTATCCAGCTCAAGATTTCCGAGAAAAATAGTCATCAAAAGGCAATGATTACAATGGCGATGGATTGGCAAAAACTATTAAGTAGCAAGCGTTTCGGTTTGTCTGATTCTCATGAGTCGTTAACCCGAACCCCTTTTCATAAAGACCATGATAGAGTTGTTTTTTCGAGTAGTTTTCGCCGATTAGAGCGTAAAACACAGGTGCATCCGTTAAGAGAAAATGACCATATTCATAGTCGCCTTACACATAGTTTAGAAGTGAGTTGTGTGGGGAGAAGCCTAGGAGCATTAGTTGGAGAGATGCTTGAGTCTTCATTGCCAAATACAATTTCACCAGCAGACCTGGGAGCCATTGTTCAGGCTGCTTGTTTGGCTCATGATATTGGTAACCCCCCATTTGGGCATACGGGCGAAGACGCCATTCGCAATTGGTTTAGAGACTCTTCAAATAAACATTTTTTAAGCGGTCTGTCGCCAGTTCAAATCAAGGACTTTCAGACGTTTGAAGGCAATGCCCAAGGCCTGAGAATTTTAACGCAACTTGAATACCATCGGTTTGATGGTGGGATGCGGTTAACGTATGCCACCCTTGGCGCTTTTCTTAAATATCCATGGCATAGCGATTATCAAGATCCTACAAAAGGTGAAAAGTTTGGGGTTTACCAGTCTGAGCAAAAGTTTTTTCATAAAATTGCAAACGAATTAGGGCTAATTGAAGTAGCCGAAAATAGGTACTGTCGACACCCATTAGTTTACTTAATGGAGGCTTCTGATGATATTTGTTATGCCATCATCGACCTAGAAGATGGTGTCGAAATGAATTTATTGGAATACAAAGAAGTCGAGCAATTATTGCTGGATTTAATTGGTGATGATGTACCTCAGGATTACTTTGAAACCACGGATGAAGACCCTGCTCGACGAAGACTTGCCATTCTTCGAGGAAAGGCCATTGAAATCATGGTGAACAGTGTGGCCATTGCATTTGTGGATAATGAAGCGGCCATATTAGAAGGGAAATTAGATTCTGACCTGATTTCTTTAGCCGATAAGAAGGTAACAACCTGCATTCAATCAGCTAAAGCCATTGCAAGGCAAAAGATTTTTAGAGAGCCAAAAAAGGCACTTATTGAGATTGGTGCCTATGCAACCCTTGGTAGTTTGCTTGATGCATTTTTATCTGCGGTAGATGAGGTGTTAGAAGGGCAAACTGTCAGTTACAAGTCTCAGCGTATTCTAGAGTTAATTGGCCGTCACGCACCAAAGAAAGATTGGGATAAATACCGAGCTTATCTTCGTGTGGTGGATTATATATCTGGGATGACAGATGACTATGCTGTTGAGTTGGCACAAGCAATTAGAGGCTTGAGGCATTAAATTGAACATTTACCGTTTTTTACTAAAAAGCTTGTTAGAATACGAGCCCTTAATAACTAATAACAATATTTGAGTTTTCAATGGATATCGATTTTCCCCTTATTTTAGTTATCGCTGTGTTTGTTACAGGCGTCATTTCTTTAGCCGATTTACTGTATTTTTCTAAAAAGAGAAATTCTAGCGTTGAAACCCTTAACCAGCAGGGTGCTACTGAAGAAGCTATTAGTGCAGCTTCTGTTGAACCTTGGTTAATAGAGAACAGTAAAGGCTTTTTTCCTGTATTGGCTTTGGTTTTGGTGTTGAGGTCGTTTTTGGTTGAGCCTTTTCAAATCCCATCTGGTTCAATGGAGCCAGGGCTGATAAAAGGAGACTTTATTCTAGTCAATAAGTTTTCTTATGGTTTTAGGTTGCCAGTCTTGGGTACAAAGGTAATCGAAGTGGATGACCCTAAGCGAGGAGATGTTATGGTGTTTATACCGCCTCATGATCCGCGTTACTTCATAAAGCGCGTAATTGGCTTGCCTGGGGACAACATTAAATACGTTAACAAAATTTTATACATAAATGGCGATCAAGTTGAAGATAAGTTAATTGGCGCTTATCCAAAAGGCGCTCCAAAGTTATTGGTTTACAACGAAACAACGCCTGAAGGTGAGTCTTTTCCAGTACAGAAGTACAATGGGATACCAAGCCGTGGCGACGGTGAGTGGACAGTTCCTGCCGGACATTACTTCATGCTGGGTGATAACAGAGATAACAGTGGGGATAGTCGTTTCTGGGGCTTTGTACCGGATGAAAATATCGTAGGTAAAGCCTTTGCTATTTGGATGCATTGGGAGAATTGGACTGATATCCCTGGGTTCAGTCGTAACAAAATCATCGATTAATTAAGCGACAGTGGCAGGGTCTACTCTTGGTCTATACTGAATCCATATAAGGAGATCAGCATGGAAAAAAGAAAGCCTTGCCGCAAGTGTATTCAAGCCAGGTGGTTAATGTTCTATTGCCTTGGCATGGGGATTATAGGTACCCTTGCAGTTAATAATATCTTATTCAATTAAATCCGTTTCTTTGTTGGATTTTTTGAAATTCAACAGTAGAATGGCGCCAAATTAAATGGTGTTGTAACGATATGTCTTGGTACCAGAAAATATTGGCTTCTTGCTCTTTTTTAATAGCGCATCCTGTGACTCGTAGTATCAAAGAGCAACAGCGAGCTGATAAATTGGCGTCAGGTGTAACCCTTTATGATCACTCTACGTGTGTCAGTAGTGTCCGCATTAAACACCATATCAAAGAACTCAATATTCCAATTACGATTAAAAACCTTAAGCGTTGTTATGCTTATGAAAAAGAGCTCTTGGCGGGAATTGGAAGCGTTAAAGTACCTTGTTTAAGGGTGGAGACAGGTCATGGTAGTCGCTGGATTGAAGATAGTGATGAAATCATGCAGTTTTTAGATCGTAAATTTGCTCCCAAAGCTAAAATTAACGTCATTGATAAGGCACATTAGTTCAATTGTGTGCATAATAAATTCAAGGTAAATTTGCTTACTAGATTGTAGAAGGAGTTATATATAGGGCATGGGAAGCTCGATTAGTCACTGTTTTAGTCGTATTGCGTTAGTCGCTTTACTACTTTGCTCCTTTGAGACAATGGGCGCAACGGTAGGCTTACTCGTGGAAGATAACAATCAGCAAGTACAGCGCTTTCAGATAGCCATTAAGCAAGCTCGCCCACAAGACAGTTTTAAGCTATATACCTATAAGTCGCTCCCTAAAGATCTTTCTACCGTCGCTATCGACTCTTGGCTTGCTATGGGGGCCAAGTCCCTCGCCGTTTTGTTAGGGCGATCAGATGTTAAGCATGGAAAACGAATTCTAGGCTTGTTTATTCGATCTGACGCTAAGGCCAAACTTAAAAATCTGTACCCTAATAAGTCCTTTTCTTTACTTGATAACACACCTCCATTGACTCGTCAGTTGGCCTTAATCAAGGTTCTCAGCCCTCAAATAAAGTCGGTAGCGATTCTTCATACACAAGAAGCCCCGGTCAATCTCAGTGAAATTAACAAATTGGCCTCCAAGCTTGGTTTGACGGTGAAAACGGCACTGATCAGCGATCCTTTAAATTGGAGTCGAACATCTTTAAAAGTACTTAAAGAAACGGATATCGTTCTAGGTATCAATGATACCGCTATTTATAATGCGACTACGATTCGTAGCATTCTGATGCGACTTTATAGGGCATCAAGGCCGTTAATCGGGCCTGATAAAGGTTATGTCCGAGCAGGGGCCGTTGCCAGTACATATTCAGGTGTGAAAGAAACCATACAGTCTGTTTCAGAACTACTCGGTAGTGCTGATGTGTGGCCAACGATTATTTACAATTCGAACTTTAATGTCGTTGTGAATACTCAGGTAGCTCGCTCCCTTAATATTAATGTGACAGATGTTGAACAGCTCTCTCAGCAAGTAAGAGAGGTGTTGAAATGAATAACAAGGGTTGGAGTTTATATAGCCGAACCTTATTGCTTGGTTTAGGCCCCGCGTTAGTTATCTCGATTATTATTAGCGGTTACTTTATTAATGCTCGTTTGCTTGATGTTAAACAAGAGCTGGACAATAAAGGCCAGCTAATCGCCGTACAATTGGCTTCCACTGCGGATTACTTTGTTTTAACGGGTAATCAATCCATTATCTCCCCTCTGGCACGTGTATTACTGGATGATGAAGACGTGCAGTTTATCGAAATAGAAGACATCGGCGGTGGCTTGTTATACAGCCAAAGTGATAATGGATTTGCCGAACAAAATAAATTGGAAGATAAAGGCATATTACGTTGGTACCAGGCCGATATTATTCAATATGACGTGCTAGCAGATGAAGACGATTGGTTTACGAAAGAAAGTAAAGAGAAGATATTAGGTCAGGTACGGGTTGGCCTATCAGAAGCGTTTGTTGAAAACAGACAAAATGAAATCATTCTTCATGCATCGTTGATCGTTGGTGTTGCGTTGATAATTTGTGCTTTGATAGCTTGGTTAAGTGGGGCTAAATTAGCCAGGCCTATTAGTCGCTTATCTGAAACGGTCGATAATATGACTCAGGGTGATTATACCGCGCGTATTAATAAGACGGCGACAGGAGAGGTTGGGCAGCTACAATCTGGTATTAATATGCTTGCAGATGCTTTGGAAAAATCTGAACAAGTGCAGCAGCATTATGTTGAAAGTTTGATAAGTGCAAGAGAAGTCTCTGAAGCTGCGAACAAGGCAAAAAGTGAATTTTTAGCCGTGATGACTCATGAGTTAAGGACGCCTATGAATGGTGTGCTTGGAATGTTGCAGTTAATGCAATCAACAGAATTAACAGAAGAGCAACTTGAATACGTTGAGATCGCACTTTCTTCAGGTGACCATTTACTAGGCTTGATTAATGATATTTTAGATTTCTCTAAAATAGAACAGGGTAAGCTCGAATTAGAAAGTCGATTTATACCGCTTCACAAAAGCCTGACTCGTGTTGCAGATGGCTTCAAAACCATTGTTGCAGCAAAAGGTTTAGATTTTAAAGTCGATATTGAAAATATTGAAAACCTAACTGTCAAAACGGATGAAACAAGAATGCATCAGGTGCTTGTTAATCTATTGGGCAATGCGGTTAAATTTACGAGTACGGGACACGTGGCTTTATCCGTTGATAATATTGAGTACATTGATGGAAAAGCCAAGCTTGAAATAATAGTAAGTGATACAGGGAAGGGTATTAGCGAAGAAAACATGGAGCATATTTTTGAAGCTTTCCAGCAAGAAGATACATCGATTTCTCGGGAGTTCGGCGGCACAGGGTTAGGGCTTGCTATCTCTAGGCAGTTAGTTGAAAAAATGGGTGGTAAATTAATTGTTCAAAGCGCATTTAATCAAGGCTCTAGATTCATTTGCCAGTTCATGTGGGATGCTTCCAATACAAACAGTTCTTTGGTTGAGCAAGAAGTCGTACAAGAGTCGAATGAAAAATATATTGGCAGCGTACTGTTAGTCGAAGATAACGATGTAAATCAAAAAATAGCACTAAAAATGATCAAAGAATTTGGTGTTGATTGTGATTTAGCCCAAGACGGCATGCAGGCTTTGTCGATGTGCCACAATCAAAAGTATGATTTGATTTTAATGGATTTACAAATGCCTGTATTGGATGGCTTTGAAGCGACAAAGGCGATACGAAATGAAGGTGGCATAAACAGTGATACAAGTATCATCGCAATGACAGCTAATGCCTTATACGATGTGCAAACTCAATGTGAAAGTGTCGGAATGAATGGTTTTCTTGCTAAACCATATAAAAAGGCTTTATTAAAAGATGTGTTAAGAAGGTGGTTAGCAATCGCACCTTCTAATCATTAAACCTTAATTTTAATTAAGTTTTTGTCACAATAATCTCTTCAAGATCAGCTCGATTTGTTCTCGCTGCATTAGCTGAAATAGACTGATCTTCATATCCAAAACTGATACCGAATAATATCCCTGTAGTACCCTCAACCTGAAAAAAATCACGAACGATAGATGGGTAATAGGCCGTACTTGCTTGAGCACATGAGCCTATTCCGTGTGCAGTAAGTAGTAGCATCAGTGTTTGAGCATACATGCCGATATCGACAGCGATTGATGGGCTAAATGATTTATTCATCCCTACAAATAAAACGTGAGGAGCACCAAAAAAATCATAGTTGTTTGCAGTCGCCTGCAATCGTCCTGACTTGTCAGATCTTTCAATGCCCATGGCACCGTATAATGCTTGGGCACATTCAATTTGGCGGCTTTTCATCGCACCTGAAAACCTTGGTAGCGCTGAAAAATCGGGCTCTAGCGCTTTTCCGGATAGAAAGGCATCATGCATTTTCTTTCTTAATGCATCGCATTGATCACCTGAAGCTAGCATGACTTCCCAGGGCTGGATGTTGCAATTAGATGGACTTTGTTGAGCCAGTTTTAAAATATTATCGATTGTTGACTGAGGAACCAGCTGTGTTTTATAGCCTCTAACTGAGCGGCGGGTTTTAATCGCGTCTATTAAGGACATTGTTGAGTCATTAGTCATTTATTGCTCCCCAGTTTAAATCCTGTTTAGTATAAGCAGGCATTGATCAGTTATCACTAACTTAAACTGACAACTTTTATATCAATGTAGGGTATTGGCTAGGTATTATTGAGAGGGTCTGCTGGAGATAATTGTCAGAGGGTACGTCGGCATCCAAGATATTGGACTAACATCAATGTGGATATCTTCTTTTTTGATTCCAAACTTTGGTAATAGCTGATTCACACTAACCTTTAATGAATGCTCATGAAGAGAGTCAGACCTGGTCATCGTTCCCAATAATTTATCTTTGATTGATATGTTGATTGTAAAAGCGACCCAGGCTTGTGGCCATGCTCCTATTTGAGTATTGGTAAGAGAAAATGTTGCATTTAAAGATGGGGAGAAGCCACTTTCGTCAATGGATTTTGTCATGTCAGAAATATTCAAGCTCATACGGTGGAGTTTCGAGTACTCTACTTGATTCGTTTCACTATTCAATTTCATGCTATTAAAAAAATGCTCAGTATTATCATCGCATCCGTTTAAAAATAGAACGGCTAACGGAGTCGCTATATATTTATAATTGAGCATAAGTTTTCTTCAAGCTAAGAACTTTATTAACATAATTTCGAGTTTCAGCGCTTGGCATGTGCCGAATCAATTTTCTTAGTACATCATTCGCAGCCATTTTGTTAATGCTTGGTGTGGCCTTGCTGATACTGCTTCTACCCGTTAGCGTTTTCATTACAGCACCGGTACCTGCATTGTACGCAGCTATGGCACAGTACATTCTTGCTCTTGAGTCAGTTATCCCTTTTAAGTAGCGGTAATATAAAATATGGAAATACGCAGCACCAACCTGTACGTTCTTTTTAGGGTTATATAAGTAACTAGGGGATAAAACCTTAGCTTTTTTATAAATTAACCCTGAAGCATCTTTTCCGGCTGTATGAGGCATTATTTGCATCAAACCAAATGCAGGGGCTTGTGACCTAGCTAATGGATTAAACGAGCTTTCAGCATGAATAATCGCAAAGACTAATGATGGGGGTAAGCTGTATTTTTGTGCGTAATCGTATACAAAGGGTTTATAGCGTTTAGCTTTTTTACGTAATCTCTTTTCAGGAAGTTTAACTATATAAGTTGTTCGGTCATTAAAGGCAAAAGCCAGATTTAACGAGGCCACTGCGGGGTATCTAATGTAGGCTGTTTTCGTCAGTTTAGAAGCCATTCTTTCAATGGATTTTACCGATGGTCTTTCATTTTTAAATAATTCACCAAGAATTAAATCACGACCAACCGCTCCTAAATCTTGTGCGTATCGAATACCTGAAAGTTGTTCCATTTTCTGGTTGATAGGGTCTCTATTTATAGCCGTAACTAAATCCATTGACAGCAATTCACTTATTGTTGAATGCAGTCTTTTTTGCATCTCGCGGTAATTTAAAACCTTGCCTTGGCGAATGCTGGGCATACTGATTTGAAGTTCGTTGGCTTTAAAATCAATGACTTGTTTCTCAGTGTATTTGGGTGCGTAAAAAACAGCCCTTGTGGTACTGCTCACTTCTGCATCAGGCCAGTAAGTTCTGAGTTCCTTCCGGTAGGCTTTAACAGCTTTTGTAAAATTGGCTTTAAGTTTAGCTTCGGACATTTGTATGTCTTTAGCGGACGTGGAGGCTCCTTGGTTAAACCCTTTCGGGATAACTTGCACAGCTGCTGTGCTGATAGATGACGTGATTAAGCAGCCAAATATAGTTAGGCATGCAATTAAACGAGTATTTTGAGATATTTTTTTAACCATAATATAAACCTAGTTTATATCTCTAACTACTGGGGGGGAAATTGCCTCCTTGGAAGTAAAAGATATAAGAGAGGTGAATCACTTTGTGAAACAGTTGCCGTTTTTATGTACAGTTTTATAAGAGCTTAGAAACGTTTTAATACTTTGGAGGTATGAGGGTTTTCGGTCCTCAGGGTAAAGAGTTTTTTAAATATTTATGACTAACTAGCAGATACACGTGGCTTAATGAAAGTGAGCACTTATTTTGAGTGATTATTCCGCAAAAGAATGAATACTGCTGATCTCAGTTTCATGTCTATATGCATTTTTGTTTGATCAGCGGGCTTTTTTATAAATAGTATTTGTAATTGATTATTTTATTGAGGTATTAGATAACTGCTGGTGAAAAACCTTAAGAAGAACGGAGAACTCCTGTATCAATCCTGCACGGCTGATTAGGCTCTGGTGGTACATTTCTAGGTTAGGATACCTAGATTCAGGGATGGCTACGTATTCTTGTAGAAGGTGTGTGGCGTTATCGAGAGCAATAGACTGGTTTCGAATGTTGATGCTTAAATCAGTCAAACTGCTTTTTAATGAATACTGGGTTTGGAGCTTTACAATTTTAATTTTAAGGTGAAGTACTTCAAGTAATACGTCGCTGTGCCCACTGTGGTTCGAATGTTCATTACTGCCGTAACAAGCAGTAGTGCATAGGCTTAATGTGACGCATATGACTACTTTTTGAATGAATGAGAGTGGGATGCTATTCATTGTCATTTAAACAAATACCTAAAGAACTAACCCCGCCATCCTGACTCATTGGGATAAGAGTTTTAACCATATCAGCATGGCTAGTTTTAGATGTAATCAATTCATAAACAGATGTTTCAAGATCTAATTGTCGTTGCCATAGTTCACTGTCAGCTTGCTTAATGTCTTGCATCTCTAGGACTTCTTCTAAGCGAGCGTGCATTAAGCTCTGAATATTCTCTGCATCGCCTATGCTGCTGTCTAGAATTGCTTGAACACAGCTTTGCAAGGCAAGAGCGGTATCCATTGCAGGATAAACACCATATTGCTCAAACTGGTCTGGATCAGGAATCAGGTCAGTTAAGTGTTCCAGCTGTTTTTCCATGTTCTTTAAGCTTTTCAATTGACCTCTTAAAAACTCCCAAACTTTATTCAAAATCTTTCGAGATGGTTTTGCGTCTATTTCTTCTAATTCACAAAATAATTCGTAATTAGGAAAGCTTCTTTCACATAATGAGGCGCAGAATGCTAATTGCTGCCATTGGTTTAACAGAGGTAAGTCCATGAAGCACCTAATAGAGGAAGGTTAAAAACTGGTAATAAGATTAAGTATTATAGCCTTGAATCATTATGCATTAAATGGAAACAAAGCGGACTTTGTTTTTTTGAAGCGTTTATTTCTGTAAAAGCGGATAAGCCGTTCAATAAATAGACTTTGCAAAACAATAAGCGTAAATCGGTTGAAAAGCGTCCACTTTGTCGCACTATGTCCCATAAGTGCTTCAATTGTTTGATTTTTTTGCCATTTACCAAATCCCGTCTAATTTTATTACTAGGCATAGTGTCGAGTTATAAAGACAGAAAACAACAAGGTTAAAGTCTGCGCGCATTAAGTGGTAGCCACAGGTTTTATTGAAAGGGAGATCATTAGAGGTGTATTCAAGCAAATGGAGCTTGTTATCTCTAATGGAAGAGAGGTAGGAAATGGCTAATCATATCTTCATCTTGGCTACCGTAATGCTTTTAGCAGGTATCTTTGGTGGGCTTGTAAATTATTATCTATATGGCGATAACGATCCCGATGCAACCAGTTTGCCTAGGTGTTTGGTTGTCGGAATTGGTGCTGCTTTTTTAGTACCTGTTATTTTAGATTTGGTGAACAGTGAATTAATTTTAGAAACACAAGGAGACCCGTCTCGCTTATTAATTTTTACCGGTTTTTGTTTAATATCTGCAATAGCCAGTCGATTCTTTATAACGAACATGTCAGACCGAATCCTAGATGCGGCACGACATGCACGAGAGCAGTCTGAAACGGTTCATCATGATCTGAGAATTATTAAGAATGAATTACTCCCATTGATTGATACGGAGACCGAGCAAGATTTAGAGCCGGAAGAGGAAGTAGAAACAGTTCAATTTAGTGAAGAATTAGACGTAACAAGCTCAAGTGCCTTAAAGATGTTGGCAACTGGCCGATACATATTTAGATCACTGGCTGGATTATGCCGTGAATCTAATAATGATGAAGCCACAATGATTCAAACGCTGGGTGTTTTGGTTACAAGAAGTTTAGTAGGTAAGGTAAGCGGCAAGAATGGTGTGCGTTGGCATATCACTGAAAAAGGACGCCGCGTACTGGAGAGCCATATGTAATGAGGGATGCTAGGTAATAACCTACATGTCTCCAAGGATGCAGTGATCGACAATGATTTACCAAAAAATATTGCCATTGATGATTGTCGGTTACTTAATCCTGATGCTAATTTCTTCAGGTGCAAGCGCTGCCCCTGGGGATATCCCCTCAAAAGTAAGCATTCCTCAACCAATAGCCGTTACACCTTCTTCAGTGAGTGCGGTTAACTCATCTGTCATTGGTACAGCCATAGCCGATCCTGGCGCCGCTCAAACTAAAGATCAAAATATAGAACCATCATTAGACGATGCTGTTACAGAATCTATTTCTGGAAACAACGTGGCTTCTCCTGTTAATACTGAAGCCGCAGGCAAAGTATCGAATATTAATAAACCTGTTAGACCGCCTGTCACTTCGCTGTCAAAAACGGACGAAGTCATTAATAGTACGATCCCCCCAGATGTCATCTCAGTTAAACCCATTGATGGCTTGGATATTCCGGCTCAAATTCAAAGTAAAATAGTGCCTACCAGCCAAGCCTCTGATGTACGTGTAATCATAGATATCTCGGGATCAATGAAAGATAACGACTCAGAAAATGTTCGAATTCCAGCCCTGAATCTTATCGTTGAAATGCTACCTGAAGGTTCTCAAGCGGGCGTTTGGACGTTTGGTCAGTGGGTAAATATGCTAATACCACCGGCTAAAGTCGACAGTGCATGGCGAGAAAATGCGAAACAACAAGCGCAAAAAATTAACAGTCATGGGTTAAGAACCAATATTGGCGAAGCCATGGAAAAGGCAACTTGGAAGTTTGAGAGTGGCAGCCAATTTGATCAGCATATAATCCTATTAACCGATGGTCTTGTTGATATAGCTAGAGACAACGATCCTAAAAAACAAGAAAAAGACGAAGCTGAGCGCCAACGAATTCTCACAAAAGTACTGAAGCAATATCAAGAACTAGGAGTGAAGATCCACTCCATTGCACTATCAGATAAGGCCGATAAAGTTCTACTAGAGCGCTTAGCGCTGGAAACAAATGGAACCAGTGAAGTAGTTAATAATTCTGCTGATTTAGTAAAGGCATTCTTAAAAGCATTTGAACAATCAACCCCTGAAGTGGCCGAACAAGTTCCGTTATCTAAAGATAACACATTTGAAATTGATCCAAGTATTCAAGAATTTACCGCGCTTGTATTTAGAACAGAAGGTTCGGCCCCTACTCAGCTTGTTAGTCCATCGGGTAAAATCATTAGTCAGATTAAGGCCAGTGAAAATTCTAAATGGTATGGCGAATCGTTGTATGACCTTGTGACGTTAACTGGGCCAGAAGCAGGGCAGTGGAAAATTGAAGCAGACTTGGATCCTGATAATAGGGTGACAGTAGTCAGTGATTTAAAAATGGAGATAGCGAATTTACCCACGACTTTATTCCCTGGTCAGCAGGTGGATTTCGAAGTGTATTTACATGAAAACGGAGAAATACTGACTAATCCTGATTTTTTAAAATTAATGACAATAGAAATGACCATGACGGCTGAAAATGGCAGAAGTGGTACAAAGAACATCAGTGATCCCAATAAAATCCCTCAAGATGGTCGCTATAAAGAAAGTATAAAAAGGCTAGCAAAAGAAGGCCAATATGAGTTGAAGGTTAATGTTGATGGCAAGACCTTTCAGCGCATGAAAAAAGAGTATATTCAGGTTCGCCAGCCAATAGGTTTTGAAATTCGTAAGAGAATGGTGAATGGTGTTGAAGCTTATGCTGTGCGCGTCATACCACAAGTACCTGATATTGAAGTGGCCAGAACTCGTGTAATTGGTAAGTTAAAAGGCCCTGACAGTACTTCCATTATTCAGGCAATACCGTGGATAGAAGAGGGTGTCTGGGAGTCCGTTATTGAACCCAATAAAGGGCCTGGTGAGTATAAAATCGCCATGAATGTCAAAGGGCGGTTTGCTAAAGACCAAGAGTTTAGAATTAAACCTGACCCCATTACTTTGGTGTTCCCAATTCCAGCCGACTTTAGCCACGAATATTACGTGAAAGAAGAAATGGCAGAAGAGCCTCCAGAGCCAAGCACCGATCTAGCTGTTGAGTCGGTCATGCCAGATTTATCGGAGAAAATGAAAGACCAGGAAGCTGCGCCTGTTGCAGAAGAGCTTGTAGCAGAAGGGAAACCTGAGGCGGCAGAAGTAACGCCAAGTGAGGAAGTTGTAGAGGCTGAAGCAGTAGAAGAGGAAGTATCAGCCATACCTTCGTGGATATTTATATTGATTCCAATCCTTACAATATTATTAGGGGTTGGTGGCTTCTTTGTTTATCGAATGATGGCTAAAAAGAAAGCAGCATCAAAGGCTCCTGCGAACACTGACTCAGGAACGAAAGACGAAAAAGCGGCTGACGTGAGTTTAAATGATGGCATGGATGATGAAGACTTCGATGAAGACTTCGATCTGAGTGACAGCGACGATGACGAAGATTTATTGTCCGCTGGAGGGGATCTAGATGACCTCGATGGCTTAGATCTATCAAATGATGATGATCTAGACGGATTAGATGATTTGGGAGATATGCCTGATTTAGATGACCCAGAGCCACCGATTGATGATATTCCTGAAGTGAGTGATTCATCGGCAGAAGGATCGGATGAAATCCCCGATTTTGATGAAAATTTTGATATTGATGTGGATACTCCCGAGCCACCAATCGTGGATACACCAGAAGATACAGCTGCTGCATTAGATGAACTGGATAGTGTGCTAGATGATCTAAGTTCTGAGGATGAAAATAACATTCCTCAGTTAGATGAAGCAGACGACTCTGCACCGCTAGAAGATTTAGATGCAGCGCCTGATGAAGAGCTTGAAGGTGAGGCGGCCGTTGATGCTGCACTGGCAAATCTTGAAAGTGAGTTGGAAGACTTAGACTTGGGTGAAGAAAAAGAAGATTAGACCAGTAGATTGATTGGATTTTAATAGCCCCTTCAATGGGGCTTTTTTATGCCTACAAAAACCTCATTTGGATCCCTTTTACACCTGATCCATTGTTAGGCTAATTACGTATAATCCTATCTAAAAGTTACCCTTTATAGGTCAATGGCGTATAATTTGGCCACCTTTTTGTTATGAAAGGGCAATGCTTAAGGTTTTTGCCTAGGGTAGTATGCCTGCATATATTTTATTAAATTGAGTTTAACTATATGAAATTTACTGGTACTGAAGAATACGTAGCCACAAGCGAATTACAGCTGGCAGTTAACGCAGCCATTGTTTTGCAACGTCCTTTATTGATTAAAGGTGAGCCGGGTACAGGTAAAACAATGCTTGCTGAGCAATTGGCTGAGGCGTTAGATACTCCTCTAATTCAATGGCACATAAAATCTACCACGAAGGCTCATCAAGGTTTATACGAATATGATGCCGTATCGCGCTTACGTGATTCACAATTGGGTAATGAAGATGTTAATGATATCTCTAATTACATTAAAAAAGGTAAATTATGGGAAGCATTTACTGGTGATAAACCACCAGTTCTATTGATTGATGAAATCGATAAAGCTGATATTGAGTTCCCTAACGATCTACTTTTAGAACTCGATAAAATGGAGTTTTTCGTATATGAAACACAAGAACGTATAGTCGCTAAGCATCGTCCAATCATTATCATTACAAGTAATAATGAAAAAGAATTACCAGATGCGTTCTTACGTCGTTGTTTCTTCCATTACATTGATTTTCCAGATCAAAACACGATGCAAAAAATTGTTGATGTGCATTATCCAAACATCAAAAAAGACCTTCTCAAAGAAGCTATGGATGTATTTTTTGACATTCGTAAAGTACCAGGTCTTAAAAAGAAGCCTTCTACATCAGAATTAGTGGATTGGCTTAAATTATTGCTGGCGGATGATGTGGACCCAGATACATTGCGCAGCAAAGAAGCGGCTATACCGCCTTTATATGGTGCAATGATCAAAAACGAGCAAGATGTAGAGTTATTACAAAAACTTGCATTCATGGCTCGTCGAAAAGGTTAAATAAGGGCTACCCGTTATGTTGGTTGATTTTTTTCAAACCATGCGAGAATACAAGGTACCTTGTTCAATACGAGAGTACTTAGATTTAATGAATGCGCTTAAAAATCATTTAGCGTTTGCAGACCTAGATGATTTTTATCAAATCAGTCGAATCTGTTTGGTTAAAGATGAGCGACATTTTGATAAGTTTGATAAAGCATTTGCCCATTACTTTGAAGGTATAGACCGTTTAGATGAAGTCTTAACCAATGCGAATGGCGTGCCTGAAGACTGGATGAAGTCTGAAATGGAGCGTCTTTTCAATAAGGAAGAAATGGAAGCCATTGAATCGCAGGGTGGGTTTGATGAGTTGATGAAAAAATTCCAAGATCGCCTTGAAGAGCAAGAAAAGCGTCACCGTGGCGGTAATAAAATGATTGGTACAGGCGGTACGTCTCCGTTTGGCGCTGATGGTTTTAACCCTGAAGGCATGCGCGTTCAGCAAGGTCGTAGTCGACACAAAAAAGCGATTAAGGTCTGGGAAAAGCGTAACTATCGTAATCTAGATGATGACATTGTATTGGGTATTCGCAATATCAAGGTAGCATTGAGGCGTTTACGTAAGTTTGCGCGTCAAGGTGCCGCCGAAGAACTGGACCTTGATGATACGATCGCATCGACAGCCAGCAATGCTGGGTTTCTAGATATTAAAATGGTGCCTGAGCGTCATAACGCAGTAAAAGTACTGATATTTTTTGATATCGGCGGAACAATGGATCCATTTGTTAAGGTATGTGAAGAGCTTTTCAGCGCTTGCCGCACAGAATTTAAGCACATGGAGTCTTATTACTTCCATAACTGCTTATATGAATCTGTATGGAAAGATAATAGAAGGCGTGGGAATGAACGCACCAATACTTGGGATTTACTCAGGAAATTCACTAAAGACTATAAGGTGATTTTTGTCGGTGATGCCATGATGGCGCCTTACGAAGTCACTCATGTGGGCGGCAGCGTTGAGCATTGGAACGAAGAACCTGGCTCGGTTTGGCTTGAGCGAGTAAAAGAAACGTTTGATAAAGTGGTTTGGCTTAATCCCGTACCAGATGAACAGTGGGGTTGGAGTGGATCATTAAATGCCGTCAGAAGTGCAATGGAAGATAAAATGTTTCCGTTGACGGTTAACGGATTAGAAGATGCCATGAAAGAGCTTACTCGATAGCTTTTATCTGCAATGGCGTATTTTGACCTGAAAGCCCTCTGAATGAGGGCTTTTTTATTTGTTTTTAGTAAACGGCTGATAAACTTGAGCATGAACCAGCATTACAATTGCTGGATAGTTCTCAAAACCCGCCAATTATCACTTATTGGTACTTTTGTATGGCAAACCCTTGTTGCATCCCTATGAACCATAGGTAACATTACGCCAAGACGCCATTTCTCATGTCAAAAGCGTCCTTATAAAAAAAATAATAAAAATTAAGGGTCAATCCGTGAAGGCAATATACTCATTTGCTAGCTTACTGCTGCTTAGTTTTACTACATTAATGTCATCGTCTCTTTATGCTGCCAATCAGGCCGGTTTAGACGCGGAGATTGAAGAATTAAAATCTGAAGTCGTTGAACTGAATCGTGAATTATTCGATTTAGAAGAGAAGCTCTTATATCCTGCTACAACATCATTTGCCGTATTTGTTTCTATGGATGAAGTTGAAGATTTTATTGTCCGATCTGTAAAATTAAATCTCGATCAGCAAGACGTAACCTCTCACCTTTACAGTAAAGAGCAAGTAGATGCTTTACGTCGTGGCGGCATTCAAAAAATATTTTCTAGTAACTTAAAACCAGGTGTTCATAAACTAACCGCTGAAATACTAGGTGTCGACCGCGATGGTCGTGCTATGAAGCGTGTCGTTGTGGCTGATTTTGGTAAAGCTCGTTCTAGTAAGTACCTAGAAGTGAAAATACGTAATAACCCTAATCAATCAAAACCAGACTTTGCAATCGTAGAGTGGAAGTAACATGTTCTGGTTTTGGATTAAAACTTGGATATTGGTACTAGCCGTATCTTCAGTCTCCTATGCTGAGGACTTGCTACCCGATGAGCGCAGAGCAAAAAAACAAGACGCTTTATACGGGCAGGCGTTATTCAGCTTACATTCTGGTGAGTATGATAAAGCCTTAAGCTTAAACAGTGCTATTCGTAAGCGAGGTAATCGTGGTTACGGAAAAGTACTTGATATTCAAGCGGCCACGGCACAACTTGGTTTAGGCATGAGTCGAAGTGCAACCAAGCAATTTCAGAGTCTTATTTCAGATAAACGTATCAGTTTTTTACCGGCTAAAGCCAGGGCGCAAGCTTGGTTTTACTTAGCCAAGCACTTTTATACCAAAGGTATGTGGGTCACAGCACTTAAAGGTATACGTAAAGTAGACGCTGTATCTTTGAATCCAGACCTTAAAGATGAATATCACTTTTTGGCTGCTACCCTAGAATTGTTTAAGGGTAACAGTAAGAATGCGGATACTCATATTGTATCTATTAATAAAGACAGTAAGTGGGCTGCTTATGCCTTCTTGAATCTAGCTGTTAACTACACAGAAAAAGATATTCATATCAGTAAAGTAGAGGCCGTTTTTAATCAGGCATTGCTGTTGTCTAAAAATACAAAAACACCTGAGGCATTAGCCGATAAAATACACCTTATGGCGGGGCAGTTTTTCTTTGCAACAGGCCGTGGTCGAAGTGCCATATCTCATTTGAAAAGTGTTGGTTTAGACAGCGCTTATACCCCGAAAGCACTTTTAACATACGGCTGGGCTCTAACCGAGCAGTGGCAATATCACGATGCATTGCAGCCTTGGTATATGTTGAAAACGGCTCACTCACAACTAAATCAAGATGTTCAAGAAACACTGATTGCAATTCCACATTTACTTGAAAAATTAAATGCAAAAGTCATGGCGTTAGGTGCATTCGATTATGCGACAGAACAGTATGATGAGGTCTACGAAAAATTGGGCCAAAGCGCAGCACGTCTGAATACAGGTAAGTTTATAGAGCCATTATTAAGTCAGCAAATTCCCGATAAATGGGGCGCTTTTACACCTATCGACCTGTCTCTACCTGACCACCCAGATAAAGTGTATTTGAAAGATGTAATGAGTCGCGGCCAATTTCAAGGGGAGCTAAAGTCTTTAAGAGATTTACATGTCATGCGCTACAAGCTTAACGAAGCGATTAATCATCTAGATGCATTTAAATTGACGGCTGAAACTCGTAAGAAAGAGTATCAAGATGTAAAACGCGAAAGGTTAGTAATTACTCATAGCCAACACCTAGCTAAGTTAAAAAAACGATATAAAGCGCTTAATGCTCGTATTAAAAAAGCATTTAAAAATCCAGCGGGTCATGGTTTAGCTTCAGATACCGAAAAAGATCAAATGGCATTATTTGTTGATGTAACAAAATCCATTAAATCACTCTCAGCAAGCCGTAATATTAAAAGTGAACACTATGAAAAGCGTTTGCGCCGCGTAGGTGGGGTGCTTAAGTGGAACCTCTCTGAGCGTTACTCTGACCGTAAAAAACAAGTGTCTAAAAGCTTAGCTTTATTGCAAAGAGAAATTAAAAGGACCACCGACCAATTGGATGCCGCAAAATTTGCCTATCAAGTAGCGCCAAAAACCTATAAAGGCTTTGATAAACGCATCGCTAAACTAAAAACCAAATATCAAAAAGAACTGAAGAAGCTAGAACTGGTCTATCACAAGCAACGTGAGAGAGTGGGTGGAATAGTTAAAGCGGATATCAAAACACGTCAAGAACGAGTGATGGATTACCAATTACAAGCACGCTTAGCTGCTGCTCGCTTGTTTGATGAAACATCAAATAAAGTTAGGTCAGTCGCCACAGGGGAGGTTAGACAATGAAACCATTATTAACCTTACTGTCTATTGGTCTATTGCTATCGGCATGTGCCAATCAACCAGAGAAAAATGTTGTCAGTGTTGAAGAGGATTTAACAGGAAAGAGCATCGAAAATATTCGCCCTGTTGGCTTTAGATTAGCAAAAATGCCTCCACCAAAAGTGAATACAAAAGCCTCTATTAAGAAGTATCAGCGTTTCTTAGAAATAGCCCCTAAAAGCGAAACCCGTGTGCATGTTATGCATCGGCTTGCTGATCTAAAGTTAATGGATGTAGAAGACCTTCTAACAGAGAACCCAGAAGATCTCGATCCTAGGCATGTAAAAAAAGTCTATCAAGAAGCTGTTGATACTTATGAAAAGGTACTCAAAATGTTCCCAGGTCGTAGAGACAGTGATATGTTGCTCTACCAGCTTGCTAAGGTTTACATGTTAAAAGGTGATACAGAGCAATCTCAAAAGACCTTGAAGCAATTAATTAAAGACTTTCCAAAATCAGCGTTGCTAACAGAAGCGCATTATAGACTTGGCGATATGTTGTTCTACTCAGAGGACTTTTTAGGTGCTGAATTGGCCTTTACTGAAGTAGCAAAAGAAAAGGGTAATGCCCGTTTTTATACCAGTGCAAATTACATGAAGGGATGGAGTCAATTTAAGCAGCGCAAATATCCTGCTGCATTGTCATCATTTGTTGCCGTTATAGACAGTCGATTTGAAGATACAACGGCAATTGTTAACGCTGTTAAAACAGATAAAGAATTACTGGATGATACTGTTCGCGTAATGAGTATGGTGTTTGCCTATCAAAATGGACACAAATCAATTGCTAAAATGTTTAAGCGTTTGGGGACTCGTCATTACGAGTACCTCATTTATGATCAGTTAGCAGAGTATTACTTAATTAAAGATCAGTATTCAGACGCAGCAAAAACCTATAAAGCATTTGTTAAAGCCAATCCTAAAGATGTATTGGCACCTGCCTTTTATGCGAGTGTTATTAGTAGCTATAAAAAAGCGGGTTATGTAGACCAGGTATTGAACCATAAAGTGGCCTATATCGAAGAATACGGAATAAAGAGCAATTTCTGGAATCTTTATGATGAAGATATTCGAGAAATGATTCGTCCTCAGTTAAAGGGTTATACCTCTGAATTGGCTCAGTACTATCATGTTCGAGGTCAAAAAACGAAAACACTTAAGCGTAAGTTTAATCATCTATTTGCCGCGGCTCGCTGGTATCAGGAATACATCGATACATTCCCTCATGATGAACGAGTGGGTGAAATGTACTTCCTAAAAGGTGAAGCGTTATATGATGTTGGGAAGTACGAAGAAGCGCTATTAGCTTATATAAGTGGTGGTTTCGATACCCCTGATCATAAAAGTACCGAAGAGTCTGGTTGGGCGTCTCTAGTTACCTATAATCGTTTAATCGCTAAATCGACACCAGAGCGTAAAGTTGAATGGTTAGATCGTAAAGTTGATACAGCATTACGTTTTGCCGATGTATTCCCTGAAAGCAAGCGAACCACGCAAGTTTTGGCTCGAGCAGCGGAAGGTTTATTTTCTTTAAATAGATTTGCACAGGCATCTACCACAGCGAAAAAAGTTTTGGCTAGAGAAGACATTAACATTAAGCAAAAATCGGTTGCCTATTTGATTAAGGGGCACAGTCATTTTGATTTAAATGAATTTAATTCAGCTGAATCTTCTTATATAGCCGCTTTGGATACCAAGCGATTAAAGAAATCTCAGGTAAAAAATGTTCGTGAGAAACTAGCTGCAAGTATCTATAAACAAGGTGTAGCCTCTGTTGAACTGGATCAGTTAGAGCAAGCCGTCGACCATTTCATGAGAGTTGGAAAGATAGTTCCTGAATCACCAATACGCATTACGGCTCACTATGATGCAGCGTCATACTTAATGAAAAAGAAAAGCTGGTCTAAAGCAGAAGAGTTGCTAATTAGTTTTAGAGCCATATTTCCAAAGCATAAATTATCTAAAGATATTCCTTCAAAGTTAATTATCGCTTACGAGAATATGGAGCAATGGAAAAAAGCGGCATTTGAATTACAGAATATTTGGCGCTTTGGGAGAGATAAGAAAAAGCAACGTATTGCCCTTTATCAAGCAGCTGAATATTACCAAAAAGCGAATGACGTAGATAATGCCATGTCTATGTTGAAACGTTACGCACATAACTATCCAAAGCCTTTCAATGCACAGCTTGAAGCTATTAACAAACTAGAAGGCCTGTATTTAGTCAAAGAGGATCATACTAAGCGACGCTACTGGTTAGAAAAATTAATCTCATCAGATAAAAAAGCCGGTAAAGACCGAACCGATCGCTCTAGATTCCTAGCTGCAAAAGCATCGTTTGACTTAGCTGATTACGAACGAGTGTCGTATGCCAAAATTGACCTGACGTTACCGTTGAAAAAAAGCTTGGGAAGAAAGAAAGTTGCACTTAAGAAAACATTGGATGCGTATCAACGTACTGCAAAAATGGAAGTACAAGAGTTTACAACAGCCGCAACTTTTCAAATCGCAGAAATATATGGTGAGCTGTCTCGTGATTTAATGAATTCACAAAGGCCTCCTGGGTTAGATGAGTTAGAGTTGGAAGAATACGAGTACCTGTTAGAAGACCAGGCCTTCCCATTTGAAGAGGCTGCCATAAATATTCACGAAACCAATATTAAGCGTAGCTGGGACGGCCTGTACGACGGTTGGATTTCTCAAAGTATCTCTGCTTTGTCTAAGTTGATGCCTGCACGATACGCGAAAAAAGAGGTGAGCTACCATGCCATTGCTGAAATTCACTAGCATTGCACTCCTAATCTTATTGACGACTGCTTGTGCCAATAATGGTGTGATTGATCAAACAGTTGATGCGAATGTAGAATCTTTGATTATTGATATTCCAGACCAAGCTGCGATTGACTTTAAAGTAGCCATCGGCTTTATGAATGAGAAAAAGATTGATTTAGCTGAGAAGCACCTTCTGAAGATGACATTAGATTATCCTATGTTATCGGGCCCTTTTGCTAATCTGGGCGTGATTTACTCTCAGAAAAAACAATGGGATAAATCAGTTGAAATGCTGCAGTCAGCAAATGAAAAAAACCCAAAAAATATTAAAGTATTAAATCAACTTGGTTATGTATATCTCCAGCAGGGTACATTTGATCAAGCTGAAAAAAGTTATTTAAAAGCGATTGAACTGGCTCCAAGTGATTCAACTGCCTATTTAAATATAGGTGTTTTATATGATATTTATATGGGTAAATTTGTTAAAGCGAGTAATTACTATCAGCAATATCAAAATTTCCAAGATACGCCCGATAGAAGGGTTGCAGGATGGATAGTTGATATTAATCGTCGAGCTGGTATTAAACCAAATAAAACACAAATCGCTTCAGAGGCTCAATAATGAAATTCTTTGTGATTACATTGATCGTACTGTTTAGTTTAGGTGTCCAAGCAAAAGATAATCTCGTTAAGCTAGAGGGTATTAAAATTAAAGCGGATAGCGAGGCGCCGCAAGTGATGTACATCATACCTTGGCAAAACCCAGAAGGTGCTGAGCGACTTTATACCCCTGTTACAGGAGCTGAAGTAGAGCGGTTAAGACCTTTAGACCCTTACACCTTCGAATTAGAAATTGGGCTTCATGAGCAATGGAAAAACAGTGGCAAAGCAACCATTGACCTTGTAAGTGATTAGGCTTTTAATGCCAAGTAGCGATAGCTATCAATTACTCGACGAAGTAAAAGTAACAAAATAAAAATAATAATAAATTCAAATTTCTGAATATTAATTAATCACACAATAAAATCTATTCCGATAGGGGAAGTACACAATGGATACGATTATTCGTTTTTTCCAAGATGGCGGTATGTTCATGTACCCAATAGCCGTTATTCTAGTTATAGGGCTTTCAATTGCCATTGAGCGCTTAATGAGCATTAGCTCTGCGAAAAAGAAAAATAGAACAGCATTTGAAGAAATGTTACCTATGATCCAACGTAAGGATTATAAAGCGGCATTAAATTATGCTGGTCAAAGCGACAGCGATATAGCCAATATTTACGGTGCTGGAATCTCACGCATGCCAACAAGCAGTAAGCGTGAAGATGTTGAATACGCTATGGAAGAAGGGTTGATGGAAACCATTCCTAAGCTTGAAAAGCGAACTGCTTATATCGGAACATTAGCAAATATTTCAACGCTAATGGGCTTACTTGGTACCATTATCGGTCTTATTGCAGCCTTCACGGCGGTTGCAACTGCTGCACCATCAGAAAAAGCTACGCTGCTGTCACAATCAATCTCAGTAGCAATGAATACAACAGCATTCGGTTTGATCGCTGCGATTCCTTTGTTATTGGCTCATACGATCCTTCAAAGCCGTACTGCAGAAATAATTGATAGTTTAGAAATGGCCGGTGTTAAGTTCTTAAACTTAATAACAGAGCGTAAAGCGCCAGCACAAACATCAACAGCTGCCCCTAAAGTGGCTAAATAATTTCGCTACTTGAAGTGGAGGATGGCTTATGAGACGCCATAGAAAAGCACAAGATGAAGCGGAATTAGACATAACCTCTTTTATGAACCTGATGATTATCCTGGTTCCGGTATTGTTGGTCAGCATGGTGTTTAATCAAATCACTGTCCTTGAACTAACTTTGCCGCTTGAAGATCAGCAAAAGCTAGATGAGTTAGACCCTGAAGATAAAACACCTGAAATAGTGGTGCGTAAATCAGGTTTTGCAGTCAATCTAGGGATCATTCCAATCGTGCCTTCTATCCCTAAAAAGGATGGTAAATATGATCTAGAGCAACTGTCTAAAGCGCTTATTACATTGAAAAAGACGGCAGCGAAAGACCGAACGGATATCGCGATACTTGCAGAACCAGATATAGATTATCAGGTCCTAGTTGGCATCATTGATACTGCTCGTTCTTATGAAGCTGTTCTGGTTACAAGTGTTGTTGATGCTGTTTTATTCCCGGATGTATCTTTAGGTGATGCACCAGAATTAAAAGCAGTTGGAGGAGGTAAATAATGAAATCTTCTCGTCGCGCAAAGCGTATGGCCCGTAGCCATGGACGCCATAAAAAAGATGCAAGCTTAAACCTGACGTCGTTGATGGATATTTTTACAATCATGGTGTTCTTCTTAATGATGAACCAAAGTGATGTAGAAGTGATGAGCAATGACAGTATTAAGCTGCCAAGCAGTGTTGCAGAATCTCAGCCAAAAAATACCATCAATCTCATGGTTAATGCGGATGATATTGTTGTGCAGGGCAGAGCGGTTGCATCTATTAAAGATGTACTGGCAATGAAACCTGATCAGGAATTGATCCCTGGGTTAGAAAAAGAGTTGCTTTATCTTGCAAGTAAAGCCAATGCAAGTGCTCAAGAGTTGGAGTTAGGACGTTTGATTACAATCATGGGTGATCAAGGCATTCCTTATAAAGTATTGAAGCGCATTATGGCAACGTGTCAGAAAGCAAAATACACTCAAATTTCTTTAGCTGTTCAAAAAACAGAAAGTAAGGAGGCGTAATGAGCAGTATTACTTATCGCACTCCTGAATTGCCTTGGGCAGAAGGCAAGCAAGAGCACTTATTCAAAGTTATATTGCTGACATTTTTAGTGATAACCCTTGTATTAGGTGTGCTGGTTCCAAATATTTCTTTACCGGAAGTGACTCGTGAGAAAGCAGAAAAATTGCCTCCACAGTTAGCGAAGGTACTAAAAAGAAAAAAAGTAGCGCCTAAGCCTAAGCCCAAACCTGTCCAAAAGGTTATTGAAAAGAAAGTAGAGAAAAAACCAGAGGTGAAAAAAGCAGAGGTGAAAGCCAAGCCTAAACCGAAGGTGGTTGCTAAAGCCAAACCGAAGCCTAAGCCAAAACCAAAGCCCAAAAAGGTTGCTAAAAAAGACAGAAGTCCTGAGCGTATAAAGGCCGCTAAAGAGAAAGCAAAAGGGCTTATAAGTACCTTTTCAAACGATCTAGCTGACATGCAGGGTATGTTAAATATGGAAGCTTTAACTGTTGATAGCGCATCACTCACAACAGCAGGTGCATCAGCGACAGCCGTTGGCTCGGTTGTGGATCAGGCTGCAGTTGATCGAGTAGGTGGGATTAATGAATCTGAGCTAACACGTGAAACAGGTGCTGATCAATTAGCGGTTGCGGATCGTAATACGACTAAGGTTAAAGAGTTACCTAAAGATGTCATGGCCAAGCCAAAAGATACAAAAATTGCTGGATTGTCTCGAACACAAATGCAAATTGGCAGGGTGTTTGAACAGAATAAGTCCCGTTATGATCGTATCTACCGCAAGGCACTTCGCTCTGATCTAACCCTTCAAGGATCGGTTGCGTTTGATATCTCTATTTCTAAAGGTGGTGACGTAACGGCCTGTGCAGTTAGCTCTCAGGAGTTTATTGATAAAAAGGCTCTTAAACGAATGGCTTCTACATGCAGAATGCAATCGTTTACATCAGCATCGGCAAGTGATCGCTTAGAGTATCAGATGGCATTTTTCCCTTAAGTGAAATTAAGGGAGGTCTTATAAAATCGTCAAAAGTTACAGACATAAAAAAACGTGGATAAATCCACGTTTTTTTATGTCTAATGAAACCTGTTTTTATAAAGCTTTAATCCAATCGACTACACCCTGAATCACGTCTTCTTTATTGCTTTCATTTAGCATTTCATGCCGACCAGACTCATACAATTTCATGGTCACGTTCTCTTGCCCTGATTTTTGATAGGCGGAAACCAACTTAGGCAGCCCTTTTCCTTTTTCGCCTACAGGATCCTTTTCGCCACCAAAAATATAAATAGGCAGGTTTTTTTGGATCTTGCTAAAACTGGCAGGGGTAAACAATTCAATTAAGCCTGAAAGCATATCAATCCAAAGTTGGGTTGTGCATTCAAAGCCACATAATGGATCATTAATATACTTATCGACTTCGGAGTGATCTTTGCTTAACCAGTCAAACTCAGTTCGATTAGGTTTGAAGGCTTTGTTAAATGATCCAAATGAAACAAATTGCAGTAACTTGCTTGGTTTGTCGGCACCTAGGCGCCATCGCTCAAGTTTGGCCACGGCCAGCCCAGCTTTAGCCAGTCCTGCTGCTTGATAATTTGAACCCGATAAAATTAGCCCATCTATTTTACGTTCGGTGCTTACCATATAAGACTGAATGATAAATGACCCCATACTATGCCCCATTAGGTAATAAGGCAGATCAGCAGTGCAAGCAGAATCTCTAACGGCATCTATATCACTGAGAACCTTATTCCAGCCTTGCTGATCCGCATAATGACCAAGGTGAGTAGTAGGGCTTGTGCCATGCCCTCTGTGGTTATGTGCAACCACTGAATATCCTTCTTGGTTAAGCGCTTTGGCAAGCCTTTCATAGCGTGATGCATGCTCAGCCATGCCATGATTGATATGGACCCAAGCCTTGGCGTCATCGGCTGGCCATACATAAGTCTGTATTTTATGACCATCAGGGGCATCTATATACGATTCAATCATGAATATTGCCTTTATAATTATTTTAGTGGTTTACAATTTTGACCATCAAGACTACTTAACCTGCATCATTTATGCAAAAAAATGACGTATCGTTCATAAATTGTTCATAAGCTAATCAACTAGGTATTTTGGGGCTTTGCGAGCGATTATAAAACTGGTAGTCTGCCCCACTAACCAAATTCCTGCTGTATATATAATATACAATAATAACTAGAACGACTCAGGCAATAAATTCGTGGAGGCGGTATGAACGATACTTTTTTTAGTGACAAATATCCTGAAGGTTTACCAGCAAACGTTGATGTAGACCAATATAAAAATGTAGTTGATGTTTTTGATACAAGTGTAAAAAAATTCGCTGATCGCCCAGCATTTACTGCTTTAGGCCAAACATTGACCTACGGTGAGATTGATCGTTTATCAGCTGATTTTGCTGCTTATCTACAAAACGAAACAAAACTGGTTAAAGGCGATCGCATAGCGGTTCAGCTGCCTAACCTAACTCAATACCCAGTAGTGGTATTTGGCGCCATGCGTGCGGGTTTAGTTATTGTCAATACAAACCCTCTTTATACTGAACGTGAAATGGAACACCAATTCAACGATTCAGGTGCAAAAGCCTTGGTAGTATTGGCTCAAATGGCGAGCAAAGCCGATCGAGTAGTACCAAAAACTCAAATTGAAACAGTGATCGTGACACAAGCGGGTGACTTCTGTAGCCCGCTTAAACGTACACTTGTTAACTTTGTTATCAAAAATGTACGTAAAGAAGTTGAGCCTTACTCGTTACCAGGTCACTTCAAATTATTAGACGTACTGAAACAAGGTGCTAAAACCAAATACACGCCAGCTGAAGCAGCTGCTGATGATATCTGCGTTCTTCAATATACTGGCGGTACAACGGGTGTTGCCAAAGGCGCGATGCTAACTAACCGTAACCTTGTGGCAAATATGTCTCAAGCGCATCCATTGTTTATGATGGGTCTAAATAAAAGTGACCAAGATGAAGGCTCTAAAGTCGTTATCGCACCTTTGCCTCTTTACCATATCTACGCGTTCACAGTTAACTGCATGGTCTTGATGGAAACAGGTAACCATAACGTATTGATTCCTAATCCTCGCGATCTGCCAGGCTTCATTAAAGAACTTAAGAAGTGGAAGTTTAATGCATTCTTAGGTCTAAACACTTTATTTGTTGGCCTGTGCAATAACAAAGATTTCCGTGAATTAGACTTTAGTAATCTTCAACTTACTATTTCAGGCGGCATGGCATTAACTAAAAATGCAGCTGATACATGGGAAGAAGTAACAGGGTGTGAAGTGTCTGAAGGTTACGGCATGACAGAGACCTCTCCAATCGCTTCTTTCAACCCACCTGGCCACACTGAACTAGGTACCATTGGTATGCCTGTATCAAATACTTTATGTAAAGTAATTGATGATGAAGGCAATGATCTGCCAATTGGTGAAGCTGGTGAGTTGTGTGTGAAAGGCCCTCAAGTAATGAAGGGTTATTGGCAGCGTCCTGAAGCGACAGCCGAAACCATTACCGAAGACGGTTGGTTAAAAACTGGCGATGTGGCAGTGATCCAAGAAAACGGTTACATGAAAATTGTAGATCGTAAAAAAGACATGATCATTGTTTCTGGTTTTAATGTTTACCCTAACGAAATTGAAGATGTAGTATCTGGTCACCCAGATATTGTTGAATGTGCAGCGGTTGGCATCCCTAATGATGTAACTGGCGAGCAAATTAAAATATTCGCAGTAAGCAATAACCCGCAGTTAACGGCTAAAGACGTAAGTGACTTCTGTCGTGAACGTTTAACGGCTTATAAAGTCCCTAAGATGGTTGAATTCCGTGAGGAACTTCCAAAGACAAACGTAGGTAAAATACTTCGTCGTGAACTACGTGACGAAGAAACTGCATAAGTATTGTAATTTTTAACAAAGTTTAACTTTATTAAAAATACACAAACGCCCTCGTAAGAGGGCGTTTTGCGTCGTTATATTTAGAAATACAAATACATAGTTTAATAGGTTAACAAGCCGTGCTGGATGAATTAAAGCAGTTAGAAGATTCTTTAAGCAATTGTATGGGGCATAGCCGCTTTGGTTTTGCTCGACAAATAGCTACGCTAAAAAGCCGACTAAAAGATAAAAAGCCCCTTGATAAAAGCCTAGAGAAACTACAAGGCTTAATGGTTAAAAGCTTGCAACAAGCTTCTGATCGATCATTTCCTGTTGACAAGATTACATTTGACGACTCTTTACCTGTCTCCGCTAAGCGAGATGAGATAGCCGAAAAAATTGCTAATAACCAAGTCGTGATCATTGCAGGTGAAACGGGCTCGGGTAAAACTACCCAAATACCTAAAATATGCATTCAACTTGGACTTGCCCAATTTGGCACCATTGCGCACACCCAGCCTAGACGGATTGCTGCACGATCTGTATCGCAGCGTATTGCACAAGAGATGGGTGTAGAGCTTGGTAACGAAGTGGGTTATCAAATTCGATTTACAGATCAAAGCTCTGACAAAACACTCGTTAAGCTCATGACCGATGGGATCTTATTAGCCGAAACCCAGCACGATCGTTTTTTAAATAAATATCAGGTCATCATCATCGATGAAGCCCATGAACGCAGTTTGAACATCGATTTTTTGATGGGATATTTAAAAACTTTATTGCCCAAGCGTCCTGATCTAAAAGTAATAGTGACTTCTGCGACCATTGACGTAAATCGATTCTCAAAGCATTTTAATGATGCGCCAGTCATCGAAGTGTCTGGTCGTACTTTCCCTGTAGAAGTTAGGTATCGTCCGTTAATTGATTTAGATGATCAGAGCTCAGATGAAAAATCGGATGAGCCAATAGAAGGCGATATGATACAGGGCATAGTCGACTCTGTAGATGAGCTTGAAGCTGAAGACGCCAAGCGAGGGCAGATTGGTGACATCCTTGTATTTTTAAGTGGTGAGCGAGAAATAAGAGAGTCTTCGCTGGCGCTTAAAAAAGCAAACTTTAAAGGCACTGAAATACTGCCGCTTTATGCTCGGTTAAGCAGCAGCGAGCAAAATAAAATATTCAACCCAACGGGTGGCGGCAGACGAATAATATTGGCCACCAATGTTGCCGAAACATCATTGACCGTTCCGGGCATTCGCTATGTGATTGATACCGGGGTTGCCCGTATCAGTCGCTACAGTTACCGCTCTAAAGTACAGCGTTTGCCCATAGAAGCTATCTCTCAAGCCAGTGCGAATCAGCGTAAAGGCCGTTGTGGTCGTGTGAGTGAAGGTGTATGTGTTCGCTTGTATAGTGAAGATGACTTTGATGCACGCCCTGAGTTCAGTGACCCAGAAATTCAAAGAACAAACCTAGCAGCTGTTATTCTTCAAATGCTGTCATTGCGATTAGGTGATGTTGAACGTTTTCCATTTGTGGACGCACCGGATAATCGCTTTGTAAAAGATGGTTATAACCTACTAAAAGAGCTGGGTGCTGTTAATGCAAAAAATGAGATTAATCAAATTGGGCGGTCTCTTTCTCGCTTACCTGTCGACCCTAGAATTGGCAGAATGCTATTAGAGGGGGATAAAAAGCAATCTCTTAAAGAATTATTGATTATAGCGGCAGCATTAAGTGTTCAAGACCCGAGAGAAAGACCGGCAGAGAAAAAACAGCAAGCAGATCAAAAACACGCTGAATACCGTGATGAAGAAAGCGATTTTATAACCTTATTAAATATTTGGAACAGTTTTGAAGAAGCCCGACAAGCGCTTTCGGGCAATCAATTAAAGCAGCACTGTAAAAAGAATTTTTTGAATTACATGCGAATGCGAGAATGGCGAGATGTGCACTACCAGCTTCGCTTGCAGTGTAAGGATTTAAAGTTAACCGAAAACAAATCAGGTGCCAGCTACGAAGCCGTACATAAAGCGATTTTGGCCGGCTTTTTAAGTCATGTGGGTCAAAAAACGGAAGAAAGCGATTACAACGGTGCACGCAACAGAAAGTTCATGTTGTTCCCAGGAAGTGGCATATTTAAAAAGAGACCTAAATGGGTTGTCTCTGCTGAATTAGTTGAGACCTCGCGCCTATATGCCAGAACCAATGCGCGCATTGCACCTGAATGGCTAGAGCCGCTAGCCAAACACCTTGTTAAGCGTAAATATCTAGAGCCTCACTGGTCGACTAAGCGTGGGCAGGTCATGGCTTACGAACAGGTGACTTTATTTGGTTTGGTCATTGTGCCGCGTAGGGCCACAGACTATGGAAAAATTGATGTACAAGTCAGTCATGATTTATTTGTGCGAGAAGCCTTGGTTCAAGCCACCATAAAAACCAAAGGGGATTTTCTTAAATATAATTTAAATCTAATAGATGAAATTTCTGAACTAGAAGATAAAAGTCGTCGACGAGATATAGTGGTAGATGAAGAGCGCCTGTTCCAGTTTTATTTTGAGCGTGTCCCTAATGAAATAACCGACACTGCCAGTTTTGAAACATGGCGAAAAGGGCAAGAGCCCGATTTACTCAAAACCACTAAAAGCTATTTAATGCAGCATGGGGCTGAACATGTAACCGCGGCTCAATTCCCGGACCATTTTAGTCATGGCTCTGTCATCTACCCGCTGACTTATCGGTTCGAGCCTAATCATAAAGAAGACGGTGTCACCGTAAGGGTGCCTGCCGCTATGCTAAAACAGTTACCTGTTAATCGACTTCAGTGGTTAGTGCCCGGCATGTTACGTGAAAAGGTTATTGCTTTACTGAAAAGCTTAAATAAAGCCGTGCGTAAGCAATTGGTGCCTGTACCTGATTTTGCCGAAGGGTTTTTATCTAAGCCCTTTAATATGGAGCAATCTCTGCAAGGCGAGCTTGTAAAGTATATATACGAGACTCGACGCATCAAGGTCAACGAAGACGATTGGAATAATGATCAAATTGACTCGCATTATTTAATGAATCTTCAGGTTGTGGATGCTGATAATCAAGTGATTGCTCAAGGTCGCGATTGGCGTCCTTTACTCGAAGAGATTGGAGATTTAGCCCATGTTCAAGTTCAAACGCAGGGCAATGATTTCGAAAGAGATGATATTAAGCAGTGGGACTTTAGTGAACTGCCAAAAACTTACGATCTAGCCCAGGCTGGGATTCAAGTTACCCTATACCCAGCACTTGTTGACCAAACCACTAAGGTTGCACTTAAGCTCATGCAACGGGAAGACGAGGCCATCTGGCAAAGCCAGCAGGGTGTTTACCGATTGCTGCAGTTGGATTTGTCGGAGCAGGTCAGTTGGATTCATAAAGAAACTCAAAAGCGTCTGGTTCAAGAGATGATTTACTTCGGTAATATAGGCAATAAAGCCGATTTATTAACCGGAGTGACACAGCAGGTCTTTCAAGCCTGTTTTAATTTAGAAGAACTGCCTAGAACTCAAGATCAATATGAACAGCTTAAAGAAGCGCATAGGGGTAATATCGGTCAAACCTTTGATGATGTTATTCCTGTGATTAAGCTGATTATGCAGCAGTATCATCAATTAATGAAAAAGCTTAAAAAGTCGAATCAATTGGCGTTTGCTTTTGCATCATCTGATATTAAGCATCAGATTGATCAACTTATGCCAAAAGGCTTCATAGGTTTCATACCCATTACCTGGCTTAAGCAATACCCTAGATACTTTAAAGCAATGACGGCTCGACTAGATAAGCTGCAGGGGAACTTGCAAAAAGATAAGCTACTGCAGCTAAAAGTGATGGGTTGGCAGGAGCAATATGAAAATTTGCTCAGCCAGTTACCAGCTGATCTCAACTGTTTTCCTGACGTTCTGCCATTAAATTGGATGATGCAAGAATATAGGGTGTCCTTGTTTGCACAGGAATTGGGAACCAGTATTCCGGTTTCAGACAAAAGGTGGAAGGCACAATTACAATTAGCCAAGGCGAGTATTGAGCAATAACGTTTAACTATTTGTATCAATAACGTGCGAGCTTGAGACATTGGGTACGAATGACGTCACAAGCTCCTATATTTAAAGGGCTAGCGGGTGGAATCCTTAGGGGCTTTCCATTATAGTTTTGCCTTTGGTCACGGATCGACTTTAATAGAAAACATGGATGCATTAATAATAAAATTTAATATATAAAAGTATATTTAGGGGTGAGTTATGAAACAAGTGGTTATAAGTGGTACAGGTCTATATACCCCTACTCAGTCAATTTCTAATGATGAATTGGTAGAGTCTTTTAATAGTTACGTAAATTCTTACAACGAATCACATAAAGATGAAATTGAAGCAGGCAGTGTTGATGCCCTTGCTGAAAGTTCAAGTGCATTCATCGAAAAAGCATCAGGCATTAAAAGCCGTTATGTGATGGATAAAGCGGGTATTTTAGACCCGACAAGCATGAAGCCATATTTACCCGAGCGCTCAAACTATGAGCCATCAATCCAATGTGAAATGGCGGTTACAGCCGCCAAAGAAGCATTGGCTCAAGCGGGCAAGACAATTGAAGATGTAGACGCGGTAATAGTAGCGTGTTCAAACCTACAGCGTGCATACCCAGCCATTGCTGTCGAAGTGCAAACGGCATTGGGCATTAACGGTTTTGCCTATGATATGAATGTAGCATGTAGCTCAGCAACATTTGGCATTCAATCAGCAGTTAGCGCCGTTCAAACTGGTGCAGCCCGTTGTGTATTGATGTTAAACCCTGAAATTTGCAGTGGTCACTTAAATTTCCGCGATCGTGATAGCCACTTTATTTTTGGTGATGCGTGTACAGCCGTCATTATTGAAAGCGCAGAAACAGCGACTAGTGAACATCAATACGAAGTATTGGGCAGCAAGCTACAAACTGTCTTTTCAAATAACATCCGTAACAATGCAGGATTTTTAAATCACTGTGACGAATCTGGATTAGGTAAAACCGATAAGCTGTTTGTTCAAAACGGTCGTAAAGTGTTTAAAGAAGTGTGCCCAATGGTTGCGAAGCAAATAACAGCGCACCTAGAAGAGCTTGATCTAACGGCCGGTAACTTAAAGCGTATGTGGTTACACCAAGCCAACTTAAGCATGAATCAGCTAATTGCCAAGCGCGTACTGGGCCGACCAGCCGAAGTGGAAGAAGCCCCTGTTATTCTTGATACTTATGCCAATACAAGCTCAGCTGGGTCTGTGATTGCTTATCACCTGTATAAAGATGATATTCAAAGTGGTGATATAGGTGTTATTTGTAGCTTTGGTGCGGGCTATTCAATTGGCAGTGTAATCATTAAAAAAATCTAGTTAGCAATGAAATCGGTCTAAATAGGCTGCTTTTACCCATGTTAATTAAAAAAAAGGGGCTTTAGGCCTCTTTTTTTATGCCATAAATGAACTATCTTTGAAGACTACGCTCGAAATGAATAATGGGAATAAGCAGTTGAATATTTCCTTTTTTAAAGTAACGGTCTGAGGGGACTTGATCATGAAAAACACACAAATGAAACCACTAGCATTGGCACTTGGCGCAGCATTAACAATGGGCGTAGCAACATCATCAGTTGCAGCTGAAAACCCTTTTAGCTCTACCAGCTTAGAAAGCGGTTATAAAGTAGCGATGGAAGGCAAATGCGGTGAAGGCAAATGCGGTGGTGAGAAAAAAGCCAAAGAAGGCAAATGTGGTGAAGGCAAATGCGGTGGTGAGAAAAAAGCCAAAGAAGGCAAGTGTGGTGAAGGTAAATGCGGCGAAGATAAAAAAGCCAAAGAAGGAAAATGTGGTGAAGGTAAGTGTGGCGGTAAGTCATAAGCTGTAATTTGTATTAATAAGGAAAGGTCATGGCGCTTAAAGGCTCTGGTTTAGGTTTAAGAAGAGGCATGCTTGACGACTTGTCAGCATTAACGTCTAAAGATGTTGATTTTTTAGAGGTGGCCCCTGAAAACTGGATTGGAGTGGGTGGGCGATATGGCAAAGCGTTTCGGGCATTCACCGAACGCTTTCCTTTTGCATGCCACGGCTTGTCTTTATCAATTGGCAGTTCTGACGATCTCGATATAGAGTTTGTTAAATCGGTTAAGCAGTTCTTAGATACCCACGGTATCGAAACCTACAGTGAGCATCTAAGTTATTGCAGCCATAACGGCCACATGTACGACTTAATGCCAATACCATTTTCTCTAGATGCAGCAAGGTATGTGGCAGATAGAGTAAAACAGGTTCAAGACATTATTCATCGACCGCTTATTTTAGAAAATGTGTCTACCTACGCCATGTTAGGCGATGGAATGAGTGAGCTAGAATTCATGAAAGAAGTGATTCAGCGATCTGGTTGTAAAATGTTACTTGATGTTAATAATGTCTACGTGAATGCCACCAATCATAAGTTTAATCCTGATGAATACATTCAAAGCCTACCTAGTAATAGCATCGAGTACCTTCATATAGCAGGGCACTTTGATGAAGCTGAAGATTTGTTAGTGGATACTCACGGCGCTGACGTGAAGCCACAAGTTTGGGCGTTATTAAAGCTAGCTTACGAGTGTCATGGTGTACTGCCCACGCTACTCGAGCGAGACTTTAATTTACCAACCGTGACTGAATTACTTTCCGAAGTGAATTTAATTAAACAATATCAGCAAGAGGCCTCAAATGAACGCCAACTTGCGTAAGTTCAAACAAGATCAACAAGGCTTTTCTGATCATATTCGAAGCGCTGAACAGTCTGAAGCAATATCGGGTATTGAAGATAGGCGATTGAACATTTATCGAGAACTGTTTTTCAATAACGTAGAGGGATTTGTCTCCAGTACGTTCCCTGTTCTTCACGAGCTTTTTAATGATGAGCAATGGGATCAGCTAGTTAGAGATTTTTTTGTTACACATAAGTGCGAAACCCCGTATTTTTTAGAAATCAGCGAAGAATTCCTACAATACTTGGAACATTCAAAGCTTGATTTTTTACCTGCATTTTCATATCAACTTGCACATTGGGAGTGGATGGAGCTATTTGCGGATGTGGCTGAAACGAATGATGTGTCCGAAGAGCGATCAGAAATCCATCTGTCTGATCAGTTAACAACAAACGATTGTACCTGGAATGTGGGCTACGACTTTAGCGTTCAAAAAATATCCGCAGACTTTGTGCCTGAAGAACCTGAGACCACTTTTTTAATCGTTCATCGTGATGCTGACTTAAGTGTTGGTTTTATCGAAATTAACCCTTTAAGCATGTTGTTATTTGAACAGCTAAAGGGCAACGAAACACAATCAGTAGAAACACTTTTATCAAGCATTGCGAAGCAACAAGGGATAGAGCTTGATGTCATTATGAATGGTGGTCTAGAAATCATTCGCCAGTGGGGCCAGCTAGGCCTGCTTAAAGCTTGCTAACCATCAAACATCTATATTGAGATACCGGTATTTAGAGTATTTATTATGACGAATATTATTAATTTTTTTCGAACATCCCAAACCTATTTAAATGAAACGCAAAAGTTAGATTTCATTTTGCCGTTATTATTACGCTTATACCTAGCCCCTGTATTTTGGGTGGCTGGTATGAATAAATTGTCGGGTATTGATGGCGTTATTCAATGGTTTGGCAATAGCGAGTGGGGGCTTGGTTTACCCTTTCCTGAGTTATTAGCTTGGATGGCAACCCTAACAGAGCTGGGTGGTGCTGTGTTGTTACTTGTGGGCCTTGGGGTTCGATGGGTCAGTATTCCGTTAATGGTAACCATGTTAGTAGCCGTTTTTTCTGTTCATTGGCATAACGGATGGCAAGCGGTTGCAGATCCTATGTCAGCATTTTCAGGAACAGATGCTAATGAAGCCATTACCCGGTTAGATGCCGCTAAAGAAATACTTAAAGAGCATGGGAATTATACTTGGCTCACAGAAAAAGGTGGCTTTGTGATCAGCAATAACGGCATAGAATGGGCGGCTACGTATTTTGTCATGTGTTTAGCCTTGTTCTTTGTTGGTGCGGGTAAATACGTGAGTTTTGATTATTATTTAAACAAAGAATTCATGAGAAAAGATTAACCACTGGCCGAATAAAAAGGGTGGGTACAAAATACCGAGTTATATCTCGGTATTTTTTTGCGTGTTAACTGGTAAAAATAGGCCATAAGTGTGCAAATAAACATTCGTAGACTATATTTAGCGGGTGTAAATGCTATATAACTGAATTTTTAGATCATGTTGTTAATAAAAAATTCATAAATATGTCATGAAAGTGTAGGGATGTAATAAAAGTGTCACAAACCTTTTGTAATATTTCTGTCACTTATCAAATAAAACTAAAAGGTAGCAATACTATGAAAAAGCCCCTAATCCTAGCAGTAGCAGCGATGACCCTTGCGGCAGGCGCGCAAGCGGAATCTAAGTTCTACGGCAAAATGAATGTTTCGACTTCATATGACGATTCGTCTGAAGCATTGGCTCTTACTAGTAACGCGAGTCGTTTAGGTGTTAAAGGTAGCGATGATATAGGATCAACTAAAGTAATCTATCAGGCTGAATTTGAATTAGCTGTCGATGATGGTTATGGAACTGATGTAGATGATGGAACTGATACTGATACCAATACATTAAAGCCACGTGATACGTATGTTGGTTTGTCTTATGGAGATATGGGTACTGTTAAGATGGGTATCATGGATACTCCTCTTAAAAAGTCTCAAGGTAAGTTCGATTTATTCAATGATGTTATTGATATGAAGAATGTTTTAGATGGTGAGAACCGTTTGGGGAATTCAGTAAACTATACAACTGCAAAAATGGGTGCTGTTCAGGCTTCTGTAACTGCTGTTTTAGGTGAAGGTAGTTCAGACGGGTATTCTGCTAGTGTTGTATTCAAAGAAGGCGATATATACGCGGCAGTAGCATTTGATACAAATTTACCAGGTAAAGAAACAGAAACGTTTCGTGCAACTGCCATTTATACCATGGGTGATATGCGCTTTGGTGCTTTGATTAATAATGTCGATACTGCAGACACCGCTGCAGGCGGTGACGAGCTTGGTTTTGCTCTTAATGCATCTATGAAAATGGGTAAAAATACAGCTAAAGTTCAGTTCGAGTCTGGAGATCAGAAAACATCTGGCGCAACTAATATAAAAGCGGGTGCTGATCATAAGCTAGCCAAAGCAACTAAGGCATTTGCATATGTGAGTCAGTTTGATAATGATGCTGGTGATGCATTTGGATTCAGCATTGGTCTAGAACACAAGTTCTAATCAAAGCTTAATTTGTAATACAAAGCCCCTATTGGGGCTTTTTTTATGCCTAGAGTATGCCCAAATAAAATAGCCATTGAGTTTCAATTACCTCGCTGATTTAATATGCGCCTTATCATTGGAATCTAATTCATGCGTTTTATACTTTTATTAGCAGCATTCTGCTCTTTTACTGCGTTCGCAGGAGAAGAAGACCCATGGGAAGATTGGAATAGGGGTGTATTTGCCTTCAATGAAACCCTGGATCAGTATGCACTCAAGCCTGTGGCTCAAGCCTATCGTAACGTGGCACCCTTATTTGTAGATGACATGGTTACTAATGTGTTTAGTAACCTTGGCGAGCCGTTTGTGGTGATTAATGACCTTGCACAAGGCAAGTTTTTACAAGCCTTATCTGATACGGGTCGCTTTTTAGTTAACTCGACCGTGGGGTTGTTAGGGGTCTTTGATGTGGCCTCGCATATTGGCCTGGCTAAGCATTCTGAAGATTTTGGACAAACCTTAGGGTATTGGGGCGTGCCATCGGGTCCTTATCTTATGCTACCAGTATTAGGTCCAAGCACCATACGAGACGCAGGAGGGTTTGCCGTGGATACATTTGTTTTATTAGATGCTGACCCCAAGGTGCACACCATAGAAGACAGCCGAGCGTATTACGGAACCGTCTATGCTCAGTATTTGGACGTGCGAGCAGACTTAATTCCAGCTGAAGGCATTATTTCAGGCGATCGCTATTCTTTTATCCGCAGCTTGTTTTTACAACGACGTGAATTTTTAATTAATGACGGGCAAATCAGCACTGACAGTGATGATGGGTTTGATGATGATTTTGAAGACGACTTTTAGAGCCGGCTAAAAGATTTGATAGTTTTAATCACTCAGTCTGAGTGATTAAAACATAATCGGGCTTAGCCTTAGCTTAGCAATTCTATTATTTCTGCACCGTAATAAAACAACTCATCATCTTCCATAATGCGTTTGATTCGAATGCATGCATTTAAAGGCTCAAATTGATTTTGGTAGGATGGCAAAAATGCCACGGCCTCATCTCCAATGGCAAGTCTTTCTGATGTTTCTAAGCACATTCCTGTGCCACTTAAATCAACACATTTACACGTTATAGTTCGGTTATTTAATGTCAGCGTTAACGGCGTTTCTACGCGCATTCTTATAAAGTCACGCTTTTCATCGTAGGCGGCGGCTAGGTTCATTATTATTATTCCTCTTCCAGTGGCCTTAAGGTTTGATCCTGCAAAGTCACTTTGTCAAAGATTGGTTAATGTTTCAACTTTAGGAATAGAATAAGCAAAAACTGTGACAAGTCGCACATAAAATGAACCAAACTAGTTCTATTGACTTAACTCTCAGACATTATAAAGACTATTGCGAAGAACCAATTGGCCATGTAAGGTGGCCGAGCTAAAAATAACAAGATGTGTTCCAGGAAAATGGATGAAATAACAGGTCGAATTCTTGTCATCGATGATGAAGCCATTGTCAGAGACAGTATTGTCGCCTATCTAGAAGACAGCGGCTTTGATGTACTAGAAGCTGAAAATGGCCTTGAGGGGATTGCATGCTTTAATAGTAAGCAACCTGACATAGTGCTGTGCGACCTCAGAATGCCTACAATGGACGGACTCGCCGTTCTTAAAGAAATCAATGCTACTAATCCTGGCACCCCTTTTATTGTGGTTTCAGGGGCTGGAGTCATGGCTGACGTCGTAGAAGCGCTACGTTTAGGCGCCAGTGATTACCTTATTAAACCCATAATTGATCTAGAAGTGCTTGAGCACAGTGTTGTGCGAAATCTTAAGCAATTACGCTTGATTGAAGAAAACCAAGCCTATCGCCAGCAATTAGAAGACAATAACGCCATTTTAGAGCACCGATTTGAAGAGCTTCGACTGGACCAGCAAGCTGGTCGAGAAGTGCAAAAGCGCATGCTGCCAGAAGCTCAAGCACAAATAGATGGCATAGAATTTAACTACCACATCATTCCTAGCCTATATTTAAGTGGTGACTTTGTAGATTACTTTCCAGTGACAGCGGATAAGGTTGTATTCTACGTTGCAGACGTGAGTGGTCACGGGGCTTCATCGGCATTTATAACTGTTCTGTTAAAGAACCTGTGCAATAGACTTAGACGGAACCTAAAGCGTCAATCAAGTGCCGATTTAATGACGCCGCATAAAGTGATTGATCGCATTAATAAAGAGTTAGTAGAAGCCAAACTAGGTAAGCATGTGAGTTTATTCTGGGGTATGATTGATTTACCGTCACATCAGATGTCTTATAGCGTTGCGGGCCAGTTCCCAATGCCAATATTAAAGAATCATTTAGGTGCGTTTTATTTAGATGGTCGCAGTCAGCCAGCAGGATTATTTGCTGAGGCTGAGTACAGTACATATCAAGTCGAACTTGGATCGAGCTTTGATCTAATTGCTGTTTCGGATGGTATTTTAGAAGTTATGCCTGAATCAAGTTTGGCAGAAAAAGAGTCGCGTTTGCTTTCATGGGTAGAGCAGGGCGTTTTGACAGTAGAGAACTTGGAGACACTTTTGGATCTTCAAGATGGCAAAGAAATACCAGACGATATCACTTTGCTAACACTTTCTAGGACTGAATAAATATGGATGCGGGAAAAATTCTCGTTGCACAGAGTCAAGGCATTTACATTGTTAAGTTTGTTGGCGATGTACGGTTAAACTTGTGCAGTACTTTAGATAAATACACTGATGAAATGTTTGAAAATGAGGCGTTCAAAACAGTGATAATCGATTTATCTGAAACACAGTGTATTGATAGCACCTCTCTTGGCCAATTGGCTAAAATTTCCATTCTATATAAAGAAAAATTAGGGCAAGTGCCTACTATTATTTCTACCAATGACGATATTAATCGAATCTTGAACAGCATGGGCTTTGATAAGGTGTTTTATATAGTTCATGAATTAGTTTCAAAAGTTGAATACCTTGATGAGCTGACTGTTGAATCAGCAAATGAAGATGAAATGAAAGACCGAGTTCTCGAAGCGCATAAGTTTTTAATGGATATGAATCAAAATAACCGTACTGCGTTTCAAGATTTAGTAAACAGTTTAGAAGAAAATTAAAGAATGGCTTCAGAATCAAATGGACAAAAGGCCACCGTTTTAGGTGGTGGTAGTTTTGGAACCGCAGTGGCCAATATTTTAGCTGAGAACGGCTTTCAAGTATGCCTGTGGATGAGAAACGAAAATACCATAAGTGAAATTGCTGCGATTCGTGAGAATAAGCAATATTTACCCGGTGTTAAATTACATGAAAACATAACCGCGACAAGTGATCTAGAAGGGTCAATTAAAGATGCCGTTGTATTGTTTTATGCCATTCCTAGTAAATCTTTTCGTGAGCTGGTGAATCGAACAAAAGACCATGTTCAAAAAGAGCAGATGCTAATCAGTACCACCAAAGGGATTGAACCAGAAGGTTTCAATCTTATGAGTGATATTCTTAAAGGGACCTTTCCAGCGAACCCTGTTGGCGTTATTAGTGGCCCTAACTTGGCAAAAGAGATTGGTCAGCGTCAGCTGGCTGCTACGGTGATAGCCAGTAAAGACAAACGGTTACGAGATTTTATTCAAAAAAGCCTAAGCTGCGATTTTTTCCGAATTTATGTGAACGCCGATATGTATGGCGTTGAACTGGGTGGCGCATTAAAGAATATTTATGCGATTATTTCAGGTTTAGCGGCCGCCTTGGGTTATGGCGAAAATACTAAGGCCATGCTAATCACTCGCAGCCTTGCCGAAATGAGTCGCTTTGCCGTATCGCAGGGGGCAAATCCAATGACGTTCCTAGGCCTTGCAGGGGTTGGAGATTTGGTTGCCACTTGTGTGTCCCCTTTAAGTCGCAATTATCGAGTGGGTTTTGCTGTCGGTAAAGGCGAAAGCTTAGAAGAAGCCATAGAATCTTTGGGCGAAGTGGCAGAGGGGATCAACACCCTAAAATATATTTACCATGAAGCGACAGATACAGACATTTATATGCCATTAGTTAATGCGCTTTATGAAGTGTTATTTAATGGTGCAGATGTGACTCAGCTGGCTTCTTCTTTGATGAAGGGCGAGCTAAATACGGACGTTGAATTCTCGCTACCTAGAGGTGCCTAAGTAATGGAAAATAATTGGAAAGATAACCTTAAGTCAGAGTCATTTTGGCTTAGAAGTTTGTTCATGTTGTTATTCTTTATTGTTTACAGAATCGTTGATCTGGTTGTCCTGCTTGTTGCGGTTTGTCAGTGGTTTTATGTGCTATTAACGGGAGACGCAAATGCAAGCTTGAGCCGATTTTCGTCAGGCCTAGCCCTGTATGTGGCTCAAATTATTCGTTACTTAAGTTATTCAAGTGAAGAGAAGCCTTTCCCATTTAGTGATTGGCCTTCTACCAATACTAATGATGACAGTATTCTAGAAGACCAATCAAAATAACATGCATTCCTTGTTTGTTATGCGTCATGGGCAGGCTGAAGCGTCTGCCCCATCTGATGAATTGAGGCCCCTAACTCCGCATGGCGTTAAGGAGGTGTCTTCAAATAGCCAATCCTTTTTATCTAATAAAACATTCGACTACGTATTTGTGAGCCCTTATTTAAGAGCGCAGCAAACATGGAAAACCGTCTTAAAGCACAATGTGCAATTTACAGTGTGCGAAACCGTCCCGTGGGTGACACCTGATGTGGATACGCAGCCAATTTTAGACCATCTGCTGGCGCTTGACGGTGATCATCTATCTATCTTACTCGTATGCCACCAAACGTTTGCAGGTCGTCTTGCAACGCATTTGTGCGGTGGGCCAAAGCACGGTATTCATGTGGATACCGCAGCGATACTCCATATCGAGACAGAGGTGTTTGCAGGGCAATGTGGCAAGCTAATCAACATCTATTCAAATTAAGTTTCCTACTTTTTTTATCCACTTTCACGCTCCAGTGCTATGGCGAAGTTGGCAGTGGTTTACTGTGGCGCATTCACAAGCCTCAGCACCCAGTCAGTTATTTATTTGGTACCATTCACGTAGATGATAAACGCGTGAAGCAGCTTAATTCGACAATTAAGCGTCGCTTCGATGAATCTAAAACTCTGTGTCTAGAAATATTACCTGATCGAGAAACACAGGTAGGCATCGGTTTGGCTATGTTACTACCAGATAAACAATCTCTTGATGACATCTTAGGAGAAGGTTTATTTAATCGCTTAAGTTTGGCGTTGAATCGGTTAGGAATAAGCCCTTTAGAAGCCATTCGCTTAAAGCCATGGGCCGCCATGATTGTACTTAGCCGACCAGTCAGTACAGGAGGATATGCTTTAGATGAGCAGCTTTATCATTGGGGCAACCATCAATATAAGCAGTTGTGTGCTCTTGAGTCTCTGCAGGAGCAACTGGCCATTTTTGATGAGCTAAGTCATGAAGACCAGATTTCTCTTTTGCGGGACACACTGGATAATGTATCTGAGCTAAAAGATTTAAACGAAAAGCTCATACTTGCATATTTGTCGGGTAATTTAGATGAAATACATCGACAAAGCTTAAAGATGGAAGGCGGTAACAGTGAGTTAGGGACGCGTTTAAGAGAGCGATTGATTGATAGTCGAAATGAAAAAATGGCGATTAAATTGATCAATGTATTAGAAAAAGGCAACGCTTTTATTGCGGTGGGTGCCTTACACCTTCCTGGTGAGAAAGGGTTGCTGCAATTACTAAGAGACAGGGGTTACATTGTGACTCCTCCAACGATTCAGATAAGCCCCTGGTAAATCCAATTTAACTAATAATTCTAAGCGATTATGCAGAAAGACATATTACATTTTTCCCATGCTAATGGGTTTCCTTCTCAAAGTTACAGCGTCATGCTGGATGCTTTGTCAGAGCATTATAGTGTGAACTGGGTTGAACAAATGGCTCATCACCCCGACTATCCAGTGACCGATAACTGGCCACACCTTGTCGATGAATTAATTCACTATTTTGAAACACGATACGATAAACCGGTTATTGCAGTGGGGCATAGCTTAGGTGGCGTGCTGAGTTTTATGGTGGCTAAGGCGCGCCCAGACTTAGTAAAACAGGTTATTTTATTGGATGCTCCTGTTTTAGACCGAATGACGTCAGTGGTGATTCGTTTGGCCAAAAAGCTTGGCTTTGTAGATTACATCACACCGGCAGGTCGGACTGAGGGGCGACAGGAAGAGTGGGAGAATGCCGAGCAAGCCATTGAATACTTTAAAATGAAATCATTATTTAAAAATGTAGATGATCGTTGTTTGAAAGATTATGTCCGTTATGGCACAGAACCCTGTGATACAGGTATTCGTTTAACGTTTAGTGCTCATACAGAAGTAAAAATTTATCGTACATTGCCCCATAACTTGCACAAACAATCGAAAGAAATAAAAGTCCCTTCGGCAATGATCTATGGCACAGAAAGTAATGTTGTTATGCCTATGCAGTTATCCTATATGAAAAATAAAGTAGGAATGCACATAGATAAATTAACCGGCTCTCACCTGTATCCCTTAGAATACCCAGAGAAAACGGCCGAAAAAATTCATCAAACAATTGAGCATTTAGCAAAATGGTAAAAGAGACAATCCTTAATATCAAAGGAATTGATATCCATTGCGTTCAATGGGGCAACCCAGAGGGAGAGCCCGTTTTAATGCTGCATGGGTGGTTAGATAATTCGGCAAGTTTTCAGCCCTTGGCAAGCTTTTTATCAGAATATAATATTATAGCGGTGGACTTACCTGGGCACGGCTTAAGTGGGCATTTTCCTGAGCACAGTCATTATCACTTTTGGGCTGGAGTGGAGGATATTGAACTAATACTGGATCAATTGGGTTGGGAAGCTTGTCATATAGTTGGGCATTCTATGGGAGCAGCTATGTCGACACTTTACGCAGGCACATTTCCAGATCGAGTTAAAACACTTACCTTAATCGAAGCCATTGGCCCCTTGGCTGGTGACGCTGATGGTACTCCAGGGCGTGTTGCACAAGCCATAGAACAAATGAAAACTCATAGTGCCGTCCAGCCCTATAAACCTACACTGGACACATTTGTACAGGCGCGCTTAAATGGTCATTTAAAATTAAGTGAAAAATCTGCCAAATTAATCATGGACCGTTCTGTGATTGAAAGTGAGCAGGGTTTTAGCTGGAGAAATGATAAGCGATTACGGCATACCTCTATGGTGCGCTTACCTGAGGCATTTATTTTATCGTTTATTGAAAAAATAACGTGTCCTGTCTTAGGCTTTTTTGCCACAGATGGCTTGTTTAAAGAAGCACATATAGATAGTCGCTGGAAGTTTATCCAGAACCCTTACAATCTATTATGGATGGATGGGGGGCATCATCTTCATATGGATGGCGATGTTCGACGTATCGCACAAAATTTAAAAACATTTATTGGTTAAATTAATCTAAAATTAACATATTAAAAAATAAGGAATATATATGTTTCGTTTAATGGTTTTATGCCTAGCATTGGCTTTATCACAAGGTTCGCTGGCGGCTTCTAAAGGGCAGACGGCTCCCAATTTTAAACTGCCAGGAATTAAAACGGGTAACTTGATGAGTTTAAAAAGCCTGCGAGGAAAAGTGGTGTATCTAGACTTTTGGGCTTCTTGGTGTGGTCCGTGTAGGCAGTCGCTACCTTTGTTAAATGATTTACGAAAAGAGCTGAGATCTAAAGGTTTTGAAGTTTTAGCAGTTAACCTAGATGAAGACAAAGCGGATGCCAAAGCATTCTTAAAGCAATTCCCTGTCAGTTACCCTGTTTTGTTGGACCCTAAAGGTAAGGTTCCACAAAAATACGACCTTCCAGGAATGCCAACCTCTTACTTGATTGATCGAAAAGGCAAAGTGAGAAATGTGCATATTGGTTTTAAAAAGCAAGATATGCGTAAAATACGCAAAGAAGTCATGTCATTACTATAATTTAAAAAATTAATATTCTAATCGAGTAGGCATGCGAATTACTCTGATATTACTAATATTCATTCTGCTTTCGGGCTGTTCTCAAGTGAAACCTTGGCAGCGAGGCATACTCGCAAAAGATAATATGCAGGGTGGGCCTCTAGAGCAGAAGCTAGTACGTGATCAACATATTCTCTTCAGCAAAGAAGGGGCCTCAGGCGGAGGCCGTGCCGCTGGAGGTGGATGTGGCTGCAATTAGTAATAATGAAATGACAAAGAGAGTTACGTCTACTCCCAGAGACTCTATTTCTAAGTTAGTGGCCTCTGCACTCGCAATCCCATCAGTATGTATCTCGTCACATTCAAGCGCGGCAGTCGCACCGGAGAGCCATGAGGTGAGCCTTCGTTTTACTGAGTATCGTGAAAACGATATGCCATCTGAAAGGGTGACGGTGGGTTCGGATCAGAGATACAGCATTGATATTCTTCAGTTCAGTTTGATCTCACCTCTTCAGAATCAAAAGTTGCTTAAAACCTATATAGATTATGAAACCATGTCTGGTGCCAGTCCACTAAAAAGTCAGCAGAATGACAGCGAACAAACAGAAGTGTTAATGAGTGGCGCATCTATTGAAGAAAAACGAATCGATGCCAGTATCTCTTTAACGAAATACAAAAAACGTTCAACTCTAGCCGGAGCAATTGCTCTTTCTCAAGAAAATGATTACCAATCATTAGCGGTATCATTGGACGGGAGTATAGAAAACAATAATCAGCATTTAACATTAATTGGATCATTGAGTGCATCTTCAGACAAGCTTTCTCCAACCGACCCTGAAGGGAACGTAAATAGAAGCAATGCTGTGAACGAATCGAAAAATAGCTCATCCATTTATTTAGGTTTTAACCGTATTATAAACAAGTACTCGACGCTTCAGTTTGGAGTTGGAGCGACACAACTTACTGGTTTTTTATCTGACCCATATCGTATTACGGATATTCGTCCAGATGAACGAAACCAAAATACAGTGTCGTTACAATATCGAACATTCCACTCAAAACTGGCTTCATCTATTCATTTTAATTATCGATACTATCAAGATGACTGGGAGTTGTTGGCCCATACCTTTGAATCAAGCGTATGGAAGGATATTGCATTTTCAGGCTTTAAACTCACATTGGTTCCCAGCATCCGTTATTACTGGCAACATCAAGCGTCTTTTTACGATTTGAACAGTGCATCTACCGAAGCGTTTCAGAGCAGTGACTTCAGGCTGTCAGCTTATGGCAGTTTTAATTTAGGATTCGATATGAAGTTTCACTTACCTGCTATGGCAATTACATTAGGGGTGAGTCAGTACATTAGTGGTGAGAATTTAGGCTTGTCAGGTGGGCAATCATATGAGACCCCTTCATTGGTTAATTTTTCAACATTGAGTTTTGGCATCGACTATAAATATTGACACGAATGAGTAACGAATACCTTCTGAAAAAATTTAAATTATATTGCGTGTATCTTTAACCGCTAAATTAAGGCTGCTCACATTGTTTGTGAAAATTACTCACTGGTAATACGGTCACAAATGCCCCAGTCTACGTGCTTATGATGTGATGCTTTTATGGGTCACTGTGATGTAAGTGTTCAACGGAGTATGTATGGCAAATACATTAGAAGAAATTATTGAGAATCGAAAAGCACTTTCTCAGACCCGCGTCACCAAGGCGATATTTCCTGATCGAACCAATCATCACGACACCTTATTTGGTGGGACCGCATTGCAATGGATGGATGAAGTTTCATTTATAGCTGCAACTCGATTTTCTCGTCAAAACATTGTGACAGTAAGCTCTGATAAAATTGATTTTAAGCATCCTGTGCCAGCTGGATCGGTTGTTGAGTTAATTGCAGATGTGATTGAAGTGGGTCGTACAAGTATAAAAGTACGGGTCGATATGTACGTCGAAGATATGTACAAAGATGGTTGTGAAAAGGCAATTACAGGTAATTTTAGTTTTGTTGCCATCGATGAAAATAGAAAACCCACCTCTGTTTTACCAAAAGACTTTTTAGACTTGCAAGACTACGAGCACTAATTGACAGTTCTAGCTGTTTAGAAAGGGGCCTTGCTTTCAAAGTGCATTCTATTACCCGTAACAGGGTGATTTAAATGCAAAGATCTTGCATGTAAGTTAAGCCGATCAGCGGCATCCAAAGCCGTTTTATGAGCGTAAAAGAAATCACCTATTATGGGAAAACCTATGGCTGACATATGGACTCTTAACTGGTGGCTTCTGCCTGTATGAGGAATCAATAGTACACGGCTGTAAGTATGCTGTTTATCAGTGTCTTGAAAGCTTTCGATGAACTCCCAGTGGGTCAAAGATTGTCGGCCTTCTTCATGCACTTCTTGGATTGGCCTGTTAGGCCAATCACATCTTAACGGTAGATTAATGTGTCCTTTTGAGTTGGGAAGGCTGCCAAAGACAATGGCTTCATATACTTTAAATGTTTTTCTGTCTTGAAATTGGATGGACAGCTTAGACTGAGCTTTTTTGGTTAGCCCGAACACCATGATGCCTGATGTTAAGCGATCTAGACGATGCACCTGACCAATGAATGGGAATTTTTTTTCCAATCTATGAACAACGCTGTCATCCAATGACCCGGGTTGAGACAATAAATTACTGGGTTTATTTACCACAAGCATGTGTTTGTCTTGATACAATATTTGCATGTAGTTAATACTTAAATAGTTGGAATAGGGCGAGTGTTAACCAGACCCTAATTGAATAATATGGCAAGTAGTTGCCCTTTATGAATAAGTGCATGAGTCTATGACTAGAAAAATATGTGAAAACTGTCAGCGCCCCATATCAGTATGCATTTGTGAGCACTTTGTCTCGCTAAGCGCACCCTGCGAGATTGTTATATTACAGCACCCTACAGAGCAAAAACAGGCATTAGCGACAGTGCCGATCCTTCAGGCTTGTTTGACGAACTTAACAGTGATTGTTGGTGAAGAGTTAAACGACAACCCGGCTGTTCAAGCAATAATAGATGATCCAGAGGGAACCCTTGTTATTTTTCCTGACGAGGGAGCTGATAAGTGGGATTTGAGTGAGCCTTATTTATGTGCAGGCAATGATGTACTTCCTAGGCGATTAATTGTGCTGGACGGCACTTGGCGCAAGGCTAAGCTGCTTTGGCATAAGAACCCTTGGTTAGATGATTTTAAGGCCGTAGCCTTGCAAGGGCTGCCAAGTAGCGAGTATATGATTAGATCGTCTTCAATCGAGGGGGGCGTATCAACTCTAGAGGCGCTCATGCACACCTGTAATTATTTAAGTGCTTCACACAAATACACGCCGTTGCTAAAACCATTCAAAGCGATGATTGACTGGCAGATAAAAAAAATGGGCAAAGAAATTTTTCTTGCCCATTATGGTAAATCTGATAATTAGGTTATTTTTTAAATTACTGCCCGGCTACCATTGTCTGCTTGGCTTCTGCGTTTAGACCAAGCACATCATCTTTAAAGCCTCGGCCTACCGGGTTATCACCAATCCAAATAGAGAGCATGGCTTTAAAGTAATCTTTGCCAGGAATAACGCCTTTTACTTCGCCGTTAATGATAATTCGGGTGCCTGTACCAGGGATGTAATCAAAAATAGCTTCTTCGCCAGCGTGCATTTTGCCATCAAAGTAGCTAAGCATTTGTTCAAGCTCTTTGGTAAGACCTTGGTGTTCATCCTCTGTCAGGTTTACGACCAAAGCTTCTTGTAAGGCGTTTGCAATACGACGAGCCCCAACGCGTTTCATCATGACATGAAAAACCATTCGTTTGTGGGTGTCACTGTTCAGAATAGCCTGCGCATCAGTTGAATTTTCTTCTAAATATAGCGCGCCAACATACGATTTAATTAATAGATAAAGCTCTCGTAAAGAGGCGCCATTGAGTCTAAGTTCCGGTCGCTCAGCATTTGCAGGAATGACCTCAGGTAATGCCACATCTGAAACACTATAAGCATGGGTTGAGTTTGCAATTAAAACAGAGCAAAACATAGACGCAGCGATAATGAGTTTTTTCATAAACAGGCTCTTTATTATAATTGTTTAAGCTTTAATCTGTTATACGCCTAAGCGTGATGTGATTCAACTTAGCTTTGTGAACTAGGTACGGTTTTCAGTAAACATTAGTAAATTATTAATACTAAAGTGGCAATACCAAACAAACGTACTATTTAAAGCGTGGCTAGGCCTAAAACCTGTTCTTTAAAGCTGCGAGTAACGGGGTTTTCACCAATCCAAACTTTTAGCATTGAATCGAAGTAATCTTTTCCTTGTATGGTGCCTTTTGATATTCCTCCAATAACGACTTCAGTGCCTTTGTTGGGGGTGTAAATAAACTCTACTTGATCTCCGTTATGTAAATTGCCTTCAAAGAAGCTCAACATCGCGTTTATTGCTGGCTGAAGCTGAGTGTGTAGCTCTTGGTTTATATTTAGAACCAGCGCTTCTTGAAGTGCATTAGAAAGTCTACGGGCACTTACTTTTTTCAGTAATACATGGAAGACCATTTTTTTATGTTGATGACTATTTATAATGGTTTGTGCATCTTGGCTTGGCTGCTCTAGATACAAGGCTCCAGCATAGGACTCAACCAGTAAATACAACTCTCTTAGGGCTGCTCCATTGAGCGTTAAAGCTGGATGGGTTTTAGAGGCTTCAACGTTTTCTGGGAAGTGTGCATCAGAAACTTGTAAGGCAAATGAAGTTGAGCAAGTTAATGCAAGTGATAGAGCTAGAGTAAGTATTTTCATTGTTATTTTTTTTGTTCATCCGTGATGTCGGTAACAATTTCAGTAAACTGTTGTTTGGCGAAATGGCATTATCAATATTGGTTATATAAAGACAAGGTTTAAGTGGGCTATATACGACAACGTTATATCAGGGGCCCTTACTATATAGGCTTGCTTATGGGTGTGATCCTAAAATGTGTGATGGCAAATGTAATGCATAATACTGGGCCTATAAGATTGAAAATGGCGTACGGAAGGTAGCTGAATGTGGCAACGCCCAAAGTTGCTGCCATATATGCACCACAGGTATTCCAAGGCACCAATGGCGAAGTTAATGTGGCGGAGTCTTCCAATGTGCGTGACAGGTTTTTACTGGCGAGGCCATATCGAGCGTATTCCAGTTTAAACATGCGCCCTGGAAGCACGATGCCGATATATTGATCAGCGGTTAATATATTAGAACCAATACAGGTAAAAACAGTTGAGATAATTAAGCCTGTTACGCTGCGTACTCGGCTTAATATGCCTTCTAAAATTCGTTGCAGTAAACCTATGTGCTCCATGACGGAGCCAAATGCCATGGCGCAAATAATCAACCAGACGGTATTAAGCATGCTGCTCATGCCGCCTCTTGAGAGCAGGCTATCTAGGGCTTCGTTCCCTGTATTTGATGTGTATCCATTAAATAGAGCCACCCAAGTCGCTTGAAACGTTCTTTCGATTGAAGCCAGTTCAGGTGTAGTTATAAACGCGGCAATCGCTGGGCCTTGGAATATGCCTGCAAATATACAGCCTATTACAGCGCCAGCCGCAATCGTAGGGAGTGCCGGTACACGCTTCCATGCCAATATAAAAACAGCAAGAACAGGGAATAATAAGTGTGGACCGATAGCAAAGTGAGTTTGTAAACCGTGCATAGTGCTTTCTATGGAAGCTTGGTTAGCTAATTCTCGACTATCTCCAAGAATGATAAAGGCCGTCAGAGCAATGATAAAAGCAGGAATTGTGGTCCAGAGCAGGTTTTGAATGTGTTCAAATAACTCTGTCCCTGTCACGGCCGAGGCTAAATTTGTTGTGTCGCTTAATGGGCTTAATTTGTCGCCAAAATAAGCCCCTGAAATAATAGCGCCTGCCGTAATCGCAGGGTTAAGCTGCATGGCTTGGCTCATACCCATAAAAGCGACGCCTAGGGTTCCTGCCACTGTCCATGAACTTCCTATGCTTAGCGCTGAGATACCGCACACCAGGCATGCCGCAGCGTAAAACCAGTCAGCACTTATTAGCTGTAGTCCATAGTAGATCATGGTTTGAACGGTACCCGATAGCATCCAGCTTCCAATCAATGAGCCCACCACTAATAAAATCAGTATGGCGATCATGGAGTGAGATATGCCTTTTATGATGGATTGCTCCATATCATTCCATGAATATCCAAGCTTAATACCAATGAACGCAGCGATCGCCGTTGCGGTCAGTAGGGCTATTTGATTTGCGCCATAAGAGCTGTCATCAGCGAAATAATAAACGGACAGGCCAAGCAAGGAGACCAATACCACTACAGGCACAATAGCCAGCCATATGGAGATAGGGAGTGGAGAAGGTGATTCTGATGACATCTGAAATACCTTTTTTGTATGAGTATGTTGGGCAGTTTACGGCCAGATATAAGTGTTGCAATAGCCTTACGTCAAACCGCACATAAAAGGCGCTTGTTTGATGGGCTGAGTCTTAGCATAATGCGCACCCCCAATTTGTCAGATGGGGAGGAGGCGGTATGCAGGTTAGAAATTTTTATTGGTATGTATTAAATAAGCCACTGGATCAAAATTTAGCAGAGAAGCTAGAGAGCCATCCTTTTGAATCTTGCGGGTTAACACAATTATCTTCGCAAGGTTGGGTGCCACCGTTAAACGGTGAGGGTTATGTGTATGAAGCGCATGGGGCTCAATTATGCACGCTTAAACAAGAGAAACGCTTGCTGCCAGCCTCTGTGGTCAACGATTATCTGCAAACTAAAGTAGAAGAATTTGAAGCCGCCGAAGGCTATTCGCCTAGTCGCAAAATACGCCAACAAATGAAAGAAGACATTACATTAGACCTTCTTCCAAAGGCGTTTACTAAGGTATCTAGAATCCCTGTTTTGATCTTCCCCCGCCAAGGTTGGCTGTTGGTTCTGGGTGGGAGCGTGAAAACCGCCGACGATACCACTGCATTTATGCGAGAAAGCATCGGAAACCTGCCTATATCATTGGTAAATACGGACATCAGCCCTAGTAGCATTATGACGCAATGGTTATCTGACCCAAGCAAGCTACCTGAGGATTGGGTACTTGGTGAAGAGGTTGAGTTAAAAGATGCCGAAGAAGCCGTGGTTAGGGTAAAAAACCAGGACTTGTTCAGTGAAGAATTGACTGTGCATATGGATGCGGGAAAAATTGTGACCAAACTTGCGTTGGTATGGCGAGAGCAAATCAGTGTTATTGTGCAAGACGACCTTTCAATCAAGCGTGCCAAATTACTGCTTGAAGATGATGCACCATATGAGGCTACGGAAACTGAAGAGGGAAGGTTCTCTCATGAATTCGCAGTGAGCTGCAACTGGGTTGTCCCCTTTTGTCAGTCCCTTCTTAAGGCATTTGGTGGCTTAGAAAAAGCCTTGGCTGCTAGTCAGGATAGGGCGTTTAAATAACACCAGTTGATGGTCATGTTGGCAAAAATATTGGTTGCGACCAAAGCCGACAATCTGTTGTTAATTTCTGGCGCAGAGAAAAAATATAGCTAGGATTCAATTATGGATTAAGAATTTTTATAAGACTTAATTCTTTATAAAACAAGGTCAGGAATTTCGATAGTCGGCCTTGTTTTATATGTCTTATACACAGCAAAATCACAGCCCTCTTCTTTATCACTTTTATTTTTCATCAGTGTTATCCTTACGCATATATCTCGATCAATTAGCGTACAAAAAATATCATGATTTCTTTTTTTCAGCGTTACCCCATCTCTCTTTGGCCGCTTATTTGTGCTGTATTTGCTTTATTTTTGGTTGCCTTGGGTTTGGATGTACGCAATGCATTACGCTTAGATTTACAGCTTGAAGTACAAGGACAGTGGTGGCGACTATTGACGGCTCACTGGGTGCATTTAGGTTGGTATCACGGTTTATTAAACGCTGGCGGCTTTTTGCTAGTCGCATGGATGCATCCCAAGGGGCATTGGCTTAAATGGGTGTGTTTTTATATTTTTACCAGTATTTGTATTTCTAGTTACTTATTATTTGAAAATAATTTGTCCTCTTACGTGGGGGCTTCTGGTGTCTTACATGGTTTATTGATATTGGCGGCTTTTTATAGCCGATGGTTAGAGTTATGGCGCAGAGCGCTTATGATATTGGCCATTACAGGCAAGCTAGTTTGGGAGCAAACCCCCATGTATAGCGACACCTCAGTGAGCAGTCTAATCGGTGGTAATGTCGCTGTTGATGCCCATTTAATCGGTGGATTATGCGGTCTATTAATTATACTAATAACCCTTACAAATAATTACACGAAATCTAAGTAAGAGATGTAATCGCAACTACACTTCTAGTAATAAGAACTTGAATACTTTAAGAGCGAAGTGACTAATTAGCGCGCAAGTGCATTTGGTTATCTTTTGGGGATAAACATGAATACTGTGGGGACCTCTATCTGGCATAGCCGGTACCGAATACTTACATATCTTATTAGCCTATCTCTTGGTTACTCATGTATTTTCTCTGTCAGCGCCAGTGATGGTGAATGGGAGCATGAATTTGATCCTTATTATACCAATATTGCTTATTTTAAAACCTTAGATGACAGTCCTATCCCTGAGCTTGGCCAAGTATCTGAAGCGCAAGTTTATCGCGATTTATTTTATCGTTCCTATGTACCTCGTTTCTTTTTAATCGAAGCCAGTATTAATCCTATGCCTTTATTCGGTGTTTACTTAAAAAGTGATGAGGGAGAAGGGCTATATTCTGATATGAAAATAACCAAAGAATTGAATCTGGTTGAAGTGGCCACCGCCGGTTTTGAAGAGCCGTATGCAATATCGTTATTTTTAGGGAATATGGTTAAGTATGATGCGGCAGATGGTAGTGGCACAAAAAGTAAGGGGTTTATGGGGTATTTAGCCAGCTATGGTCATTTGCATATTCGTAATAATAAATTTGTGGATGATCGCTGGGGTGAGTTTGAGTGGAAAATAAAGGGTGATCAAATACTAGAAGATAGGAACCTTAGTTGGTCTTTTAGAGTCGGCCTAAAGTTTCACGATAACCCAAATATTACAGATGAGTTTTATGTGGCTATTAAACGAGAAAGGGTTCAGCGCACTGGTGATATTTATTCGTGGATTCAAAATGGGGGAATCGAATTTAAGATTAGAATGGATCAAGAATCAGGTGATACGATTGGTCAGCAATTGATCGTTGATAAGAAGATACCAATCAAATCGAAAGATTGGGTTTTGTCTCTTGGAATCGGCTTTATTAGAGATACGGCCAATAAATACTCAGGACCACTTAAAATTAATGAAAGCACAACATCGTTTGTACTGCGTCCCAGCCTCTCTTTTTAAAGTACTTCAATCATAAGGCTTTAGGCCAATTATCGTGGACGATAAAATAACGCTTATCTTCTACGTATCTCTTATCATCAATCTTTATTGAAATAACCATTAGAGCAAATAACTTTTGAGGGTTATCGTTTTGATAAAAATGCTGGTGGATGAGAATCTCAAGTGTACATGAATCAATTGCGTTGTTTTTCGTGTCGTTGATGTCAGTGCTAAAGTCTCCTAACCAGTCATGTTTGGGTAGTAAAATCCATAGCTGATCAGCGGCTGCATTATCTTTAATGAGAGATTGAGTTTGAGAGGCATGAATCCAATTCCCCATGCATAAACCTGTCGAGCATGCTTCAGGAAGCGTATAAGGCATCTTATATTGACTGAATAAATAGCCTTTTAGCGCAAGTGCTTGCTGGTAATTATGCGAGAGTTTTAAGTCTTTTAAGTGGTTTACAGTTGCTTCATGATGCAAGAACGGAAACTGTTTTTGCATGAGTTTATCTATTTTAATATCCAGTCTGTCACGAGACTGGGGTCCAACCCAGTGATCCTGCTCTGAGCCAGTCGAATTGGGGCTTTGTAAATAAAATTTTACGGCTAATTCGATATGGTGCGGCTTATGGTTTATTTCCGCTAAAACGTCCAATTCACCCAGTGTTTGTTTCTGATTATTAACCTGTATATGGTCAGCATACAAAGAAACATTTGGGCCGTTTAATAAATAGTACTGCCACAAGCATTCAAAGTAACTTCCCAGTAATTTATGATTGTTTTTTTGTATATACTCTAATAAATGTGATGGATTAGTGTTCAGTTTCATTAGCCAGTCTTGCAGGGAATTATCCTCTGCTATTTCAAGTGCAGGCACTGAATTTAAGCTAGCCAGAGGCGGGCTTAATAAACACCAGGTTAAATGGCGTACAGCTGGAGCAGTAAATTGTGTAATCAGAGTACTCATCAGTCCAATAACCATCTTATCTGTGGTATAAAACCACCCATATTTGAAGATTACCGTGGTAAACAAAATGGATGAATTTCGTAATGTCGGCATCATTGGTCGCTTAAATAGTGTCAAAGTCATCGAAACCATTAAGCGCTTACGCCGTATTCTAAGTGATGAAGGTATCAACATCATTTTAGAAGAGCAAATAGCAGAAGTGATGATGGGCCATGGATTGCAAGTTTGTAGTCCAAAAATGATGGGCGAAATCTGTGATTTAGTCATCGTAGTAGGCGGCGATGGCAGCTTATTAGGCGCGGCTCGAGCACTTGTTAAGTCCAATGTCCCGATTCTCGGTGTTAACCGTGGGCGCTTGGGCTTCTTGACGGATATCAGTCCTGAGAACCTAGAAGAAAAAGTAACAGAGGTGCTTGAAGGCGAATACATTACAGAGCGCCGCTTTATGTTGGAAGCCGAAGTTAAGCGTAATGGCGAGCCCATAGGCTACGGTGAAGCGTTAAATGATGTGATCCTTCATCCTGGCAAGTCGGCTAGAATGATTGCGTTTGATCTAAGTATCGAAGGGCAGTTTGTTTATCACCAGCGAAGTGATGGCATGATCATTAGTACCCCAACGGGTTCAACAGCTTACTCGCTAAGCGGTGGCGGTCCTATTATGCATCCTAAGATTGATGCGCTTGCTTTAGTTCCAATGTTTCCGCATACCTTAAGTAGCCGTCCAATTGTGGTGGATGCTAATAGCGAAGTTAAAATTACAATAAGCAGCGATATTGATATTTACCCACAAATCAGCTGCGATGGACAAGTTCACCTTACAGCTGCACCGGGAGATACGGTGACAATTCGTAAAATGGCCCATAAAGCACGACTTATACACCCAATGGATCATGATTTTTATGAAACGTGCCGTACGAAGCTGGGTTGGGCTAGCCAGTACGGAGACGCTTAAGACATGTCTGTTCAGGGGTATGACTTAATCGGTGATGTTCACGGATGTGGGCAAACCCTTTGTCATTTGTTGGAGCAAATGGGCTACAGCAAAAAAGGGGGCGTTTACCAACATAAATCAAGGAAGGTCGTTTTTATAGGCGACATTGTAGATAGAGGCCCGAATATACGCTTAGCCTTAAGCGTGGTTAGAGATATGGTTGATCATGGTCATGCACATTTGATCATGGGGAATCATGAATATAATGTTCTCGCATTCTGCACGCCTTCAAGAGAAGGGGCTGCACATCCATTTTTACGTGAGCACTCTGCTCGAAATACCTTCATTGTAGAAGAAACATTAAGGCAATTTGAACCTTACCCTCAAGAGTGGCGCGATTATCTATCTTGGTTTATGACGCTTCCTCTGTATCAAGAGTTTGAAAATTTTAGAGTGGTTCATGCTTGCTGGGATCGGGATTTGATCCGTGAAATGGAAATACGATACGGCCGTAATCATATGGATGAAGCATTTCTTCATGCCTCGATGGACCGTGACGCGTTTGAAGGGCAATTTGTGGATCGCTTAACTCGTGGTACAGCCCTTAAGCTACCTGATGGGCGCAGCATTACAGCGAAAGATGGTTTTGTACGACACTTTTTCAGAACAAAGTTTTGGGAGAAGTTACCTGAAGTATATGACGAAATTGTCTTTCAGCCAGATCCATTGCCCGAAGATATAGCTGAAAAGCCCATTACCCCCGAGGACCGTAAAGAGCTGCTGTATTACGGCCCGGACGAAAAAATATTGTTTATGGGTCATTATTGGATGCAAGGTATACCAGGCCCGATTAAACCCAATATTGCATGCTTGGATTACAGTGCCGTTAAATACGGTCGATTAGTTGCATATCGAATGGATGATGAAACGCACCTAGATCCGGATAAATTTTGCTGGATAAGAGTGGATAGAAAAGAGGATTAGCTCTTTTTAGATATCATATGTACTTAGTTTTTAAATGCGATAAAACGATACCTCTAGAAGCAGTATTCACTCAACTACGTAAGCAAAATATCAGCTATGAAGTTATTGATGATGCTGATGAAATTGAATTGTGGGTTGAAGACAAAGAGCTGGTTGAGCCAATTCTAAGTTTTTATAAGCAATATTTGAATCAACACCAAAATCGTTTGAGTTTAAGTAATTTAAAAGCAACGCCTGTCACATCTGCTGTTTTACTTATAACGCTTGCAACCGCTCTTATCACGCAGTTGGGAGGTCAGTGGATAGATTGGTTCTTGATTGCTGAAGTGCAATATTACCCTCGTACTTGGTTTTTTTATGATGGTGCGATCAATATCTGGCGATTTATTAGTCCGATATTTTTACACTTTGGTGCCGAGCATTTGATTTTCAATGGGTTATCGTTTTGGTATCTGGGGTCGATTTTAGAGCGGCATATTGGCAAGTCTTTGTTTGTCTTCTTAATCGCTTTATTAGCAAGTATTAGTAATGTGTCGCAACTCATATGGGATGGACCATTGTTTGGTGGCCTATCTGGGGTGGTATATGGCTTTATTGCGTTTGCATACCTCTATCAAAGATTTATAAATGATCTGAATATTCCAAAAGGACTGCCAATTATTGCTGTAATTTGGATGCTGTTAGGAATGAGTCATGTATTAGCGGAAATTGGCTTTGGGAATATGGCCAATGCGGCCCATTTAAGTGGGCTACTGGCTGGATTGGTTGCGTTTGGCATGTACAAAATTTTATTGAACAAAGAGAATACTCATGAACCTAGATGACTTAATCGCTAGCATGACCCCTGAAATTTATAAAAATATGAAAGAAGCTGTTGAGCTGGGGCGTTGGGGGGATGGTCGCGACATGACACCGGAACAAAAAGAGTTCAGCCTAGAAGCGATGATTCGATATGAACACCTTGTGGATGTTGCCGAAACAGATCGTGTTGGTTATGTTGATATGACGAATAAACGAAAAAAGAAAAATTCAGATGATGATACTCAAACTATAAAAATCATTGATTGATCATTACCGTATAAGCAAATAAATAAAGCGATCACTAAGTAGAATTATGAGCACACAAAAATACCAGGGCCACCTTCGTAAAATGGCCATTAGCCACGATGATGATTGTGCACAATATCAAATTCGATTAGATGATCAGTTTATCTCCCTAAATGAGAAGATTGGGCAACCGATACGCATTGAGAGTCTGGGTGAGATTCACTGTGTTGAGTGCGGCAGAAAAAGCAAAAAAAGTTTTAGTCAAGGTTATTGTTACCCATGTTTTTCACGCTTACCACAGTGTGATGTCTGCATTATGAGTCCTGAAAAATGTCATTACGATCAGGGGACCTGTCGTGATGCTAGCTGGGGAGATGAGTTTTGCATGCAAGATCATATTGTATATCTGGCTAATTCATCGGGTATCAAAGTAGGGATAACACGGCATACTCAAATACCGACTCGCTGGCTGGATCAAGGCGCCATGCAGGCTATGCCCATTGCGCGAGTCGCAACGCGACAGTTGTCTGGTTTGTTAGAAGTGATATTCAAGCAACATGTTGCCGATAAAACAAATTGGAGAACGCTGTTAAAACAAGATGCGTTGGATTTAGATTTATCATCAAAAAGAGATGAGCTATTTGAATTATGTCATGAAGAAATTGAAGAATTGCAGGGGCATTATGGTTTGCAAGCTGTAAGCCTTATTTACGATGCTGAGCAGCACAACTATCAATTTCCAGTAACAGAGTATCCGACAAAAATAGTAAGTTTCAATCTGGATAAAACCCCTGTTGTAGAGGGCATTTTAAAAGGAATAAAAGGCCAATATCTGATTCTGGATACAGGTGTCATCAATTTGCGTAAGTACACATCTTATAATGTGTCTGTTGAGTGTTAAAATTTTAAGGATAATCGGAATATGAATATTGCTCAGCCTCAGGCCATTTATTTAAAAGATTACAAGAAGCCTAACTACTTTATTGAAAGCACCAAGTTAGACTTTGAATTATTTGAAGATAAAACACTTGTTCATTCAAATCTTTTGCTGGTAAAAAATGAAGAGAATAATGACTCTTCTTTAGCTTTAAATGGTCATGAATTACAGCTGCTGAAAGTGGCTGTTGATGGCGTATTGCTATCTAAAGAGGAGTACTCTTTAGATACTGAGTATTTAACACTTAAAAATTTACCAAGTAAATTTACGTTACAAATAACAACTCAAATCAAACCCCAAGAAAATACAGCCCTTGAAGGGTTATATAAATCATCAGGTATGTTCTGTACACAATGTGAAGCAGAAGGTTTTAGACGAATCACCTATTATTTAGATCGCCCTGATGTAATGAGTGTTTTTGAGGTTTCGATCACGGCAGACAAATCTAAATATCCCGTTTTACTATCAAATGGGAACCTAACCTCTTCTTCTGAATTATCAGACGGGCGCCATCAAACAATATGGAATGACCCACATAAAAAGCCGTGTTATTTATTTGCACTGGTTGCAGGAGATCTTCAGCATATTGAAGATACCTTTACCACCATGTCTGGCACAGATGTCTCTTTGAAAATTTACGTTGAACCACAAAATATTGATAAATGTGATTATGCAATGGGTGCACTTAAGCGGTCGATGAAGTGGGATGAAGATGTATACGGTCGAGAATATGACTTGAATATATTTAACATTGTCGCTGTCGATGATTTTAATATGGGAGCAATGGAGAATAAAAGTTTAAATATTTTTAATTCATCATGCGTGTTAGCAAACCCTAAGACATCTACAGACGCCACCTTTCAGCGCATAGAAGCCATCGTGGCTCATGAATATTTCCATAACTGGAGTGGCAATCGCGTTACTTGTCGCGATTGGTTTCAATTAAGTTTGAAGGAAGGATTTACTGTTTTCAGAGATAGTGAGTTCTCCTCTGATATGGGCTCTCGATCTGTAAAAAGAATTGAAGATGCCACGCTTTTACGAACAGCGCAATTTGCAGAAGATGCAGGCCCTATGGCTCATGCGATTCGTCCAGCTTCTTTTATTGAAATATCAAATTTCTATACGCTGACTATTTATGAGAAAGGCTGCGAAGTTGTACGCATGATTCATAACTTACTAGGCAGGGATAATTTTAGAAAAGGCTCAGACCTATATTTTGATCGTCATGATGGGCAGGCTGTAACAACTGAAGACTTTGTTAAAGCAATGGAAGAAGCCAGTGGTCAAGATCTTACCCAGTTTAGAAATTGGTATAGCCAAGCTGGAACACCTGAAGTCGAAGTGACGGATTCGTTTGATCAAAGTACTGGGGAGTACAGTCTGACTCTGATTCAGTCATGCCGTAAAACCCCTGAAACAAATATGAAAAAGCCATATCACATACCTGTCGAAATAGGTTTGCTTTTACCAAATGGTGATGATGCGACATTGGACTGTGTCAGTGCTGGTGAATTTGATACCGCCAGATCTGTTATCGGTTTAAAAGCGTTTAGCGAAACATTTGTTTTTAAAGGGTTTAAAGAAAAACCTATTCCTTCATTGCTAAGAGGCTTTAGTGCACCGGTCAAGCTATCGTACTCTTACTCTAGGGATGAACTTTTGTTTTTGATGGCAAATGACAGCGATGGTTTCAATCGATGGGATGCCGGCCAAACTCTGGCTACGGATGTTGTTTTACAGTTGGCTCAAAATTTAGACAAGGGTCAAGAACTTGAGCTGGATGAGCGTTTAGTTTCGGTTTATAGGGGGCTATTGGCAGATAAGATACTGGATGATGCCATTATCACAAAAATGCTTACATTACCCAGCCTGGCATTTTTAATGGAGCAACAAGAGAAGGCAAATATTCACCTTTTGTATGCTGCTCATAAATTTGTAAAGAGCACCTTAGCAGAGCGACTTCATGCTGAGTTTAGTGATCGATATGCGGATTGCTTAGATAATGGCAAGTACGAGCCAACATTTGACGCGATGGCGACACGAGGTTTGAAGAATTTGTGTTTACAATACATGCTGACAAGTTCATCTGAAAAATACCTTTCTGTGGCGATGCAGCAATTTGAATCAGCAGATAATATGACAGATCAAAGTGGTGCTCTTGCGGCCTTGGTGAATAGTCGTTTTCAGCAGGATGCAAAAGCATGTCTAAATGATTTTTACGAGCAATGGAAGAATGATCCCTTGGTAGTAAATTTATGGTTTGGTTTGCAAGCGGGTAGTGATGAAATTACAGGTATTGAGACAATTGAGGCTTTACTGCAGCATGAAGCTTTTGATATCAAGAACCCAAATAAAGTTCGCTCTGTAGTTGGTGTATTTGCAGGGCAAAACTTAAAACATTTCCATCAAATAGATGGGAAGGGGTATGATTGGTTAGCAGATCAGGTAATTAAATTGGATAAAATGAATCCACAAATAGCATCAAGGCTGCTGGGTCCATTAACCAAATGGGGTCGAATAGATGTTAAAAATGGTCAACTTATGCAAAAAGCCTTAGAGAAAATCGGGAACAGCGATAACCTGTCCAAAGATGTCTATGAAGTGGTAAATAAAAGCTTGGTAGACTAATTAGTTAAGCAATTACTCTATTTTTCTTAATCCAGTGGCGTATATGGTTGTACGATGCTGGTTTATTTTATATGCTAGCGCTATAACAAAAATAATGTATCCTTTGTGGTACTAATGTACTGGTTTTAACCAGTTCTGACAATCGACGTATCCTTACGTTGATCGAAGGTATAATAAAAAATGAAAAAGACAGGTCTATTTGTTTCAGGACTGTGCGTAGCACTTGCATTCAGTTCAGCAACATTCGCAAAAGTAAGCAGTTCAGCTGCTGAAAAATTAAACAGCACTTTGACACCTATGGGTGCAACACGTGCTGGAAATAAAGACGGCTCAATTCCAGAGTGGCGCGGTGGTATTCAATTCCCACCTAGTTCATACAAACAACCAGGCCAGCATCATCCTGATCCATTCCCTGGTGACAAACCCCTGTTCGTTATAACTGCACAAAACATGGGTAAATATGAAAACCATTTAAGTGAAGGTCAAAAAGCATTATTTAAAACGTACCCTGATACTTTTAAAATGCCAATCTATAAGTCTCGCCGTACAGGCGCAGCACCACAATGGCTTTACGATAATACCTATAACAATGCTAAATCCGCTACCTTGGTTGAAGGCGGTAACGGTTTAGAGAACGCAATTGGTGGGATTCCTTTCCCAATTCCTAATAATGGTTTAGAAGCAATTTGGAACCACAACTTACGTTGGAGAGGAGAGTACGGTGTTCGTAGAGCATCAGAAGTGGCTGTTCAGCGTGATGGTGGTTACAGCTTAATAACAACGCAAGCTGAAATTTTATATAACTACTACCGTCAAGATATGACGTTAGAAGACTTGAACAACGTTGCTATTTATTACCTTTCATTTACCAAGGCACCTGCTCGTTTAGCGGGTGGTGCAGTATTGGCTCATGAAACACTGAATCAAATTAAAGAAGGTCGTCGTGCCTGGGGTTATAACGCGGGTCAGCGTCGTGTACGTAAGGCTCCTAACCTAGCATATGATACTCCAGTAGCAGCCGCTGATGGCCTTCGTACTATCGATGAAACAGATATGTATAACGGTGCGCCAGACCGCTACGACTGGAAGCTACTTGGAAAGAAAGAAATTTACATTCCGTATAACAACTACCGTGTGGGATCACCTGAAGTAAGTTATAAAGAATTGTTAATCCCGGGTCATATCAATCCAGAATTTGCACGTTATGAAAAACACCGTGTATGGGTGGTTGAAGCAAACCTAAAAGAAGGTTCTCGTCATATTTATCATAAGCGTCGTTTTTACATAGATGAAGACAGCTGGGGTGCCGCTATCATTGATATGTACGATGAACGTAATGAATTATACCGAGTAAGTATGGCTTATCTAAAAAGCTACTATGAAATTCCAGCCACATGGACTGCAATGGATGTCTATCATGACCTTCAGGCACGTCGTTACCATGTACAAGGAATGGATAATGAAGAACGTACCACTATGGATTTCAGTTTGGCATCTCCAGGTACACGTTACTTCACACCTCAAGAATTAAGACGTCGCGGACGCTAATAACAATAATAAATAGATAAAAAGGGGCTAAGCTCCTTTTATCAAACCATTTTAATTTAGATTTTGGAGATTTTTGATGCGACCACTGCTTTCAGTGCACGCGACGATGAAGGGTGCTTTTCGCTTTATGAAAAGTACAGCCTTGGTTGCGGCCATCGGTTTAACAGCTTTGCCAACGCAGGCTGAATGGCAGGACCCGTTAGATACTCCAGCACGCTCTACTCTCAAAGCCGCTTCTTCGTTGTTATTAGATATTACTTCTGCAGGTGAGAGATTGGTTGCAGTAGGCGAGCGTGGACACATCATATTTAGTGATGATGAAGGCTATACATGGCGTCAAGCGTCTGTTCCTGTAATTACTACCTTAACGTCGATATATTTTGTTAACACAACTACCGGCTGGGCTGTTGGTCATGATGCTGTTGTATTGCATACAACAGATTCTGGTTTAACTTGGACTAAGCAGTTTGATGGCTTTAAAGCCAATGAGATGGTTTTAGCACAAGCTAAAATGAATAAGAAAGAGCTAGAGTCAGAATTAAGTAAAGTAAAGGTTATGGGCAGTTCGTCTCGTATATCTAAAGTAGAAGAAAAGCTAGAAAGTGCGACGTATGCTCTTGAAGACGCTCAAATAGATTTTGAAGAACGTTCAACTAAGCCATTACTAGACCTTTGGTTTAAAGATGAGAAAGAAGGCTTTGTTGTTGGTGCTTACGGCATGATGTTTAAAACAACAGACGCTGGTCAAACTTGGAAAGACTGGAGTTCAAATGTTGAAAATCCAGATCGCTTTCATGTTAACAGCATAGAGCAAATCAGTGGCGACCGCTTGATGATGGTTGGTGAAGCAGGTCTTTTACTGCGTTCAACCGACGGTGGTGACAATTGGAAGCAAATGTTCAGCCCATACGAAGGTTCATTTTTTGGTTTGACCAGTTTAAGTAAGCAAGGTGTTCAGGTTGCTTATGGCTTACGCGGGAATTTAGCCCGTACTGATGATTTTGGTAGCAGCTGGCGTTTAGTTGATACCGGTACACAACAAACATTAATCGGTGGTACTGACAGAGTTGGTCGCGTGTTATTCATTGTGGGCAATGGCGGTGCTTTCTTGAAAGGGTTTGATTTTGCTCGTAAATGGGAAAGCGATATTCGTATTGACCGTGCAAATGCAGCGGCAATTATTGAAACATTATCAGGCCACTTCATAGTTGTAGGGGATAATGGCGTACAGCTGTTTAACCAAGACGGTGAAGAGTTGTCAGATACAGTAAAAAGCATTTAAGGATTAGGAAATAGATATGTCAGATAATAAAATGCCTAATTCGGAACCAGAACATAGTTTTCTGATTCCTGATGCAGAGCCGGTGTTAGAAAAACTTTTCTTTAGTAGCCGCGGCTTGTTTTTAATCATACTTTTAGCGCTAACTGTTTTTCTTGGTTACAACGCTGCTAATGTAGGATTGGATTCACGATCAGAAAAATACATTCCATTAGAACATGAATATATTAAGAATCACTTACGCCATGCTGGCGATTTAAGCAGTGGCTTGAACAACATAAAGATTGTAGTTGAAAGCACAAATGGCGATATATTTAACGCTGAATACATGGAAACTCTGCGTCAAATTAATGATGAAGTGTTTTTCATTAAAGGATCTGATCGCTCAAAACTAAAATCTTTATGGACACCTAATGTTCGTTGGACAGAAGTTACTGAAGAAGGTTTTCAGGGCGGTCCAGTTATCCCTGCTACCTATAACGGTGATGATGAAAGTCTTGAGCAGTTACGCCAAAACATTCTTAAATCGGGACAAGTAGGTCGCCTAGTTTCAAATAACTTCAAATCTACAATGATCGATATTCCATTGTATGAAACGGATCCTGAAACAAATAAAGCGCTTAATCCAAAAGAATTAGCGGATACCTTAGAAGAGAAAATTCGTAATAAATACAATAGTGAAACAATTGTGGTTCATATAATTGGTTTCCCTAAAAAGATGGCAGACCTGATTGAAGGCGCTGGTAACGTTGCTACTTTCTTTTTAATGGCAATCGTGATTACAACCGTTCTTCTTTATGTTTACTCTCGTTGTATTCGCGGTACTTTGATTCCTGTTATTTGTTCGATTGTTGCCGTTGTTTGGCAGTTGGGTGTTCTCAACTTAATTGGATATGGGATTGACCCATACTCAATGCTTGTTCCTTTCTTAGTATTTGCAATAGGCATAAGTCACGGGGTGCAGATAATAAATGGCATTGCCATTGAATCAGGGCGTGGATCAAACAAAGAGATGTCAGCTCGCTTAGCTTTCCGTGGGCTTTATGTACCGGGCATGTTGGCTTTATTGTCAGATGCGATTGGTTTTTTAACTCTACTGTTTATCGAAATCAATGTAATCCAAGAATTAGCAATCGCAGCATCAATTGGTGTAGCGGTAATTATCGTGACTAACTTAATTCTATTGCCTTTATTAATGTCTTACGTTGGCATCAGTCAATCAGGTATTAATCACGCTGAAAAAGTGGAATTGGCTGAGCCTAAACTTTGGAAAGGTATTGCTAAGTTTACTCAACCTAAAATGGCGTCTATTGCGATTATCGTAGCGGCTGCGCTGGCTGTTGGAGGTGTAATTGGAAGCCAGAATTTAAAAATTGGTGATCTAGATAAAGGTGCTCCTGAGCTTCGTCAAGATAGCCGATACAATAAAGATAATGCATTTGTTGTAGATAATTACTCAACCAGTTCTGATGTGTTGGTTATCATGGCTGAAACACCTGCTGAAAAATGTGCAACATTTGAAGCTCTGGATGCCATGGACCGCTTAATGTGGGAAATGGAAAATGTACCAGGTGTTCAATCGACTGTTTCACTTGTATCGGTAACTAAGTTAATGGGCAAAGCCTATAACGAAGGTAACCCTAAATGGTCTGCATTATCTCGTAACCAAAACATTTTGAACTCTAGTGTTCAGCGCGCACCAGCAGGCATGTTAAATCAGACTTGCTCAATGGCACCTGTGATCATTTTCTTAAACGATCATAAAGCAGAGACATTAGAAAACGCGGTTAAAGCAGCTGAAGAGTTTGCTAAAGGTTATGAAAATAACGAAAACATTCAATTTAAATTGGCCTCTGGTAATGCCGGTGTTGAAGCCGCAACTAATGAAGTAATCGCTAAAGCTCAAAACTTGATGTTAGTGTTTGTTTACATTGTTGTATCGGTTCTGTGTTTCATTACCTTCCGTTCATTTCGTGCGGTGTTATGCATCATTACCCCGTTAGCATTGACTTCAATATTGTGCCAAGCGCTAATGGCTCAAATGGGTATCGGTGTTAAAGTGGCTACCCTGCCTGTAATTGCATTAGGTGTTGGTATTGGTGTCGATTATGGTATTTATATATATAGTCGTTTAGAGGCATTATTGATTGAAGGTTTAAGTCTTCATGATGCTTTCTTCAAAACACTTAAAACAACAGGTAAAGCAGTAAGCTTCACGGGTCTAACATTAGCGATTGGTGTTGGAACATGGATTTTCTCACCGATTAAATTCCAAGCTGACATGGGTATACTATTAACCTTCATGTTTATCTGGAACATGGTTGGTTCATTGATCTTATTGCCTGCATTATCAAGATTCATCTTAAAACCTGAATCAATCATTGCTAAGCATAAAGCTCGTCATGGTGATGTATCACCAGCCGAAACCTTATAGTTATTGCTTGAATCAAAAATAACCGCGCTTATGCGCGGTTTTTTTGGTTTTATAGGATGAAAAAATTGCTAGATCAAAATGTTAAAATTGAAGTTGTTTATGAGCACGATGACTGGTTATTGTGCCATAAACCTTGTGGTGTTAATTTTCATAGTGAAGACGAAATGCCCGGTTTTGTTGAACTTATGCGTGCTCAAACATCGATACCTTTATGGCCGGTTCATCGATTAGATAAAGCCACATCAGGACTTATATTACTGGCAAAAAGTCAGCAGGCTTGCGCAACTTTATCTAAGTTGTTTTCGGATAAGAAAATAGAGAAGTTTTACCTTTCAATTTGCGGTAATACCCTTAAAAAGAAACAAGGCAAGGTGGCAGGGGATATGGCTAAAGCTAGGCGAGGAAGCTTTAAGCTATTAAAGAGTCAAGAAAACCCGGCTATCACCCAATTTATTTCAATAAGTCTTTTACCTGGCTTTCGCTTATGTTTGTTGAAGCCAAAAACAGGTAAAACACATCAGCTACGCGTCATGATGAAGTCATTGGGCGCCGCAATACTAGGTGATAAACGTTACTCTGGTCCAGAATCAGATCGTTTATACTTGCACGCGTATGCTCTAAAATTTATATATGATAATGAAGAATATGAATTTATCGAGCTACCGAAGAATGGGCAGCTTTTTATGTCTTCTGAGTTTTTGTTAGAAGTTGGTAATTGGACATCACCATGGTCACTTACCTGGCCTTAAGGTGAACAAAACTGTTTATCTAGATCATCCACTATTCAAGCTTTAGTGTATTAACTAGAATATTATTAATTATTAAAGGATCAAACATATGGCTTTTCCACGTAGAGTTGCAATCGTAGCGTCAAACCGCATTCCGTTTGCAAAGTCTAATACGGCTTATTTCGGTGTATCTAATCAAGAGATGCTAGGGGCAGCCATTCAAGGCCTTGTTGTAAGTACTAAGCTACAAGGAAAAGCGGTTGGAGAGGTTGTAGCTGGCGCTGTTATGAAGCACAGCCGAGACTTCAATCTTGTACGTGAGACTGTATTAGATACTGATCTGTGTGCTTCGACACCTTGTACTGATATGCAGCAAGCATGTGGCACAGGCCTTCAAGCGATTATTTCTTTGACAAATAAAATTGCATTGGGACAAATTGAATCTGGTATAGCTGGTGGTGTCGATACAACCAGTGATGCACCCATCGCCATCAGCGATAAATTTCAATCCATGTTGATGAAGTTAAATAAGGCAAAAACAACAGGGGAGCGCTTGAAAATTTTAGCGTCTTTTCGACCAAGCTTTTTAGCTCCAAGCCTTCCACGTAATGGTGAGCCTAGAACGGGTTTAAGTATGGGTGGCCATACAGAAATAACGGCAAAACGATGGGATATCAAGCGTGAAGATCAAGACCTATTAGCATTTGAGAGCCATCAAAAGCTAGCTAAGGCTTACGAGTCAGGCTTTATGGATGATCTTATTTCTAGCTTTAAGGGTCTAGATAAAGACAATTTGTTACGCCCTCAAACAACACTAGAAAAGCTTGCTTCATTAGGGCCTGCATTTGATAAAAATGGTGGCACCTTGTCAGCAGGGAATAGTTCTTCATTAACAGATGGTGCCAGTGCCGTTCTTCTTGCAAGTGAAGAATGGGCAAAAGAACAGGGATTACCAGTGTTGGCATATATCACGGATTATGAAACGACAGCAGTAGATTTTTTGGCCAAAGACAGTGAATACAAAGAAGAGCTGTTGTTAGCGCCAGCATATGCTGTTCCTAAGATGTTGGCTCGTAATAATATGAATTTACAAGATTTCGAATTTTATGAGATTCATGAAGCGTTTGCGGCTCAGGTATTAGCAACATTAAAATCTTGGAATGACGAATCATTCTGTAAAGAACGATTAGGTTTAGATGGTGTTTTGGGTGAGATTGACCGTACGAAACTTAATGTGAACGGTAGTTCGCTTGCCACGGGTCATCCTTTTGCAGCAACGGGTGGCCGTATAGTGGGTAATCTAGCCAAATTATTAAATGAAAAAGGCTCTGGTAAAGGTCTCATTTCAATATGTGCGGCAGGCGGTCAAGGCGTTGTTGCCATGATCGAAAAATAATAGGTTTAATGCTTATAGAAAAATGCCAGCTTCGCGCTGGCATTTTTATTATAGCTGTAAATTCGGTCTTATTAATTTTAAGCCGTAAGAATATATTTTAATGTTTCGACAACCTGCTCAGGGGTCTGGGCCCATGCCATTGCAGACCCGTCTACTTCTTTCAATGGGTGAATAATAGTGTCGTCATGAAGGGTGATATAAGGTTTGTTTAGGGCTGCGCAATAGCCAGCATCAAAAGCAGCATTCCATTGTTTATACTTATCACCAAATCGTATTATGGCAACATCACACTTTTCAATCATGGTTTGCGTACGAATGGCGTTTACTTTCGAAGACTTATGATCTCGCCAAAAGTTCTCACTCTCTTGCCCCAAATGATCGCCAGCAGCATCGCTTGCTTCGTGATTCGTGACTGCCGATACAAAGTTAACATCTAAATTAAGAGCAGCAGCCCCTTGTTTAATTTGATCTCTCCAATCGGTGTGGATTTCACCTGATAAATATACTGTCCAAGACATACGCATTCTCGCTATTTATTGTTTGCTAAAATTGTTAGAAATTTACTGCTAATGATATTCGTTAAAATATAGATTGGAATGGTTAGAAGTAAAATTAATATGGCTATGTAGCCAAATAAAAATGGGGCTTTCATTAATATGGTCATTAATGATTCCTGGTAGTAAAAAAACCACTTATGGTTTGCAGGAAAGAACCACTCATGAAAAGCGTAAAAAACATTCACCGGACCAATAATCAGTACCGTAATAGTGCACAGACCTATAATCAGTAAAGTAGATAGTGACTGCTGTTTAATATTGGGAGGGGCTTGCTTGGTTCTATAAAACGTCAGAATAATACCAAGTAACACCAGAAAGGAAATGAACGCAGTTACTCGGAAAATATCGATTAGTTTAGACACGTCTTTCAAATGAAGGATTTCGCTGGTATGAAGCAACGAATCAATTTTTTTATTGGTCGTTTTATCGTAATAATCAATTTCTTTAAGCCCATCACCATGCTCATGTATGGCTTCATTTATGGATGCAAATAAACGAATTCGTTCATCTCTATCTGTATTTTCAAAGTGATCACGGTATCGATTTTGGGGACCATATTTAACGGTGTGCTGTTCAATATCCATAAAGTCATGCAAAGCAGGGTATGCAAAGTCTGCACTTGCCCAAATAACCCAGCTTAAAAATAGAGCACAAATTAAGCTGCTAATAGAATAAAGACCAAATAATATTGGTTGAGGGGTAATTTTAAAGTTGGGCATTAATTGATCTGTTATGGCGGTATTTTCATTGTGATTAGACTCGCGGGTTTCATAAATATCGTCAAGTATTAATTTGTATTATACCGTTATCTATGTGAGGTGTGTTCATATTTTATTCTGTTATTGGGTAATCTTAAATCGATTAGTGGGGTGTGACGTCGAAGGCTGGTTTCATATGTATGATTAATTGGATCAAATGGGTTTAGAAGTCTCTAAAGTGGCGCTCTAATCTTGTTAAAGCCCTAAGGTCAGGGTAAGGTTTGCCTATTAATATTTTGAAGATATAAGTAGATGAAAGATAAGCAATTTACAGCGACAGGTTTGTTAAGAATATTCAATGCCACAGGGTATAGCTTTAAAGGCATTCAACGAGCTTGGAAAACTGAGGCTGCCGTTAGGCAGGAGTTTTTACTGGCTTTGATTATGCTACCAATCGCTTTTTGCATAGCCCAAAGCCTTACTCAGGTTGTCTTACTGGTCTTGTCATTGTTTATCGTTGTAATCACTGAGCTATTGAATACATCGATTGAATATGCAATTGATCGCATAGGCTCTGAAAAACATGACTTATCAGGGGCTTCTAAAGATATCGCCAGTGCCGCTGTATTTTTCTCTCTGGTACAAGTTGCATTTGTTTGGGGTATAACAATCCTTTACAACTTAGGTTGGATCGCTTTTCCCTTGTATAAGTTTTAGTCGCTAAGCGAAAGATAGGATATTTACTTTGAACCAATTGGCTAAGCTTTCTTTTCTACTGGCTACAATTATCGGCTTTGCTTTTAATTTCGAGGCGCTCATTAGCAACGGCGAAATTAACTGGATAGGCTGGTTTTTTACTTATATTGTGTGTTTCGCTTTCTTCTATTTTTATCTGTTTAAAGTACAAGATAACAATGCAGATGAAGCAATACCTGAATCCAGTAGCTCTATTAATCCCGCTCATCTTGAAGCCTTGTATAAACAAGCGATGATTGTCGAGCGCAACGCTCAAAAAGCCAACTTGGTTTTCTCTCAGCAATTGGTTTATGTTAAAAATATCTTGCAGAAAGCAAAGCACTTGGACCCTAATGATGACTTTCAAGGTATGCATGAGAGTTTAGTCAAAGAGCTAGATGTACTAGAGCATCATTTAGAGCGCTTATTAGGCGAAATGAAAAAGAATGTGAAGCTTGGTGAAAGGTTACAGCAGTCAGTTGCTAATATTGATCCTGAAATTGGCATCATCTAGTCATATAGCTGGCAATATATTAAGAATTTATTATTGCCGGCTAGTTTAATAATCCGTTAAATAACACCCTCCAGTTTTCAATTTCCCCCTTTATATCCTGCCACATACTCATATAAAATTTTGAAAGCAATTAAGTATTTAAGAGTGCTTTAATCCCCGCTAGATCCTTTTTGCTCATGGCCGAATTAGTCACGTCATAAACTATTAAGCAGATATTATCCGTTGTTCCGTCAACATTATTTAATGGAATGATCGTCGCGTTTTGATACATAAAGTCAGCTCGTCCAGTAATTGGGTGGTTATTGCTGAATTTAAATAAGTATGGGCGTTGCTCGCTGATCGTAAATGCACGAGTATTTAGAAGGAATACAGTCTCAGCTTTTTTCTTAAACCAATCCTCGTCTATTTCACTAAATAATGAAAAAAGGTTTTGCCCTTTTGCTTGATCAGGCCTGATACCACTGTGGTTTTCCATAAAGCCATTCCATAGCTTGATAGAGTAGCTTCGGTCCAGCACCACAAGTCCAACATCAATGGTTTGAAGAATGTCCATTAGCCAGTGAAACTCGGTCATTTCTAATTGAGAATCTGTCATTTCAATCCTCCAGTAAAAAACTAATTAGACGGTTCATGTGCAGAACACTTTCTTCTGTAAATAATAGTAATAGGTCACAATTGATATTATGGTCCTCAATCGTATAGTTTATTTCAATTGCCATCGTGCGCTGCCAAGTCACATGTTTTTCATCAAGCAGTTCGCTGATCGGTCGGTGTTGCCCCAGTATGATGGGATGGCTTTGACTGAAGTTAATGTCTAACTGCTTTCCAATGCCTTGTATGCAAGCGCCATTTAAAACATTGGCCACATCCATAAGCATTTCCAGTTCTTCTTCGGTATTCAGTTCTTGTGAGTATTTCAGAAGTTGAGAAATGTCTGAAAAACTAGAATCATTGAAAATCAGTAATGCTTCACCTGCGACACCGGCACCAATGAACCCTTGGCATACCGCGCTAACAGAGGGGGCATCTTCTAATGACTTAATTGTCATTTTAAATTCATTGCGTTCAATGATATTCACGTTAGGAATTGGTAGTACGACATAGACATCCAGTAACCGAGCTAACTGATCTGCAGCCTGGCCCATGGCTACGTTTGTTATCTCCTGATAACAATCACGCTCATCTTCGGTTAGAGCAATGAGTTTACTCATCGTCACCTCCGATCATTCCATAGTCTGTTAATACAGCTGCAATCTTGCTTTGATCCACTGGTTTTTTAATGAATTCGATGGCACCCAGTTTTTTTACTCTGTCTCTTGCTTCGGGCTGAATATCACCAGAGACCACAATGACCATGATGGGTAAGTCATCTTTACGAATGGCTTCAAGGGTTTCATAACCATCCATGACGGGCATGGTTAAATCTAAAAACATTAACTCTTGGCCACCAGCTTGGATAATCTCAATGGCTTCAGCGCCATTTTTAGCAAAGGTAATCTCGGTTGGCCAGTTGTCTGGAAGGGCGCGTGACATCTGCTTTCTTGCCATATTAGAGTCGTCACATATAAGCACTTTTGTCGTCATATACAGCTTGTATCCATTCACTTATCTCTACATAAGAGTTAAGGCGGAAAAAGGGGAGATGGCAAGTTAGACAGGCAGTGTAATAGGGGGTCAACCTAGCTTTAAGGCTTCTTCCCAAGCGATGAGTTGTTGTTTGTGTTCAACCCCCCATCGATAGCCACTAAGGGCGCCGCTTTGCTGTATCACTCGGTGACAGGGGATTAAGAATGCAATGGGGTTGCTACCAATGGCACGGCCTACTGCTCTGGCGGCCATTGGTCTGCCTAGCTTTTCTGCAATATGCTTATAGCTTAGTAACTCACCCGGTGCTGTATTTAACAGGGCTTGCCATACTTGAATTTGAAAGTTCGTTGCGTTGACACAAATCTTGACCGCTTGTTTGTGAGTGAATGGATCAGACTTTAAAATTTGATTGTTTTCAGCTTGATTGATCAGCGCTTTAGGGAACTCTATTCGAAGCTGGTTAAGCTTTTGATACAAGGTGTCCTCATCGTGATAAAAGCCCAAATAGTTCAAGCCACGGTCAGTTGATACGACTAATAAGGGACCAAAAATACTCGGTTCAATAGCCCAACTAAAGACAAGGTTATCACCTAGGGATTTAAATTCACCCGGGCTTAGGGCATCTATTGAAACATATGCATCATGTAAACGAGAGGCGCTGCTTAAACCAAATTCTAAGGTAGTTTGCTCGACAGATTGCTTGCTCAAGTGTGGCTTTGATCGTTTTACTAAAAGCGCCTGCTGAAACTGCTTTGGACTGACCCCCACTAATGACTTAAAAATCTTTTGGAAGTGCGTTGGGCTAAGTTCATAGCGGTTAGCAAGCTGTTCAAGCGTATAGGGAGCTTGGGATAGATCGTAAGAGCGGGTAAGTCGGGCAATGCAGTCAGCGCACATTTTATAGTGATCAGAATTTTCTACTGTGCTTTGGGCTTGAGTTTGCAGCGGTGATGTCAATGTTATGCCTATTTAACCGGTGGACAGTCAATTAATAGAGAGAGCATAACGAGCAGAAGGACAGTGCACCACCCGAATCTTGTCAATTGGGTGGTATGAGCACTTAATCTAGGTCACAAGCAGGTTGTAACCTATAAATAGTTTACGAACTTACAGGTTCACCTTGAGCGGCTTTTTGTGTCAGTTCTTCAATAACAGCTAGCATGTCAGCGTGGCATTTAGCCATTAACTCTGGAATGTCTGCATTGGTCATACCGGCGGTTTCAATGGGCGGCAGTACGCGAACGTAAGCGTCATTATTATTCAAACGGTCAAAGCTAAAGTTATCTAAATATGCGCTAGAACATACAGGTACGATGGGAACACCCGCGTTGATCGCCGTAACAAATGCGCCTTTTTTGAATGGCAGCATATTTTTACCGTGATTACGGGTGCCTTCAGCAAAGAACCAAATATTCGTGTCTTTTTTAGTTAGGGCTGTCTTGGTGATGTCCATGGCTTCAATGGCTTTTTTAGCGTTGCCACGGTCAATTAGAATGTTACCTGCAAGCCAATATAGCTGGCCAAATAAAGGTACCCACTTTAAGCTTTTTTTACCGATGCTGGCCGTGCGTTTTGGCACAATGCTGCCCACAACAAATAGATCCCAGTTACTCTGGTGGTTACAAATAACGATAAAGTTTTTGTCTTTTGGGTAGTTCTCTTTGCCTTCGTGGTGCACTTTTATGCCAATTATAGGTAAACCTATTTTTGAGTAGACTTGTGCGCTTACACGGCTATTAGAAGGGTTAAACGGGCGAATAATACCAGCAAGTATGCCGATAAAAGAGCCGATGACAAAATGAATCGATAATAATATGTAACGAACGATGCGGATCATACTTCTACCCCAATTTAAATTATGGCGAGCATACAGATGTTTACCCAAATCCTCTACTATTTTGTCGTTATATGGCTGTTTGAAGCCCCTCTAAAACCGGTACATTTTAGTCGGATCCTACCCTAGTGTTCTTAAGCAATATTTGGTCAATGCCTTTGAGTTTTTATGTGCTTTTCATGGCTAGGGATATAAGGTCAAATGAGTCATACGAATAATTAAAATAATAACTATGGGGCACCCATGAGCCAAGAATTAGATTTATTCAGACAATCACTTCATCGATTCTTAGACCAAGAAGTGGCGCCGCATTACCACGATTGGGAGGCGCAAGGCTTAATCCCAAGAAGTGTCTGGCAAACCCTGGGTCGAGCAGGCTTTCTATGCGTAGACATGCCTTTAGAATATGGCGGCTGTGGCGGCGATTTTAATATGTCAGCCATCGTCATCGAGGTACTCTCATTACGAGGATATGCCGCACTTGCTACTAATGTGTCTGTGCACAGTGATATTGTGGCCCCTTATATTGCTCACTTAGGCAATGACGCGCAAAAATCCAAATGGTTACCATTATTGGCCAGTGGTGAAGCCGTTGGTGCCATCGCCATGACAGAACCCGGTGCAGGCAGTGATTTACAAGGTATGAAATGCCAAGCTAAAAAAGTAGACGGTGGTTTCAGCATCAGCGGTCAAAAGACATTCATCACTAATGGTCAACACGCAGATGTGTGCATTGTTGCTGCAAAGACCGATGTAAATGCAGGCGCTAGAGGCATTAGCCTATTTTTATTAGAAAAAGAAAGTGCTGGTTATGATGTGGGCGCCAACCTTAAAAAAATAGGTCAGCATTCAGGTGATACATCCGAATTATTTTTCAGCGATGTTTTAGCCAAAGAACCCCTTGGTGAATTGAATAAAGGCTTTGCCCATTTAATGAATGAGCTACCTAGAGAGCGTTTAATCTTATCGGTAGGGGCGGTGGGTGCCTGTGTCGGCATGATGGATATGACCGTCGAATACGTCAAACAAAGGCAAATGTTTGGCCAGTCTTTAGGTGATCTTCAAAACACACGGTTTGTATTGGCCCAGCAAGATACGCAATTAAGTGTGAATCAAGCTTTCATAAAACACTGTATTGAACTGTACGAAAACGGACAGCTATCGGCTGCTATGGCGTCTAAAGCGAAGCTATCCAGCACCGAGCTGCAATGCTCAATGGCCGATGATTGTTTGCAGTTGTTTGGTGGTTACGGCTACATGGAAGAATACCCAATTGCCAGAGCATTTTTAGATGCGCGCGTTCAGCGAATTTATGGTGGGGCGTCAGAAGTGATGAAAGAGATCATTGCTCGAGACTTAATTGGTAAATAACTTTCAGAAATAACCCCTCAGAAATAAAAAAGACTTCTTTCCATCACCTGACAAATGAGAAAAAGAAGTCTTACTGCTTTTGTTAAAAAGCCACTTAAGTGAATCTCTCGATTCACTTAAATTAAAGTTGCTACTTAAAGGCTTGCAGCCAATTCAGAAGCTAATTTTATCGCACGTTTTGCATCCAGTTCACCAGCAAACTCAGCGCCACCCACAAGGTGTAAACCAAAGTTATGATCGTGATTGCCTTGTAGTGATTTATAAAGTTCATTCACACTCACTTGCCCAGCACACAAAACAATGTGATCAACATCTAGAACGCGCTGGTCAATAACACCGCCATCTTTATCGCTGATCGTGATGTGTAGTCCGTCGTTATCAATCTTGTCGTAACCAACACCCGCAATCATTTCAACTTGCTTCATTTTAACCGCTGCGCGGTGAACCCAACCAGATGTTTTGTTTAGGCCGCGACCCAAAGACGTTGTTTTACGTTGAAGCATGTAAACCTTGCGAGGAGACGGTTCAATTTCCATTGGCTGTAGGCCACCAGAAGTAGAGTTTTCAATGTCCACGCCCCATTCTTTAAACCAAGCTTCTTTATTTAATGTTAAAGATTCACCTTGGTGAGTAAGGTATTCACTGACATCAAAACCGATACCACCAGCGCCCATTACAGCGACTTTACCGCCTAATTTAAGGCCTTTTCCTAATAGCTCTTGATATGTCACTACTTTTTCATGATCAATACCAGGCATGTTAGGAACACGAGGTTCAACACCTGTTGAAATAATAATTTCATCAAATCCAGCGTCTTTTAAGTCTTCAGCATTTACCCAAGTATTCAGCTTAAGTTCAATGTTATGAACCTCAATCATTCTCTTAAAGTAACGGATGGTTTCAATAAATTCTTCTTTACCAGGAATCTTTGAAGCAAATAAGAACTGCCCACCAATGGTGTCGCGTCCTTCAAAAATAGTCACATTATGACCGCGTTTAGCCGCAACCGTTGCAGCGGCTAAGCCCGCAGGTCCTGAACCAACAACCGCCACTTTTTTCGGCATGTGGGTTGGTGTGTAAAGCAATTCGGTTTCATGACAAGCCCGTGGATTTACCAAGCAGCTTGAACGTTGGTTTTGGAAGGTGTGATCCAAACATGCTTGGTTACAAGCAATACACGTATTGATTTCATCAGCGCGACCTTCAGCGGCTTTGTTAACCCACTCGCTATCTGCAAGAAAAGGGCGAGCCATAGAAATCATATCGGCTTGACCGCTTTCAAGAATTTCTTCAGCGGTGTCAGGCATGTTGATACGGTTAGACGCTACAACAGGAATGTTCACAGCCGCTTTAACTTTTGCTGTTGGGTCTGTAAACGCTGCGCGAGGAACAGAAGTTACAATAGTTGGAACGCGCGCTTCATGCCAGCCGATACCACTGTTTAAAATAGTCACGCCTGCTTTTTCTAATTCTTTGGCTAGCTCAATCACTTCATCCATGGTTGATCCGCCTTCTACAAGGTCGATCATGGAAAGACGGAATATGATGATGAAGTTTGTACCTACTTCTTGACGAACGGTGCGCACAATTTCAAGTGCTAAACGCATTCTATTTTCGTAAGAACCACCAAATTCATCATCACGTAGGTTCGTGCGTTTGTTTAAAAACTGGGTAATTAAATACCCTTCAGAACCCATGATTTCAACGCCGTCGTATCCTGCTTTTTGAGCAAGCTTGGCACTTTTACCATATTGGCGAATAGTTTTATAAACACCCTTAGTGGTTAATGCTTTTGGTTTGAACGGTGTGATCGGGGATTGGATAGCAGAAGGGGCCACACTATAAGGGCTGTAACCGTATCGGCCAGCATGTAAAAGCTGTAAACAAATTTTACCATCTGCTTCATGCACCGCAGTGGTGACTTTTTTATGCATTGAAACTTGTAATAGGCTGCTTAAACGAGAACCCAAAGCCACTAATTCACCGCGACGGTTAGGCGAAAAACCACCTGTCACCAATAAACCACAGCCACCGCGAGCACGTTCAGCAAAGTACTCGGCCAGTTGGTTAAAGTGCCAAGGGCGATCTTCTAGGCCTGTGTGCATAGAACCCATCATTACGCGGTTCTTAAGGGTAGTGAACCCAAGGTCTAATGGGGCAAGCAGATTTGGATATTGGCTCATTAATAAACTCTCATTTTGTTATAGGGCAAATATAAGGGCCATTCCCAGTGACGTAAATGACCCTGTAGTGCAATTCAGTGATTAAACTGCGCAAAATGGTCACTTGCCCATATTCAATAACGATCTGATACCCATTTAGTCTAGCTGCTTTTCATTATTGGCGTAGCCCGCAATAAAAAGGCTATGATCTGTAGTTATGCATGATATGTGAATCTTCAAAGAATCAGCGAAGTTTGAGGTGTCTTGAGATGAATATTAACCCTTCTGTGAATACAGCAAGCGCTTTAAATCAAGCGCAATCTGGGAAAGATACACAGCTAGAAAGATTGGCCAGCGGCAGTCGAATTAACAGCGCAAAAGACGATGCGGCAGGTTTGGCAATTAGCACAAAGTTAGAAACTCAAGATCGCTCAACGCAGGCCGCGTTAAGAAACAGCTTAGATGGCACGTCTCGGGTGCAAGTAGAAAGCGGCGCACTGTCATCTGTGACTGAAGACCTGCAGCGAATTCGAGAGCTAAAAGTTCAGCAAGGCAACGGCATACTGAACGATCAAGATAAAGCCGCCATTCAGAGTGAAATTAATCAACGAACAGACACCATAAAAAGTGTGTTTTCAGATACCGAATTCAATCAAAAACCCGTGTTTGAAGAGGGCACGCTCGGGTTTCAAACCGGTCCTAATCCCGGTGATCAAATAGAGTTAAGCACAAAGGATCTAGCGGCAAGCTTTGAAGAACTTGGCATAACCGATGGAGCAGAGCTTACTATCGAGCAAATTGACGAAGCCTTAGCGCAAGTAGGCAGTCGCCAAAGTGAATTAGGGGCCACCGAAAATCGCTTATCTTCAAATGCCCAATTTTTAGAATTAAAAAGTGAGAACAACCAAGCTGCCAATAGTCGCATCAAGGATACGGATGTTGCTGAGGCTGCATCAGAGAAAACAAAAATGGATATTTTGAGCCAGGTAGCCATTAGCGTGCAAAGTCAGGCTAACTTATCTTCAAAATTCGCTTTAAAATTGCTCCAAAACTGACTTTATAACGTACTGTGCACTTTTTTCGTTCAGTAATCTTATGGCTTTGTTATACTGTAAAGATTAATAATAAATACTGTTAGCAGTTAAGTAGGAAGTACATGGGCAAGGTTGGCCCCAACTTAAAAGCATTATTTGATCGATCTAAAAAATCCAAAGACGTAAGGGCTAATTACCCGCTGCGTGGAATTGCTTGTCTGGTTGTTTTTGCCATCCATATGAGTTTGCTGTGGGCAGAAGATGCTCTCTCTTACGGTATTTGGGCTCTACTTTTAATTCACTGCCTTTTGTACCCTCACATCATATATTTATTTTCGTCTACCGCTTCAGATGAAATCCGAAATATTAAAATGGATACCTTCTTTTATTCGTTTTGCTGTGCCATTTGGGGCTTTAACTTTTTCTTGATTGCTGTGTTTATCAGCACATCCAATATGACCAATTTATCGGCCGGTGGTCGAAACCTGTTTCTCAAGGGGTTGATCCTACAAGTCATTGGATTATTAGTGGGAGGGCTTGTGGCAGGGTTTTATTACCGCCCTGAGTTAACAAGCTTCAGTATGGCGATTACAACGGTTGGCTTGCTATTTTATACCGGTAGTTTAGGCCTTGTGATCAATCGAATTAACTCCAGTTTACGCAAGCACAAGCAAAAACTTGAAGATAGAAAAGTCTACCTTGAGCACATGAATGAACTGGCTTTCGCGGTTAACAGCACATTAGACCTAGACGCCATCATGGAAGGTTTAATGAAAACCTTAGAAACCATGTACCCATTCGAATCCCTTTATGTCATCTCAAAAATGCCCGATGAGCGAACTTATAAGATAGTCGGGGCATATGGCAGTGCCGTAACCGATTACGAAGAAATGACATTTAAACAACTTGAGATGGATCTAGAGCAAGATTCAAATAGTATTTTTGTTAATGGCATCGAACAAAATCGTATTATCAATATCTCAAATTTAACAGCCGAAGCTGTCGAAGCTGGATCAGAAATTGATAAGGTTTTATACAACATCAAACCCAGTCGTTCTATTAGTTATTTCCCCGTTCATGTAAGGGGCGAAGTGGTTGCCGGTGTTGCCTTTATCAATTACGACAAATCTTTCCACCTTAAAAAACCTGATCTAGCGCTGATCAGTGAATACCTAGTACAGGTTGGCACCGCCATTAAAAACGTATCCATGTACGAAATGGCAGAGCAAGCAAGAAAAACAGCCGAAGAAAGCGAGCAAGCCAAAGGCCGTTTCTTGGCAAACATGAGTCATGAAATCAGAACCCCCATGACAGCCATTATTGGCTATAGCGAAGCATTATTAGATGATTCACTGACCAAGAATAACCGTGAGAAATTTGCCCATACGATTATTCGCAGCAGTCGACATTTGTTAAGGGTGATTAATGACATCCTAGATATTTCTAAAATCGAATCCAGTAAAATTGATGTTGAAACCATGGATGTAGAAATGGCCGCCATCATCAGTGATCTAGACGATTATGTGAGGCAGCAAACCAAAGAAAAAGGGTTAAGCTACCAACTGCAAATACAGTATCCATTACCAAGTGTTGTGCAAGCTGACCCAACTCGATTGAAGCAAATATTATTTAACCTAACCAATAATGCCGTGAAGTTTACCAAAGACGGTTGGGTGAAAATTGAAATATCATACGCTTACGAAAAAATGATATTCAGTGTTGAAGACAGCGGCATTGGTTTAGACCAAGAAGAAAAAAGCCGACTGTTCACTGCATTCACACAAGCGGATACATCCACCACTCGATTGTTTGGTGGTTCAGGCTTAGGTTTATATATATCTAAAAACCTTGCGCACTTAATGGGTGGCGAACTTACCGTAGAAAGTGAAAAAGGGGTGGGCAGTTGCTTCACTTTAACCGTTGGCGGTGGCGAAAACGCATCATCTTCTTATATTCAAACAGCGGGCATGTTGACGCAATTAATGGATGAATATAAATCACAGCAAAAAACGCAGTTCATTCCTAAGTTGACTGGCAAGGTACTTTTAGCCGAAGACAACCCAGATAACCAGTTGCTAATACGACGTTTAATAACCGCAGCAGGCGTCGACGTTGCGATTGTTGATGATGGTTTACAGGCCCTTGAAAGAGTCGATAAAGAAACATTTGATTTGGTTTTTCTAGATATGCAAATGCCGAATATGGGTGGCGAAGAAGCCGCCAAGCTAATGCGCAAAAAAGGCATCGAAATTCCTCTTGTGGCATTCACTGCAAATGTTATGAAGCATCAAGTGGATCAATACATCGAAAACGGATTCAATCAGGTGGTTGAGAAACCAATCTCTCATGATCAGTTGTATTCAGTGATGCAATCTTTTTTACCCGCGCAACAAGATATTGGTGCCGTGTTAATTGTTGAAGATAACTTAGTAAACCAGCAAATCATGCAGCGCTTGGTGAAAAAAGCCAACCCACAAGTCACCATCTTAACAGCCGATAACGGGTACGAAGCGTTAAAAGTATGCGAAGAGCACGCCGTAAATCTGATTTTCATGGATATGGAAATGCCGATTATGGGCGGCTTAGAAGCCACTGAAAAATTACGCGAGCTAAAAGTAAAAGCCCCAATCTATATGATTACAGGCCATGTAGATGCGCAGCACAAACAGCAGTCTTTAGACGCTGGTGCAGATGGTTATCTGGTTAAGCCTGTGGATAAAGAGCGTTTATTTTCCTTGGTTCACCACATCTTTTCTTAAACCCTATTAACTCGCTTTAATAGGGTGTCTATTAATAGGTTGTCTATTTTTTTAGGCGCCTAAAACGCCTTTTCTAGTCGATCGCCCTTGATAAATAAATGGTGAGTCGACGATTGTTTGCCTGTTTCAGTTATTCTAAATACGCCTGATATTTAACATTGAATGGTTCATATATATCCATAATGAACGTTCATTTTCTATTTATCGATAAGCTGTGTAATCTGGCTGTATTGAGGGGAACAGTATGACAAAAATAAAAACACACTATCGAACCTGTAATCTTTGCGAAGCCATGTGCGGCGTAAAGATCGAACACGAAGGCAGTAAAATACTGTCCATCAAAGGGGATGAAAATGATCCTTTTAGCAAAGGCCATATTTGTCCAAAAGCCATTGCACTTCAAGATTTATATGAAGACCCTGACCGCCTTAGAAAGCCACTGGAAAAAACGGCAACAGGCTGGAAAGAAATCAGCTGGAAAGACGCGTTTAAAAAAGCTGCAAAAGGCTTACAAGGTATTCAGCAACAGCATGGCCAAAATGCGTTAGGCATTTATTTAGGCAACCCTAACACTCATAACCTGGGTGGCTCATTAACCATTAAAGAACTGCTAAACGGTTTTAAAACCCAAAACCGATACACGGCCACCTCGGTGGATCAGCTTCCTCATCATATTATTGCTCACCATTTATTTGGTCATCAGCTGCGCATCCCTGTGCCAGACATTAACCGTACCGACTATATGCTGATCATAGGGGCCAACCCCGTGGCATCTAATGGCAGCATCATGACCGTAGCCGGTGTGAAAGATAAATTAAAAGACATTAAAAAAAGAAATGGCAAGGTGGTGGTCATTGATCCAAGACGAACCGAAACCGCGCAAATTGCTTCTGAACATCACTTCATAAAACCCGGATCAGATGTGCTTTTATTATTGGCCATGACCAATGAAGTGTTTAAACAAAAATGTGTTAAGCCCAATAGAATGCTGGCATTAGCCTCTGGTTATGAAGCCATAGAAGCCTTAGTAAAAAATTACAATTGCGAATACGCCGAGCAACACACAGGCATAAAAGCCCAGGTGATCAAGCAACTGGTGAAAGAATTAAGCCAGAACCCTAAAGCGGTGATTTATGGGCGCATGGGTGTCAGCGTGCAAGAGTTTGGATTGCTCAGTCAGTATTTAATTATGGTACTGAATATATTGCTGGGTAATTTGGATGAAGAGGGCGGCATGATGTTCCCAACCCCTGCAGCCGATCCCGTTGCGGCAAGTGGCCCAGGGTATTTTGCTAAAAAGCACAGCCGCGTAAGAAACTTACCTAACTTTAATGGTGAATTTCCAGTGGCCACATTAGCCGATGAAATTCTCACCCCAGGTGAAGGGCAAATAAAAGGCATGCTATGTGTAGCAGGTAACCCAGTGCTCAGTACCCCCAACGGTGAAAAACTGGATACAGCGTTAGAGTCGGTGGATTTTATGGTCAGCGTTGACTGTTTTTTAAATGAAACCAGCCGTCATGCCAATATTATATTGCCACCGGTATCCGCCATCGAACGCGATCATTACGATTTAGCGTTTCATAATTTGGCGGTACACAATACCGCTAAATTCTCGAAAGGTTTCTACCCTGAAAAAGGCGGCAAACACGATTGGCAGATATTCTTAAACCTTGTGAAGCACCTAGATAAAAAAGTCCCGTTTGCGCAAAAAATCATGCGTAAAATTACCCTGTTAAATGGGCCTAACTTTATGCTCAATGTATTGTTAAAACGCAGTGCATATAAAGGTGTGTCACTGAGTGCGTTAAAAAAAGCGCCCCACGGTATTGATCTTGGGCCTTTGAAGTCCATGTTTCCTAAAGGGCTTAAGACCAAAGATAAACACATTCACTTAAACACCGAATTTTACTTTTCAGATCTGGCAAGAGTCGATGTCCATTTCAAGAAAAAATCCCCAATCACACTTGAATCAGAAGGCATCTTGATTGGTCGACGCCATGTACGCAGCAATAACTCTTGGATGCACAACAGCAAGCGCTTAGTGAAAGGCAAAAACCGATGTACCTTATTAATGCATCCTGATCATGCAACTGCCGTGGGCATAAAAGAAGGTGACATGGTTAAGGTGACATCGGCCGTGAACAGCGTACAGATCGTGGCGCAAATCAGTGATGAAGTCATGCCAGGGGTGGTCAGTATTCCCCATGGGTTCGGACACAATCGCAAAGGCACTTCCATGAAAATTGCAGAAGCCCATGCCGGTGTCAGTGTGAACGATTTAACCGATGAAAATCTGCTCGATCAGCTTAGTGGTAATGCGGCTGTAAACGGTGTGCCTGTAACGTTAGCTGTCTGTTGATGACATGGCTTAAATGAGCATAAGTCGCTTAATTACACATATTTTGATCACTATAAACATGGTGCAAACCCCGTTATGGAATTAAGCTATGGGCATAATCAAAATAGTTAAATAACAAGGTATCGTCATGGATTTACAAAACAAGGTTGCCATCGTGACAGGTGGTGCATCTGGATTAGGCCTAGCCGCCAGTGCGGCATTAATCGAAAAGGGTGCCAAAGTCTGCATCTTCGATTTTAACCAACAAGCAGGGGCAGAAGCCGTTGCAACATTGGGTGCCGATAACGCCACCTTTGCAGCGGTTAATGTGACTGACGAAGCATCGGTTCAAGCGGGCATTGATCATTGCATCAAAACCTTTAACGAACTGCATGTGGTCCTTAACTGCGCAGGCATCGGCCCACCAGAAAAAGTGATCAACCGTGAAGGCGAGCCACTGCCATTAGAAAACTTTAAACGCATTGTGGATGTAAACATGTTTGGTACGTTTAACGTATTAAGCAAAGCCGCCGCTGTTATGGCAAAGCAAAACCCAATCAACGATGACAACGGCCGTGGCGTTGTGATTAACGTAGCATCAGTGGCCGCGTTTGATGGACAAATTGGTCAGCCTGCTTATGCCGCCAGTAAAGCAGGCATTGTGGGCATGGCACTGCCAATCGCCCGCGAGTTTGCCCGTTACGGCATTCGTGTGAATACCATTGCGCCGGGCTTGTTTAAAACCCCATTAGCCGAAAGCCTAGGTGAAAAAGTAGTGGAAGCGTTGGGCAACAGTGTTGAATACCCTAAACGCTTGGGCGACCCAAAAGAATTTGGCAAGCTAGTGGTTCAAATGGCCGAAAACGATTACTTAAATGGCGAAGTGATTCGCTTAGACGGCGCCATTAGAATGCAGGCACGTTAATTTTAAGTTAACTGTGTTTTGAATGTGATAGAAAGGCTGAACTT